>Ga0224508_10002170_pt1 | contig 16976 bp, 15 predicted proteins | sample SF_Jan12_sed_USG_4_FD_170157 | JGI IMG/M metagenome (GOLD analysis project Ga0224508, IMG submission 170157) | Sediment microbial communities from San Francisco Bay, California, United States - SF_Jan12_sed_USGS_21 | ecosystem: Environmental > Aquatic > Marine > Sediment | place: USA... | reverse complement strand
TTGGTCAAACTTACCTTGTTGAGCCAGCACATTGCCCATCATCCACCAGGAGTGGCCAAAGGCACTATCCAACTCCAGGGCTTCATCAAGTGCGAATTTAGCTTCATCATATTGCCCTAACCAATAATACATGGAGCCTAAATCGGCGGTATAAATGGGTGTTAAAGGGTCCAGCTCTTTAGCTAATTTTTGTTCCTTCAATGCCTCTTCCCGCTGACCGAAGATTATTTTATACCAGGCATAGTGAAAATGATTGATTGCCAGATCGGGATTGAGGTTACTGGCTTTGATAAAAGCCTGCTCGGCACCTTCCCAATCATTTTCGTGATACAATTTGATCATGGCCAACACTGCATGCGCTTTGGCCAAGGTGGAGTCTAATTCGATGGCTCTAGCAGCAGCAGCCTTGGCTCGTTGCCAATAGGTAATGGAAGGATTGGGGCCATGCAAAAGGGCGATGTACCCTTCGGCCAGACCGGCATAGGAATAAGCATTGGCCGGGTCATTCTCAATGGCCTGATGGAGGAAGTCCAAACCCTTTTGAAAATCTGCAGGCGTTGATTTATTGAGAAAATAAATCCCCCTTAGGTAGGCCTTATAGGCTTCAGGGTCAACCTGCTTTTTTGTATCAAGCCGCTTTTTATCCTCTGCCGATAAGCGTACTTCTATGCTTTGGGCGATATCTTGAATAACACTGCTTTCCAGAGACAGTATGTCGTTGATCTCCCGGTAGTACTCCTGAGCCCAAATATGACTTTCTTCAGGAAATGGTTTTATCAATTGTAGTTGTAATCGCATGCTATCCCCAGTTATGAATACCGATCCCTCTACGATCACATCCACTCCCAGTTCTCTGGCGATATCTTGCATCAGCAAATCACTTTTGGGATAGCGCAAGGTGGAGGTCCTGGAAATAACCCGCAGTCCCTCTATGGTGCCTAATTCACCAATCAGCGCATCATGAAATCCAGCGGTGAGGTATTCCTGATCCGGGCGATCCGACAAATGCTCCAATGGGAGAATGGCTACAGAAGGATTATCCGGGATCTCTCCCTTACTATTTTTGGTCATCACCAGGAAAACGGCTGCCAGTGCCACCACTGCTAAAAAAGCAATTAGTATTGCTTTTGATCTCTTGGGACTTCCAGATGCAGGCTGTTTAAGGTCTGAGCTTTCTGTGCTGTGGCGAGGGCGCACCCCTACCCTTTTTTCAATTATCCTGGCTTTTTCGTCAGGTTCAGCATGCGGGATCTGATTTCTTTTTTTTACCTCTCCCGGAGGATAACCATAATGCTCGTGAAAACAAGTATTAAAATATGAGGTACTGCTAAATCCCACCCGGTAGGCGATTTCAGAGACATTGCCCACCTCCTGTTGCAGCAATTTCATGGCCTCATTGAGTTTTACTTCGCGAACAAACTGGCTTACGGACTGGCCTTTAAGCAGTTTAAGCCTCCGGTGTAATTGGGATCGGCTGACCCCTTTTAAACGAGCTAGAAGTTCAACGCTGAACTGTTCATTCTGCAGGTTTTCCAAAACAATGTCCTGGAGCTCTTGAAGGAATTTATCATCCTGTGAATTACCTGCAGCATACATGATGGTTCGCTGTGGTTAGGTGGCCATTGGGTGGGTATAGCGTTATTACCAATATACTAAATAAATTCAATTACTTGATTGGTGGATTGGGTGAAAAGTAACGAGATATAGAGTACATATTTCCATTCTCTCAACGACCATTCGATACTCTTCAGACCCTTTTTTGGCACTTATTTTGCTATTTTTTAAATATGCACAAACCATTGATAGTCATATTATTGCTTATTTCTACTTCTTTCAACGATTGCAAAGCACAATCACCGACCATTACCTTCGCTAGCTCCTATTACAAAACTACAGCCGGTGCCATTGGTCCCACAGGAATCATTAGTACTACCACCTACGATTTGAAACTCAATTCCCCTAAAACCATTATGTTGGACCACGCAGTTATTTCCGGGTTACGTCTATTGGGGGACGGGATCATAATACCGACCAACAAAGAAGGAACCATAGAATTCAGGGTCCGTATTACCACTCACCAGAAAGATACGGTTTGGTATAATGGAGAGATTGAATTCCAAGGTATTGTAGTCCCGGCAAATGTGCTCAAAATCCTCAGAACCGACCAAATCAAGGATGCTCCTGCCATGGTCCTATACCTGAGAAGTGCGGGATTAAATCACATAGTGATTAAGGAGAAGTTTGATCAGGAGCAAAGTCAGTATAACAAATAACTATACCCCTTCTTGAAAAGGGTTGATCAAAAACTGATCATATTATTCAAACAGACCGGCATCTAGCCCGGGAATAACCTGCAATGCATTTTGGTAATACACTTTCTTTAAAACAGAATCCGGAAGGTTCAACCCATACATTTTCCAGTGGGCATGACGTTTACGATAGTAATCAAAATATTCATCTTCGGTCTCCAACACCCGGAAATAAGTATAGTATTCCTCCTTTTTATACGTGTCCTTACCCATCATGACCCGGTCCTGGTATTGGATCATCCATTTCCGGGCATTTCGGGGTTGCCGACCTAATTCCGCCAATACAGCACCCAGTTCCGTATACACATTGGGCAGTTCATCAAAAAGATTACCCAACCGATCCAGATCGTTGCCGAACCATCCTAGATGGGCGTTGATGAAGGTGGTACCGGGATGTTTACGAAATACGTGGTGCTGTTCCGCCATGATCTCTTCAAAGGACGGATACTTATCCGGGGAACGGTAACGGCTGGGGTGCTGTTTTAACTCCAGCCACCGCTCATTGTGCTTGTCCTTGTCTAGCCAGAAAGCCTCCGGTTCACCCGAATGAATCAATATGGGAATTCCTAACTCACCGCATTTGGCCCATATGGGATCTAACCTGGGGTCATTTATAGCTATCCGATTACCTTCATTGTCTTTGTCAGTCAACCCCAGGCCTTTATATACTTTCAACCCCTTCACTCCCTGATCAACGGCCTCTTCAATAATACCTAAAGCATTATCGGGCCACCCTTCGTCATCCAACTGTTCGAAATTAATATTAAGGAAAATGGCAAAACGATGGTCCAAATGGTCCTGCACATTGTCCAGGGACCACTCCAGGTATTTGCCCCTAAAGCCGCTGAGGTTTACCATTACCGCCATGTTGAGTTCATCCATTTCCGCCACCAGTTTGTCCAGATTTTGAACGGGCATGGTCCATTGGTGATTGTGCACATCTATAAAGGGGAATTTTGACCGGGTGAGTAAGGTTTCCGGCACTTTCAAAGTAGAGACCGGTTCGTACTCTTCCACGTCCATCACATTCAGCCGATACTGAATTTTACTGATGGCCCAATAGACAATGCCCAGAAATACCAAAACCGCTAGCGGTAATAGCAACCATTTTTTCATAGGCAGCCTTTATTGCACGGTAATGGGCACGGAGAACAATACCTTACCCCAAACAAAATCTATCTGCGCTCCATTGTCGGTGGAGTTGATGTTGATGGTGAACATCTCGGTTTCGTTGTCCTGCATGGTTACAGGTGCTTGCACCTTCGCAACATCCAACTCTGGGTCTGCTTCCGCGACCGCAAAAAATACCCCCAATTCGCTGTTAAGAGAAACCTCAAAAGATTGAGCACCGGGCACCGCATACATGCGATAGGATCCTGCACTAACCGGTTCTCCTGCAAAAAGAACGTCCTTGTTGAAGGTAATCTCTGTAGCCTGATTGGCACCAAGCCGCCAGTATTGGCCATATGGCTGCAACGCGCCATCGGCTTCTTCTCCGAAGATCAGTCGGCCTTTTTTATAAGGCTGGCTGTAATTTACGGTTATTTCCAGGCCCTGGTTGGAATATTCAGTAGTGGCCGGTGGGCTAGCGGGTTCGGCTATAAATAATCCGTAAACCACCCAAAGTATGAACAGGAGCAACAGCGCTCCTAACCCGAATAATATTTTCTTAAGCATAACTTTAATGTTTTTTGATTTGTAATTATGAAGGTCCGCGTCGCATGGGACTCACACAAATGAAGGAAAAATAGCAGTGGTTTCAAAATATATAGCGCTTTCGCCAACCATGGTTCACCGGTTTATTCTCTAGTTTTTACCATCTTCAACATTTTAATAATCCGGATTTTGTCAATTTCATTAAAGGACTTGACTTTTATGTGTTTCATGGTTTTCCCACTGCCTTCGAAAAGAGATTGTTCTTCTTTTGATAGTCCTTTTAACGAAAAGCCCAGGTTAACATGGTTTTTTAGAGCTACCATGTAATACCTGCCATTATCATAGGCTGGCACCCCCCATTTGATCTCTTCTTTAATATTAGGGAAGGTTTCAAATATAATCTGCCTTAACTCTTGGCAAATTTCTTTTTGTGGAGATTCCTGTTTTTCAACATACTCGCTTACATTTTTGTCCATAGTTGTTTCTTAAATCCTATCAACTTATTTAAGCATACAATTACCGACCTGCAATGATGGTAGTCATCGTGGACAAAGTGAATGCTTAATAACTGAACAATGGAGTGGTGTGAACACGAGGTCTAAAGGTTTTAAGGTCAAGTTATTTTTATCCACATATCAATAATCCCATTGATTCATTATTTTAGCATTTAAATTATCTTGAATGACGCATTACTCTTTCATAATTTCCATTCTTATGCATAGATCACTACCTATACTTATAGGCTCACTGTATTTGATTCTTTCGGCCTGTCAGACCAACTCGAAAAAGACTGCCCTGCAACCAAATAGCGAAACGGCACTGGAAAGCAAAAAGGTGACTATCGAAGAGGTAGAAGCCGGAATACGCACCAATATCGCCGCCAGGACGGAGCAAGGAGAAGGCTATTTCAATTTTCAAAAAGATACTATTGACCTCAGCCTGAAATTGGTACGGGTGCATACGGAATACCTTTCTGTGCTGGGCCCTAATGAGTTTTTTGCCTGTGTGGATCTGGCCACCGAAAATGGCGATGTATACGATATGGATTTTTTCTTAACCGGTGAACCCGGCAATATGCGGGTGACCAGCACTGATTTGCACAAACTCAACGGTAAGCCCTATTACACCTGGAAGAAAAACAAAGAGGACAAGACTTGGTATACCGTTCCTGTAGAAAAAGCTTCTAATGATCTGCTGGGGGTAATAGAAGGCAAGGACAACTTTGACTTTACTTATGAAGTGGCCCTACCTGAACTATCCGGACCCGCCAAGATGTGGCTTCCTATTCCCCAGAGCGACCGCTTTCAAAACATTGAAATACTATCTCTGGAAGCGCCGGGCCAACAGCAAATGATCCAGGAGGATGAATATGGCAACACCATCTGGTATCTGCAGTTATTGCCCGAGCACAGTAGTCAGAAAGTAACCATACGCTATCGGGTTGAGCGGGAAGAAAAAGCCGCTTACCGGGATCAGGACTCCGATCCCAAAAAATATCTGGAAGCAGCCTCATTGATGCCGGTGGGCGACCGTTTCAGTACCATTGCCGAAACGGTGATAAGGGAAAAACAAGCAGATACCCCGCTCACGCAAGCCAGGGCGTTATACGATTATATTATTGATAATATGCGGTACGCAAAGGAAGGTGTTTATGGCACGGGAGATGCCAACTACGCCTGCGATTCAAAGTCAGGCAATTGTACGGAATTCCACTCCTTTTTTATCTCTTTGGCAAGATCGGCTGGTATTCCTGCTCGCTTCGCAGTGGGAGCAGCTATTCCTTCTGAGCGTAATGAAGGAGGGGTAGACGGATACCATTGCTGGGCAGAATTCTATGCCGAGGGCAAATGGTGGCCGGTCGATATTAGCGAGGGCAATAAATACACCCCCTTGGCCACCTACTACTTTGGCCATCATCCGGCCAATCGTATTGAATTCAGCCGGGGTAGGGATCTTGCTCCAGATCCCACACCTCGGTCTGGACCTATAAATTTTTTGGCCTATCCAGTACTGGAAATCGATGGTGAACCGGGTTATGTGGAGACTACATTCTCCTTTACTAGAGCAAACCCGGACAGTTAACGATCTCTACTGTTCTTCTTCGCTTTCTGGGTGCTCTTCACCTTCCTCGCCTTCTGGGTGCTCTTCACCTTCAGCGCTGGCTTCGCCCTCAGGATGTTCTTCACCTTCTTCACCCTCTGGATGTTCTTCGCCTTCCTCACCCTCTTCAGGGTGCTCTTCTGCTTCCGCGGATTCGGGGCTTTCAGCGGCCGCTTCCGTGCTTTCACTATCAGAACCTTGGTCCTTGGAGGTACAGGAGCTAAAGGTTACCGCTACAAAAAATGAAAGTACCAATACTCCCATGAACAATGATTTAAACTTATTCCATAAAGAAGTCATAACTATTTTTTAGTTAAGGATTAGTATTAATTATTAGTAAAGATAGCAGTTATTATAGAAAAGCAAATGCTTTTACAGCGCTATACCCTTTATTAATTCATTACTTCCCTCCTTCTAGTGTACCGGCTGGCTGGCTATTCATTTGTTATAGCATGTATTAAATAGTATTTTAGTATTTACTTAAACACTAAAATTATACCTTGGTGATCACCAAAAAACATGAAATATGAGTAACACATGTATCCGGGTACTTGCTGACCCGGCCCAGATTGAGGACTGCAAGGACACCCTTAACAGATTGGACGAACAACTTTTGCACACCACACGAATTTTCAACCTCTCTGGAAACGCGGCCAGATTAAAGATCCTATTCCTATTACATAAGGAAGGTAGAATGTGCCCCTGTGATTTAAGTGACATACTGGCTATTTCTGTGGGAGGTGTTTCGCAACATCTTAGAAAACTAAAGGACGGTAAACTCATCAAAGACAAGAAAGTAGGTCAAACTGTTTTCTATTCTCCTATAGATGAAAACCTCACGGATATAATGCCTGCATTGGAAAGCTTGAGTGGACAACTTCAAAAAAGTACCACCAATATTATGAGGACTGCGGGAGGAATGGATAATGCAATTACCACACGATCAACCATCACTTGCCCGGTTTGTGGACATCAGCAAGAAGAGTCAATGCCCTCAGATGCCTGTCAATATTTCTACGAATGTAAAAACTGTGAACAAGTAATAAATCCAAAACCAGGGGATTGTTGTGTGTATTGTAGCTATGGAACAGAAAAGTGTCCCCCTGTTCAAAAAGGCCCCTGTAAAACCTAGTAGTATAATGAAAGCCACAGGCACTTCTCAAATCAAAGCGCGTTTAATTGGTCGGATATTTAGGTTCGGCCTTGGATTGTTCTTTGTTACAGAAGTTTGGCCAGTCTATGGCGATGTTACCTCGGAGGGTGCCTTTATACGTGTTTTATGGGCACTGGGCTTGCTTGTCTTTTATATAGTACTTCACTATTTGATAATCCGTTTTACCCCAAAAATCCATCCTGTAGTTGGCGCTATTTTAGCTTTTGGGCCATTCCTCGCGGTTTTTCTTATAGGTTACGGAGGACCAGCTGCTACTGGTGCTTTAACCTTTCTTGCCGGTTCACTTATGATTGCTGCTATTCGTGCCGATCCTGGTTGCGAAGTGATGTCAATACCCGCAATATTATCAGGTAAACACACTCATTTGACTTGTTTACTCTTCTCTCCAATAGACTGGTGCGAAAGAAATATTCATGCCTGAGATTCTCTGACTAAACAACATACATATGCCACCCGCGTAATTTTCTTATATTTCAGGCCATAAGAGAGGGTCTTTCTCCCAACCCATGATTTTCGATTAAATTATTAGCCGTATATTCAAGTCTATTTTATTCAGAGTTAAAGTAATTAGTACATGAAAACAATCGTCAAAAACATAGACCGAAGAAAATTTGTAAAAACCAGTGCGGCCTCAGCAGCAGCCTTCATGATCGTACCCCGGCATGTACTAGGGGGCGTGGATCATGTAGCCCCTAGTGATACCTTATACATCGCAGGGATCGGTGTGGGAGGCAAAGGGAAATCGGACCTAACCTCTATGGCCAAAAGCCCTAACGCGAAAATAGCATTTCTATGTGATGCGGACGATCGCATGGCGGTTGACTCCAGGAATACGTTTCCAGAGGCTCCTTACTTTAGGGACTTCCGGGAAATGTTGGATAAAGAGGGTAAGAATATTGATGCCGTCACCGTTTCCACCCCGGATCACACCCATGCGGTAGCCGCCATGGCTGCCATGCAATTAGGCAAACACGTATATGTGCAAAAACCCCTAACCCACAGCATTAAGGAGGCCAGAATGCTTACAGAAGCAGCCAGAAAATATAAAGTAGTCACGCAAATGGGCAACCAATATGCTTCCGATGAACCGGTGCGACGCACTCAGGAGATCATCGATGCTGGTTTGATCGGTGAGGTAAGCAAGGTATATGCCTGGACTAACCGGCCGGTATGGCCTCAGGGAATTCCCACACCTCAAGGGAGTTTTGATATTCCAGGCGAACTGGATTGGGATCTATGGTTAGGCCCGGCTGCAGAGATCGACTTTAATCCTGCTTATCTTCCCTTCAATTGGCGCGGATGGTGGGCCTTCGGTACGGGAGCCCTAGGTGATATGGCGTGTCATATTCTGGATCCGTTTTTCAGGATCTTTCCAGTGGATTATCCTACAGAAGTGGAATGTAGTGCCACCACTGCCTGGGAAGGGTTTTTCAAAGTGGCCAATTATAAAGATAGCTGTCCCTCATCATCCATCATTCACTTGAAATTTCCCCGCACTGATGGCAAGGGTGACATTAAATTGATCTGGATGGATGGTGGATTATTACCACCAAGACCAGAAGAACTGGAACCGGATGAGGACATTGGAGATTTCGGTAATGGTTTCATTTTTGAAGGAACCAAGGGGAAGGTATTCGGCAATTACAACAAAGGACCTATTTTGTTGCCCACTTCCAGAATGGCAGAGGTAGAAGCTTTACCAAAAACCTTGAAACGAGTCCCGGAGGGACACTATGTAGATTGGGTCAACGCCTGTTTACAAGGATTCGGCAAGGCCGAACTAAGTTCACCCTTTGATTATGCCGGTCCGCTTACGGAGGCGGTATTAATGGGGAATTTGGCATTGAGGTCTTATCTGTTGCAAGAGAAAGATGGACGGGGAAGACCAATGTACCCGGGCCGTAAAAAATTATTGTGGGACGCGCAAAATATGAAGATCACCAATTTCGATTCCGCCAATGAATATGTAATGCGGCAGTATCGTAGCGGGTGGACTCTTAATAATTGACGATGGGCAATGGACAATTAACAATGGGCAATTGGCAGTTGGCAATGGACAAATAGAAATGAGCAATTAACAGGCCCTAATCATCGGTTAACTGATCTATTACCGTAGGGTAACAAGCCTCAACCCACTTTTCATACATTGCTGCCGAAGGATGTAGACCATCTTGAGCGGTTAGCTCTGGGTATTGACCCGCCATCCTTGAAATTGAGGTTATATCGCAAAATACCGCTCCATAGTCTTCGGATATTTCCTTTATGATCTCATTATAGGCTGTCAATTCGTTACGGATACGGGTCTGGTCTAGCCCTAATACCTGAACATATTCGGTAACACTATAGTCGGGAATGGATAAAACCAAAATCCTTCCTGACCTACCATCAGTCAAGGAAATGGACATCTCCATTAGCTCTTGAAACTCTTTCCTGAAAAGGGCCACATCAAAGCCTCGGAATTGGTTGTTTACACCTATTAGTACTGAGACCAGATCATAGCTTTTTTCAATCCCTGCCGAGGTGATCCCCCGGATCAAATCTGCGGTAGTCCAACCTGATTCCGCCACAATCCTGACCTCAGAAATGGGAACAGCTGCTGCACTCAAATGATCCGCAAGTTGTAGAGGCCACCGCTCAGATCCGGATACTCCTTCACCCGCGGTATAAGAATCACCCAGGGCTAAATAGTTCACCGGTCCATTCGGTACTCTGACACCCTGGCTATTCTGACCAATTATGATGTTAGTTTCATTGAGTTCCTCGGAACAAGCAAAAACCAGGCATACCAATAAACCAACCAGGGTTGTTTTCATAGTCAGTATATTAACCAATTGATGTTAACGATTGTTTTATTTTAGGCCGAATCGAAAGTGATTAAGCTTAGCCATGGAGGCAATCCAATTGGCTTAATATTCCCTGGGGGTGCCCCCCGCCCACCCATTTTTAAGTTACAGCTTCAGGGTCTCACTAGTTGAGATTGAACAAATATTTTATGGGTACTTTCATTCATTAACAAGTGATCTGTTTTACAGGTAATATCACCAGGAATAGAATGCTTTAGCCTAATCCTATTTAAGGCCAAACAAGTTGCACTTTCATCGAATTTTTGCTCGCACCCAAAGTAATTCCTCTCTGTCTATGTATTGATCTTTATTAGAATCCAACCATAAGGCCATGAAAAATTCTTTATACGCTGAAAGAGGTTTTACATCTCCATCATTTACCAGGGATCGCACGGTAAATTTAGTGGATCCGTCCCCTGTTGGTTTGGCACCATGGGTTTCGTTCAGGGCACTACTGGTGTTTTCCGCTATGGACAAATGATCCGTATCCGTTGAGCCTGCCAGATATTTGTAAATGAAAAAATAGGAATTGAAGTCTGCATTTATGTCAGTGTCCGGCTTGGCAAATTTGAAAAGTTCTTCACTGGTTCCAGCGCAAACATGCAGCTCCTTACCTGTGAAAACGATGTCAAAAGCTTCACTACTCAGGTCGATCTCATAAACATTGCTTTTGCCTTTTTCAATTGGCAAGGTTTCACTTTGTACAAAGCTAACAGCCGGAGTTTGTGAAAACGTTACCCCATAAGTTGAGAACATTAAAAATAATAGCGCCGTTAACTTTCGATAAATTTTCATTCGATTAAAAGAGTTATAATGTCTTGATTTTTTAGTTCTGTGGCTTTTTGAAGCGGTGTTATGCCATAAATATCCGGCCGATCAGTGATAGCTCCATATGAAACCAACAACTTCACCACACTGGTCTGCTGAGTGGAAACCGCTAAGTAGAGTGCGGACTCACCTCGATTACCGCGAACATTGATTAAGGCGCCGCTATCTAACAGTAGTCGCGCAGCTTCTTCATGCCCCTGGATACAAGCCCACATTAAAGGTGTCGACCTCAATTGAGCATCTTGATGATCCAACTCTGCTCCTGCGCTTATTAACAATTTAACGATATCCAGATTGCCTTTGGCAGCGGCCCTTTGCAATGGAGAGGTCTGATTTTTGGTAGATAGGACATTGGGATCAGCGCTGTGGTCCAACAGCACCTTAGTCAATTCATAGTTAGATGCTTCCACTGCGAATAACAAGGGGGTCCATCCCCTAGTGTCTTCCTGGTAGTTTACTGATGCTCCTTTCCTCAGCCACTTTTTCACGACGCTTATCTCATTGGTCAATACAGCGTTATGAAGCTTGGCGTTGGCTTCCGGTTGTTGAAGCTTACACCCAGTCAGTAACCAAAATAACACCAGGTACTTTATGAAGGACCGGTTATACATTTGCATGAACAGCTTCATGTTACCAAAGTATGCCGCAGATAGAAATTATCAAATGTATAGTTGTATAGAAAAGAACCCATGTAAGTTATACGGAATATACATTACCCTCTTTAGGGCAATCTTGCGGTTTAGTTATTGAAAAGAACTGGGCCAGCATTAAAACAAATAGTAGCATGGTTCGCTACCTGAATGCAATAATAGATACCATCGCGATTTCAAGACGACGATACATAACTTATGGTTGACCAGACTGGATGATTATTATATAACCAGGAAAAGTAGAAAACAGAGTCGTTAATCACTAGTCCGTGAGGTAGAGGGTGAGACAACGGAATAGCTTTGAATTTTGGTACGCTGGAAATTAGGACCTGTGCTAAATCCCTTACTTTCCTCGCCAAGAATCTCATGGGACTTTCCAAGCTCATCAATTATCAAATATTCTCCCTATTTTAGATGCTGACTCAACTAAATCCACAACCCTTGAGCAAGCACATTGCACTTATAGAATTGCATCAGGAAACCAACTCTTTTTCTCAAGTTCCTACCACTTTAAGAGAGTTTGAGTCTTTGGCTTTATACTATGGGGAGGAAGTGTTGACTCATGGTATCAAAGTTTATAAGAAATTTCAACTAGCCGGATTTATCAGCACCGTAAAGCAGCATGGCCAGGGCCGCTTCAAAACCGTGCCCATACTTGCCGCCTGGGCCACTTCAGGTGGACCTATCGAAGCCAGTGTCTATAAACATTTTCACCACTACATTTTAGAGCAGCTGCAGGGAATGGCTCAAATTGATGGCATTTATCTATCGTTGCATGGAGCCATGGGGGTTGAAGGTATGCGTGACCCGGAAGCATATTTGCTGAGAGCAATTCGACAAGTAGTGGGAGAGGCAGTACCCATTGGAGTAAGCTATGACTTGCATGGCAATATCACCGAGGAAAAAGTAAGACTAGCTACATTTATTAATGCCTACCAGACCAACCCTCACCGGGACCATTTCAAAGTAGGCCAAAAAGCGGCCCGTTTGCTTATGGACACCATGGATGGAAAGGTAAATCCCACCATGGCCTTCCTGAAAATGCCGCTGCTTAAAGGAGGTGGAATGACCATAGATTTTCTGAAACCCATGCGAAAAGTATTTGGTGTTATGAGGAAGATGGAAAAGCGGTCAGAGGTGTTAAGCATTTCTAATTTCATGTCACATATTTGGCTGGATGACGAAGAAACCGGTTGGAGTTGTATAGCAGTTACCGATAATAATCCCCAGCTGGCCCGTGAGTTATCGGAAACTCTTGCCGACCTGAATTGGTCTATAAAGGACCACAAGCATCCTGAACCTGTGACCGTGCAAAAAGCGGTGAGCACAATAGAAGGCATGAATTGGAGGAGGAGGTTTGGCACTGCCGTCTTTTGTGACACGTCCGATATTGTAGCAGCAGGCGGGCCCGGTGAGAATACCTACATATTGAAGTATTTAATGCAGAACGCACCTCACCTCAAGTCATACCTTCCTTTGCGTGACCAGGAAGAAGTACTGAGAATTTTTGAATTTGATATTGGGCATGAGGTAACGCTCACCTTAGGACGTAAACTGGAACAAGAATACAATGCAACGCTTTCTTATCAAGGCCTGCTGACTAAGAAATCTGAAACTAAATTTGGTAAAACTGCGGTGGTACGGCATGCAAATATCTTTCTGGTATTAACCGAATTGCCTTGTCCCGCCTTCAGTCCTTCTTTCTTCAAAAATTTAGGGCTAAGTCTGTGGAAGGCAGATATCGTGGTGGTCAAGAATTTGTTTCCTTTCCGGGTCAAGTATAGTTTATACAATCGCAAAACCTTTAATGTGGGTACTTCGGGTACCACGGAGCTTGATGTATCGCGTTTAAATTATAAAAAAATACCTCGCCCTATCCATCCTTTAGATACCATAGCTGACTGGAGAAAGCCCATAGAATAAACCTGAGCATGAATTTGATAAATTTAGTAGGCAAAGAAAGATCATGAAATCGAAAAGCAGTTAGGTGGTATTGATTCCTTTATCAATACCCTGGATTATCAGTTAAAATCAGGGAGTTATCACGAACTGCTAAAACTTAAGGACTGACCTGATAATCTGCGGGGTAACCCCCACCCACCCATTTTTAAGTTACAATTTGAGGGTCGCTCTAGTTGAAATAGGTTAAAATAAATTGTTCATATGATCGCGATGAGGTGAATTATCGCTGCTAACGAGCCGCCAAGGCTGGGGTCGTAGGCTGTACATGTCCTTCGCCCAAAAGCCTCGGCCTCTATAGAAAGCAGCTTTATCGTAGCAGACCGGAAAACTTCTAATACAAGAAACCGAAGATAGCCAGCATGAAGGGGGCTGCTACCCTACTGCATACAGATTCAATGGCTCAACTCTTCCTTTCAAATTTATGGTTCCTAACGATTTTAAGGTTATCGTTTCCTTTGATTTTAATAGACTTACCAGGGATTCCGAAATAATAAGTTCCGCATCATAATGGTTACACAATTCCTGGATGCGTGCCGTCACATTCAACACATCCCCACTAAACGCAATCTCCTTTTTAAGGGCCCCGATTTCACCGGTAGTAACCTTCCCGTAGTGCAACCCGGCTTTAAAGGACGGGATTAATCCGAATTCTGATTTATAGTAGTCCTGGCGGCTTTCTAAATCCGCTTTCATGGCGAAAAAGCAATTGAGGCAATTGTTGTTATCCAGCCCCACCCTGGTTTCCCAGGTAATTACAACTTCATCTCCAATGTATTGGTACACCTCGCCACCATGATTGATGATGGCTTTGGACATATCATCATAATATTCCCGCAGCAACTGAAAATACTTAAAATGTCCCAGCTGCTCCGCCACCATGGTGGAAGATTTCATGTCTAAAAACATAAATATCCGCTGCTCTTCTTTAGGCTGGTGATATTTCCCCTTAAAAAAATTGGTCAAAACGCCGTGCCCCAAATTTTCACTGATTCCGGCATAAAATAAGCACAGCAGCAGGCTGAACGACATCTGCAATAAGGTGCTTAGAAAAGGGACACTAAATAAAAAAGCCAGGAATCTATCCAACACCCGGGGGTCCAAGATCGATGTTTTCAGCTCCATGCTGGCTGCCACCGGATAGGTAATGGTAATGATGAGCAGAAAAAGAACGGTGTAAAGCCCCAATTTATAGAGGATCTTTTTTGTGAAACTCTTCTTTCCAAACAGATCCTCCAGCCAGATCATTTCCAAGGCTCCCACCACCAGACCTACCGCCAACAGGGCTGTGCTGGCAAAAACAAAAACCATTAGATTCAGGGAAATAGCCTCATCGTACTGAGCTTTTAAGGAGCCGGTGGCGGCAATTTCCACTAGCATAAAGATCCACCCTGTTACCAGCCAAATCAAGGCAAACGGAAAAATTCTGGCAATGTTTCTTTTAGCTCTGGGGGAAAGATCTGTTATCATCCATCCATTTGGTTTCATTTACGATTACAATCCCACTTTATCCACTGGCTTATCCTTCTCTTAAATAATCATCCGTACCGTCCAGCCAGTCCTGGCGCGGTGGCGCCCAGGTATCCATGGCCTCGACATCACCTATCATCAGCGCTTCGTGGGGCATATTAGGGGGAATAACCAGCACATCACCTGCTGTCAGTTCCATCTGCTGCTGCTTGTCCTCTCCCAACCAGAAGCGGATGGTTCCGGAAATGACCTGGGTAATTTGCTCATTCTCATGATGGTGCAAGGGAACATGAAAGCCGTCTTTGAATTTCATTTTTACAATCATCAATTTTTCACCGGCTACGATCTTGCGTTGCATGGAATCGGTGACCTGTTCGGTGGGTACGGCGTCCCAGTTAAGCTGATCTATCATATTAAGGTTTTTCAGTTAGTTCAATTGATGGGTGCTGGCATTACTAAATTACTAAAATCTAACCCGAACCTCAACTGGATTTAAGGTAGTTACGAAGTACTGATGCCAGCCTCCGTAATATTGCCGTTTCTACATGTCAGAAATTAAACTCGAAACTGAATCTTAAGGCAAACTTGTCTCCTTGTGCTTCATCCAGATAAGTAAGTCTATGTATAGCATCAATCCTAAATAATCGAAAGATATTCTCAATACCGTACCCCACTTCTATATAGGGCGTTTCGTTTAATGTGTTTATAGGCGCATTGGGTAAACCGTTAGGACCCTCAGGGGAATGCAATGCCAGGTTATCATCACTAACCGATCCCCATAATATATTGCCGGTGGCTACTGCCCGCCATTTCAGCTTCTTGAAGAGGGGAACACGATTAAACAAAAAACCTTCAAAATGATGGCTGTAGTTCATTTCCAGGTACTGATCGCTGACAAACTCAGAAAAACCCATGGTATTATAAGCCAATGATAGGTAAAACGGTGATTCATTACCGATGTGCCCCTTCAGTAATGGCATTGGCACTTCGCCGAAGATCTTTTCACCGGTTATCGATACCCTGGAAATCCCCAGAAACCCCATCTTAATTTTCTTGTATACATTTACGGCCGCCTTGTGGTAGGTAAAGTCTCCCCCCAGGAAGTTCTTCAGTCCTAAAGTATATCGCAGTGTAATGATTGGCAGCCTTTCCGGTCCAATGCTGAAGCGGCTATTGTCGTTTTGAACCCATAGTTCATCTTTACCATAACGTGTTTCAAATGAGAATTCTGTAACCTCAAAATTCTGCTTCAAGGGCGAATCAACTAGTTCAGGTTGTAATTTATAGGCATAATTGAAACTAGAATCAATATTAATCGGACGGTAATCCCGGTGCCTAAGTGTGATCTTTTGGTGTAATCCCTTACGCAGCTCCTGCCAAAAGTGAATACCCTGGTCGCGTAAGTAATAGGGTTGTTCATGATCGCGGTTGCGGAAATAGGCCTCAAAAGCATAGGTATTGATATCTGAAAAAACATCGTCAAAAGTAAGACCCACCTGCTGAATATCCCGGTTGCTGTACACGCCAATCTCGCTCCAAGGTTTGCGCGACATAATGTGTTTCACACCCGCCCGGTATTTCCAAGCCTTATCCTTATCCCCATAGGCCAGATATCCACTGAGTTCCCAATTCCTGATCAGGTCAATAGTGGTGCGACCTCCCAAACGAAATCTATTGCCTTCGATATTATTATTGGCGTACACCAAGGGATAGGGCCCCAATTCAAACTTGCCTACATCCACGAAACCGGTACCTAAAAAGGTAATAAAGTCCGTTAGCCGCTTTACGGGAGGGATTTGTTTCAAAGTATCAATCATATTCATCACATTGATCTCCGAAGCGGTCAAGGGTTGATGTCGGTTCAGCTTCCAGAACTCCTCGTCCTGCTGGGTGGCGTCTTCCGCCAGGTCTAAGGTAAGATCATAAAACCGGCGCTCCCGAGGTTCATTTACCACAATATCCCTATTGGAGGTAAAGAATTTAGCCA
>Ga0224508_10002169_pt1 | contig 16984 bp, 11 predicted proteins | sample SF_Jan12_sed_USG_4_FD_170157 | JGI IMG/M metagenome (GOLD analysis project Ga0224508, IMG submission 170157) | Sediment microbial communities from San Francisco Bay, California, United States - SF_Jan12_sed_USGS_21 | ecosystem: Environmental > Aquatic > Marine > Sediment | place: USA... | reverse complement strand
GAAGGATTCGAACCTCCGACCACCTGGTTCGAAGTTAGCTCACTTTACAGTAACGTATTGAAATATAGCAAAGTCCGCTGGGGCGCCCGTTGCACGAATTGCCCTACTGCGCACAACGGTGCACAACCAAAACACGCAAAACTCCCGCAAATTTCCGCAGGTTTCACTTCAATCAATTGACTTGACTGATGAAGTGACTGCCTGAGTATGGCAGCGGCCTGTCCCGCAGTTGTCCCACAACCCGAGCCCATGCAATTGTTTTGGTAGGTGTAGCCACTGCCTGAGTACGGCAGCGTCGCCGCGGATCAGCCTGTGACCCCTGTCTTAGGAGTGCTAAATCTATCTAATGTTTAGGTCGTTCTCGACCGGCGACAATCGGTATCTTACTGACTTAAAGGTATAGCCAGACATTGGGTCGCACGTCGATTGACTCGGATTGGCGCCTTTTGTGTCGGTCACCGTCAAAACTGGTCACAAAAGAGGGTGCCGTTTCGTTTCCTTTCTTGTCCTATATTTTGTCACCAACCGGCGATATTCCGGCAGAAAATTTGTCGCCATCCTAAACACTTTACCTGGCAGGAAGGTACATAAGTAGAACAATGCCTAAGGTCGGCAGACTCCAACAATTTCCGGCAACCGAAGCCGAAATCCACGTTGTTGTTATCGAGACCTCCTGCTTGAGCAGGACCGGGCATCACGGGTTTGTAGCAGGAGCGCGCTATATGAACTATATGCAGATCGAGATTGAGCCGTTTCCGCTCATTCTTTGGTAATCCCCGCCGTTTGCCTTGAGCAACCGAGCTTGCCAAGAACGCGTCGTTGCTCTTCATTCACATCAGCAGAACTCGTTTGTCGCTGAATCAAGATTCGCCAGAAACAGGGCCTTTTGAACCGTCTGAATTGGGTAATGTTTTGGGGTTTCCCCGTGTCGGTGGCCTACACCATCGTTATGAGAGAATCGCAGCGTAATGACGATAGCAAATAGCGACCAGAAGAAACGGCTCGAATATGTTTTCAGTAGGGACAGTCAGGACTCGTCGGGCATCCTGCGCTCCTGCAAGGCGTCTATCGCGCGAAGCGCGTGGCGTAACATCTTGGCACCGAGCAACGACAATACCCTGCCCGGAATGCGGATGGCCTTGCGATTGACAATCCAGAAGTCAGTCAATTCCGTTTGCCTGTCCGCCAGCATATCCGCGAGCAGGCGACCGTGCAGGTGTCCCAACGCCACACCGTGCCCGAAACAGCCTGTGACGTTGATGATCCGTTCATCCCCGACGAAACCGATTTCGGGAGCAGCATCGACGTTTGCGGAAACAGCCCCCGACCAGCGATAGGCAATTCTCACATCATTGAGACTCGGGAATAATCGCTTGAGGTGTTCCTCGTTGGCGCGCCACATCGTTGGGAAATGATCGTGATCCATGCTGTGATGCATGCCCCACGGTGCACCAACATCGTGTCCACCAATGAGAATACGGCCATCGGCCGTCGGTCTGAAATAGTGGATCAGCTGGCGCATGTCCTCCATTGCCTCGCGCCGCTCCCAGCCGATGGAGTCCCACTGCGCGTCGCTTAGTGGCTCGGTGACGACCACCGCGGTCCACAGCGGGAACTGCCGCGCCCGAATTCCCTTTAGACCGTTCAGCAGGTGAGTATAGGCGTTGGTGGCGAGCACGACCTTGTCTGCCCGCACGGAGCCACCCGGGGTCTCCAGCAACACGCCGTCGGGTAACTGGCGGATAAGCGTGACGGGGGATTGCTCGTAGACCTCCGCGCCGGCCTCGAGAGCCAGCCGCTTCAGCTCACGGACCTGCTTGAGCGGGTTCACCAGGCCAGTGTGCACTTCGTAGAGACCGGCTGAAATTAGTGGACTGTTGAATTGTTCACCTAGAGCATCCCGCTCCAGCCAGGTCAGGCCGAGTTCCTCCTCCAGCCCGAGCGCCTGGAAGTCCTTGTACAGGCTCTCCAGTGTCTTGACCTGCGATCCACTGTAGGCGACCCGCAAGAGCCCGGGATGACTGTAGTCGCTGTCCAGGCTACGACTCTCGATAAGAGTCTTGGTGAAGTTGACAGCCTTGATGGCGTGCCGGAAGGCCTGTTTGGTCCGCTCTTCCCCCCAACGTGCTTTGAGCGTCATCTGCTCCAACCCGAATTGGGTCATGCTGTACCCGGCGCAGCGACCGCTCGCCCCATCACCGATCACCGTCCCCTCCAGCAGTGCCAGACGCGCATTGGGATTGTCCTCCCTGAACTCTCGCGCCGTATTGAGACCGACAAACCCGCCGCCGACAATGGCGACGTCAACCTTGGTCGATTCCTGAAGCGGCGGGTTCGGCGTATAGGACCCGTAACTCCGCGCCCAGAAGGAATTATTCTCGTACAGTGTGAGTGCATCGACCGCCATGGAGCGTATCCTCCTTCATTTATCGCCTATCCGGTAAAAACGCTTGGCGAAGTCTGGCGATTTCCTGATTTCGACTGATTGGTTCCCTGCCCTTCCCCAACCTAAGCAGATATGCCAGCACCCTGCTTGACTAATCGCGTCAGGTTCCTTGACTTTCGATGCCAGCAGGGCAGTTTAGAAACACCGCGCGGGTGGGCTGAAAGTATAAAAGAAGACAAATGGGTGTCGTAATTCACACAATTGACGTCTTCTTCAACGACCCTTTCATTACGAGCCCTCGGAACAGATCTCTCCCCTTTTTCTAACCCAGCAGTGCATTCCAGAATATTCTCGGGATTTTCAGGAACCCTGGTTTGTACTGGAAACGAGTCAGCAGGCGCCCCAGTTTATCGGCCTTGCGATTTGTCACGAACCACGGCGGCTTCGGCAACAATGTCACCGAGCCGTGCAGCAAGTTTCTTGGAAAAGGCCGGAATGGCGCTTCTATGACTGTGCGCTCGACTCCCTCGAACATGTACGTGTTGTGAACAAATCCTATGCCGCTTTGAACGTCGTCAAGCGTGTGCCCCGGGAACGCACCCCACGCCGTCTGGACCGTTAGGAAGCCTAGGCCGGTCCAGGCATTGACCCCGATACATCCGTACTTGAGTTCGGCGATGACCTCGTTCCATTTTTCACCGATTTCGCGCCGCGTGGCAGGATGAATGATGATGTTCGCGCCGAGCGTGCCATGCAGGTTCTCATTGCAATAGGTGACCGCGTTCCTGAGAAATTCCTCCGCTGTGTCGCCACCGATTCTCTTGATGCTCAGGACCGGGGCGAATACCTCTTTTTGCTGAGCCAGCTCGTTTTCAACCGTACCGTTTAGTGCTACGACCACACGCCTGGCATCCGTGTCGCTTTCGCTACACGCTTGTGCGTCGGGATATGCCGACAGGAACTCGTCGATACGCTCCTCGGCCCCCGGGTAATAGAGTCCACGCTTCGGCGCATCCTTGAGCGTATCCACGAGCACGTCACTGAACTGGTCTCCTTTCGACCACTGCTCGGGCATGACCAACACCTGGCAAGCAACGCAATTAAAGCCGGAGTTGTGGAGCTTTTGTGTTGCTACCTGCTCCGCCTGAAATCTGATGTCCGCATTTGTCCAGGGCCCAGGCACAACGATTGTCGGGCAGACGGCGCCGAGTTCCGAGGTAATACGACGCGTGTTTCGCGGCACATTTGCCTTTCGGTTTTCATCTGCCGTCGCCCCAACGCCCCAGACAATGGCGTCATGACTGGAGCCGGCTCCCGTAATGTGAATAGACTCGACATCGGGATGGTTACAGAGATATTCCCCGACGTCGGCGCCGCCCGTGACGATCTGCAGCGCGCCGAAGTCTATGAGCGGCTTCAACGCCGCTCGCAGGAATTTTCCGAGGTAATCGTTAACCGGATTGAGCTTCAGAAGCACAACGGCATTTTCAGTGAAGAGCTTGTGCATACAGTCCAGTGGTGCGATCGCGGCAATATTGCCTGCGCCAAGAACCAGGCTCACAGAGCCGCTGCGAGACTCCGCCGGCACATCGTAAATTGACGCCGTACTCTGTCGAAGATTATCCGCTGTGACATTTTCCTTCATCCACATGTCTGCTTTGACGCCGCTCAACAGCAAGTGATCCCAGACCGAACGTGGAACCACGCGGACCGCGAGTTGACCGTCCCGCACGGACCTGACTGGAAGATCCTCCAGGAACCCTTTGCCGTCGAGTTGGCCGAGCGTGACCATCAGCGCGTTGCATGCGGACATCAGGGTATACGGACCTGATATCCACTCTTCGCCCGAAAGCGGCGACCCCGACGGGATCTGTTTTTCCCGCGTGGCGGTCTCGACCCAGTCCTCGGCGACCTCCATCGCGCAGTGCTTGATTTGCTCGAGAAGCTCGATGCGGTCATCGACTGGTAACTGCGCCCAACGGTCTTTGTTCTCCGACAAACGCGCGATGGACTTATCCAGTTCCTCCTTTGGCAGCAAGTCCTCGGGCCTGGTTTTGGCTTCAACCGTCGACGCATTCATTTAGGTATCTCCTGCTATCTCGCACCGCCCCGAATTAGACACTAATCCCAGCGTACGCGCTTGGCATCTCATGCCAAGAAATTTGGCATCCACGGTCAAGTGCGTCGGCGCTCTTTCCCCAAAGATGGCGCGCATCCCGAGAATAGAGACGCACCAAGCGGTCTCGCATACATCGCTCTCGGACAGGACATTTGACTGGAGGAACCTGAAATGAAAGCCACTTTTTACAGCCTGCTCGCAAACGGAGACCCCGAAGGCGGCCTGCAGCCGGCGGCCACGGTCCCGGCGGAAGCCTTTGCCACTGACGATCACGCCGAATTAATTCACGCGTTTTACGTCAGTGACGAAAGCTCGGTCACGTCGGGAGTCTGGGAGTGTGCCCCATGTACATTGCCGATCGAAAGCTATCCGGTAAACGAAATGATGTCGGTGATTTCAGGCTCGATTACCGTGACCGATTCCGACGGTCGGTCGAAAACCTACGGTCCCGGAGACAGTTTTTTTGTTGCCAAAGGGACCAACGCCACGTTCCAGATAACGGAAAAGCTGCGGAAGTTCTTCATGACCTCGGTTTGATTAAGCACTGAGGCTCGCTGACGGCCATGACTTGACACTTAACGTCAAATTTTTTGACGCGTCATGCCAAGTGGTACCTCAAGTCAATTGCTACGATGCCGCTCGCGGTATTGCTCATCACTCCGACGCGGAACACCTGGTGCGGTGCGGGTGGGCAAGACAAGTTAGGGGGCGACGCAAGGGGATGCCAGCCTTACGAAAAACCACGATTAATCGAGAATTAGGGGGGAGGCTTAGAGCCATGAGAAAATTACCGATGGTTACGCTGGCATTGGCAACAATGCTGATCCTTGTTGGTGCTGGCGCACGCGCTCAGGTGCTCGACGAAATTACCGTAACTGCACAGAAGCGAGAGCAGAGTGTGCAGGATCTGCCCATGTCCATAACGGCGATGTCCGGTGACACAATCGAAAAGCTGGGAATCAATAACAGTCAGGAACTCGTTCAGCACACGATCAACCTGACCAACCGGGCAGCGCTCGGAGAAGGGGCCCGGCCCGCTTATTTTATGCGCGGCGTTGGCCTCAGTGACTTCAATACCAACAACTCCGGCCCGGTCGGTGTCTATCTCGACGAAATTAATCTGAGCAGCATCGCCATGCAGATGGTGCCGGTGTTTGACCTCGACCGCGTCGAAATTCTGCGCGGACCGCAGGGCACGATTTTCGGAAGAAACACCAGCGCCGGCGCGATAAGTTTTCATTCGCGCAGGCCGACCGATGAAACCGAGGGATACGTCAAAGCGCAGGCCGGAAACTTCGGCACCACCCGGTTTGAAGGCGCCGTTGGCGGCAGCCTTGGCGAAACGGTCAACGCGAGATTTTCCGCGGTCAAGATAGATTCGGACGGTTACATGAATAACACCGTCAGCAACGTCCAGGAAGGTGGTCGGGACATCCTGGCCTGGCGCGGCCAGCTGGCTTGGGAGGCCGGTGACAATGTTGACGTCCTTCTGATCGCTCATGGCGGTGACGACAACTCTGCACCTGTAGGCTACGGGCATTTGGGAACGGTGGATCCCACTACTTTTGCACCGTGTGCGTCCGGCGCAATCGCGGCGGGACAATGCGTCGATTTTTTCGGCTACAGCGACACCAACACCGATTTCTATACCGGAGACTGGGACTTCGGTCCGGACAACGACACGAATACCGTCGGTGGCGCCTTGCGGGTCGACTGGAACATCGGTGACCTCACATTTACGTCGTTGACGGGTTTTGACGACATCGACCAAGTCATGTTTGAGGATGCCGATGCAAGCCCATTTGCACAGGTCCACACAACCTATGGCGTAGAGGCACAGACATTTTCCCAGGAATTTCGCCTGGTCGGCTCAACCGAAAAGACCAACTGGATTGCGGGAGTGTATTTCCTCACCGAAGAATTGAAACAAGATCAAACGGCGGACCTGTACCGGGACCTGCGCCCGCTCACTGGCTTTGACCCCGATTCCTTCGTACTGTTCTCACGGCACACATCGGAACAAAATACCGATTCCATTGCCGCGTTCGGGCAAGTCGAATACAGGTTGAGTGATCGCCTTGCAGCGACTGTTGGGCTTCGATGGACACAGGAAGACCGCGATTTTGTGTACACGACGGTGCTGGAAGAGCCCGATTTTACGATCCCGCTATTTACGCAGAGTGACAGTTTCAAGGACGACGACGTATCCGGTCGGCTGGCGCTCGACTACCAGGCAAGCGACGATGTAAAACTCTACGCAAGCATCTCCAAAGGCTTCAAGGCCGGAGGATTCAACGGCGGATTCGCCTTCGAGCCAACTCCGGCCCTGTCGTACGATTCGGAAACGCTGCTCGCGTATGAACTCGGCATGAAAGGGGACTTCCTCGACAATAGTCTGCGGCTCAACCTGTCGACCTTCTATTACGACTATTCCGACATGCAGGTATTTACATTTATCAATGCCGGAGGCTTGCCCACTCAGGTCCTGACGAACGCCTCGGATGCCACGATTGTCGGCCTGGAAGCCGAGTTTGACTGGCAGGCTACAGATCGCCTGAGCTTCTTCTTGGGGCTGGGTTTGCTCGATACGGAGTTCAAGGACTTCCAGTCGTTTATCGGCGAGGACCTGTCGGGCAACACGCTCCCGCTGGCACCTGAGCTGAACATGGTGGGTATGGCGCTCTATGAGCTTCCGCTGAAAAGTGGGGCCAGCTTAAACCTGCAACTGGACGGTAGCTATGATGACGACATTTTCTTCACACCCGAGAACAGCTTCGTGTTGGAGCAGGAGGCCTACGGCCTGCTGAACGCGCGAGCAGGCTATGTTTCTGCCGATGGCAACTGGGAGTTCTCGGTCTTCGGCAAGAATCTAAACGGTGAAGAGTATTTCGTTGCGATATTCGACCTGTCGGATTTTGGTCTTTTGGAGTTGATGCCGGGACCGGATACAACCTACGGCGCCGAGCTGACCTACCGCTTCTGACCGACGATGATGCCCTGGCGAACGCTTGGCCGCGTATTATTGCCCGGGATTGTTCTCCAATCCGTCGTCGTTGCGGGTGCCTATGGCACGGGGCTCGAGGTACTGCAGTGGGTGACCAGCCAGGGGCCATCGGGCGGCTTCCTGGCGGTCAGCTCGATTGCCCTGGCCCTCGGTATTACATTGGCACTGACCTTCGATCTCGCCCGGCGGCACAACACGCACGACTACCGCAGGTTTTTCCGGGTCTTGCTCGGGCGCGCCTGGTGGTTGTACGAGGTGGTCTTTGTAGCCGCATTGGTCCTTCTGCTGGCCGTCGGCGCAGCGGCGGCAGGCGAGGTAGTCGCCGACTCGCTCAGTTGGCCGCATTGGGTTGGCGTTCTGCTGATGCTCCTCATTATTGTGGTGCTCAACTACCTCGGGCGCGACTGGGTCGACCGGTCACTGGTTGCCTGGGGCATCCTGATGAGTGTCCTGCTGCTCGCGCTCGTGGTCGCCGTTTTGTATCAGGATCGGGAAAGCATTGCAGTTGTCATCTCCGAGTCCGAGATGTCTGCTGCCCGCGCCGCCGGCAGTGGATTGCAGTTCTTCCTGTATATGGCAATCATCGTGCCGCCGATGCTCTATGCAGCCATTCACCTAAAAAGCACCGCCGAGTGCTGGGCAGCGGGACTCATGGGCGGCATCCTGGTCGCCCTGCCCTCGCTCGCCTATCACATCGCTTTTCTGGCCTATTTTCCCGAAGTGCTCGAACAAGTGCTGCCCACGTATTGGCTCCTACAGCAGTTTGCGGTGCCTGGGATCATCGAGATATACACCGTCGTCCTTTTCGTCACCATCGCACAGACCGGCGTGGGGGTACTGCAGGGAGTCAATGAGCGACTGGACAACTGGTGGAGAGAACGCAGCGGTCGGCCGCTCTCCCGGAGACTGCACGGGGGCATCGCGGGTCTCGCAGTACTGGCCAGCCTGTTGATCGCCAGATTCGGCATCGCAAACCTCGTCGCACGTGGATACGGCAGCCTGGCCTGGGTGTCGCTTGCGCTTTTTATTCTGCCGCTCGTTGTGATGACGCTGCGACGCAACACAGCGCCGACCCCGCCCGGCCATTGACCTGCGCGTCACTGCGCGTTCGCCGATCGCTGTTTCATAGCGTCGGCCCCGGCCTCATCTTCGATCCGTCCGAGAACCGCGAGAAGCGGAAGCGAGTCAGATCGTAGCCGGTGTCCCGGCCAGTAACCAGGTCGGCCATCACCTTACCGGCACCAGGCCCGATGCCAAACCCGTGACCACTGAAGCCGGTTGCCAGGAACACGCCAGGACAGTCGGGAATCGCATCCATCACAGGCACGACATCGGGCGCGACATCGATCATACCGGCCCAGGACTCTTCGAATGCCAGATCGGCAAGTTGCGGAATGTGCTTTGCCAACCGCTCACGCATCTTGCGGAGCGCATTTTGCGATGCAACCGTGTTCAGCACCCGGTGCCGTTCGAACGGCGCGACGTCTTCATGATTCCACTTCTTGCGGGGAAATGATTGTTGCGTCACGTCGCGACCCAAGCGTACGGCGATGTTGCCGCCGCCGCCCAAAGACGGCATGAAACTGGCGAGATTGCGGAAGCTATCCGCACCGATAAAATGCTCGGCGAAGTCACAGCCGACGGTGTAGCCGCCATCCTGTCTGCGCCGAATGCAAATATCGTCGAACTTTCCGGAGCCCGCGAAGAACGCCGGGGCCCGGGAGGTCCGGGCCACCGTATTACGGACCGTCAACATGGGCAGACGCACGCCCATATTGGACAGAAACATCGCAGACCATGCCCCGGCTGCGCAGACTACGGCCCCCGCCCTGACCCGGCCACGCTCAGTGACCACAGCAGAAATGCAGCCCGCTTCGGTCTCGACACCGCGCACCGCACACGCTTCGCGCACCAGACCACCGTTTTCCTGAAACGCTTTGGCGAGCGTCAGAACGGCAGTAAAGGGTTCGGCATGGCCATCGGCTGGTGTCGCAATACCGCCGAGCCAGCGACCGTCGGGAGCGCCCGACAACTCGCGGGCCTTGTCGGCGCCGATCAGCCGTGAGTCGACGCCATAGTGTGCAGCTACTTTCATCCAGGCGTCGAAGGCTGCCAGCTCTTCCTCGGTGCGAACCAGGCTAACGATTCCATGCCGACGAAAGCCGATGCCGTCACCCAGCGATTCCTGCAATTCTGCCCAGGCATCGGCACTGTCGAGAGCAATCGGGACTTCGTCTGGATCACGGGCCGTTGTGCGCACCCACCCCCAATTCCGGCTGGACTGCTCGCCCGCGACACGCCCTTTATCGCACACCAGGGTCTTCAGGCCACGCTTCGAGAGGTACCTGGCAGTACACATTCCGATCACGCCTGCACCAATTACCACGACGTCCACTGACGCCGGCAGGGCGTCGTTAAAGCGGACCGGGCAGGTATCGTTGATTCTGAATATTGAACGTGATCGCATTGCGGCGCTATTTTCCGGTGAAGAAATTGACGATCCACTGCATGCAGAGGTGATCGTCTATCGGGGCGTTGAGTGAAGCATTGCCCTCGCGAATCCGCTCGGCAGGAATCCTGTCTTTGCGCCGCTCCATCAGGGCCTTCGAGTACGCCTTGCTGTATTCCGGATGTCCCTGAATGGTCATCAGGTGGCTGTCATATTGCACGATGTAGTATTGGCAAAAGGCACTACCTGCCAGCACCTCGGCACCCTGCGGCAGCACCGTCACCTGATCCTGATGGCTGGCGACGAGGTCCATGCGCGGCTGGAAAGGCTCCATCCAGGCCTTCCTGACACTGACCTGGTTGGACGTTACACCGACGCCCCAACCCAGCCCCGACCGCGCAACATCACCGCCCAGCACCCGGGCCAGCAGCTGGTGGCCGAAACAGATCCCCACGAACTGCGAACCGGCACGAGCGAGTTGCGCTACGAACGATTCCAGCTCACCGATCCATGGATGGCCGTCATTGACGCCGTAGCGGCTGCCGGTCGTCATGTAACCATCACAGGCATTGACGCAGTCCGGCAGTTCCCCGTCCACGGCGCGATACGTAACGATCTGCCAGGCAGGCGCGACCTCCCTGAGCAAGCGCTCGAACATTTGCGGATAATCGCCGTGCTCCGGCTTCAGCTCGGCCAGTACCTCGTCACATTGCAGGATGCCGATCTTCATGGTCTTTTCGTTACAGCCGGCCGTTAACCGCGTCGCTGAATATCGACGCATAGCGCCCGGCATCAAACGGTATGGGGTTGCCGCTGGCGGAGGGATCCTCGGAGGCCATCCGACCCACTCGCTCTGCGTCACTATCATCGATTGCTATTGCCGCCAGCGCATGAGGAATATCAATTTGCTCACGCAGTTCCATGACCCATGCATGAAACGCGTCAAATCCAGGGTTGCCTAGCGCCAGGTATCGGGACAACCGCTCTATCTTCTCGCTGATCGCGGGCCGGTTGGCCTGTAACAGATACGGCATCAAGATGGCATTCAGCAGACCATGGTGGGCGTCGTAAAGAGCGCCCAGCGGGTGAGCCAGTGCATGCATGCCGCCGAGACCTTTCTGGAACGCCGCGGCGCCCATGCTCGATGCCACCAGCATCTGCATTCGCGCCTCGAGATCATTACCGTCGGCTACCGCCCGTGGCAGGTACTCTTTCACCAGCCGAACCCCCTCTATTGCGATCCCTTCCGCCATCGGATGGTAGTAAGGCGAACAAAGTGCCTCCAGATTGTGCGAGAGTGCGTCCATGCCTGTCGCCGCCGTAATATGGGGAGGAAGTCCCACGGAAAGGTTTGGATCAAGAATGACCAACGACGGCAACATCCGTGGATGGAATATGATCCTTTTCAGGTGCACGGCCTCGTCTTTGATCACCGAAGCGCGACCTACTTCGGAGCCGGTACCGGCCGTGGTCGGCACCGCAACGATGGGTGCAATGCCCGCCTCGTTGACGCGCGTCCAGTTGTCGCCGTCATCTTCGAAGTCCCACAATGGGCGCTCCTGACCGACCATCAGCGCGATAGCCTTGGCCGCATCCAGGGCGGACCCGCCACCGAATGCGATCACTCCGTCGCGGCCGCCCTCTCGGTATGCAGCAACCCCCGCATCCACGTTCTCGCCGGTGGGATTACTCTGCACATCGTCGAACACGCCACAATCCAGCGCTGCGACACGACAGACGTCCACCGCCTCCTGCACCATCGGCAGCTTTGACAAACCGGGATCGGTCACGAGAAACGGCCTTTGGATTGCAAGCTGGCTGCAGGCATCGGGCAACTCCGCGATACGACCGGCACCAGCGCGGATACTATTGGGATAGTTCCAATCGGCTTTCAGGTGGGTCATCTTGAACCTCTCAGGTTTCACCCTTGATGTGAAATGACTTGGGTCGTGTCAGTGATTCGTAGCCCAACCGGGACAAGCTGCAGCCGCGGCCCGAGTTCTTGACGCCGGTCCAGGCTAGAGCCGGATCCAGGTAGTCGCAGCGATTGACAAAAAGCGTACCGGTTTCAACCTGGTCGCCCAGTATCACTCCAGCCTCGATGTCGCGTGTAAAAATTGAGGCGGTCAGGCCGAACTCGCTGTCGTTCATAAGTCGGATCGCCGTATTGTCATCGGCCACTTTCTGGATTCCGACAACCGGGCCGAAGGACTCCTCTGCCATCACACGCATGTCGTGGTTTACGCCGGTCAGTACCTGTGGGGCAAGGTATGGAGTGCCCTCGGCATCGAGCGGAAATTCCGTTGGATCGATATGGGCCGTCGCACCTTTGTCTAATGCCTCGCGGATTTGCCCGCGAACGAAATCCGCAGCCGAAGCGCGCACAACCGGACCCAGCGTCGTCTCCGGGTCGTCGGAGCGCCCTAGCTTGTACTCTTGAACGAGGGCCACAGCTTTCTCGACAAAAGCGTCATGCACCGATTCATGAACATAAATTCGCTCGATCCCGCAGCATGACTGGCCAGAATTAAAAAAGGCCCCGTCGACGGTGGTTTCCACCGCATGGTCGAGGTCGGCATCGGCGCGCACGTAGGCGGGATCCTTGCCGCCCAGTTCCAGCCCGACACCAATAAAACGACCGGCGGCAGCACGCTCCACCATAGCGCCGCCAGCGACCGAACCTGTGAATGCCACATACCCGACGTCCGGACTGCCAATCAGCCGTTCTGTATCGGCATGGCTGAGATGCAGGTATTGGAAAAGCCCGTCAGGAATCCCGGAATTCTCGAAGGCCTCAACCAGACGCTCGGCGCAGAGCGGCGTCTGGGCCGAGTGCTTCAGGAGCACCGCATTACCGGCAACGAGCGCGGGCATCACCGAGTTGATAGCCGTCAGGTAAGGGTAGTTCCAGGGGGCAATCACCAGCACGAGCCCCACAGGTTCACGACGAATGTAGCGCTGAAAACCGGGCTTTTCGTTCGCCTCGATCGCGGCGAGCGCTGTCCCGGCCACGTCGATCATGTAGGTGGCACGCTCTTCGACGCCGGCCACCTCGCCGGTGGCAAAACGGATCGGGCGGCCCATCTGCCAGCACAACTCCGTGGCGATGACGTCGCGGTTGGCGACGAATGACTGAACGGCACGGCGGCAGATTGCCTGGCGCTCCTCGAGCGGTACCCGTCGCCATTCTGCCTGGGCCTCGACGGCCCGCGACTGTGCCATGTCGATCTCCTTCTGCATCGCCAGCGGCCGTTCAACATAGAGGCTGCCGTCGATAGGAGAAAACGTCTGCAATATTGAGGTCATACTTATCTCTCTGGCTGGCCGCTACATGCGCCTCAAATGATCTCGAAGTACCGTTCAAGCTCCCAGTCCGTGATGTGCTTGCGGAACTCCCGACTTTCCCAGTCGCGTGTGGCGGCGTAGTGATCTACAAAAGCGTCGCCGAAAAGCTGGCGAGCCGCCTCGGAGCGGCGCAGTGCATCGGCCGCTTCAGCGAGTGTCTGCGGCAGCGCCAGGTGTGCAGGATGCTCCTGGTCATAGGCATTTCCGGTCACCATCGGGTCCGGCTCCAGCTTGTGCTCGATGCCGTACAGGCCTGCGCCCAGGGAAGCTGCCAGGGCAATATAGGGATTGGCGTCGGCGGAGCCCAGGCGGTATTCCACCCGTTGCGATTTGTCTGATCCCGGAATCACCCGCAGTGCGGTCGTACGGTTCTCACAGCCCCAGGTCGCATCCGTCGGTGCCCAGAAGCCCGGAATCAATCGCGAGTATGCATTCACCGTTTGCGCCAGCATTACAAGCATTTCCGGCATCAGCTTCTGTTGTCCAGCGACAAAGTGGCGCTGCAGATTACTCATGTTCATCGGCTGATCCGGGTCGTGAAAGGCGGAGCCGCCAGCGTCCTTGTGCTGCAACGATATGTGAATGTGCCCTGACTGGCCGGGATAGTCGTTTGACCACTTGGCCATGAACGTCGCCATCATGTCATTTCGCTGGGCCCAGACCTTGGCGAATGTCTTGAATAGGGCCGCCTTGTCGGCAGCTTCGCGTGCATCATCCACAGCAAGCGCCGCCTCGACGACACCGGGGCCTGTTTCCGTGTGAAGTCCCTCGACAGGAAGGTCCATCTTCTCGCAAAGCTCCAAAAGTCCTTGGTAGAGTTCGGCATGAACCGAGTTGCGCAGCATCGAGTAACCGAAAAACCCGGGTGTAATAGGCTCCAGGTTGCGGTAGTTCTTGGCGCGTGCAGATTTGGGAGACTCGTTGAAAAGGAAGAACTCGTACTCGAAGGCCGCGTAGGCATCAAAGCCCAGCGACTGGCCCTTCGACAATACGCGGCTCAAGAGGTTGCGCGGGCAGATATGCGTGGCCTCGCCCGCGAACTCGCAAAGGAACAGCAGCATGCCAGGTTCGAAGGGAATCTCGCGACAGCTGCCGGGTACGATATGCACTGGCGCATCGGGATAACCAGTATGCCAGCCGGTATATTCGACGCCGACGTTTTCGTAGAGCTGATCTGAAGAGTCCCAACCCAGCACTACGTCGCAAAATGCGAATCCATTGTCCAGTGCCGAGAAGAACTTGTCCCGACTGATGTACTTGCCACGCATGATGCCATCTACGTCAAAGAGGCCGACCTTGATGTGCTCCAGGCCCCGGTCCTGGACAACTTTCCTGGCATCGTCGGCGGTATTTACGTTTCTTGGATCCATGACTTTTCCTTTTCTGTGCTGCTGCTGTGGCCTTCTTGCCCGCCGCCGGTCCTAACGGAGTTCCGCTTCTGCCATCGCAATCGCTTCGAATTCTTCTTCCGGAGCGCTGGCGACGAGGTGGTGACGACTGTAAAAGACGAAATAGGCCACCATTACTGCGTAAAAAACGGCGGACCAAATGGCGGCTTCGTAGCTCACGACGAAAGTGCTGGCAAGTGCCAGCAGGGAAAGCATCATGGCGGCACCGGTGGTCATCGTGCCGCCAGGCGTCCGGTAGGGACGGCGCATATTGGGTTCTTTGAGTCTCAGGATAATGTGCGACAGCATCATCATCGCGTAGGAAATCGTCGCACCAAACACTGCCATGGTGATCATAAGGTCACCGGCGCCGGAAAGAGACAGCAGGAAGCCCAGGACCCCTGGAACGATCAATGCAAAGTTCGGTACCTTGTTTTTCCCGGTCAGCGATAACCAGCGCGGCAGATAGCCGGCACGCGATAGTGCGAAAACCTGGCGTGAATAGCCGAAGATGATGGAGAAGAAACTCGCGATCAAGCCGGCCAGCCCGACCAGGTTGACGAAGGTCGCGAGCGACGAAGACTCTCCATACACATGTTGCAGCGCGCCCACGAGCGGTGCGGCATGATCGCTCATCATCTTCGCACTGGAGCCGCCCGGCGCCAGGAACAGCACAAGCCCGCCCAGCAACAGCAGTATCAGCATCGCAGTGATAATTCCACGCGGCATGTCCCGCGCCGGATTGCGTGTCTCCTCGGCGGCCAGGGGCACGCCTTCGACAGCGAGGAACAACCACATGGCGAAAGGAATGGCGGCCCAGATTCCGACGAAGCCGTTGGGCAGGTAAACACTGGCTCCGAAAGCGGAAACATCGACAGCGATATCGGTGAGATTGTCCATGCTGAAATGGGGAATCATGCCGAAGATGAATACGAGCAGTGCCACGACGGCAACAGCCATAATAGCCAGCATGATCCTGAGGGCCTGGCCGGTACCCCAGAGATGGATGCCGATGAAAACAATGTAGAAGGCCGAATAGACGATCGGGCCGTCTATTCCGGTCAACTCGCCGACATATCCACCGATGAAAATAGCGATCGCGGCCGGCGCGATAGCGTACTCAAGCAGGATGGCCGTACCGGTCAAGAAACCACCGAAGGGGCCCATCGCGCGTCGGGCAAAACCGTATCCGCCACCCGCGGTGGGAATCGCCGCTGACAGTTCGGCCAGACCGAAAACCATACACAGGTACATGACCGCCATGAGCACGGTGGCTATCAACATACCGCCGAAACCGCCCTGCGCGAGGCCGAAGTTCCAGCCAGCGAAATCACCGGAAATAACGTACGAAACACCCAGGCCGGCCAGTAATATCCAGCCGGCAGCCCCCTTCTTCAGCTGGCGTTTGTCGAGGTAGTCGCCAGCGACGTTTTCGTAGTCAACAACCCCGACGTGGACAACGCTGGAACCCGATGTATCGTCTGGTGTTGGTTTTGGTCTCGCTTTGCGCATAAGGCTTTTGCCCGGTCGCCGTGAACTGCTCCACGATATCGCAGTGCGCTTGGAAATCGTATCGACAGCAGGACCGCGTTAGGCGCCTATTGTCACTCGATGACAAGTTTTGTGGCACGAGAAGTCAATTCTCCTCCGTCCTCCCCGTCTAGCATGGTTGACTCGCGGCCACCGGTATGCGGCCCGCTGGAAAATTCGCTTGTAGTACGCATTTTCATTGTGCAATTCGGAGATTCTTCATGCCTGACAACTCCTCCAAAAAGCCCGAAGATATTGGCCGACGTCAATTCCTGCAGGGTGCTGGTACCGTAGCTGCGACGCTGGCAGCGACGCCAGCAATAGCAGCGGGCAAGAATAAGGGAAAGAACAAATTAGACGGCAAGTATGACTACGATGCTGTCGTCGTCGGCGGTGGTTTTGCAGGCGTCACGGCGGCACGGGAATTACGCCACGATGGCTTCAACACCCTGATTCTCGAAGCTCGTAATCGACTAGGCGGCCGCACCTTCTACAGTGAGTTTGCAGGCCACAAGATGGATGTCGGCGGTACCTGGATACACTGGTCTCAACCCTTCGTCTGGGCTGAAAAGGAGCGCTATGCCCTGAATGTCGTCGAGACGGCAGGTGCGGCTACTCCCGATCATGTCTACATTCGCGTCGGTGACGAGACTCGTGAAGCGGGGATGGAAGATTTTGTCGCAGTCATGGCTGCATTCGACGCCTACGTTGCCGAAGGTCGGCAGATTGTCGAACGGCCCTATGACCTCAAGAACCAGTGGGA
>Ga0224508_10002168_pt1 | contig 16987 bp, 36 predicted proteins | sample SF_Jan12_sed_USG_4_FD_170157 | JGI IMG/M metagenome (GOLD analysis project Ga0224508, IMG submission 170157) | Sediment microbial communities from San Francisco Bay, California, United States - SF_Jan12_sed_USGS_21 | ecosystem: Environmental > Aquatic > Marine > Sediment | place: USA... | reverse complement strand
TGCCCCCGCCGTCGCAACGGGGGCGTGCCTGAGCCATACACATTCACGGGCCGTGACAGTCAGGTTGAATCCAGCCCCTATCACTTCCTCACCTCCAGCCCGAACGCGTACAGCATGGCCAGGACGATGGGGTTCTTCAGGAGCTGCCGGAAGCACTCCACCTCGCCGGGCTCTACGGCGAAGGTGCTGTCGCTGTCGACCGCGCGCCACTCGATCTTCAGACCTTCCCGACGAAGCTCGCCCGCTTCTCCGGGAGCATCATCGCGCACCAGCATGGACGCAATGCGCGGGCTCGTCTCGAGGTACATGTGGAGGCACTTGATGCGCGGGTGTACGACCATGGTGTCGAAGCCGGAGCGCCCCTTGATTCGACACCCCTCCCAGATGCCCGGCACCGACACCATGCTGGCGAGCTCCCCGCAGATGTCGCCGTCAGAGGGCCCAGGAGGCCCGTAGGCGGCTTCGCGCTCCTTGCGCCTGTGAATGCGTCGGGTCTCCTCTGACAGCTCTCTGCGGGCTCGCTGGCCCTCCAGGCGGCGCAGCTCCAGGTCCGCCGGGCCGGCGTCTACGTGGCGCCCCAGAGATCCCTCGAGCCAGGGGAAGGGCTCGCGAACGCAAGAATCCATAGCGTTCCTAATGCCGGCGACGATGTCGGTGTTCGTGTCTCCGTCCTTGCTGCCGCCCTTGATTCTGTCGACGGTCGCCTCGAGCGTCTTCAGGTCGAAGGGGGTCTTGGTCGCAAGGTCGGCTAGCGTCCCCTTGAGAGGGGGCATTTCTCCTCTGTTGGCCGAGGCGATGTCTCGTAGAATCTCTTCTTCTGACATACCGCAAGCGGCTGACGCGTCCCGCACAAAACACTCTACCTCTTTGACGCGCCCCCGGAAGGACTGGTCTGTCTCCAGGCCGCGTCGGACCAGACCATAGTTGGCGGCCAGGTCGTCTAGCTCCCTGCCGGTTGCGACATCGTTCGGATTCAGAGCCAGGCTCTCAAGCACCTTATCGCGTCTGATCTTCAGGTTTTCCTTGAACTCCTTGTCGATCTGCGAGGGTTTCATCTGGCGCCAGTGCGACACTTCCTCGCCCTCGGTGAGGGGCGTGCTGCGAACCCCTTCGCGCGTCGCCACGCACTCACGCAACCCGTCCGTCGCTCCGATGGAGATGTGAGAAGCCATCGCGGACTTGTAGGACTCGTCCAGCTTCGCTCCGAGGGTTTTCAGGTTTTCCTTGAACTCCTTGTCGATCTGCGAGGGCTCGGTGCCGCGCACCGCATGCGCGACAACGGCCTTCAGCGTTTTGAAAATGGGAGACCACCCCCTGCCCAGGGAGAGCTTCAGGCGGAATCCTCCCGTCAGGGCTTCGATGTGCGCGTTGCTTGCGCACAAATGCCAGAAGTCTGACAAGCTCAACAGCTCCACGTCTGCATGTGGATACGGAGTCAAAGCCTTGGCGAATGCGTGCGAGTTCGGGGCCTCTGTCTCCTTTCCTGACATCGTCTTGATGGTGGCGCAGTGCTCTCGGAACCAGATCTTGACCCGATTCGCACGCATCCACTGGTTCGCCGCTCGCACCGCCTTCTTCGTTCTGTGCTGCGAGCAGTTCTCTGGGGTATCTGGGTTCATGTGCCTCCCTCCTGTTAGCCGCCTGTGAGCGCGTCGAGGTCGAAATCATCCTGCTCTGAGACTGTACCACCCGACAGAATCTCCATGGCGCCCTCACCGTCGGGCGGGGCCGCGGAGCCCTGGTCGGGGTGGACCGGCAGCGGCTCGACCACCCTCACATGCACGGGTGCCGGTGTGGGCACGTCGAAGCTCTCCACCTCGTCGGGCGTGTAGAGGCCGCCGACGACGTCCGGGTACACGTCGCGTGCGAGGGAGGCCTTGGCGCGGGCCCGCAGCATCTCCTTCGGCATGCGCTTCCAGTTGTCCTTGTTGATCAGCCCCTGGCGGCCCGCGTCCTGTACCGTGAACGTCCATCGCTGCGGCCGGGGGTGGCCCCGGCGCTTCGTCTCGTAGGTCGCCTCGAGCAGGTCGAACTTCGGGTCCTCGTTATCGACCCGAACGAAGTACTCGCACTCTGGGCTCTGCTGGCACAGGGCCACCAGTAGGCTAGACGACTCGGCCGTCTTCCCCTTGATCACGTTGATGTTGGACAGGCTCTGAATCGGACGCAGGCCCAGCTCGTTCCCCTTGAGGAGCACGAGGTAGATGTCTGCGTGCTTCCCCTTCAGGGCGTCGGGCACGAGGTTGCTCTTGGCCAGCAGCTCGGACAGCTTCATCATGCCGGCCATGTCGGGCACGTCGAGCTTCGTAACGGCCTGGCTCTGGGACGGCGCTTTCATCAGTTCGGTCGTCATCCTTTCTCCTTGTAGAACTCGGCGAGGGCCTCATCGATGAGTTCGTCGATGGTTTTCTGGCCGGGGCAGTGGAGCTCTTTGGCGAGTTGATCCGCGAGCCAGCCGATGAGGTAGTGGCACTCCTCGAGCGCCTCCGAGGCGTCGCCGATGGTCTCGATTAGCTCCGCGCTGAACTCGCCTGCGACCGTCAGTAGTTTGTACGATCCGGCCATCAGCTCTGCTCCTTCTTCTCGATGTCCTGGGAGCCGCACACGGGGCACTCAAGCCGGCGTGGCTTGGGGCCGCCAACGATCCAGCAGTCGCACTCTCGGCACACCAGCACGTCATAGGCGTCGGTGGACCTGACGAGGAGCGGCATCTGGAACGGCGTCTGCTCATCATCGCTCATCAGCTCTCCTCGGTGAACGCGTGAATGATCAGGTCGCGCCAGTGCTCTCGAATCTCGTCTTGAATGTCGTCGTCGATCCCGTCCCACTCTAGGCGGAGGCCTTTGCGGGCCAAGATGTCCTCAACGATCAGCCTCACGGCTTCCTCTGCTTTCCTTTCGATATCCATCAGTCCCTCTTCGGTCCCATCCGTCCGTCGGGGCGGCGGCTCGGGCGTTTCGTTCGCGGTCCACCGACGTGCTTCCACGTTTTCCCGTGGGCGATTCTCTGAATGGTCTTGGGGTCCACCTCGAACATCCGTCCCATCTCCGAGTAGGTCATCCCGCCCTGTGCGCACAGCTCTCGGATCTTCAGCACGACTCCTGGCGTCATATAGCGTGGCCCCTGTGTGGCCCCCGGGAGATGAGCCCAGGACCTGCCCATCGCTATTTTGCGCACCCGCGATCTGTGAATATCGAGAGCCCTCGAGATGTCCGTGTAGCTCAGTCCTGATTCAGCTAATGAGCGTATTTTGCTGACCTGCTCTTTGGTGGTCTGGACGTGTCTTCCCAGGCGCACGTTCTCGGCTCGTCCAATCAACTCGAGGTTGGCGATGCGGTTATCCGTGCGGTCACCGTTGATGTGGTTGATGGTCAAGCTTGGATCCTCTGGAACACCATGAACAGAAATCCAGACAATTCGATGGTGGGCCAGCGCTCTTCGCCTGTTTCCATCGCGAAACATGACCCGCTTGTATCCCCTGGCTGCCGTGTTCGATTGATGAAGCTCCCATCGCTTACCAAACTGCTTCCAGAGCACGTCCCCAGTTTCTGGGTTGGTGCGCAGACGTACACCCATAAGTCTTAGGATGACACCATCGTTTACGGCTTCGAGTTTCAAGCTACTCCTTGCTCGCAGGGTGTTTTCCCATCCTAGCACCAAACGGGCATATTTGGAACCAACCACACCACTTCTCTGAGCACCACCAAGCTCCAGGCATCCATCGGGCGGGCATGAGCGTCCCGGCCCGGATGGCGGCGGCAGCCTTCTTGGATTGGACCAGCATGTTCCTGAAGTCCTGGTCGTCCCTCGTGGTGTCGACGTGGTACAGCTTGAGAGCCTTGGTGCGCGTGTAGATGCCGTCGATTCGGTAGCTCTCCGGCGCCTTCCCGTCCTTGATGCGCTTGCCCAGCCCGTAGATGGTCAGGGCGAGCTCGCCGTCGGCTTCGTAGGGCCCCCACTGCTTCCCGCCCGTCTTGAGGTCGCGAACGCGCTTCTCCTCGGTGACGTCGGGATACCCGTAGATGTAGAAGTCCTCGCCGGGGATGTTGATCGTCAGCTTCTCCTCGACCTCGATGGGCCGAATCTCAGGCGCCAGCCGAGTGTGGTGTACCTCTGCGCCGAGCACCGCCTTGTCGACTGTGCGCCCGCGCCACTCCTTCTCGCTGACGGACTTCTCCTCCCCGAACAGGCTGATACCCTCCTCCTCGAAGCGGTGCTCCACGGCCTCGGCCGCGACCATCTTCGCGTCCTCGAGCGGCAGAGTTTGCTCGCCCTCGGTGAGGGCCTTCACCTGCAGGTTGGCCTCGGCACTCTTGTGGATGCCGGAGCCGGCCAGGGTGGCCGCGCGCGGCTTCGTCTTGATGCCCTCTTGGTATCGGTAGTGCTCCTGGTAGCCGCACTTCGCGGCCATCGACAGCCGGAACGGCGAGAGCGCGAGGCGCGTGTCGGCCGCCTCCACCTTGAGGCCACGGCGTAGCGCCTCGGCCCGCAGGTCGTCCGCGGAGCCGCGCAATCCGTCCTCGCCGTTGGACACCTTCGACTGCGCGATGCGCAGCGCGTTGAGCAGGTGCTGGTCGTCCATCGACGAGATCAGAATCCAGCCCTTCGATGACGACTTCCAGATCGGTCCGGTCGCCGTAGCAGAAACCTCCACCGGTGTCTCCTGCAACGGTTTCGAGTTTTGTTGCAGGGCGGCTGAAACGGGCACGTCGCGCTCGACGCGGGCTCCGTGCTCGGCCGCTATCGTAGTCAGCCGCCGCTCCAGCTCCGCTCGGGCCTCGTCATCAGACAGAGACCCCTCCCCCGTGGCTCCAGTCTGCGTGGTGGTCGTCGCAGTTGGCGGGGGAGGGGCGCTCGCCGTCTTTGGCTCGGGCGGCCTCTGGGAGTTGCGCTGTCCCAGTTCAGCCGGGGTGGCCCCCGCTATGGCATCCGGTTCGGGCTGCGGCTGTAGCTCCGGAGGAGTCAACGGCATCAGTCCGGTGATGTGCTTGTTGCACTGCGGGCAGTGCGTGCTGCGCCCCTTCTTCGGCCAGGCCTCGGGCGCGATGTTCTGAATGCTGAAGTCGCACCCACAGCGCGAGCACTGCACCTCGAAGAGGTCCTCGAGGTCGATCGGCGGCTCGTCATTCTCGGCGCGCTCGGCCACCGGGACGATGTTGCTACGCGCTGCGCGCTCGGCCAGCTCCGCGTCTTCGGGGAAGGCCACCTCGTCCTGGCGCCAGGGATTGACGAGGTCCTCCTCGACCACCCCGCAACCGGGGCAGTGCGCGTGGAACATGACGTCGTCGGTTGGTTGGATCCTGACGCAGTAGGCAGCGCCGCAGTGCTTGCAGGTGCGCTCGAAGAGGTCCGGGTCTTTCTCAGGAGTCGGCTCCGGCTCCGGCGCGGGCTTCTCGAGGACGGCCTCGCCGCCGCACTTCACACACTCAGGGCCGCCGGCCACCGGGTTGTCGGACCACTCGGTGCCGCCGCAGTTGCCGCAAGTCCACTGAGGCTGAGGCTTCTCGACCTGCTCATCCAGCAGCTCCATGGCGACGGCCTTGACCAGGTAACGACAGTCGGGGTGGCCATACTCCTTGTCGCCATACTCCTTCAGCTTGCCGATCCAGTACTCGGGGAACTCGCCCTTGAGCAGGGAGTCGAAGATGCGCTTTCCGCCGCGGAGCACCTTCTCCTTCATCAACCGCCGGAAGACGGTCGCGAACATCCCAACATTCTCGTCGGCGTTCTGAGCCAGCTTCTCGAAGAGTTCGTCGGTGGCCGCGATGCCGCCAATCCAGCGCACCCAGAGATCGGACTCGCGCTGGCTGAGCCGAACCCGTCCCTCGACTTTGCGAAGGACTGTCTCGAGCTCGGCGAAGGCGTAATCGGAGCCCATCGCCAGACGGCGAATCTCTGCGCCGCGCTCCTCATCGGCGGTTTCCTGCTCGGTCGTCATCGTTGTCCTGGGGATTGGCGCGGAACAGCGCGCATGTCGGGTCGGAATGCCACGTTTTCCATACTCGCTGTCCTCCTCGTCGACTATCGATTGACGTATGTGCCGAGGCCAGTCTATTGTGAGTCCTAGAGGGACGTCAAGGGATTTAGGGAAATGGACAAACTTTTGAGCGAGACGGATGCGGCGGCCATTCTTGGCTGCAAGCCAAAGACTCTCAAGAACTGGCGCTCGAGGGACCAGGGGCCGCCCTGGTACCGGGTCTCGAAGCGGGCGGTGAGGTACCGGGAGTCCGAGCTGAAAGCTTGGATTGAGAGTGTGCGAGTACACTCCAAGGAGGCTGGGCATGAGGTCTGATGCCCATCGACGATAGCACACTCAAGGTTGCGGCTCAGTTGGCCCTGTCTGCTCTGGTAGACGACAGGCTTTCGCGGGACGATCAACGCGTACTTTGCCACTCCCTCAATTTCTTCGAGCCGGAAACGGGTCGACTCTCAGACGAGGCGGCCAAGCACCGGGTGTGCGGCAAGTGGACCGGCATGCACTTCGACCGTGTTCGGAAAGCTCGAAAGAGGCTCGTGAAACACGGGTACCTAGAGCAGGAATCACTGCCCGGACGGACCAGCGTCTACTTTTTGGGTGGCGTCCGTGAGCCAACAGGAATTCTACACCCTGGTGTAAATCGTACCATGGTACAAATCGACCCTGGGTCAAATCGTACCATGGTACAAAATGACCCTGGGTCTAATTACACCATGGTACAAAATGACCCTGGGTCAAAAAGTACCAGGGTTGACAAGCCGGAAAATGGCGCAGATACTGGACCTCCCGGCTTCGGGGATGAGGGAAGGGACGATGGGACGCGCAAACTTCACTCCTCGAAACGACCTCCGAGTTCAATCGGGATCACAACAAATCTTAGTGATCGTGATCAGATCAGATCTACTACCCTAGGGAATACCCAGGATCGGGGGTTCGACTGGTGGTCGGTCGCGAAGTTGGTCACAGAGGTTTCGGGTGTCCACTTCGCGGGCCATGGGAAGCTGTTCGCCGACGAAGACGCCGGCCTCTTCGAGCAGCTCAAGCTCTTGCCTATCGACGCCTGGCGTGGCTTCGCCGAGGCGTTGCGCGACATGCCAAAGCCAAAGCGGAAGCGGCTGCTCTACGGACGCACCGATTTCCTCATGAAATTCATCGTCAAGACGTCCTCGCTCGACTCTGTAGGGGACCGTGGTGGGCCCGACGTTTGGGCTCTCCGCGCGCCCCTTGAGGAGAAGCTTGCAGACCTCGAGGGGCGGGAGCCGACCGAGGATGTACTGGCGGGTATCGTAGAAACGAAACGGAGGCTAGGTGAGATTGGCACATGACAGACGGCATACCTTGGAGCGAACGAGCGGAGCGCGCGGTGCTTGGCGCAATCCTTTTGGACAACGAGTGCGTCGACCGGGTGGTCAAGGTGCTCCAGACGGAGCAGTTTTACTCGGAGCGAGCGCGCGTTCTGTACTCGTGTTTCCTCATGCTCCGCAGTCGCGGCGAGCCCATCGACACCGTGACTACTTGCCGGGCCCTGCAGGATCGGGGTGACCTTCAGAAAGTCGGTGGCGGGGCGGAGGTCGTCGGCCTCATCGGGGACGCGCCGGCCAGCATCAACGTCGAGCACTACGCCGACATCGTGCGCGAATACGCGGTGCTCCGCTCCGTGCGGGACACCGCTCAATGGGTCCAAACTCAGTGCAGCCTCGGATCGGTAGAGGACGGCTACACCGAGGGACTGGACCGACGCAAAGACCGCGTGGCCATCGCCGAGGAATGTCAGCGCAAGCTCAGCGAGGCCGTCCGTCCCCTGCTCGAGGGGCACGACACCGAGATAACGCACGAGCGTATGGGGTCCACGTTCTGGCGGCTGGCAGAGCTCATCGAACGAGCGGGCGCCGACAACCCGGAGCAGGCCCCGGTGGTCAACACGGGCATCCCGCAGCTCGACAAGCTGTTCCAGGTGCCCATCGGCCTTATGACTTTGCTGGCCGGCTCGCCCGGTTCGGGCAAGTCGATCCTGCTCAAGCAGGTACTGCGCTATTGGGACGAGGTCCTGCGGCTGAAGCCGCACCTGGTGAACCTGGAGGATCGGAATATCCATGTGGCGATCCGCACGCTTGCCGAGGTGACGGGCATCGAGCCGCGGCGCATTCGCGACATCGCCTACGGCACCGTCAAGGTCGAAGACGTGGCCAAGCTGGACCGGCAGCGCCAGGTCCTCATCGATGCTGCGGGCCAGCTCACCGCGCTCGAGGGGAGCTGGGACCAGAGCCAGGGCCTGACTGTAGAACGGATTGCCATTCAGTGTCGCAACGCGGTGCGCAACGGAGCGCGTGCGCTCGCCGTCGACATCGCGACGAAGATCAAGGCGACGCCGAGGACGGGCGTGAACAAGGTGGAGAAGCTGGACCACATCATCCAGCAACTGGCCTACATCCCACAGGAGCTGAACGTCCCCTTCATCGTCACCTGCCACATCAAGCGCGAAGATGGGCGCCCGAACATGCACTCGCTCAGGGGTTCGGGCGATTGGGAGAACAACGCGCGCGGCATCCTGCTGACGCACGTCAAAGGAAAGCACAAGGAGGTGAGCTACGCACATCCTGCCGAGCTCATAGTCGCCAAAGCCACTCACGATCGGACTGGCGTGGTGGAGATGATGCTCGACAAGCCGCGCCAGCAGTGGCGCGAAAAGAGGCTCGACGAAGGACTGCCGGAGGAGAGGCAGGGAAGGAGCGACAGGGGCGGCAGTTGGTATGGCTGACGGAGGATCAACATGACGGAGAAATTGGGGTACACATGGGACATTCCAACGGGGACAGAGGCGACCCCGTGCCGCGGGTGCGGCGCGGACATCTACTGGATCAAGACCACGCGGGGGAAAAACTTACCCTTAGATCCAGACGGAAGGGCCCACTTCTCGAGCTGCCCGAATGCGGAGGACTTCCGGAGGGACAAGAACCACCCGGACAAGAAGGGCAAGTGGACCGAGGACCAGGTACGGGCGGCCCTTCGCAAGGGTATGCGCGTGATATTCGAGGAGTTGGGCCTGAAGGTTCAGCGAACGAGGCCGCCCAAGAAGACGGAGACCGAGGGGGAGCAAACGTGACGAGAGAAATCGAAGTGTCCAAGTTGTACCCAGAAGACCGCCGCGCACCAACGCGAAAGGCCGAGCTCAGGATCAAGTTTCGCATTGAGTTCGAGTGCGAGGTCCACAACGTGTCGGCGTTGCCGAAGGCGCTCGACATCCTGCAGGCCGCGGGCGACGCGGAGGTGACTCAGATCGAGTCGGTGAAACGATGAGCGCGACTGGACGCTCCGATGTGCGCCGTGTCGACGACCACTACGAGACGCCCGAGTGGGCGGTCCGTTCACTGCTAGAGGCAGTGAAGCTCCAAGAGCCCATCTTCGACCCAGGCGCCGGCAAGGGCGCCATCACGGCGGCGCTCCTGCTCGCGGGTTACGGGAACGTCTATGGCCTCGAGCTCGACGCGGAGCGCGCGCGTTTGGGACGGGACAGAAACCTTCCTGTTTACCACGGGGATTTCCTCGTTCACGCCAAGCCAGGCTCGCATCCGAGGAGCATCATTGCGAACCCGCCCTACTCGTTGGCGCAGGAGTTCATCGACAAGGCGCTCGAGGTCGTAGACCCGTTCGGGAGGGTCTTCATGCTGCTCCGGATGAACTTCTTGGCCAGCAAGACGCGCCACGAGTGGTGGCGCACGGTAGGGCTGACGAGTGTCAACGTCTTGAGCCGGAGACCGAGCTTCACTAACGGTGGCTCCGACGCTTGCGACTACGCCTGGTTGGAGTTCTGGCCCGAGCGCAGGCGCGACCCGCCACCGCAAGACCTCAACGTGCGGATGAGGTGGCTGGGATGGTAGAGCCACTGACCAAACCCGTCCTAGGAATCGACTCAGCTCTGCGCAAGACCGGACTCTGTCTGTACGCCGGGCCGCACACTCGGATGACGGTCGCGCGCTTCCCGAAGCGCAAAAACCGAGACGAGTTGCTCCCATTTGCCCAAAAATTTTTAGGTGACTTTTTTGGGTCCGTTGTGCCCCTCGTCGCCGCAGTTGAGTACCCGCCGGAGGCGATCCACAAACAGACGAGGTCGGGCTCGCCGATGCGCTACGAGGGCGCCAAACTGGGATTCGCGACGGCGACCTGGGCTGCCGCCTGCCGTGCCCTCGGGGTGCCGCGGGTGGTCACGGTGGACGTGGCGGATTGGCGCAAGATCATTCTGGGGTCGACGAAGGGTGGGGAGGAGGCGAAGGCTGTGGCCCGTCTTCGGGCCCACAGTCGCTGCAAGGAGGCCAAGGCAGACCTGCCTCGGAACAACGACGAGGCCGAGGCCTTCTGCATCGCCGAGTGGGGTGTGCTCTTGGCCACAGGGAAGCTCAGTCTTCTATGAGCGGCCTCTTTCCGCAGAGATAAAGGCCATCCCGAATCATGATGTGCAGCTTCCAGCCGCTCATATTCAGAACGAAGATGGCCGGCAGGTGGCTTTCCGGTCTGTGAGACATAGCCCCGATGACGGCGCGCTTCTGGTCGGCCGCTCGAGCGAGCATCGCCAGGCTGGTTATCTGCTCACCCTTCATCATCGCCTCCGTCCCCGTCAGGGTTGTCGACGAGGGCGGCCAGAGTTCCGTCCGGCAGGTAGATGTAGACGCCGCCGCCCAGGGCCTTGAGCAGCGGGATCAGCGTTCTCAGGTCGGGAATCCGTCCCGGCTGATTGAGCTTGTGTAGGGTGACGTGGTTGAGTCCGGTCTCCTCGGCGAGCGCGCGCCAGCTGTCCGGGCGTAGGCCCACGAGCGTAGGCCCCAGGTCGTCGATCAATACCGTGGCGGTAGGTTCTGGTGCAGGCGTTGTCATGTTTCGAGCCTCCTCTGGTTGCACGACCACAGGATGGTCGCTATATTCCGCTTTGGATGCGCAGGTCTCCGTCATGTACCAGCGATCCTCCTAATGTGCCGCCGAGAGCCTTCGTAGTGCGTCCCTGCCACGAAGGCTTTCGGTTTTTCTGGGCCCCTCTCAGACAATCCAGACGCCCCCCATCGCCCGGACGGTCGGACGGTCTGTTGTCCCGTCCTGGTGTTTGGGGAATCCGTCCTCGGTGAGGGCCTCGAAGACGAGCTGCTCTAGCAGCCACTTCATCTGCCGGCCCGAGCGCAGCGAGTAGGCCTTCAGGCGTTTGTGGGCCGCCATCGAGATCCAGACCGCGGTTTTCTTCTTCTCCTTCATCCGTCCCCTTCCTTGGCGTCCATATCCAGCGCTTGGGCCGCGTACCTCTCAATGCTCTTGGAGAGCCACCAGACGTCGGCGATGCGCCCTTTGTCGGCGAAGGTCAGCGTGTCGACCGCTGCAGACGCGGCCAGGGTCGACAGGGCCGTGAGTGGATCTGCTCCGTCCTCGACGGTCTTCATGGCGGCGTATACCGATGCCGTGAGCTGCCGTATCAGCTCGTGCTCTGTCATCCGTCCTCCAGTTCGATGCCGAGGCGCCAGGCGAACTCCGCGCTGTAAGTCTCCCAGTCGGGGGCGTCATCCCACTCCCCGTCACGCATTTCCTCAATGCAAGCCTTCACCTCGTCGAGCACGCTCTGGCGCCCCCGTTCGTAGACCTCCTTCACGAGCTCGCGGGTCTCCCGCGGGCGCATGTCTTCCCACCAGGTCACGAAAGGCTCCCCGCCGTCTTGCGGGTCGAGCGTCGCGCCTCCGTATACGTCGGGCGGGTCCGTATCGTATATCCAGTCTGACTTACCCATCGTCTTCCTCCATTTCAATGTGGAGTTGCTTGGCGATGTGGTGGACCAACTCCCAGACAGTCCAGTTTTGGTAGTCGTCAGCGAGTTCATCCTGAGCCAGCGACTCTTTGGTTATGCCCTTGATCTGGAGCTGGAGCGCCGCCTTGACTTTGGCCGCCGACAGCACAGGCTCGGAGAAAGCCAGCGGGAAGTACGAGATCAACTCCACCGGCCTCGAACAATGCGGGCAGTCCTGCACTGCCTTGTAGAGAGCGTTGGCCTTGAAGTGCCCCTCCCCATCACAGCCGGGGCATGTCAGCCCTCTGTCCTCAATCACGTCACTCATCGTCGCTCTCCTGGCACCAGATGATGCCGACCGTCGGGCACTCGAAGACGACAAACCCGTCCCCTCCAGCGAGCTCGTGCCGCGGCACTACGTGTGCCCGGCCGCAGCGGCAGACAGCCTCCTCGCTTTCGATGACCCGCCGGGGTTCGCCGCCCAGCTCCTCGGGCAACTTGATCCACTGGGGCTGGCAGAACAGCAGGATTTCGTCCGGCTCTTCGGGCGCCTCTTTCACTCTCGCGATGACCCGTTGCCAGGGTCGAATGTGTGCCCAGCGCACGCTCATAATCCGTCCTCCCAGTTGGTGATTGGCTGCAGGTTCACGACCTCCCAGGCATAGCTCTGCCCCCACACGAGAGCCTGCATCGACTTGCCTCGGCTCTGGACGTCGAGGAGGCTGTGATAGCGGGCTATACCCTCGGGTGTGTGGTCGTCCACCGCCTTTGCGATGACGGTGCGGAGCACGTCGAGTAGGCTTTCCACGTCCTTGCCCAGAGACTTCAGCAGCCGGGTGATGTCGGAGTGGTCCTGCGGGTCGAATTTGAATGGTGATTCGCTCATAATCCAGAAGCCTTAAGAGACGCCATTCCCAAGCGCATGGCTTCGGCAACATTCGACAGCGCCAACTCCAGCACTTCGATCCGGGCCGACAGCGCCTTGTTCTCGCTATTCAGGTGCTCGACGTATTCGTTCCCGGCGTCCACGTCGGCCCAGCAGACCTCCGAACCGCAGCGCGGACACTGACAGATTTCGCAGCGTTCGCTCATAATCCGTCCCCCGTGATGGCCTCGACCTCTTTCTGGCACTCTCCGCCGATGTAGCGCAGCGCGGCCGCGCGGCCGTCCCTCTGGCCCTCGACGTAGGCCTCGCCCATCAGGCCGATCATTGCCGACACCTGGGTCGGTGTGACCTCGTTGCCTACCGTGGAGAGGCGGCGGCGCAACTTCTGCGCCCACCGCGCTATTCGTTCTTGTCCGTCGCTCATAGGTTCTGACTCCCTCGCATTTCTAGAACGCGCATCTGAAGTTCGCCGAAAAGCTTCAGCAACTTGCCGAACTGGCCCTGTAGAACAGTCAAGACGTCCTCGAGGTCTTCGATGCGCGACTCGAGGCTCTCGAGCGTTGGTGGATCAGTCATCCGTCCTTCTCGAGGCTGCGCTCAGCCTCCTGTGTGATGCGCCCGGCCAGCTCGTCGAGGTCCGCCTCGAACTGGCGCCAAACCCGTCCTATGGCGTCGGGCCTTAGCGGCGTGTAGTGGGAGAGCGCCGACCGGACTGCCGCCAGCAGACCGATCTGGATCGCTACTTCGAGCTGGTCTTTGGCTCTTTCCTCCATCGTGGATCCTCCTTTTTTGTGCTGTGAAGCCGTGAGCGGCCCCGTGAGGCCCTCCAGGCCGTCTGGGTATGTTTGGGTACCCGCGGAGCCTGGAGGGCCTCTGGCGGCCTCTCAGGGGCCTAACTCTGCGTCTGGTCGTGTCGGTCAGCCGGCAGCGCCGCGACGACCGCGCGCAGTTTCTCCCTCAGGTCGTTGTAGGCACCCCGCGGTGTGCCCTGCCAGCCGCCCTCGGCGTAGAAGACCGGGTCGCCTGTCGGGTCATCTCTCGTCTCCACGCTGGCGTACCAGCACTGGCGGCTCCGCCTCGCCCCGCCCAGTTTGGCGACGCTGTACGTCCAGCAGCCGTGCTCAAGCTGCGCGCCGTCAACGGTGGGCTCCCACCCGTCCCCCATGTCGGACGCCACCTGCTCCATTCGTTCGTTGTCCATCGTCTCCTCCTTGTGTCAGCTTTCGATGTAACCCCGGACGATCCGGGCCAACTCTCCCCGCTCCAGGTTGAGCGGCGCCAGTTGTTTGGGCATGGGCTCCCCGGCCTCGATGGCGACGAGTAGTTGGTCGGCGATGTGGGCGCTGCCGTCGACGTCGCCGCACAGGCACGCCCGTTCAAATTCGTTCACCAGCTCGGTCGTGCAGCGGTGCTGGCGGGCGATCCAGGCCTCGGTGTCTGCCCGCGTCATCCATCGCCGCAGGCGCCAGCCCACCATCCCGACGAGCGTCGCCGGGACGCTGAGCAGTAGCAGCCAGTCAAGCAGCGCGCCCATGGTCACCACTCCTTGTGGTCGCCGTCGGCCTCGCCCGACGCATAGCCGGCGCGGTACTCAGCGAGCTGTTCCGTTGTCAGCTCCATAATGCGAGGCGGTCGGTGCGTGCCGTTGGGGTAGTAGTGCGGGTTGCGGCCGCGCCGGTACCAACTGTCGGCGCGGCCTCGGTCGTAGGGGCTGCCGTAGCTGCGATCGGCCAGGGGCGGCTTTGCCGTGTCGGAGCAGGCATCACAGCAGATGCAGTAGCAGCCCCCTTCGTCCTGGGGCGGCCCGGTCAGCTCGTCGGCGTCCTTGGGGAGGTCGTCTTCTGCCGCGCAGTCGGGGCAGAGCCACCCGTATCCGGCGCCGTCGGGCACGCTGTATCCGTAGGCTCCGGTGTTCATCAGATGTCCTCCTGCTCGTCGAGCGGGCGGCCTTCGGCGCGGCAGAGGTCGCAGTAGCCCGCGTGTCTGCCGTGGCTCACGGTGCAGTACTCGGCCCCATGGGGGTCGCGGATTGCCTGGGTGTCGTGAGCCTTGCATAGCGAAATGGCGAAGCCGTTGGGGCTTTGGTAGGTAATCACGTCTTGCATCAGTCCTGCTCCTTCAGTTCGGCCCTGAGCATGCCCACCGCGTCGGCGACAGCCGGGTCGGTCAGCTCGACGTTGTAATCGTCGAACCAACCGCACTCGTTCAGCTCGTCGATCCCGTCCTGGGTGGTCAGGCCCTCAATGGCGAATTCGAGTGTGTTGTTGCCGCCGGCCGTGGCCCAGTCGAACAGCGCCGCGACAGTGGCCGCGTAGGCGTTCGGGTAGACGCAACCGCCGTATTCGTTGTCTGTCGAGTCGTGCATCAGCTCTGCTCCCTCTGGTAGTTGTCGCGCCAGCAGGCGGCCTTGAGGGTGCCGACGGAGACAACGATGTCTCCGACCAGCACGTCGACGGTCCCCGGTCCAGCGGGGCCGAGGACTTCGCCCAGCCGGCCGCGCAGTTCAGCGCGCACGCGGTTGGGAAAGCGAATGATCGTCCCCATCGTGACCAGCGGCCCCGGTTTCGTTACGCGTACGGCCATCAGCTCTGCTCCGGTGTGTAGGTTGCGTTCCGCCAAGCCACCTCGGCCCGCAGAACCCGTGCCAGGGATCCGTCCTGTTCCCCGCTCCGGTCCAGCTTGGCCAGGGCGTTGATCAGGTGTGGGTAGTGCATCTCGCGGACGACCATGTCGCCTTTGCTGGCGCTGGGGTAGACGGCCTCGGCCGGCGCCCGCTCCCCGATCCACTCCATCGGGGCCGGGGTGGCCGGGGCGCTGCCGGGGCGCCCCGGCGCATTGTGGGCAGTGTACGTGCGGAGTGCGTCGAGCGCCCCCTGCAGGGTGGCCAAGCGGTGCTCGAGCAACTCCTGCAGGCTGAGCACTGCGCCCTCGAATCCGTTCCCTGCGGCGACGGCCAGACAGTCCTGGCCCTCTTCGAGGCCCATCAGGACTTCGTCCCCATGGCCGCGCACGGCGCTCAGGGTGACGGTCTCGGTGAGTAGAAAGCTGCGCAGTGGTTTCATCGGCTTTCCTCGCGTATCTGCCGCCAGAGGTCGGCGACCTCGGCCTTGTGAATGATGATCGAGTGCCGCACCCGTTCCTGCAGTTCCCGGCTGGCGCCGATGCGGCGAAGCCGCTCCAGCACCGACCGGTCTCCGCGCAGCTTTCCGACGGCGCGGTAGAAGTCGTGGATCATGTGGTCACGCTCGTTCACGCTGCCTCCCGAAGGTCTTCGAGGTCGGCCAGATACCAAGCTTCCTGGACGTCGCCGACGGCGTCCCAGAGGGCGTCCTGCTCGTCCTGGGTGAGTGCGGTGGGATTCCCGTTCAGCACGTCCAGCGCGGCGCTTTCGTTGCTGAGGCGCCGCGCTAGTTCGATGGCCGAAGCCACCGAAGGGCGCACTTTGCGGGTGCGATTGTGTCGTCTCGTGTCCGTCATTTTCTCTGCTCCTCCGGGGTGTGCCGCCCCGTCTACTGAGTACTCTAGAGACCTCGTTGCGTCTGGTCAACGGCTAAGTGGATTTTAGTTAACAAAGTTTGTCGATTGCAGCGCAGGGCGCGAGTTTTCATCTTGCCGTTCGGTGCTTTGCGCTCAGCTCGGCGGCCCGGCGGAAGGCTTCGGCGGCTCCCAGGTGATCATCGACTGTCAGTGCTGTTCGCGCATCGACGACCCGCCAGCGCGGCTTTGTTTCGGCGTCGTCTTCGCTTCTCAACTGTTTTTCGGTAGTTTCGATAAGGTCTCGTCGGGCGAGCGGGGGAACCCGTTGGGCGAAGAAGCGTGGCGCTGCCTTTGCTCTGGCCCTCGCGCTGGCCCTGGCCTTTTCGATGACTGTTGCCATGAATCCGTCCTCTCTGTGTGCCGGGAACAATCCGTCCCCTGTGTCAGCGTTTGTGACCGCGCACTACCTTGCCCAGGTAGCTGTCGGTCACCCCGTATTTCCGGGCCAGCTCCGTTAGTTGGCCCCACTTGCCGGTGTAGGCCGCGCGAATCGCGGCCACGTCTTTGTCGCTCAGGCGTCGGCTGTGGCGCGCGCCCGGCATCCGTCCTTTGCGGGCTGCGTCGGCGATGTTTTCGGCCTGCGTCCCCGCCCACAGGTGGGCTGGGTTGCAGCATCTTGGATTGTCGCATCGGTGGCAGACGACCCGTCCCCTGGGTATGGGGCCGAACGCAAGCATGTAGGCGACTCTGTGTGCGCGCTCCTTGTGGCCGCGCAGGTTGAAGCGGCCGTATCCGTCCTTGTCGACGTGCCCTGTGTAGGGCCAGCAGCGGTGTTTCGAGCCGCTATCTACCTGGCGCCAGAAACGCGGCCTGTCGTTGGCTTGCACTA
>Ga0224508_10002167_pt1 | contig 16991 bp, 15 predicted proteins | sample SF_Jan12_sed_USG_4_FD_170157 | JGI IMG/M metagenome (GOLD analysis project Ga0224508, IMG submission 170157) | Sediment microbial communities from San Francisco Bay, California, United States - SF_Jan12_sed_USGS_21 | ecosystem: Environmental > Aquatic > Marine > Sediment | place: USA... | reverse complement strand
AAGATCCCCTCTTGCTATCTATGCTGGGGCGTGCAGAGATCAGCCTCGGCGACATTGACGAAGCGGTTCGTTACTTCGAAGAAGGTTCCGTTGCGGATCCGACCAACCGCACCGCCCAACTTGCGCTTGCCGCGGCGTACCTGAAAGGCGATCGTGTTGATGATGCGATTCTGACCTTAGAGGCGTTGCCCGGTGCAAGTAGCAGGCCGTACATGCGGGAGGCATTGCTGATAAGCGCGTATTTGCAGGGCGGAATGCGCGATCAAGCTAATCAGCAGGGCAACGAATTGCTGCGCTCACACCCAAACGACGTTGAAGCGCTCGTACTCGTTGGAAAACTGAGTTATACAGCCGGCGACATAGTACGTGCGCGGAAGATGTTTAGTCAGGCGCTAGAAATTGAACCGAAAAACCGCCAAGCGCTTTTCACATCGGGCACGATTGCCATCGCGACGGAGGACTTCGAGAATGCCAGCGTCCTTTTCTCACGACTTCTAGACGCACATCCTTCAGATGTTCCGGGATTGGTTGCCATGGCGGCCGTGCTGCGACGAGAGGGAAAACTAGAGGAATTGCGTCCGCGGCTCGAAACTGCGATTGACGTGGCGCCGAGTTCCATCGAACCCTGGGGACTCTTGACGCTGCTGGAACTAATGCAGGGCCGAGTGGAGGAAGCATTGGCTCATGTCAACGCAGCGCGGGTCCTGTTCCCAGGTGAGCCGCGTCTCGATCACCTAGAGGGACGAATACTGCTGCAGCAGAATCGCAGGAGTGAGGCTATCGAAAAATTGCAACGTGCGGTGTTGGCAGCGCCAGAAAATGCGGTGTATCTTTTTTCTCTTGCGACGGCGCAACGGAAGAATTCGGAGTTTCGAGCGGCAGCGAAGTCTGCTCGCAAATATTACTCGATGCGGCCAAATGACATTCGTGGGCTGTCGCTTCTGGCGGACACAGAGATTCGAGCAGAATCACCTCAGAGGGCGGAGCGTGAAGTTAACGATTTTTTGGCGGAAAATCCGGACTTGGCGGCAGCGCACGATTTGGCAGGTGATATTCAGCTATCACTTGGCTTGCCCGGCAAAGCATTGCGACATTATGAAAATGCCGCAAGTATCGAATGGAGCCGTAGCGCCGCTATTAAGATCGCACGTGCGCAAATTGCTTCAGGTTCGACAAATCCGACAGAGCCAATGGTACGTTGGTTGGCTGAGAAGCCGGATGACCATGCGGCGAGGTTTTTCTACGCTCAGTTGCTTGAAACTGCAGGCGATGCTGATTTAGCGGTTAAGGAGTACGAGACTCTGTATTCACTCGGAAAATTAAATGCAGTTGGTTTAAACAACCTCGCATGGCAGTATTCTGAACGTGGCAAGGAAGAAGCCGTAGACCTTGCAAGGCAAGCGCACGATCTAGATCCTGACAATGGCAGTATTTCCGACACGCTCGGCTGGATACTTTTTCGGCGCGGAGAGACTGGCGATGCCTTACATTATCTCGAATTGGCATCAAAACAATCGCCGCGTAACTCAGAGATTCAGTATCACCTTGCAGCTGCGCACGCAAAATTAGGTAACAAAACAAAAGCAAGCGAGATTATTTCCGAACTGCTAGAAACAGATAGTTTTTTTCCCAGTCGCCCTGACGCCGAGGCATTGGCCAAGTCATTATGAATAGAACTAATAATACCGCGGGCACAGGTCTGATTTTTTTTCTCGCTGCATGCCTGCTTACGGCCTGCGGCAGTTCACCTCCGCCGCTGCCAGCTGCCAGCTCAGTATCGACGACTGATACTCAAGTCGACCAGTCGAATTACCGCATCGGTCCAGGCGATACGCTGGAAATATTTGTTTGGCGAAATCCCGAGATTTCAGCCACTGTTCCTGTTCGCCCTGACGGAATGATTTCTACTCCGCTCGTCGAAGATATGGTGGCTGTGGGCAAAAGCCCCACGCAACTCGCTCGCGATATGGAAACCGTGTTGGCAAAGTACATTAAGTCACCTTCAGTCAATATTATCGTCTCAAACTTCCAAGGAACACCTGGCGACATGATTCGAGTTGTCGGGCAAGCGCAGAATCCTCAGGCAATTCCTTTCAGAGAAGGAATGACGGTATTGGACGTGGTTATTGCTGTTGGTGGACTCGGTGAGTTTGCTGCGGGTAATCGCTCGAAACTCGTGAGAAAGATCGAAGGAAAATCAGTCGAATATCGAATACGCCTCGCGGATCTGGTTAACAAAGGACGTATCGAGGAAAATATTGAGATGCAACCCGGTGACGTGCTGATAATTCCTGAGGCATATTTCTAATCTGCAACTCATCAGGAGATTCGCTCTGCGATTAGATAACTACACAGCCTTTAAGAAACGCATATATGAATGAGTTGTTACTTCAGATCATTTCGGAACTAAAGGGCTCCTGGCGCTTTCGCTGGTTGGCACTGATAGCGGCCTGGGTTATTTGCGTTGGTGGCTGGCTGGCAGTCTTTGGCTTGCCAGACAGCTATGAATCTAAAGCATCCGTATATATCAATACAAATTCACCGCTTTGGGAGAGCCTACGAGGCCTGGCGAATTCAAACGATATTCTCGAGCGGGTTGCAGTTGAAGCCAAGTCGCTTCAAAGTCGGCCGCAGCTCGCGGAAATTGCCCGAGAAACAGATTTGCATTTGACAGCTGCCGGGCCGGAAGCTATGGAGGCGCTTGTTGATTCGATGGCAAGAAACATGTCTATCCAAAATAATCGGCGCATTGAACCCAATCTGTATCGATTCTCGTATCGTCATGCCAATCCAGAAACCGCAAAATTGATCGTAGCAAAATTGATGAGTAAGTTTGTCGAAGAAACCATGGTTGCAAATCGCCAGGATACTGAAAATACGCAAGAGTTTTATCGCAAGCAGTTGCGGATAACCGAAACTGAGTTGGCGGAGTCTGAGCAAGAACTTGCTGAATTCAAGAAACGCAATGTCGGACAGATGCCCGGAGCGGAAGGAGACTATTTCGCGCGACTGCAAACAAGCTTGAACGCGCTAGAGGAAACGCAGGCAGCAATTCGGCTTGCCGCTCGCCGCCGCGAAGCGTTACGACAGCAATTATCCGGAGAGAAGCCAACGATGGACACAGACTTCGCCGCTCAGTCTGAAATTGATCAGCGAATTTCGCAGAATCGAAATCGATTAGAAGAACTTCAATTAAGATTTACGGAGTTACATCCTGATGTGATATCCATTAAAGCAACCATAGAAGAGCTGGAAGCACAAAAAGCAAAAGAAATGGAGGAGCTTGCGAAATCGGGCGAATTTGGGGTCGCTTCCGATAATCCGGTTTTCCAGAATATTCAAATCGAGCTGACTAATGTCAATGTTGAAATCGCAACGCTCGAAGAGACAAAAAAAGGGCACGAACAGAGGATCGCAAGTCTACAAACGCTTGTCGACGTATTGCCGCAAGTCGAGGTCGAGCTCGCGAAGCTCACTAGAGACTACGACGTCAAGCAGACACAATATCAAGCGCTGTTGACGCGTCTCGGTCAGGCGGAGCTGTCTGAGTCGGCAGAGAACAGTCAGGATGCGAGATTTCGCGTCATTGAGCCTGCGACACTCCCGGATGCGCCTATTGCGCCGAATAGACCTCTGTTGCTGACAATGGTATTGCTCTTGGGTCTGGGCTGTGGCGGAGGTATTGCTTTCATCGCAAACAAAGTCAATCCGGTAATTAGCAGTGTCGGTGCGTTGCGAGAATTGAGCGATTTTCCGGTACTTGGTTCAGTTCAGGTCATGCGCACGGCGGAGCGCAAGGCATGGCGAGCGCGGCAAATACGAACGTTTTCGCTTGGAATTGTAGGGCTCTGTCTGGCGTTTGGAACGGTGTTCATATTTCAGGATCTTGGTCGTCAGTTCCTAGAATCGCTCGTTTAGAAGAATATTCAACCATGAGCAAAATTCAAGACGCGTTAAAAAAGATACAGTCGAAGAAACGGGGAGTATCCGCTTACGCCGATGTCCAGGAAGCGTCGGCCGAGACAATTGCGATCGTGGTCGACGAAACCGAAGCGATTGGAGCTGATTCGATCACCTCAAATAGACGATACATTCAAATAGACAGAATTCTTTTGCGAGAGGCGGGTTTGTTGGTGCCGGAGGATCAGGAGCGGACCTTTGCAGATCAGTATCGGCGCATCAAGAGGCCGTTACTTGGCATTGCGGCAGGCAAATATGCGGACCAGCCCGCACACGCCAATATGGTTATGATTGCCAGTGCATTACCGGGTGATGGAAAGACGTTTAGTTGTATTAACCTGTCACTAAGCATGGCGATCGAAAAAGACACATCGGTTTTGATGGTGGACGCAGACGTTGGCAAACCGCATATCAGCAAGATTTTGGGTGTAGACCAAGAGCCTGGATTGATCGATCTGTTGCTCCATGACGACATGAAGGTAATGGACGTCATTATGCGGACAGACATTCCGGGCCTTCTTGTCTTACCGGCCGGTCAAAAAAGTGAATACGCAACGGAACTGCTTGCGAGCAAACGTATGGCGGATATCGCAATGCAATTGTCGACAAAATTGGCCGACCACGTCATCGTCTTCGATTCTCCTCCGTTGTTGATAACGAGTGAGGCAAATGTCCTGGCGAGTTTGATGGGGCAAATCGTAATGATTGTCTGCGCCGATCGAACGCCACAACAAGGAGTAGTAGAAGCTCTCAATAGTCTGGAAGATTCAAAGTCAGTTTGCTTAGTTCTTAACCAAGCGGACGAAGCGTTCAAATTGGATTCGTACAGCGGATTTGCGTATGGATATGGCACTTAGATATGGGGAACTGATGTCGATGAAGTCCGCGTTCTTCTTTTTCACAGTTGTTTTGACGCTAATTGGCGCTCCCGTGTCGGCCGAAATAACGAATCTCGATTTTCGAATCGGTGCTGAATATCGAGACAACGCACGCCGTACGGAAGAGAATGAAATCGATGACACAATTGCTTTGGTAGGCGTCACATTGAATGTAGCACACGAGAGTGCAAGGTTTTCGGGCTACATCATTGGAGACTTCGAATTTCGACGCTATATTGAGGATTCGTTTGAAGACGATAATTATTCCTCGGCGTCAGCGATGGCCAAGTTTCAACTTGCGCCGCAAGTCCTAAGTTGGGTGATCGAAGATCAATACGGTACATTGATCAGCGATCCGTTTCGAGCGCGAACTCCTGACAATTTGGAGAACATCAATTCTTTTTCTACTGGGCCCGATTTCACCATGCGTATGGGTTCACGCACGTCAATTACGTTTGGCGCCAGGTACACAGATACGACATTTGAAATCAGTAATGACGATAACACAATGCTCCGAGGAAATTTGGCGTTGGTGCGCACGCTTACTGCAAACCGTTCGCTATCTGTCAATGTTTCGGCCGATCGTATTGAATACGATGAGACGTTGCTGTTCAGTGACTATGATCGAAATTCTATTTTTGTGCAGTTTAATAGTGCAATTTCTCGCGGCTCGATTGAAGTACGGCTGGGGACCAATGAGATACGCGATTTTGGAGAGAAGTCAACAGGCACATTGGCTGGCTTGTCCTGGAATAGGGAATTGTCGGCGAGTTCAGAATTCTCGCTCGGCTATGACAGAGGATTCTCGGACGCGGGAAATATTTTTCGAAGATTTCAACAACCCGGGGTTGGCGACCCTCAACTTACGGTTGCGAATGGCGAGCCGTTCGAGAATCAGCAAGTATGGGCCGAATACGCCTATGTGCGGGGCGGCACGAGCGCGAATATACATTTAAGTTGGGATGATGACGACTATTTGTCGACTACTGCGCGTGACCGAAGCCGCTACAGACTTTTGGCCGAATTCGCACGCCGGATAGCCACGTCATGGGAGGCGAGACTTACACTTGATTTCGAGAGATTCGAGTTCAATGCCGGGACCCGCGAAGACGATGACACAGGTGTGACGTTAGGCGTTTCTCGAGACCTCAATCGAAGGCTTAGGATCGACTTTGATCTCTTTCGTGACGAACGAAATAGTAATGAGCCGAGTCAAAGTCATGTGGATAATGGTGGACGCCTGACTCTAACATACGGTCTTCACCAGTAATTTTCAAAGTCGTGAAGCTGCGGATATTTCGACTTCAGTCGTTGCGGCGCCGACACGCAGATGATCCGGTAAATTGTCTATTTTGAAACTCGTCAATTATTCGTCACTGAATAAGAGGTTCGCGAGCTATCTAGCACCTCAGGCGCTCGTCTTTCTAGGCGTCTTGATTAGCGTACTACTGCTGAGTGCGATCATATTTCGTCAGTCTCTCGCATTCGCATACGACAGCTGGGGCTCGTATTCTGGCTACAATCACGGTGCACTGGTCGTGCTTGTTTGGATCGTTCTTTTAATACGCTTGGCACCGTCTGCTGGAAGTAAACAGATTGGTGAAAAAGCTTCGATCCTTCTTTTCACGTTTCTGGCGTTCTTTATACTATTTTTCTTGTATCGGCTGTCTGTGATTCTAAGTTTCGAATTCGCTCAGCAAATCACGATGGCTAGTGCGATTATGCTGGCCGTTTTCTTGACGCACGGTGGATTAAATCTAGGTCAAGCGCTTATTCTGCTGGCTTTTCTATTTTGCGGACTTCCAGTTTGGGACTCGTCTGCGGGATTCCTACAAGAGTGGACGGTGAGTGTAACGCAGTCGGCGTTGAGCGCGATAAATATGCCGAGTCTTGTGTATGGCCCGTATGTAGAAATTCCATCGGGCACATTCGTAATCGCGGAGGGATGCAGCGGATTGCGGTACTCATTGGCTGCACTTGCAATCGCAACGTTTTACGCAGCGACGTCGCTCCATCGAACTGGACATCGCCTTGTAATAGTCGTTCTCGCAATCTCTTTGTCCCTTATCGCGAATTGGGTCCGAGTAATCAGTATCGTATGGATAGGTCATGTAACGGAAATGAAGAGCGCATTGATAGATGACCACTATTTTTTCGGCTGGGTGTTGTTCGGGATCGCATTGGTGCCTATTTTTCTTATCGGTCGAGTTTTTGAAAATCGAGAATTTGTAGATGCCGCCGCATAGAAATTCGGGACGTCAAGTAATCAATAGTCGGGAATACATTTTTCGCACAGGTGCTGTGCTTGTCACAGCAATGGCAGGTTATCTCGCTGCGACAATTCTTGTTCATCAGGCGGAAAAATTCGTATACGCGGTATCGTATCGTTTTCCAACAGATTTCCAGCAATATCCAGAAGGAACTGGCGAAGTTTTGGAATGGGCGCCGGGATTCGGCGAAGGCCACTTTTCCGAATCAAGAATCGCGACAAGTAACGGATTTACGTCGAACGTACAGGTAATAACTTATGTTACAGGGCTCGGTGAGGGCGAACTGATTCGGTACGACCACTCTATTGCTGATGGCATAGTATGGCGGCGTGAGCAGGCCCCGACGACGATTGAGGCAAATGAGGCCGGCCGTCAGTTCGATGTCAACGAAGCCGTGTTGTCGCGGGAGAAATCACGCAAACGAATTGCGGTGATATATTGGTATGACGTCGGCGGGTTGGTGACGACATCTCCGTTGCTTGCCAAGGCTTACAATGCCATCGGCACTGTAATGGGGCGACCGGATTCCAGCATTGTAGCCTTTTCATCGACCTGTGATATGGATTGTGCGAAGGAGTTGGCGAATCTCCACGAATTGGTGGCAACTGTTGTGTTTGACGTCGATGGCGAGTATCTCAGCCCAATTGTTTTGTCGAGAGAACGTTAGCTTGAACGATCGAATTATTGAGGAGAGCCTAAAAAAGCCTTTTATCACGGTTGTCGTGCCTGTCAGAAATGAGGAGCGATATATTGAATCGACGCTTCGTCAGCTACTGTCGCAGGATTATCCAATGGATCGCTTTGAAATCATCGTGGTAGACGGAGATTCTGATGACATGACCACGATGCTGGCACGGCGAGAGGCCAGCCAACACGCTGACGCCGCCGTTCATGTCTACGATAACCCACGTCGCCTTTCTAGCAGCGGACGAAACGTTGGAGTACGCGCTGCAAAAGGTGATTACATTTTGATTGTCGATGGGCATGTATTTATACCATCCCGACGTTTACTTACGGATATGGCACTGGCAGTGGTTTTGAATGGCGCCCGCGTGATTGGCAGGCCTCAACGTTTGAGGCCACCAAATATTAGCGATTTTCAAGCCATCGTCGCAGAAGTTCGTGCAAGTCGAATAGGTCATTCCAACGAGTCGCATATTTACTCTGAGGCAACCGGGTTCGTAAGCCCCATTAGTGTGGCCGTTATGTACGAACGAACTTTGTTCGATGAAGTCGGCATGTTTAATGAGGGATTCGATGCGGCGGAGGATCTTGAGTTCAACTACCGCCTTGAAAGAGCAGGTCATCAGTGTTTCATCTGTCCGAAGTTCGAGGTCTACTATTATCCAAGAGAAACGTTGGGGCAATTATTCAAACAGATGCGGCGATATGGTGAGGGACGCGCTAACTTTTATGCGACCTATCCGAGACGTTTTACGTTAAACGCCGTTATACCTGCCGCTTTTGTCCTGACCACTACTATTTTGGTGATACTGAGCACGGCATTTCGACCTGCGCTCATTGCGTTAGTTGTTCTTCTAACAGCATATGTAGCAATCGTGCTTGTTGCCAATCTATCCGTGTTTCGACAGCAAAAAAAATCGCTGCACCTCATTATTCCTATTGCTCTGGTAATTCACTTTGGGCTCGGTTGGGGTATGCTCCGCGGATTCTTGCTACGAGCCGTAGGAGCATTACGTCGAAGGCCGGCTCTTGGTTGAAAACAAGATACCAGTCCTTTTCATTGTCGACTGCCTATATGAAGACGCGGGTGGTGGCAGCGAAAAACAGTTTTTAAAGATTCACAAGGAAAGAGAAAGTATAGGAATTGATCCGCAAATTATCTTCTTGCGCGAAAATGACGTGCATCAGCGTATCAATTGGGAGCGCAGCCCAACGCACGTGAGACTCGATTCGCTATTTTCGGGGAAGGTTTGGAAGGTAATCAGAAAAATAGAAGAGGTAATTCGAGAAGAAAAAATAGCGATTGTTCAGAGTTTATTCGATGATTCATCACTTGTTACTGCGATTATCAAGGCTCGAAATCCTAGTATTCGTTTTGTATGCACTCAACGAAACTTAGGGCACTCTCGTGGATGGTTGCGTCGCTGGATATTTCGGCATGTTTATCGACGCGCGGACGTCGTATTAGCGAATTCGTTTGGAATTGAGAGCGTACTTCGAGATCAATACGCGGTGCCAATCGAGAAAATTCGAGTTATCGATAATATGCATGATGTACCAACGCTTGGGTCGTGTGAGCGGCGGGCAGGTTCAGCTAATGCTGTACAATCAATAGCTCCGCTGATCGGTGTGGTTGTCGCGAACTTGAGACCGGTTAAGGGGGTGGAAGAGATGATAGAGGCGTGCAGACGCCTACCAGAGACTTCGAAAATCAAAATGATCGTTGCCGGAGAAGGGCCCGAGCGGATCAGTTATGTGAATAAAACGAAAGAATGGGGTTTATTAGACAGGATAGAGTTTATAGGCTACTGCGCGGATATTCCTCGACTTCTGGAGCGAGTCGATTTTGCCGTGCTACCGTCGCGGGCCGAAGGCGCGTCCAATTCGTTAATCGAGTATCTCTTGGCGGGGCTGCCTGTTGTGGCAACAAGAGTCGGTGGAAATAGTGAATTCTTAGGGCATGGAAAATATGGGTTGCTGATTGAACCGGAGTCGCCACGAGCACTTTGTGATGGTCTTATCGAAATCGAGAAATCTATAGAGAAATGGCGTAAAGCGGCCGCAGACGGACGCGAGGCAGCGATTAAGCGCTTTTCGACCGCGACCGTTGCGAGCCAATATCGACGTTTTTATAATTCGCTTATTCACATGGAATAATCCGGGCCAGCCATGCACGTAACGCTTGTAGACCCTTCTAATTTTACTCTGCCATATGACTACGCGTTGGCGTCCGCACTGCTAGAGCATGGCTGTCAAGTATCAATTCTGAAGCGAATGGACAGAGCTAACGAACAAGGTGCGCCAGATGGGGTGTTGGATATCGAGCATTTTTATGGCTTAACAGAGGGACATCGGGATTTTCTTAAACGTATTCGACTCTTTACACCCGCCAAGTTAGTAGAACACGTTATTGACCTTTCGCTGATGAACAAACTATTGCGCGAGTTGAAAACGGACCTGGTCCATTATCAATGGCTGGTCGTGCCGTGGCTTGATAAGAGGTTGCTTGCGCCAGTAATTCGACGCTTGCCGACGGTGCTGACGGTGCACGATACTCGCCTATATCACGGAAGCTCGACTGGATTGGTTCAGGCACGAGGTTGGATGGACGCAATACGCAGCATCGACAATGTTATCGTTCACACCAAATCTTCTTATGAGAAATTGCGTACAGCCGGAGTTCCAGAAAAAGCCTTGACTATCATTCCGCATGGGACGTTGGCGATCGACGGGTGTCCGATCAAATCAAAAATTCACGCTTCGACTCAAATCGCAGGAGAGAAAGTGCTGACATTGCTGCTCTTTGGATATCTCAAGAACTACAAGGGACTGGACACGGTAGCGAATGCGATCGAACTGCTAGATGCAGAGTCATTGCGCCTAATTCGTATTGTAATCGCTGGTAAACCTAACGACGAAGTCCTGCCAACGCTGCAGAGATTGAAGGCGCTTTTGCCGCCGGCTTCCATCGAGCTCGATCTTAGATTTCTACCAGAAGCCGATCTGGCCCAACATATAGAAGAGGCAGACGTTGTCCTGTTTCCTTATCATCGAATCGACGCGTCAGGTGCGTTTATGGCAACGTTGCCATTTGGCAAAATCGTCATAGCAAGTCGAGTGGGTGTATTCACGGAATATTTGGTGCATCGGAAAAACGGGATGCTATTTAGCGGTGGAAGCGCTAGTGAGCTTGCGGCGTACATTGATGCGGTGGCCAATGATGCAAATTTGCGGCGCACACTCAAAAACGGGGCTTTGGATCTTGCCGTGAAGATTCCAGGATGGGGTGAAATAGCGAGACAAACAATGTGTGTTTATGAACGCGCCAGTCGAGACGAATAGTTAACTACTGCCAGTACGCACAGTGCTTTTTCGAGTGCCTCGCGAAATGCTTATCGGACGGCTTCATAAAAGGTCGAGCCTCTTCAAGGCGTTGTCAGTGCGGTCAAACTGAAAATCGGACAGTAAGCGACGCAGCCGCGGTTGAAATTTTCTAAGATTGTTGTAGTGGCGAAAAGTGTTCATTGAGCTCGCGTTGACATGTGGCTGATTGGGATCAAGTTCCCAAGGGTGCAAATAAAATATGAAGGGTTGCCCGCCCTGATTAATTCGCTTCAATGCCCAGCGACTGAAGACGTAAGGATAAAGGCGAAAATAGCCGCCGCCCGCAACTGGCAATTTGAGCCGAGTCAGCGACAACGTGGAGAGCGGGAATTCGATAATTGATTTCCCGTTTGGCGTTTCTAGGCGATGCGGCTCGGTAGGAGCGGTCGGGATGCCGTATCTGTCGTGCAAAATTGGAAAAATACTTGAATCATATGTGAATCCGGCGTCCCAAAGTATGTCAAGCGCCCAAAGGGACTTTTCCGTAATCGAATATGTGGCCGCTCGATAGCCGAGTACAGGATCATCGATAAGGTCTTCTAGTATCGATTTTGCTTTAGTGGTTTCTGCCCGAAAGTCGTCCGGAGTTTGTTCGTAAATGAGCCGATGGCTGTATCCATGACAGGCTATCTCGTGTCCACGAGATGCAATCCGGCGTACCATCTGTGGTTCCCGTTCGGCGAGCCAGCCCAACACAAAAAACGTCGCCTTTACATCGAACTCGTCGAATAAGTCGAGAAGTTCTGCTACCCTGCCTTGCGATCTGCGCTGCAGGCTGCCCCAGTCATTGCGATCGATCACATTGGCAAAAGCCGACACATGGAAATATTCTTCCACATCGACTGATATCGCGTTTATCGGATCGGCGCTGTTATTCATGACAATGAGAATAGGAAAACATGTTCAATAGAATTGTGAACAATTCACGGGCTCGGAGCGCATGATTTTACCATCGCGTACGTGGTGAAAAGCAAAAAAATATTCGGGCACGGCGACTTCAACGTACGATGCAATGTATTGATATTATTAGTATAAATTCTTACGATGTACACTAGAAGTGATCGATAATGCCTAGCAAGTCAAAGCGTACATCAGAACCGCGCTAATAGGAACGATAATTGATGTCTGATGACCTGCTCAAATTGAATGGCGCAGAATAGGTGTGAAGGCCGATAGACGCGTCTGAAATGGCAAGCAAAACCGTCGCTCGCGAAATTGTGTAAGATATTTCGAAATTCCGGGCCAGCCGACGAACAATTGCAATCTCGCGTACAACAATTCAGGCATTTTGAATGACGTTTGAATCGTCAGTAATACGGCATGTAATGAATCCGTTATGGCTCATGCGTGAATCGAGGTTGGATGAGCTAAGATTTCGTAAGGAATTTTCTACTCTACCGACTATGCCCGTCGCGGAGCTTCGTCGTCGCCAGGAACAGCGTTTTCGAGACGTGATCAAGCATGCATTTAGTAATTGCGATTTCTATCGCCGAGAACTAAACGACATTGGAGTCCATCCGAGCGAACTCGGCGTAGACGAAATCTCGGTTTTTCCAATTCTGAGCAAAGAAATTATTAGAGAAAACATCGAAGGTCTGATCGCGAAAAACATATCTCCCGACACACTTACGGAAGCTAGTACGGGCGGTTCGACAGGAACGCCAATGCGGTTCTATAGAGATAGTCGCTGTTTGTCGATGCGACGCGCTCAGGAACAGTTGTTCGATTCCATGATGGGTTACAGAGTTGGAGACAGGGCGGCGCTGTTTGTTGCCGGACTGCACGCACAAGGACTTGTTGGAAATCTCAAACAACGAATTCGAAATCGAACCGATACATTGTTGTTGCGCTTCGATCCCGAATTAACGGCACCGGAGTACATGCGTCGATATCATGCGGACATGTTGAAATTCAAGCCGCGATTCGTCAAATGCTTTCCAAATTCATTTCTCATCTTTACGGAATTTCTCAATGCCGCGGGCCTCGCGCCACCTCCAATTGAAGCAATCTCTTGTACTGGAGAGAATCTTTACGAGTGGCAAAAAGAGCTGTTCGAGACGACATGGCAGGCACCTGTCTTTGAACGTTATGGAACAAAAGAATGTGGCGTTATTGCGGCGGAGGATCAGGAACACGATGGACAGCTCATATTTACTGAAGGTGTGTTGGTGGAAATATTGGATGACGACGATTTGCCTGTAGGTCCTGGCGTCATCGGCAGAGTAATAGTGACCGACCTTTTTAACTATGGAATGCCCTTGATCAGGTATGAAATCGGGGATTTGGCCATTTTTTCTTCGAACACTGAGGCGGGAATCGGGCTACCAAAGTTGGATCGAATCATTGGCCGAGATCGAGACATCATCGTGTCTGGCGACGGCCAGAAACGTCCGGGCTATTTATTCGTCGAAGCGATAAACGCGGCGAACATAAACGCAAAATGCCAGGTTATTCAAAGAGTTAAGGGACAGCTAGAGCTACGAATTGTCGGGGATGAGTTGTTATCCCAGGACTTGAGTCCGATGGTTGCGCGGTTTCGAGAATTGTTGGGCGCAGGTGGCGACGTAACAGTGACGTTCGTGAACGATATTGCGAGAGACCCATCCGGCAAGTATCGCTACGTAGTCTCGGAGATTGCCAGAACGAAGACAACATAGAAAATCCAATGATCCGCTAACAACGAGTGGGAGCGCCGGTTAATTGACAATTTCGGCAATATGGTACTCGCGGAGCTCACGCGCATGTGTAAAAATGATCAATTCCCCGATGAGTCCCAACGCGATAAGTTGTGTCCCGAGTACGATCAATAGGGTTGATAGCAACAAAGCAGGCCGATTGCCAAGTGCGACGTCGAGAAAAAGCCGTTGATACGCGATTCCCGAAAGCAGCACACCACCGATTATCGCTAAAGTACCTCCAACAAGGCCAAAAAATCTTAGTGGCTTTTTTGTGAATTTGACGACGAAAAATACGGCAAACAGGTCAAGCATGCGGCGAAAGTAGATTCCAGGTCGATACAGTCGGACACGTGGATCATGTTTCGATTGTGGAAGGCTGACTTCTTTGACGGTGTAGCCGTAGTAATTCGCAAGAACGGGCAAGAATCGATGTAAGTCTCCGTAAAGGGTAACGTTTTCTACGACATCGTGCCTAATTAGCCGAACGCCACAGCCAAGATCACGATATGTGTAGCCCGTCATCAATCTGATTATTCTGTGAAACAGGCGAGTACCAATTCGGTTTAACAATGAATCTGTCCGCGGCCAACGCCGTCCGATAATCATGTCATATGAATGAAAGGAGCGAATTAGTGCCGGCAGTGCGCTCGGCTCAATTTGGTAGTACGGCGGTAGAGTAAGAATCAACTCCCCAGTCGCGTGTTCGAATCCAGCGTTTAAAGCGGTTGATTCGCCAAACTGTCGAGCGAGCCGAATGATTGTAATGTTGTCAAACTCAGCACGCATTTCTTGTAATCGTGCAAACGTGTCATTGAAATCACCGTCCAATACAAAGATGAAATCGAAACTTTTGGTGCTTTCTGTTAGAGCTGCCTCATAGTCACGGTACAAATTCAGAATGTCGTCACGCCGGTCAGAAATTGGGACAACGACCGATATATGATTATCCAGTTTTTGGTTCTCGAACGGCATCGTCACTACAGCGTCAGTCATCGTTCAACTCGGCAGTTAGGCGAGAAAAAAGGTCCACACGTGTTGTTCCAGCACGCAAGACCAACTCTCCTAGTGCTCCGCATAGAAAAAGAAAAGTGCACGTTGCTATCATCTGAAGAATGAGGCTGACTGGTACGACCACATAGTCATTTGTCGTGAATATGAATTGGTAGGCCAAGTACATACAGCCCGACAATACCAAGACGAACGGTGGTAGAGCGAGGAGTGAGAAAAGCAGCAAAGGTCGATTTGAAAAGGAAATAAGTGCTTTCACTGTAAGCAGATCCAGCAGCACTCGATACGCTCGTCCAAGGCCATACTTTGATTCGCCGTGCATACGGGCGTGATGACGCACGGGTATTTCCTCAATTTTTGCGCCTGATAGGGATGCCATAGCCGGAATGAAGCGATGCATTTCCGAATAAAGCGGAATCCTCGTAATAATCGAATGACGATAGGCTTTTAGTGAGCAGCCGTTATCGCGAATAGGTACGCCCGTCACTTTTCCAATCAGCCAGTTGGCGATTCTTGAAGGCACTTTGCGCGTCAACCAGCGGTCCTGTCGATTCCTGCGCCAACCGACTACGATGTCGGCGCCGGATTCGATGCGTGATACCAGTTTTCCAATATCCCGAGGGTCGTTTTGAAGGTCGCCGTCCATCGTAACAATGATACGACCGCGCGCGTGGTCGATGCCCGCAGACATTGCCGCAGTTTGGCCAAAATTTCGTCTGAATCGTATCAATCTAAGTAACGGATTGTTCTTTGCGAGATCCTTAATGATGTCCGCTGTACCGTCGACGCTGCCATCATCGATCAGTAAGATCTCGAAACGGTAATCAGATCCAGCCATCGCCGCCATAATGGCTCCGTAAAGCGGCATCACACTCTCTGATTCATTAAAGAGCGGGACCACTATTGATATGTCTATATGTTTGTCAGCAGGGGTCGATTTATCGGTCATATTGGCGACGTAGGCTATTGGTAACAACGTGTAAATTATACTGGAACCCCGAGTCAGGAAATAGTCCTATGTGAAGTTGACACAGAATCGCGCGATGACTAACGCCAATTCGAAGAGACCTGGATTGCCCAGTTCCTTGGTCACCTAAATCTGTTAGGCTCGCCACATTTCACGTACTCCGAATTACGTCATTTCCGGCGTGTTATAGTTTTACGAGCTGCGCGGTAAACGGCCACTATAATGGCGACGCTACTGCTCGATGACGATCCGAGTCTCGGTCAGGCCAGCAAAAGTTTTGATTCAGATACTCCTTGCGAGGAGCAGTTGAAGGTCTCCTTGTTTCTGCTCAGCCCGTCAAAGGTGGCCCTGCGGTTTGCATCGACCGTTGATTCGTCGATAATCAGTGGCGACAGTGGTTCCTTACCTGGCGTGTTCCGCGCGCGTGTTTTGAGGATCGCAAATAACGTTCCTTCCGCGGTAGAAAGAAACAGCGAATAGCAAAAAGCCCATCGCGAATAGAAGCTCCTTGACCTCGGTGTGTGCCCAGTGAGGAGATATTCTATTTAGGGCTTGCTCGAATGTGAGCGCTATGACAAAAATGGGCACACAAACTAGGGGGACAATCGGGAATTTTAGTCTTCCGGAAATGCCACGAATCATAGGTGACAACCAATATACTATAGGGATGATAACGCCGTTCAGTAGCACGAATATGTTAAGTATTGTATGTTGATTTAGCCAACCTTTGTGTTTATCAAAGGCCTGCAAATTGTGGAAGTTGAATTCACCCTGAGTGTTTGTCGCCTGCATTGATGCGGGAGTACTAAAGTCGAAGATTCTTTGTCCCCAACTGATTTCTTCTCCAGCAACGATTACAAAAAAAATGCCTAATAACGAAGGCAGTAGTCCACGCGATTGTGGGAACTTGTTTTGTATACCCACAAGGATTAGTATCACGCCGGAAAAAAAATAGAAAAGAAATGAGAGGTTTTCTATCAATGCATCTTCTTTTGCGAATCTAACATAGGCGTCATTGTCAACAAAATAGAACGCTGCTATCAACATTGTGAAAATCAGCATTAGCGCCGCCCACCGAAAAGCATCTTCTAAACTACTATTCAACATTTGCGCCTATTTTCAATGCCAGGGAATTTGTGTCGCATAAGTATCAGAGATTTTC
>Ga0224508_10002166_pt1 | contig 16998 bp, 12 predicted proteins | sample SF_Jan12_sed_USG_4_FD_170157 | JGI IMG/M metagenome (GOLD analysis project Ga0224508, IMG submission 170157) | Sediment microbial communities from San Francisco Bay, California, United States - SF_Jan12_sed_USGS_21 | ecosystem: Environmental > Aquatic > Marine > Sediment | place: USA... | reverse complement strand
GATGAACGAGACCTGGTTTCCGTACTGATCGGCGACCGAGAGGTAGATCGTCTCGCTGTGAGTCACGAGCTCGCCGGGCTCGACTCGCTCGGCCGCCCGGCCGGCATCGATCATTCCGCGACGCTCGCTCAGATAGTCGGGGTCGAGCAGTTCGTCGGTCGTGACCTCCATGTGGTCGGCGTCGGCGACGTACCGCGCGAGATCGGCGAACGCGAGCTTCTTGGCCTCGATGAGGGTGTGGAGGTATTCGGGCGAGTTGTGCCCCATCCGGCGCAGGTCGAAGGGTTCGACCAGCTCGAGCATCTGCAGGGCCGCGACGCCCTGACCGGCCGGTGGTAGCTCCCATACCGTCCAACCCTTGTAGTCCGCCGAGATCGGGTCGACCCAGCGCACTTCCATCCCCTCCATGTCTTCGGTCGTCAGGTACCCGCCCAGCTCTTCCAGCCCGTCCACTACCTGCCGGCCGAGCGCGCCGCCATACATGGCGTCGGCGCCCTCCTCGGCGACCATTCTGAGCGACCGGCCGAGATCGGGATTCGTAAACCACTCGCCGGCCGTCGGCGCACGCTCGCCGTCCACGAGATAGGTCGTCGTCGCCCCCGGGTCCGATTGGAGCTTGCCGAGCTGTCCCTGCCACTGGTCGGCGATGATAGGCGACACTGGAAACCCGTTCTCCGCCAGGTCGATGGCCCGCTCGAGAATCTGGTCGAGCGGCATCGATCCGTACTTCTCGTTCAGGGCGGCCCAGCCGGCGATCGCGCCCGGGACCGTCACCGCTTGGGGCCCGCTGCCCGGCATGCGATCGAACCCGTCCGACCGGATTTGCTCGGGGGTCGAGCGCGACCCGGCCCGTCCTGTGGCGTCGAGGCCCACCAGCCGATCTTCGTCCGCGGACCAGAAGAGCGCGAACAGGTCGCCCCCGAGCCCGGTCATGTGTGGCTCCACGAGCGACAGCACGGCCGACGCGGCGATCGCCGCGTCGAACGCGTTCCCGCCCGCCTCCAGTACTCGAAGACCCGCGGCGGACGCGAGCGGCTGGCTGGTCGCGATGATCCCGTGCGGCGCGTAGACGGTGGAGCGTCCGGCGACAGGAAGCGGCGCACCGGAGTCCTGGGCCGACTGAGCGGTATCCGCTGACGCGACTGAACAGGCGGCGAGAACGGTCACGAGGATCGGGGCGCAAAAGGTCGCTGGCAGGATTCGCATGTGCGTGCCTGAGTTCGGGTCAAATACCTCCCCGCGCCCGTGCGTGGGGAAGCGGTCGAGCTGGCTGGAGATTCGGCTAACGGGTCCAGGCGGGCATGGCCACCCAGTGATCCGTCTGCGTGAGGTTCGACGGGTTCGAGCCATCGGCGCCCATCGAGTAAATCTGCGGCGTCCCGTCACGCCGCGTGCTGAAGACGAGTCTCGAGCCATCGGGTGACCAGTATGGCTCCTCGTCGACACCCGGGTTGTTCGACACGTTCACCTGGTTCGAACCGTCGGCGTTCATCACGTAGATCTCGGTGTCGCCACCGCGATCGGACGAAAAGGCGATCCGGGTGCCGTCAGGCGACCAGGCGGGCCAACGGGCGCCACCCTCCACCGGGAGGCGGGTCAGCCCCGTCCCATCGAGGTTCATCGTCCAGAGCGAGAAGATCTCCTCCGTACCCTCCGCTCCACGAGTGGAGCAGAACAGGACCTTCGTCCCGTCGGGAGACCAGCGGGGGTCGAGATCGACCGAGCCCGGGCTGTTCGTGAGGTTGACGATCTCCGACCCGTCGGACTTCATCCGGTAGATCTCGTATGTCCCGTCCCGCTGGGAGACGAATGCGATTCGCTGTCCGTCTGGTGAAAATCTCGCGGACCGGTCGTTCCCGGAGTGTATCGTCAGGCCGCGCGCGTTCGATCCGTCACGGTCCATGATCCAGATGTTGGCGTCGCCGGCCCGCCAGCTTGTGAAGAGGATCCCGGATCCGTCCGGTGAAAAGGTCGGCTCCAGATTGGTCTGCATGTCTTCGGTGATGGTCACCGGATTCGAGCCGTCGGGGTCCATGATGACGATCCGCATATACCGATCGGCGATCGCCGTGAAGGCGATCTGCTCCGGATACGTGGTGACCGGGGCCGTGCTCGACTGACAGCCTGCGGCGAGGGCGAGTCCGGAGAGCATCAGCGCGATCCGCCCGCGGGACGGCGGAGAATTCGGTTCGTTCATCCGGGAACGCTGTACCGCTCTCGTCCGCGGGTCAAGGAGGCGGGGGAAACGGGACGACGGGGTGCGCGCTTGCTCGCCTCACCCATCGGTTCGAGCTTTTGGGTTCCGAACGAACCCAGCCAGGGAAGGACCTCATGATTTGCTCCCCGAATCCACGATCGACACTCCGAGGGCTGACGGCCATCTCCATGCTCGCGGGACTCGTCGCCTGCGGGACCGCGGGGGAGGCCGGCGAAGAGACCGGCACCCCGGCGGCGGCGGCGGATCTCGAGGAACGCGCGCGTGAGATCCACGAGAGCGTCCTCACCGTCGATACGCACGACGACATCCCGTTCAATTTCGCGACCCCGGAAGTGGACCCGCTGAACGCCGACCGTCAGGTGAACCTCGAGAAGATGCGGGCGGGCGGGCTGGACGTCGGGTTCTTCATCGTCTACGTGGGACAGACCGAGCGGAACGACGCCAACTATGCGAGGGCGAAGGCCGACGCGATGACGAAGTTCGACGCGATTCACCGCATGACCGACGTCATGTACCCGGATCAGATCGGCCTCGCGTACACGGCGGACGATGTCGAGCGCCTGCACGCAGAAGGCAAGCTCGTCGCCGCGATCGGGATCGAGAACGGCTACGTGATCGGTCGGGATCTGTCCCTGCTCCGGACATACCACGACCTCGGCGCGCGCTACATCACACTCGCGCACAACGGGAACAACGACATCGCCGACTCGGCGCAGCCCAACGAGGAGTTCGGCGATACGGCAGGCGAGAACGGTGGGATCAGCGAGTTCGGCGAGCAGGCGATCGCCGAGATGAACCGGCTCGGGATCATGGTCGATGTCTCCCACGTGTCGAAGGAAGCGAGCCTCGAAGCGATGCGGCTGTCACGAGCCCCCGTCATCGCCTCGCACTCCAGCACGTACGCCCTCGCCGACCACCCTCGAAACATGGATGACGAACAACTGCTGGCGCTGAGGGACAACGGCGGCGTGATGCAGACCGTGGCGCTGGGAGCGTTCGTGAAGGCGGCTTCGGCGGAAGAGCAGGCAGCGGTCGACGAGCTCCGGGCGAGCATCGGATCCGAGGGCTTCTCGTCGATGACGCCCGAACAGCGAGACGCGTTTCGCAGCGGCATGGAGGACATTCGAGCACGGTTTCCCGAGGCGACCGTCTCCGACTTCGTCGACCACATCGACCACGCCGTCGATCTGATCGGGATCGACCACGTGGGGGTCAGCTCCGACTTCGATGGAGGTGGTGGGGTGGAGGGATGGCAAGATGCGTCCGAGACCTTCAACGTGACCCTCGAGCTCGTGCGGCGTGGGTATACGGAGACCGACATCCGACAGCTCTGGGGTGGGAATACCCTGCGCGTCTGGCGGGCCGTCGAGGATGTCGCCGCGGAGCTTCAGGGGAATTGACACGCTCCAGGACCGGCTCTTCGCGCAGGACGCCGCTGACCAGCCGCCGGTCGCTCGTCGAGGAGATAGAGGCCCCCGGGGGTCGAGCAGGGTACTCTTACCGCTCCCGTTCTCGCCGAGGAGGTACGCGACCGGACGATCGAGCTCGAGCTCCAGAGTACGGAGCCCGGGCACGTTGAACGGGAAGGCGTCCACGTCGGCATGATCGATCGAAAAGCCGCGAAGGTGGATCATGCGTTCAATCTATCGGGCCGCAGCGGCCTCGCTGTCTCTGGCGATAGCAGCCTGTACGCCCGCGGAGCCGCCCTCCGACTCCGACGGGCCCTTCGAGATCGCCGCGACGATCGAGGTGGGCGAGGCGCCGCACGGGATCCGCTTTTCGGGAGATGGTGACACGGCGTACGTGGCGTTGAGCGGAGAAGGCCGGATCGCGGTCGTCGATCTCCGTGCCGAAACGGTCGTGGAAAAGTGGGACGCCGGGACGACGCCGCTGGATCTCATACAGACGGCGGATGGCTGGCTCGTCACCCAATTTCGGGACTCGACCCTGATCCGGCTGGACGCCAGCGGCGCCGCAGTGCCAGGGGGGACGGTGATGGTGGGGGCGGGTCCGTCCCTCTTCACTCCAGACGCGGTTCGCGGCCGTGCCTGGGTCACCCTGGAGTTCGCGGACCGCCTCGTGGAAGTCGACCTCGAGACCGGGGTCGTGACAGCCGACTACGCGACGGGAGACAGGCCGTACCCCGGGGACGCGATGTTCGACGGGTCCCATGTGTTCGTTCCGAACTTGGAGGACGGCACGGTCACGGCGATCGACGTGCTGAACGACGAGATCGACGCCGCGACGTCGGTCTGTCCGGGGCCGCCCGGAGGTGCTCTGACGCCGGATCATGTGACGTATGTCGTCGCGTGCGGGGGTTCGGACGAGGTGGTGTTGCTCAACACCGCGTCGTTCGAGGTCGTCGGACGCGTCGCCGGCCTGGGAGCCCGGCCGTTCTCGGTGACCGTCACCGCCGATGGCCATCATGCGATCGTGAACAACGCCGGCGGGACGACGGTGTCGGTCGTCGATCTCGATGCGCTCGCCGTCGTGCAGGAGCTCGAGATCGGCGCGCAGCCCATCGTCGTTCGAAAACACCCAGATGGAGCGCGGATCCTGGTAGCGAACGAGATCGCGGGTACACTGTCGGTGCTTCGTCCGACATCTGCCGCCCCGTCCCCGGGGGCGTCGAGCGGGCCGAGGACGGAAGTCGTCGTCCTCGGGATGATCCACGGTCAACACGAGACGAGCGCGGCGTTCGGACTCGACGTGGTCCGCGATCTCGTGAGAGCCATCGAACCGGATTACTGGCTGACCGAGATCCCGCCCAACCGTTGGCCTTCCGCCTGGAAGGACTTCTCGGAGACGGGACGCGTCTCGGAACCCCGCGTACGCAGGTTCCCCGAGTACATGGACGGGTTGTTCCCGCTAGCGGCCGAGATCGATTTCGAGGTCGTTCCAACGGCCGGCTGGACGGAGCCCATGTCGGACTTCCGAGCCGCCCACCTGCAGGCGGTTTCGGAGGACGCGTCTCGCCAGGCCGACTGGTCGGAGTACCAGGCGGCGAATGCCGCCGCGGACTCGGCGATTCGTGCTGGCGGCCCGCCCGATGACCCGCGCTGGATCCACACCGATGAATACGACGCCGCGTACGAGCTGAGGCTCGCGACATATAACCGGTTGTTCAACGACGAGCTCGGACCGGGCGGGTGGGACAACATCAACCGCTCGCACTTCGCGCTGATTGCGGCGGCGCTCGACGAGCACCGGGGCGAGGGAGCACGAGTCCTGATCACATACGGGGCGGGTCACAGGGGGTGGTTCCTGCGCGCGCTCCGTGAGCGCCCGGACGTGGAGCTGCTCGATGTGGGGCCGTTCCTCGATGCGATCGGCCGCTGAGCTCAGTCGCTCGCGGCCGGCTCGAGCAGATCGAGAATGGCGGACTTCGAGAGTAGCTCCGAGAACACGTGGGGCGCCTGACCGGGACGGTACAGGACGTAGAACGGGATACCGTAGCGGTCGAAGGACGCCAGGAACTCGCCGATGGCGTCGTCGCGCCGCGTCCAGTCGGCTCGCAGAGCCAGGACGTCGTGACGCTCGAATGCTCCGGCGACTTCCTCCGTCTCCAGGAAGAGCCCCTCGTTCACCTTGCACGTGAAGCACCAGTCGGCCGTCACGTCGACGAAGACGTACCGCCCGTCGGAAGCCTCACGCTCCGCACGCTCACGATCGAACGTCTGCCAGGCGATCAGCCTGTCCTCAGGCGCGACGCCCAGGGAGCGGGCCGGCTCGCCGTCGGCGGCTCGGGCCGCGATCGCGACGCTGGCTACGCAGAGGGCTCCGGTCACGATCATCAGAGCTCGTCGCCGACTGGAGAACGGTTCCGTCCTCGAGGCTCGCCACGTTACGAGCGACATCACGAGCAGCACGGCCGCGAATCCGACGAGCGGTGGGAGGGCGACAAGCCCTGACAGGACGTAGAGCAGCCAGAGGGCGGTCCCGGCCAACAGAAAGCCCATGGCGATGCGAAACCGCTTCATCCAGAGGCCAGGCCTCGGGATGATTCGACCGAGCCCGGGAGCGAGCGCGAGCAGCAGGTACGGCGATGCCATCCCGGTGCCGATCGCCGCGAACATGGCGAACGTCGTCGCGGTGCTCTGCGTGAGTGCGAAACCGAGAGCGGTGCCGAGGAACGGAGCCGAGCAGGGGGTCGCCATCAGGGTGGCGAAGAACCCGGTGGTCAGATGGCCAACGATGCCCTCGGTGGGTCCGGCGGCGCCGACCCTCGCGAGCGAGGCCGGGAGCGGGATCTCGAACAGGCCCCAGAGATTCAGCGTGAACAACAGGACCACGACGGTGAGCCCGGCCACGAAGCCGGGGTTCTGGAACTGGATGCCCCAGCCCACGGCCGCTCCGGCCGACCGCGCGATAACCGCGGCGGACGCGAGCAGTAGAAAGGAGAGCAGGATACCGAGGGCCGTTGCCAGACTCCCCGCGACCACGGCGCCACGCCCCGCCTCGGCGCTCTTCACCAGGCCCACCACCTTGAGCGACAACACGGGCAGCACGCACGGCATCGCGTTGAGGATCAGGCCACCGATGAAGGCGAGGAGTAGGAAGCCGAGGAATCCGCGACTCTCGGTCGTCACGGCCAACGACTGTCCGCCGGGCGCCCCACGCATGATCGCGCCAACCGCGAACACCGATTCGTTCGTCGGATCGCCGGCCACGTCCACGGTCAACCCGAGCGTCTCCTCGGTGGTCACCGGGGCGAGGCACATCTTGTCGTCGCAGGCCTGGTAGGTGACGGACGTCCGGATCGGATACGTACCCGGCTCGAGGTCCGCCGGTAGACCGACGCGACCGACGATCACCACCTCGCCGTCGTACACCGAGATCGGCGTGTCGGCGAAGCTGAACGTCTTCATCAAGCCCGGAGGGTATTCCGGCTCGGAGGGGTCGACCCAACCCGGCGGCGCCGAAAACGTCACCGAAGTGGCAATCAGGTTGTCGTAGGTCGGCTCGTGGCTGTTCGTGTGCCAGTCCTCCTCGATCTGGAGGATGACCGCGAGCCGGGCGTCCGCTCCGGGCGCGTGGGTGCTCCGGTCGACGACGATCTCGATCTCGCCCTTCTCGAGGTCGAACGCCTCCTGCGGGGAGATCTCCGGCACCTGCGCGGCCACACCGGAGACGGCCAGCGCGCACACGCTCGCAATCAGCCCAGCGCAGGTCACGGCGGCGCGTAACGGCGCCCGAGCTCCGCGCGGACGAGCGTCCGGCAGTGTTTCCCCCCGGCGTCCGGGATGTGACGAGGACATCTTCAACCAAACTCCGATCTTCTGACCCTCTGACAGCTGTAGAACATACAAGCCGCCGCGTCCGCACAGAATCGTCGCCTCGGGGAACCCGCGAACACACCCCTTCGTTCCCCGCGGACTTCATCTAGATTCACACGAACACCAGCCCGGAGGTCGTAATGAAAGCCTGGAGTCTTCTGCTCACCCGCGTCACCGTCGGGTGGCTGCTCGTTCTCTGGGGCCTGGACAAGCTCGTCAACGTCGAGCACTCCGTCCGGGTGGCCGAGACGTTCTACTTCGGCATCGGCTCCGGCCAGTTGATCCTGAACGTGTTCGGCGTCCTCGAGGTGCTGCTGGGGGCGCTCGTCGTGCTCGGTCTCCTGCGCCGGGTGGCGTATCCGATCGCGGTGCTCGTTCTGGGCCTGACGGCGGTCGGCGTTTGGAAGTCGATCGTGGATCCCTGGGGGTGGTTCCTCGAGGGGCCGAACGTCCTCTTCTACCCCTCCGCGATCGTGTTCGCGGCGTCGCTCGTTCTATGGGGCTTCGTGGATGAGGATCGTCTCTCGCTCGACGCGAAGCGTTCCGCCTGACGAATGTCGCGACGAACCCCGGTCCTCGCGGCCGGCATCTGCGTCGGTCTTCTTGCGGTCGCCTGGGTCGCCGCGACCCCGGCCCGTTCCGCCTCGGGGGGCAGCGCCCTGTACGCGCGGAGCGGGGGGTCGCTCACCGGTGGTGGGGCGGAGCGACGCATCGTCCTGACGTACGATGACTTGCCGGCCAACATCTTCCGTGACAGCGAACGTGCCGTCGCGGGGATCACACACGATCTGGTCGATGCGGTGAACCGGCACGGGATCCCGGCAATCGGGTTCGTGAACGAGTCGAAGCTCTATCCGGACGGCGACCTGGACAGCGCGCGAGTCGCGTTCCTCCAGTACTGGGTCGCTGCCGGTCTGGAGCTGGGGAACCACTCGTTCTCGCACCCGGACCTCCACTCGACCGATGTCGCCGCGTTCGAGATGGACGTGCTGGCGGGAGAGCGCGTGACGCGTGAGCTCCTGGCGGCCGTCGGCCGAAGCCCGAGGTACTTCCGGCATCCTTTCCTTCACACCGGGCGTAGCCTCGAGATCAAGTCACGGGTCGAGGCGTTCCTGGATGACCACGGATACCGCGTGGCGCCGGTCACGATCGACAACCACGAGTGGATCTACGCCCGCGCGTACGATCACGCGCTGGTCCGTGAGGATCCGCCGTTGGCCGGTCGAATCGCTGAGGCCTATGTCGCCTACATGGACAGCGTCGTCGGCTACTACGAAGCCCAATCGCGGGCGCTGGTGGGTCGAGAGATCCCGCAGGTCCTGCTTCTGCATGCCAACCGGCTCAACGCCGATACCACAGATGAACTGGTCGGTGTCCTGGTCGATCGGGGCTACTCCTTCATCGATCTCGATGAGGCGCTTCGCGATCCCGCATACGGGTTGCCGGACGAGTTCGTGGGAAGCGGAGGCATCACCTGGATTCACCGGTGGGCGCTGACCCGCGGCGAGCGTGGGGAGTTCTTCGCCGGAGAGCCGCCGGCCCATCCGTTCGTGGAGGAGGTGTTCGGGAATCCCCCTCCCTGAGCCCTCAGTAGGTGATGAAGGAACGGAAGACGCCCGGCGTCACCCCGGTCTCCCGCTTGAAGAGCCGGGTCATGTGCGCCTGGTCGGAGAATCCGGCAGCGTGGGCGATCGAGCTCAGCGACTCCCCCGTACCGAGACGCGCGGCGGCCTCCCGCACCCGCCGTGCACGCAGGCGATCCGTGATCGAACAGCCGTAGTGACGCCGGTGGGCCCTGGCGACCGCCACCGGGTGCTTTGACGCCCGTTCGGCCAGGTGTCGGACGCTGCGCGGCGCCCGATACGTGTCTTCCAACTCCTCGACGAGACTCCCGAGCCAGCGGGGCGGGCGGGTCGATGTCGTCCGGTCCGAGCCCGAGAGACCCGCCACGGCATCGAAGAGCAATGCCTCGAGCTCGGCTGCGTCACCCTCGCCACGGCGCACGCCGTCCAGAAGCGCCAGAAAGCGAGTCGCGGGTTGGCCACCGTGCGCCCACCCCCAACTCTCCGGGCCGTCTTCGCCGACGGGGAGGAACTCCGGATCGAATGCGATTTGTAGCGTCGCGGCGCCTGCCGGGCCGATCTGATTCGCGTGCTCGGTTCCGGCGGGCTTGTACACCAGGCTCAATGGACCCGCCTGCTCCCGCGTACGCCCGACGACCTCGTCGAGCGAGCCCTCGAAGACGAGAGTAAGCGACGTCCGATCATGATGATGCCGGCACTGTCGTGTGCCCGGGAGGTACCGGACCCGTCGGAGAGAGAGGCCCTCGAGGACCTTCGGGTGGCGTGTCTCGCTCTTCATGGGTAGATCGAACCCCCGCCGGGACGAAGCGGTCCCGACGGAAGCGACCCGAAACGCCGGAGGGTGCAGGGATGCGTGTCCCACCGTTCACGATGGAACGCTGGCAGTCCACATTCGAGCATCGAGTGGACTTCAACCTGTCTGAAAGCGGAGTCCATCCCCTCACTCTCGCCGAGCTCTGCGACCTCGTGGACCTCGATCCTTCCGACGTGCTGCTCGGCTACTCGCAAAGCGACGGGTCCGACAGCCTGAAGGAGGGGATCGCGGCTCTCTACGACGACGCGACCGCCGAGAACGTGATCTGCACGACCGGCGGTGCCGAAGCGAATTACGTCGTCCTCTGGAGCCTGGTTTCGCCGGGAGATCGCGTGGTAGCGATCGAGCCGACGTATGGGCAGACCCCGGGGCTCGCGGTGGGCCTGGGCGCCGACCTCGTCTCGGTGCCGCTCGAGGAATCGCTCGGCTGGCAGCCGCGTCCCGGGTCGGTGAAGGAAGCGGTCGGGGCCGGGACCCGGCTCGTGATCGTCACGAACCCGAACAATCCAACCGGCGCGGTGCTCTCCGACGACGCCCGAGCGGAGATCGTCGCGGCCGCATCTGCCGTGGGGGCCTGGATCCTGTCCGACGAGGTCTATGCCGGGGCCGAGGTGGACGCGCCCGAGACCCCGAGCTTCTTCGGATCCTACGAGCGGGCGGTCGTCACGGGGTCCCTGTCGAAGGCGTACGGTCTTCCCGGACTTCGCCTGGGCTGGATCACCGGGCCGGAGTCGCAGCGCGAAGAGTTCTGGGGTCGCAAGGACTATGTGACGATCACCCCCAGCGCCCTCTCGGACATCGCGGCAGACCACGTGATGCGACCGGAGAATCGCGCGAAGATCCTCGAGCGCACCCGGGGCATCATCCGAGCGAACCTGCCGACGATCACCGGGTGGTTCGATCGATACCCGGACCTCTTTCGCTATCGCGCACCCGACGCCGGAGCGATCTGCTACGTGAAGTATCTGCTCGATCTCAACTCGACGGAGCTGGCGGAACAACTGCGTTCGGAGAAGAGCGTCCTGGTGGTGCCCGGGGACCACTTCGGGATGGATCGCTACCTGCGAATTGGCTTCGGGAATCCCCTGGCCGATCTCGAGGAGGGGCTGGAACGGATCGCGGACTTGCTCGGGGCGCTTCAGCCCGCGTGATCCGCGTGGCGGTCGCACCCCGGAGGCGCGTCGTCTAGCTCTTGCCGCGGAGGCTCGAGCGGTGGCGGCGCACCCCCAGCCCCGCCGCGCCGAGGACGAAGAGCGTGGCGAACAGCCCGATGAGCATGCGTCGGGTGCCGTCGGTCGTACGATCCGTGAGGTCGTCGTGGAGCGAATCCAGTAGGGAGGCCGGATCGTACAGCACCCCCCCCTTCACGACGCGAGAGATCAGCTGAGTGTTCGTGATCTCCTCCAGAGGATTCCCTTCCAGAACGACGAGATCCGCGAGTTTCCCCACCTCGATCGTTCCCAGTGAATCTGAGACGCCCAGGGCGGTCGCGGCATTCGTGGTTGCCGCCGCTAACGCTTCCGCGGGCGTGAGCCCCGTTTCGACTAGCAGGCGCATCTCCTCGTGGATGACGAGGCCGGGGGCCAGGGCCTCGTCGGACCCCGTGATGAGCACTCCTCCGGCGTCGTGAAAGGTTTTCAGGAACCGCCGCATTCGCTCGACGGATCTGCCCATCCGCTCACGGTGCGCGTCGGTGAACTGGATATCCGGTCCCTGCCGAGCCGCGTCCGCAACCATCGGAAGCTCGGCGACCGGGTAAAGGCCCGCCGGGAACCTGTAGGGCTCGGCCCACAACTGCTCGCTGGCGAGAAGGGGCTCCAGCCAGGCCCCTCGTTCCGCGAGGGAGCGGGCGACGCTGTCCAGCACCGCCGGATCCGCCTCCAGCCAGAGGGATCGTCGCCAGACACGCCGGGTGTCCGAGCCGGGCTCGCCGGGGGGAGCCCGAAGGACTTCGGCCGGAACGGCGAGAGGGGGGATCGCGAGCATGTGCGAGAAGCCCACAAACCCGGCGTCTAGCGACAACCGGATCAGGGATCGAACAGAAGGCTCGTCGGCCCAGGCGTGACCGTAGATCGGGAGGCCGGCGTCTCGAGCGGCCTCGGCGGCAAAGACGATGACCGAATCCGGCGGAAGCTCGTGCACCTTGAGCCATGGGACTCCAGTCTCGACCAGCCGCCGAGCCGTCTCCGCGGCGCGCTCCCGGTCAGCGAATTCGCCGGGGGTTACTCGCGCGGATACGAGGAGACGAGGACTCGGCTCTCCGCTGCCGGTCGCGCGGCGGGCCTCGAGGACATTGGCCTCGAAACTGCCTCCGGTGCTCCCATCCCGGGTCAGCGTGACTCCGAGGAGGAACCGCAGCCTCTGGCGTCGCTCCGCACGGTCCCGATTCGTGAAGCGCGGATGGATGTGTGCGTCCACGAGCCCAGGGACGATCCAGAACCCGGTCGCGTCGATGTCGCTCGCCCCGGCCGGTGAGGGGCATTCCGTGTTCGCGCCGACGCAACGAAGGCGATCTCCCTCGACGACGAGCCTACCGTTCGCGATGGGCGAGGCACCGGTGCCGGTGATGATCGTCCCGCCCCTGATGACGAGGGCTCGATCCTGGCTGCACGAGGTGGCGATGGCGCACGAGGCGATCACCACGGTTCCCAGGACACATCGATTCAAGCGACCTCTGCGCGCCAAACGCCTGCCTCAGTCTCCACCCATGATCGAAGATCGTTCACTTTCGCACGCCACATTGCGCGGCGCGGCCCGGCCCCGCCAGTTCAGAAGCCGGATGCCACGGTGGGCATGGGAAATGCAGAAGTGCAGGCGATCATTGAACCTAGCCGGGGGATGCCCTTGAGGAACGGGCTCAATCGCCTGTTTGGACCCGCCGCCGTCTTGCTGGTCGCGTGGGCGATGCTGCTGATCGATACAGGAGCTGTCGCCTCCGCCTCCGCACTGTACGAGGCGGCTGAGGTCGGGAACCCCTACTTCGTGCCGCGGCACGCCGTGCTTCTGTACGTCAGGGTCCCGCTCGTGACGCTCTCCGCCTGCGTTCTGATCCTGTCGCCTGGACTGATTCTGGCGCGCGCGTTGGGCAGGGATCAGTCCCTCGACCGGCTGGTTATCTATGGATTCGGTCTGTCGCTGGTTGTCCTCGCCGCCTTGACCTCGACCCTGACCGCTATCGGCATTGCGCCGTCCGGGCGCGGGTTCGCGACCGTGCTCGCGCTCACCTCGCTGGCCGCTCTGGTCGTTCTCGCCCAGGCCCGCTCCTCGGCCGTCGGCAGGATCGAGGAAGGTGTCAGTCCCGCCACGCTGGCGAGCTATGCGGTTCCAGTCCTGATTCTCGTCGCGGCTCTCGCGCCGAAATTCCTCTGGGAGAGCTTCAACGGGGACGGTGCGCACGGGTTCGAAGCGTCACGGCTCCTTCTGCACGGTCCTCTTCCGTTTTGGGATCCAGCGGCGGGTGCGGTGTCGCGGTTCCCGGGCCTGACGACGATGCTATTCACGTTCCCGGCCTCATGGTTTATCCGACTCTTCGGCGAGGTCGAGGCGGCGGTACGTTTACCGTTCGTCTTGCATCTCGTCGCCCTCTACGCCGCGATCTGCGCCCTTGTACGATCGCGACGTGGCTCTGTTCTTGTCGCTCGCGACCGCTGGCTGCTGTGGCTGGGGCTCGCCGCGTACACGCTCGTCATGGCCTTCAGCGCGAGCTACAACCCCTATCATGCGGACATCGCTCTCCCGGGTGCCCAGGATACTCTCTTCCTCGCCTGCCTCCTGGCGTTCATGGGCGCTTTCGCCGATGAGGATCTGCCGGGCCTAGCCCTGTTCCTGGTACTGAGCGCCCTGGCCCTTCCGTCATGGGCGGTACTGATCGGGCTCTGGCTAGCGGCGGTGGTGCTCCTGTGGCGCCCGATTCCCTGGCGGACCGTGGTGTTCGCCGGGGGGATGTGCGTCCTGGTGGTACTCGCGCTTGCCGTGGTTCCGAGGGTGCTGGCGCGCCTGCCGCTCCCCGCACCCGGCGTCGAGCACACGAGCGGCCAACTCCTCGAGCGGTTTCAATACGTGCGGTTGACCGACTGGCAGCGGTGGCTCTTCCTCATCGTACCCGGCGGCATTCTTCCAGCGCTCTACCTCATTGCGTGGAAACGCCAGGACGCGGTGGCACGCGCCCTCACGATCGTCGCGGTCGGGTACTTCCTGTTCTTCTACGTGCAGGCGTACACGTCGTTGCACCATTTCCTGCCCGCGGCCGTGATCCCGATGGCCACGCTGTGGAGAGACGATCTCCAGGGGGCAGGGGGCCGGCGGCTGCGCATCGGAGCATTGGGACTCGGAGTGCTCGCAGTCGTGCTGGCGCTCCCGGCTAACTCCGGGATTCACCTCCACGGCAAGCACGTGGGGTACTCCATCGAAGATCGGCGTGGAGGCTACGACGAGGGCGAACCCGGGAGCTTCTCGTCCGGGCACCTGTACTGGACGCTGTTCGGTCGGATTCTGAGCGACGATGTCCCCGATGCGGGCTACGGGGGTTCGCCGCTTGTATGGAACTACTATTCGAACCATGCTCCCGAGAACCGCCGTGCCGCGTACGTAATCACGGCGGCCGCGTCACCCTCGCCACCCGGTGGGATCCTGGTTGCGAGCGACGAAACGGCTGACCTGTACGTCCTCGACGAGTCTGTCTGGGAACGCGACAGGAACTACGTGGAGGAAGGGTCCCTTGGCAGGCTCTTTGCTATCCCCAAGACCGTGCTCTTCCGCGCAGCGGGCGCTGGGGCCGATGAAGGCGTACATGACCTGTCCGGTTTGGTTCGAAGGCTGAGAGGCGACTCGCGATGAACGGCAGTAAGACGGCGGAACAAGTGGGCGGAATCGAGCAATCGGTGGAGGACGAGGCGATCGGAGAAGGCTCCACCGATTCCACCCACCTTACCTACAGCGACTACGCCGACGCCTACTTCCGCACGCGGTTCGGCTTCGACCCGCGTCGGGACCTGGTGTGGTCCGAGGTCTGCCGATACCTGCAGAATGCGTTCATCCCGGAGGATGCGCGGGTCCTCGATGTCGGGGCGGGGTATTGCAACTTCATCAACAACGTCCGCGGTTCGGAGAGGCATGCCGTCGATCTGTTCACCGAACTCCCGGATTTCGCCGAAGACGGGGTTCACGCGCACGTGGGTAGTTGCACGGACATGTCGTTTCTGGCCGACGATTCGATCGACATCGCGTTCACGAGCAACCTCTTCGAACACCTGACCCGTGAACAGCTCATTCCGACGATGAACGAGCTTCGACGCGTCGTGCGGACGGAGGGAACGTTGATCGTTCTGCAGCCCAACTTCCGTTTCTGCTACAACACGTACTTCGACGACTACACCCATCTGCAGATCTTCACGGATCGCAGCCTGTTCGATCTGCTCGAGGTCTTCGGTTTCCGGGTTCGCGAAGCGAAGCCGAGGTTCTTGCCCGTCAACATGAAGTCGACGCTTCGGCTCCGGTTACCGATGCTGCGGCAGATCGTCCGCTTCTATCTGGCGCTACCGTTCAAGCCACTGGCGGGTCAGATGCTCTTCGTCTGCGAGAACACCCCGAAGGTCTGACCCGCGGCCGGGGGAATCAGACCCGCCGCGCCCGGACTGACCGGACGCGGTCGGTTACTGACCTGAGCCGGTCGATGTCTTGCGCTTCAACCACCCGCCGGGGTTGAACGTCAGGACGAAGTTCTCTCGAGTCAGGTCCTGCTCGAACTGCTGCCCGTCCTCCTCGTCGAGAAACTGGAGCACCGCCCACATCGGTCCGTAGCCACCGTCGAGGTGGGCGAGCTCCTCTCGCAGCGGCAACGCATCTAGGTTGGTGTCCTCGGCCACGATGTAGCTCCCGGGGCTCACCATCGGACCGTACGCCCTCAGCTCGTCGAGGACGTGCTCACCGGCGTGGTTCGAGTCGAGGGCGACGAGCACCTTCTTTCCGGCCACCATCTCTCCGATCTGGCTGACGATCTCCGGGTCCGTCGAGCTGCCATGAAAGAACTGCACGTGCTTCTGCCAGAGTGGCTGCTCCGCGGCCTGCTGGTTGTAGTCGGTGATGTCGATCGTGAGGACGCGAGAGTCCTCCAATCCCAGCCCGTTCAGGACGTGTGCCCAAAGAAGCGCCGACCCGCCGTAGGCGGTGCCGGTCTCGATGATGAAATCGGGCTGCACGTCGTAGATGACCTGCTGCATCATCCACGTGTCCATCGGGTTCTTCTGGATCCGGATCCCCAGATACCAGAGGTTCTGCCAGATTCGGAGCTCGTGCCACAGGCTCATGAGCTCCTTCTGCTTGTCCACCCCGAGCTGCGACTCCCGAGCCTCCATAATCTCCTGCGAACGCCGACTCAGGACCGCGAGCGTGGTACTGTCACGAAGGTCCGCGGACCGGGGGCGCGGTGTCGCCGCCGGCGCCGGCGGTGAGTCGTCGCCCCGGATCCAGGAAACGACGGTCTCCCGCACGGGCTGGTACGCGGTCTCGGCAAAGATCCCGCCCGCGATCACGGTGACCGCCGCGGTCAGCGTGCAGTAGACGAGAAGCTGTCGACGCGTGTATGCGCTCATAGCGCTGGCTCCCAGGATTGGTGCTTCGTTCATTCGGCAGCGGGATTCGACCCGCACCCGAGGCATTCTCCACGGCACATGCAAGGGACGTGCGCAACTCCGTGGCACCTCGACAAGGTACAAGACCCGCCTCGACAACCATTTGCGGTGTGGAAGGAGCCGCGCTTCCATCGCCAGGCCTCGGGCCGGCGTAGGGCTCGCGCGACACCGGGATGACTCGCTCGTGGTGGACCGGGCAATCAGTCTCCCCGCACGTTCGTGGTTGAAACGAGGCCGAATTCGTGCATCATGCCCAAGACCACTTGCACCCTGGAGGCGGATTCGAGCTTGATCACCACTGATCCACCCTCATCAGAGCCCGGAACCGGCGGCGTCGAGACCCCGGCCGGACGAACGATGACACCGGTCGCGCTTCTCGCGCTCGCGGCGAGATTCGGTTTGCTGTTGGGTCTTGCCGAGGTGGCGTTGCGTGGGGTTCAACGGGCGAGAGGAACCCGCACGTTCCTTAGCGCGGACG
>Ga0224508_10002165_pt1 | contig 16999 bp, 16 predicted proteins | sample SF_Jan12_sed_USG_4_FD_170157 | JGI IMG/M metagenome (GOLD analysis project Ga0224508, IMG submission 170157) | Sediment microbial communities from San Francisco Bay, California, United States - SF_Jan12_sed_USGS_21 | ecosystem: Environmental > Aquatic > Marine > Sediment | place: USA... | reverse complement strand
GCCCTTGCCCGACAGTGATGCCAGGAATTCGGCTGCTGCGACGACGGAAATCGGATTTGCGTTGTAACTGTCGTCGTACAACGTGGCACCGTTGATACCCTGCAATGCCTCCAAACGTCCGGCAATTGGCCGGATATTTTCGAGTGCCTGTTTGATTTTCTCGTGCGGCACGTCCAGCGCCGTTGCGATCGCAGCCGCAGCACACGCGTTGCGTACGTTATGTGCGCCGGCAAGCGGTAGCGACAAATCCATCGTCGCGTCGAGCAGGTGCAAGGTGAAATGTGTTGCATCCGTGCCCGTTTCTACTTGATCGGCCCGGATGTCGGCATCGCCGTTGAGACCAAAGCTCAATACGTCGATCCCGTCAACGAGCGATAGCCAATAAGAATAGAACTCGTCATCCGAATTCAATACGGCAATTTTCGGTCGCGGTTTCCCAAGCAGAATCTCCGCCTTGGCTCGTGCCACACCCTCGATAGAGCCGAAGCCTTCGAGGTGTGCCGCTCCCGCATTGGAGATAACGACGACTTCAGGCTTTGCGAGTGACGTCAGGTAGGCGATCTCACCGGCATGATTGGCCCCCATTTCCAACACGACAAAACGATGCGATTTGTCGACCCGCGCCATCATCAGCGGCATTCCAATGTCATTATTCAGATTGCCTTGTGTCGCCAGTGTGGGTGCCACGGACGACAAACACGCGGCGAGCATTTCCTTGACCGTGGTCTTGCCGTTACTTCCAGTGATACCGACGACGGTCGCGGAGCTTTGCTCCAGCAATGCCGCTCCGAGTTGTCCGAGCGCGAGGCGCGTGTCCTCGACTGTGATCTGCGCAACGCCCTCTTTGACCAGTGCAGCGACGACCGCACCTGCCGCACCTTTGTCATGAACCTGGCTGACGAATTTGCTGCCGTCGAAATTCGGTCCCGACAATGCGACGAACAATTCGCCCTCCCTGATCGTGCGCGAGTCGGTACTCACGCCGTCGAAAGCGCGATCATCCCCGCACAAGGTTCCTTGCATCGCCTCGGCGGCGAAAGACAGCGTCGCGTTCATGTACGCGACCCCGCTTTTGCTTTCAGGTTGGCCAGCGCGGCCCCATAGTCTGAAAAATCGAGCCGCTGGCCCGCAACTATCTGGTAATTCTCGTGCCCTTTGCCCGCAATCAACACGACATCGTCCGCAGCGGCGGCGTCAATTGCCCAAGCAATCGCCGCGGCGCGATCTTCTATTACCGTGGCGCGTTCGGGCTTGCTCAATCCAGCGACGATCTCGGCGATAATTGCCGAGGGTTCTTCACCGCGTGGATTGTCGCTCGTGACAACGATGCGATCGGCGCGTTTCTCGACCTGCTTCGCCATCTGTGGTCGCTTGCCCGAATCGCGATCGCCACCGCAACCGAAGACGCACCAGAGCTTGCCTTTACAGTGCGCCTGCAGCGCCCGCAATGCGACTGCGATCGCATCGGGCGTATGAGCGTAGTCCACATACACCCCTGGCAGCCCCTCTGCTGCAGCAACGCGCTGCATGCGTCCAGGGGGCGCAGTGACTGTCGTCAGGACATCGCACGCCATTTCGACTGGAACGTCTTGCTGCAACAACAACGCGAGCACGATTACCGCGTTCGCGACATTAAAGTCACCCGGCAACGGCAATGCAAATTCGCCATCGCCCCAGGCACTGCTGAAGCGCACCTTTGAACCATTCCCCTTGGCGACCACCGAGCGCACGAATACAAAAGGTCTGCCGTTCGCAACGCGGTCGAAATTCGTCGACACCGTAACAACATCCTGGCCACAGCGATCAGCAAGCTGCATACCGAATTCGGTGTCGATATTCACTATGCGGTTGTTCGCCCCACAATCCAGAATCAGGCGCGCTTTCGCCTCCGCATAACTGCGCATGTCGCCGTGGTAGTCGAGATGATCACGGCTGAGATTCGTGAACATCACGGTATCGAATACCACGCCGTCAATGCGATTCTGGGCAAGCGCATGCGAGGAGATTTCGATGGCTGCGCCAACCGCACCGGCCTCGCGAAACGCCGCAAGGTGCCCGTGCAACGCGATGGCCCCCGGTGTCGTCATGCCTTCGCCATCCTCGATCTCACCGACACCTGCGCCGAGCGTACCGATATAGCCACAGCGTTGTTCAAGACGCTGCAGACACTGCGCGATCAACCAGGCAACGGTGGTCTTGCCATTGGTCCCCGTCACGCCGATAACACGCATGCCCTGCGACGGCCGATCGTAAAATCGATTCGCGATTTCGCCGAGCTGCGCTGCCAGATTCGGTATTGCGATCGTCGGCACGCCTGCCGCAAGAGCCGGAGGTGGGGCAGTCGAGGAGTCCCACGCAATAGCCGCGACGCCAGCGCTTATGGCATCACTGATGTAGTCGAGACCATGATGGCTTTCACCGGCACATGCCAGAAACAGGTCACCTGACTGAAGCGTTCGGCTGTCGCTCGAAATACCCAATATTTCGCAGGCCGGCGCGTCAGCGAAGCCTCGCAGCAAGTCAGAAAGGCGCTTTGTTGTAATCAGATATTCGGCCGGCATGCTCATCGACTCATGGCCTGCATGACGCTGTCGGGATCCCTGGCCGGAAGCGCGTCAGGCGGTATCGCGAGTAATCGCAGCGACTCGGACATCACGTCAGCGAAAACAGGGGCGGCAACGTCACTGCCGTAGTAGAGCTCGCCACTCGGTTCGTCGATAACAACGACGGCTGCGAGACGCGGATCACTGGCCGGCGCCAGGCCAGCGAAGATCGAAATGTACTTGTCCTCGGAGTAACCGCCTGCCGCGAACTTCCAGGCGGTACCTGTCTTGCCGGCGACTCGATAACCCGTTACGGCTGCTTTGGTACCCGTACCACCGGGCCGGACAACCTCTTCCAGCATGCGGCGCACTGCGGCAGCCGAATCGACGGTCAGGACGCGATCGCCCTTGCCGGGCCCATCCAGCGCGACCAGGGAAATGGGTCGCAGCAGACCGTCGCTGCCGAGTGCCGAATAGGCCTGCGCCAACTGCAACGGTGTCACCGATACGCCGTAGCCATAGGCCAACGTTGCCTGGCTTATCGGGCGCCAATGGTTGTAATGAGTCAGCAGTCCGGCAGACTCCCCGGGAAAGCCGCTCGATGTAAGCGAGCCCAGCCCGAATCGCGTCATTGTGTTCCAGAGTTGATCCGGCTCCAGAGACATCGCGAGTTTGGTCACGCCAACATTACTTGAGCGAGCAAGTATCGTGGTCAGGCTGATGCGACCGAGGTTACGACTGTCTTCAATCGTTTTTCGACCGACGACAACGTAGCCCGGTGCCGTATCAATAATACTGCTGGGTCGGTACTGGTCGCTCTCGAGCGCGGCGGCGACGACGAGCGGTTTGATGCTCGACCCGGGCTCGAAAATATCGGTGATCGCACGGTTGCGATAGCGTTCGGCCGAGTACTGCGCGCGATCATTCGGGTTGTAGGTGGGTTGATTGACGATCGCCAACACCTCACCCGTCTGAATATCGAGCACAACGATCGAACCGGATTCCGCATTGTGTGACTTGATCGCCGACTTGAGCGTTCGATAAGCAAGGTACTGGAGCCTGAGATCGATGCTCGTATGCAGGTCTTTGCCGTGATGCGGCGGCCGGATGCTTTCGACATTCTCGACCGATCGACCCAGCCGATCCTTGAGCACACGTTTTGAACCCGACTCGCCCGCCAGCCAGTGGTTGAAAGCGAGCTCCAGGCCTTCCTGGCCAAGATCGTCGATATTTGTGAAGCCGACAAGGTGGCCCGTGACTTCGCCTGCCGGATAGTAACGCCGGTATTCGCGTTGCACGTTTACTCCGGGCAATTTCAGCGCCAGTACTTCGTCGGCTTTTTCCGGACTCAGGTGACGCTTCAAATACAGGAATTCTTTATCCATGCTGCGCGTAACGCGACGCATCAATTGCTGCGGTTCGATGCCGAGCACGCGGGCGAGTTTCGGCACGCTGTCGACGGCAGGCGCAAGTTCTTTCGGATTCGCCCAGATACTGTCCACCGGCGTACTTATCGCCAGTGGCTCTCCATGTCGATCGGTGATCGTGCCGCGATGCGCGGAGATCCGCTCAATGCGCAAGTGCCGTGTATCGGCCTGGTGATTCAGAAAGTCTTTGTTCAGGACCTGCAGATGTACGGCGCGTGCAAGCAGCGCCGATGCAAGCAGCACGAAGAAGCCAGCGACCATGACCACTCTGGCGATGAATCGCCGCCTGATTTGCTGCTTAGTCTCGGCGCCGCGCTTCATGGACGTTCGATTACGAAGATTTCTGTTGATTCGGGTCGCACCAATGACAGGTTGTCCGTAGCAACCTGCTCGATGCGTGCGTGCGTGGCCCAGGTGCTTTGTTCGATCTGTAACTGACCCCACTCGATATTCAATTCATCACGTTCCTGTGTGAGCCCCTCGAGCTCCACAAAAAGCTTGCGTGCTTCATGTTTGGTGTAGACCAACGCCACTGCACTCATCACGCATACCACGGCGAATACGAGTACCAACATGAACGGCTGACGCGTTTGCGTGACTTGCATTACGTCCGCTCCGCGACACGAAGGCGAGCACTGCGCGCGCGCACGTTCGCGGTAATTTCGTCGGCAGAGGCTGTTGTCGGCTTGCCGACTGGCTTGAGCTTCGGCCGAAATGCAGCGGGAACGTCAGGCATGCCGCGATATTGTTCAGGCTCACGTGACGCATCACGAATGAAGCGTTTGACGATTCGGTCTTCAAGCGAATGAAAACTGATGACGCAAAGCCGCCCGCCTGTCGCCAGGACGTCGATTGACTGCAACAACGCAGCCTCGAGTTGCTCGAGTTCTTTGTTGATGAAGATGCGAATTGCCTGAAATGTCCTGGTTGCAGGGTGCTTCTTGCGCGTGTACCCAGGAATCACCGAACTTACGATGTCGGCGAGCTGCCCGGTGGATTCAATGGCGGTGTTCTCGCGCGTCGTCACGACTGCGCGCGCAATACGGGCAGCCTGTGTCTCTTCCCCATATTTTCTGAGTACGGTTCTCAAACTTTTCTCGTCCACTTTCCGCAGCCAATCTGCGGCGGAGATGCCTGACTCGGGATCCATACGCATGTCCAGCGGTCCGTCGCGTAAGAAGCTGAAGCCCCTCTTGGCCTTATCCAGTTGCGGCGAAGAAACCCCGAGATCGAGCAGCAAGCCGTCGACCTTTCCGGTGAGCCCTCTCTCGTCAATGCTGTTCGCCAGTTCTGCAAATTCACACCTGATCAATTCAAAACGTGGATCATTCGTCAGTGACGGCTCTGCTGCTGCAATCGCTTGCGGGTCACGATCGATGGCGATCAATCGGCCGCTTGCATTCAATTGCTGCAAAATCGCCCGACTGTGTCCCCCTCGTCCGAAAGTCCCGTCGACGTACAAACCGTCTTTTCTTACGTTCAGTCCCTTGAGGACCGGCCCCAGCAGCACCGGCACATGGTCGTTGCTGCTCATGAGATGAACTTCGTTCTAGAACGAGATCGATTCGAGATCGGCTGGTAATTCGCCGTCCTCGTCGTCGCTAAGCCATGCATCCCGTTTTTCGTTCCAGGTCTCTTCATCCCAAAGTTCAAACTTGTTTCCCTGTCCGATCAACATCGCCTGCTTTTCGAGGTCAGCGAAATCCCGCAACTCACGCGACACCAAGATTCGACCACTCGAATCCATATCAACCTCGGTCGCGTAGCCGACCATGATTCGCACGATGTTGCGCGCGACCTTGTTCATGCTCGGCAGCCGCACCAGCTTGCGTTCGAGCTCTTCCCAATCCGGCAGCGGATAAATGAGCAGGCAGTGATCCCGGTCGACCGTTACGACGATTTCCCCATCACAACGGGCGGCCAGCCGCTCCCGATACCGGGTCGGTATTGCCATACGCCCTTTGGCGTCCAGACTGACTTTGGTGGCCCCTCGAAACACAACGCTACGGACGGCCCCGGCTCCGCTCTTCTGGCGCGAACCCTGGGCGGGATGCCCATTTCCTCCCACTTTTATCCACTTTTCAACACTATAGTGGCGAGGTATCCGAACGGTCAATAAGACGTTGGCAATTATTGTTGTTGTACAGAGACTTAGGGGCTTTTCGGTGGCCCAATCAGGGCGAATTGTGGCGGCTCTGGCGCAAAGCAAATCATATACTTAGGCATTAATGCTCGACACGACCTTATAAACGGGTCGGCAAAAGGCGACAGGGCTTGATTTTGTGCGGTCGGCGTCCTGATTTGCGCAGCAGGCGCATATTCTCGCGCAAATATTGACAACATGTCAATAAGTTATTGATTTAAAAAGACTAAAAGGGGTCAGAGCCCTTTTCACCAGAAGGGCTCTGGCCCCTCAATTGAAAGTGAGAAAGCAAGAGCCGGCAATAAGCCGGGTTCTGTCAATGACAATCATTCATCTGGGACAGTCGTCACCGACTGCCTCTAGCAACCTACCCGGGAGTCCGCTCGGGACCGGCGGCGCGCCAAAGGCGCTACTCCCCTATTTGGTCTTGCTCCGGGCGGGGTTTACCGTGCCGCGAGCTGTTACCAGTCGCGCGGTGCGCTCTTACCGCACCTTTTCACCCTTACCGACCGAGGCCGGCGGTATATTTTCTGTGGCACTTTCCATGGGCTCACGCCCCCCAGGTGTTACCTGGCGCCCTGTCCGAAGGAGCCCGGACTTTCCTCTGCAAGCCAGAAACTTACAGCGATTGCCTGGCCGACTCCTGCTTTCTCAAACAACGATTCTACAGAAATAAATGGGGTCTGCGGTAACGGTGTACGGTGCTGGTTGTGTTTCAGCCGTCGTCTTTCGTTAACTCGAGCAAGCGTCGATACAAGGCATTGCGCTTCTCGCCCGTCGCCCGTGCGACGATCTTCGCAACTTCCTTGCCTGGCATCCGGTCGACAAGCTCGACCAGCAGGCGATCGATATCGATCGACGACTTCTCCGCAACCGCGGATCCCGCAACGACGATTACGAATTCACCCTTCGCGGTAATCGTACCCTCGCCGATTTGTTCGAGCAGTCCCCGCAACGTCCCGTGAATACACTGTTCGTGCATTTTGGTGAGTTCTCGTCCGAGGAAAACAGAGCGCTCAGCGCCAAATACGCTGACCAGATCCTCCATGCAGCCCGCGATTCGATGCACGGATTCATAGAAAATCATTGTCCGCCGCTCCTTTGCGAGACTGGCCAGCGCATCGCGACGGGCTTTGCTCTTGGCGGGTAAGAAACCCTCAAAACAGAAACGATCCGTTGGCAGGCCGGCGACCGACAGGGCTGCGGTCACTGCACTCGGTCCCGGGATGGGGGTCACGGTAACTGCCGCTCGATGTGCCGCGCGCAAGAGGCGATAACCGGGATCACTGATAAGCGGCGTGCCGGCATCGCTAACGAGCGCCATCGAAGCGCCCGCGGTAAGGTCATTGATGAGGGTCTCAGCCAGCTGCTCTTCATTGTGATCGTGCAACGCCAAAAGCTGTGTTTTGATGCCGAAATGCGATAGCAATCGCCCTGTGTGCCGGGTATCCTCGGCGGCAATCAGATCAACACTTGCGAGTGTGTGGCGTGCTCGCGGCGCCAGATCGTCGAGATTGCCGATCGGCGTTGCCACGACAAATAGTGTGCCGCTCATTGCAGACTGTTGCTCCCTGGAAATACTTAGGCATATGAAAAAGACATTGACACATCCTGCCCAACAAAGAAGCTCCGTGGCAAGCCTCGTCACATTGCTGATGTTGGCCCTGACGCTAACGGCCTGTGAAACCACCGGCGGCCTGTTCGGTGGTACTCCGGGGGAGAGTCGCGCCGAACGGCTGGCGAACAATGGGCGTCATGAAGATGCAGCAGGCATCTACATCGGACTCGCGGCCGCGGCAAGCGGCTACGAGAAAGACCGACTGACGCTGCTCGCGGTCGAGCAATGGCTCGATGCAGGCGATACGACCCGGGCCCGCCGTGCCTTTGACAGTGTTGTGCGACCGGGCGCTTCGGACTTGCGCTGGCTATGGAACACCAACCAGGCGGCATTGTTGCTGTACGCGGGTGAGCCTGATGCCGCGCTCAGCATTCTCGAGGCGATGAGCCTTGAATCGCTGTCCGAGCGACACCGCTTGCGCGTCGAGGCGCTGCGCGGTGATGCCTGGATACAAAAAGGCGATCCCGCGCGATCCGTCGAGTTGATGACGCAGCGTGAAATGTGGCTGCGTGACCGGCGCAGTATCGAACAAAACCGTTGGCGCCTCTGGCAAGGCTTGCTCGTCAGTGACCCGCAGTTACTCCGGGCGAGTGCCGAAACGGCGCTCGACGAAGAGGTTAAGGCGTGGCTGGAACTCGGCTCGCTTGCTGCGTCCACCGGCCAACAGGGCATCGGCTGGGTCAACGGCACCGTGCGCTGGCGCGAGGCGAATGCAAGCCATCCGGCGATGACAATCATCGACAGGCTGCAAATCCCTGCTCAGATGAGCCTCGACTACCCGCGGCGGATTGCCTTGTTGCTGCCGTTATCCGGCCGCGCCGGGCCGGCCGGTCATGCGATCCAGCACGGGTTTTTCGGCGCGTATTTTTCGACTGCGACTGCACTCGACGATCAGCAAAACGTGCGCGTCTACGATGTCAACAACGAAGGCGGTGCGAGCGCCGCCTACACAACAGCGGTTGCTGAAGGTGCCGAATTCATTATCGGCCCATTACTCAGAAGCAGCGTCAGCGAACTCGCGAACGACATCCTCGTACCCGTGCCGGTTCTTACTCTCAATTACTTGCCCGATGACACGCTTGCTCCTCCGGGGCTGTACCAGTTTGCGCTGGCGCCCGAAGACGAAGCGCGCTCTGCTGCCGAACGTGCACTCGCAGATGGCCATACGCGCGCATTGGCACTGGTACCCAATAACGACTGGGGCCGCCGGGTACTGACCGGCTTCACCACGCAATTCGAAGCGCTCGGCGGCACGCTGCTGGACCACCGGACTTACACACCGGGCGTACAGGATTTCTCGAATTCGATCGAGGACCTGATGGCTTTGTCCGGCAGCGTCCGACGATATCAGCGCTTGCGTGCGAATATCGGTGGACCGCTGCAATTCGACCCACGTCGGCGCCAGGACAGTGAGTTCATTTTTCTCGCGGCTGACGCAGCGGCAGGCCGGCTGTTGAAATCACAATTGAAATTCCACTACTCAGGCGACCTGCCCGTGTACGCGACGTCCGAAATTAACGCGATGGATGGACGTTCAAATGCCGACCTGAACGGCATCATGTTCGCGGATATACCGTGGATCATCGCACCGCAGCTCTGGATAGCGAATCTGCCACCGCTGTATGGTGAGTACTGGCCGGACGAACGCCGCCTGGGTCGATTACATGCAATGGGCTACGACGCGTATCAGCTGATTGCCGCGTTGTTCGCAGCGCGTACAGGTCCGATGCAGGAAATCGATGGTGCGACTGGCAAGCTCTATCTCGATTACGATGGTCGCGTTCGCCGCCGGCTGGCCTGGGCGCAGTTTCAGGGTGGCGAGCCCGTCGCCCTGCCGGAAACCGAAGACGTCGGCGGGCCGATTCAGGACGTCAGCGAGGATGCCGAGTTGTTGTTGCCCGATGCCGCTGACGACGAATCGTGGTACGACGCGACACGCGAACTGTAGGCTCCGGCGCAGAGCGACTTGCCGAACAATTCCTGCAACGTCAGGGCCTGAAACAGATTACAAGAAACTTCGGCTGCCGCATGGGCGAAATCGACTTGATCATGCAGGACAATACATGCCTGGTGTTCGTCGAAGTACGCTATCGAACGAGCAATCGTTTCTCGCGCGCCGGCCTGACGGTCGATATTCACAAGCAACGCAAGATCATTCGCACGGCAGCGCTGTTCCTCGCCAGGCGACCTCGATATGCGAACTGCGTGTGCCGCTTCGACGTCCTTGCAATTGACGCCGACCAGGATGGCAAGAAATCAATCGATTGGATCAGAGACGCCTTCCGCCCGGAAAGTTCGAGGTTGTAGACCAGCGGTCTGGATATTTAACGAGGGAAGTAAAGCGCAGTGTAACGAGCCATGACCGAGATGAATGTCCGGACCGCTGGCCTATTTCACAACTTTCAAGTGCGGGCGGGAACGCGTCGAGTCGATGTCGTCATCACGAACCTTCTGCTCCTTTGTGTCCGTATCGTGCGAGAAGATCATGCCCTGCCCTGTTTCCCGCGCATATATGCCAAGGACCGACTTCATCGGAACCCAAACGTCGAACGGCACGCCGGAAAAACGCGCTCGAAAGCTCACAGCGTCGTTGGTGAGTTTCAGATTATGCGCAGCCGTGTCGCTGATATTCAGAATGATCTTGCCGTCTTTAACGTGTTCGAGCGGCACGCTGACACCGTCTACCAGCGCATCGACGACGATGTGCGGCGTATGCCCATTATCGCCCATCCACTCATGCATGGCGCGAATCAAGTACGGTCTTTTTGAACGGCTGGGGTTACTCAACGCTTGCGAGTCCCGGTTATCGATTACACCGGCTGTAGCTTACCACTGTTTACGAATTCTGCAGGGAAAGTGACATAACTTGGCTTTACAGTCGCATTTCCTGCTCGAGTTCGGTCAGGCTTTGCTGGAATGACCGCCGCGCAAACACACGCTTCATATAGTCTTCAATCGCGTCAGCTTCATTGCCGAGCTCGATACCGTAGACCGGCAGTCGCCACAAGATCGGCGCGATGGTCGCGTCGACCAGCGAAAACTCATCGCTGAGGAAGTATGGCTTGGCGCCGAATAGCTCGGTGCTTTGCAGGATGCTCTCACGCAGGAGCTTGCGCGACTTGCTGCTCAGCTTGCCGTCAGCAGCCACTTCGGACTCCTCGGCGATCGAATACCAGTCTGTCTCAATTCGAAACAACGCCAGTCGGAACTGCGCACGCATAACAGGATCAACCGGCATGAGTGGCGGATGCGGGAATCGTTCATCGAGATACTCGATGATGACACGCGAATCATACAAGGTGAGATCACGGTCAACGAGGGTCGGCACCGTATGATACGGATTCAGATCCATGAGATCCTCGGGCAATTCACTGCCCATGACGCTTGCGATTTCGATATTTATATTCTTCTCAGCAAGAACCAGCCGTGTGCGATGACTGTGTATGTCAGTCGGTCGCGAAAACAGGGTCATCACGGAGCGTCTGTTAGCGATTACTGCCATTATTTAACGTCCTTCCAGATTTGTTTTTTGAGCATCAGTGCGATGATCCAGAACACAATCAGATACATCAGCACCCAGACACCGAGCTTGCGCCGATCAGATCGAATCGGTTCGGCGATATATGCAAGGAAATTGACGGTGTCCCGCACGAATTCGTCAAAGTCTTCCGCGTCGAGCGTTCCTGCCGTCACATGCTCGAATTCCTCGAACTGGCTGGACGTAACACCATCAACCGTATGCTCGGTAAAGATGGCATTCTGATAGCCCTGCAGTTCCCACAGCACGTTAGGCATGCTGGTGCCCGCCAGTACCACGTTGTCGACTCCGGTTGGGCTTTCCGGATCCAGGTAGAAGCTGCGCAGAAAGTTGTACACGTAATCAGCGCCCTTCGCCCGTGCCATCAACGACAAATCTGGCGGCGGCGTTCCATACCAGCGTGCTGCATCCGCTGCCGGCATCGATGCCTTGATGGTCTCAAACGTTTTGTCGGCGTTGAACATCAGGTTATCGACCAACTGCTCTTCGGACAGATCGAGATATTTGCCGATCGTATTGAAACGCACGTATTGCGCCGAATGACACCCGGAACAGTAGTTCATGAAATTGCGCGCGCCGCGTTGCAACGATGAGATGTTGCCCGGATCAATGTCGGCCGGATCAAGTTGAGCACCTCCGCCCGCCGCGAAACTTTCGGCAACGACGAATAACGCAACGAGTGCAACGAGCCTGCTGAACATCTTTGACTTATCCATGGTAGACCACCCTGTCTGGCACGGGCTTCGTCTTGTCGATCGTCGTGTAATAGGGCATCAACAGGAAAAATGCGAAGTACAGCACCGAGAAGATTCTCGCGGCTAGCACATAGATATCTTCCGCGGGCTGCGTTCCAAGCCAGCCCAATGCCAGGAAGGTCACGACAAACGTGGCCAGCGCTGACTTATAGATCCAGCCGCGATAGCGGATTGACTTGACACGCGCCCGATCGAGCCATGGCAAGAAGACTGGTAACAGCACTGCGAGCGCGAACAATATGAAGCCCCAAAGCTTGTCGGGAACCGCGCGAAGAATTGCGTAGAACGGTGTGAAGTACCACACCGGCGCAATATGCTCGGGAGTCGCGGTCAAATTGGCCGGCTCGAAGTTCGCATGCTCGAGGAAATAGCCGCCCATATCCGGGGCAAAAAATACGACCGCCGAAAAGACCATCAAGAATATGATGATCGCTACGAGGTCCTTGCTCGTGTGATACGGATGGAAGGCGATGCCATCCAGCGGGACGCCGTTCGGGCCCTTGTTCTCTTTGATCTCGACGCCATCCGGGTTATTCGATCCGACTTCGTGAAGGGCGACGATGTGTACGAAGATCAGGCCAATAAGCAACAACGGCAACACAATGACGTGCAGCGCGAAGAAGCGGTTAAGCGTGATGTCCGAGATCGAGTAGTCGCCGCGGATAATCTCGACGAGCGCTTCCCCGATACCGGGTATGGCGCCGAACAGCGAGATGATGACCTGGGCACCCCAGTACGACATCTGACCCCAGGGCAGCAAGTAACCCGCGAAACCTTCTGCCATGAGCACGAAGAAGATCATCATGCCGATGATCCAGATCAATTCACGCGGCTTCTTGTACGAGCCATACAGCATGGCACGAAACATGTGCAAATAGACGACAACAAAGAAGAACGACGCGCCCGTGGAATGCATGTAGCGAATGAGCCATCCCCATTCGACGTCGCGCATGATGTACTCGACAGATGCAAACGCTTCAGCTGCTGCCGGTTTGTAGTTCATCGTCAGAAAAATGCCGGTAACCAGCTGGATCGCCAACACGACAAATGCCAGCACGCCGAATACGTACCAAAAATTGAAATTCTTGGAGGCGTAATACTCGGTGGCGTGGTACTTCATGGTCTCCGTAAACGGAAAGCGGTCATCGATCCACTTCATGAGTCCGCCTTGAGGCTTGCCAACTTCTGCTTCGATTCTCGCCATTACACTGCTCCCGTGTCCTGGCCGATCAGAATCAGGTCATCCCTGACGAATCGGTGCGGCGGAACCCGCAGGTTAGTCGGTGCCGGAACACCTTTATAGACACGCCCTGCGAGATCGAATTTCGAGCCATGGCAAGGGCAGAAAAAACCGCCACCCCAGTTCTCGGCGGGCCGCACCTCGAAGTCTTCGAGCGGCGCACACCCGAGATGCGTGCAGGATCCCTCGACGACAAGGTATTGAGGTCTGACCGAACGCGTTTCATTAGCCGCGTAGTCGGGTTGCTGCTCAACCACCTCGGAATTCGGATCCCTCAGATCAGCTAGGGTCTCGGGCAAGCGCGCCAACATTTCTTCGCTGCGTCGCAGCACAAACACCAGCCGGCCTCGCCACAACACACGTACCATCTCACCGGGCTGCATCGAACCAATTGGCACTTCCACAGGTGCGCCGAGCGCCTGAGCTCGCGCACTGGGCTTCAATGAAGACAGAAATGGAACCGCAACAAATCCGACGCCGACTGCTCCTGTCACTGCGGTAGCTACGGTTAGAAAATGACGTCTGTTGCGATCGATGCGATCAACGTCGTCTTCGTTCATCAGGCACTCCCATACGCCCGGCTGAAAAAAGGATTGCTATGGGGCCTCTTTGTCAGCGCGTTTTATTATGCTTTGTATCGATATTGGTAGATTTGCAGCAGGCCAGATTTAGCGTCAGGATGACACCTCTTTCCAACCTTGGTGCGTAACAGGCGCGCATTATACACGCGGCATATCGAAGTTGGCTAGCGGAGTGACGTTTCTCCCTGATTTTCAAAGGAATTTAGTTTGACGGGTTTGAAATCAGCAGTGCTCTTCGTCACGCAGTCGATCGTCGTGGGGCTGGCCGTCGCATTTCTGGTGGTGCTGGTCCGTCCCGACCTGCTGCCGACGATCGGCGCGCGTGGCAATGGCGCAACTGTCAGCTATGCCGACGCTGTTGATATCAGCGCGCCTGCTGTCGCCAGCATTTATACGAAACGGCTGGTCGAAGATACCCCGTCGCCCGACGACAGGACGCGATTCCGGGTCGAGACGAGTTTCGGTTCGGCAGTCGTTATTGATCGTGAAGGTTATTTGGTCACTAACTACCATGTAATTGGAGAGGCGGCAGAAATACGCGTGCAATTGTCGGACGGCCAAATTGCTGCGCCCGAAGTCATCGGCGTCGACGCGGAGACCGATCTTGCTTTGCTCAAGGTCGATCTCGGCACTTTGCCGGCCATCCGCATCGGCAATTCGGCGCAATTACGAATCGGTGACGTCGTATTGGCGATCGGCAACCCTTACGGCCTGACAAAATCCGTGACACAGGGCATCGTTAGCGCTACCGGGCGCGGCCTGCTGAATTTGACGACCTTCGAGAATTTTATTCAGACTGACGCAGCGATTAACGCCGGCAATTCCGGTGGTGCCTTGATCAATGTCGAAGGAGAGTTGGTGGGCATCAATACTGCCGTGCTTGCGCAGGACGCAGGGACCGAGGGAATCGGCTTTGCCATTCCTGTCGATCTGGTTCGCGGCGTTGTCGCCGAGATCAAGATTCACGGTCGCGTTATTCGTGGCTGGCTGGGACTGGAGGAGCCCGATGACCTGACCAACTCCGAGCGAGCCGCAATGGGTATCGAGGGGAATATTGGCATTCTGCTCAGCGGCGTGTACGAAAATGGCCCGGCCGCCACTGCCGGCCTGCGGCGCGGAGATGTTGTTCTTTCGATAAACGGTGACCCGATATTCTCGCAGCGCCAGGCAAGATTGCTCGTTGCGGGCACGAATCCGGGTGACGAGGTTGAAATCGTCGGCCTCCGAGAAGGCGAAGAGTTTACGACGACGATTGTTGCCGCGGAACGGCCCGTTACGGCGGAGTAACGGAGCCAGACCCTACAGATTCGGAACTCGTCGGATGGTTGCGCCGAGCTGGCGCAGTTTCTCCTCGATGCGTTCGTAGCCACGATCGACATGGTAGATACGATCCACGAGCGTCTCGCCCTCCGCCGCCATGGCAGCAAGTACGAGGCTGGCCGACGCGCGCAAATCGGTCGCCATAACGGGTGCGGCGGTGAGCCGCTCGACTCCGGTGCAGATCGCCGTATTGCCCTCGAGATGGATCTCGGCGCCCATGCGTTGCAACTCCAGGACGTGCTGAAAGCGATTTTCGAACACGGTTTCGGTAATCGTGCCAACGCCATCAGCGACAGCGTTCATCGCACAGAATTGTGCCTGCATGTCGGTCGGAAATGCCGGATACGGGGCGGTTCGGACGTCGACAGAATGTGGCCTTTTGCCCTGCATGTCGATGTCGATCCAGGTTTCACCGGTAGTAATTTTCGCTCCGGCCTCGGATAACTTTATAAGCACAGCCTCGAGGGCCTCAGGCGCCGTATTGATGGCTCTGATATGCCCACCCGTCATCGCCGCCGCCACCAGGTAGGTTCCGGTCTCTATACGATCTGGCAATACTGAATAGTCGGTGCCGTGCAGCTTTTCCACGCCCTGGACCGTGATCGTGCCACTGCCGGCGCCCTCGATCTTCGCACCCATGCCGATCAGAAAGTTCGCAAGATCGGTCACTTCGGGTTCGCGAGCCGCATTCTCGAGCACGGTCTCACCATCGGCCAGCACCGCAGCCATCAGCAGATTTTCCGTACCGGTCACGGTGACCGTGTCGAATACGATGTGCGCTCCCCTGAGGCGCTCCGCGCGCGCCTTGATATAGCCGTTCTCGACCACGACGTCAGCGCCCATCGACTGCAATCCCGAGACATGTAGATTGACTGGCCTGGCGCCGATCGCGCAACCACCGGGCAGTGACACGTCCGCCTCGCCAAAACGGGCAACCAGGGGCCCCAGCACGAGTATCGACGCGCGCATCGTCTTGACGAGGTCGTACGGTGCTTCGCGCCGGTTGACATTGCTTGCGTCGGCCTCGACATTCAGTTGCTCATCGACCGTAATCTGTACACCCATCATCTGCAGCAAAGAGATCGTCGTCGTAACATCTTTCAGATGCGGAACATTGCGTACGATGACCGGCTCAGTTGCGAGCAGCGTTCCTGCGAGTATTGGCAGGGCCGCGTTCTTGGCCCCCGATATCTCGACTTTGCCCGACAGGCAACCGCCGCCCTGGATGAGTAATTTGTCCAAAGTCTCTAACCCGCGTCCTGTGCTTGCCACTCGTCCGGCGTCAAGGCCCGAATCGAGAGCGCGTGAATCTCGTTGCCGACCAGCGTACCGAGACACCGATACACGAGCTGGTGGCGCGCAAGTGGACGCTTGCCCGCAAATTCCTCGGCGACGACGAGCGCCTCGAAATGAGTGTTGTCCGCACTGAAAACCTTGACCGTGGCGTCTTCGAATCCTGCCTCGATCAGGCCACTTAGCTCGACTGGGTCAATGCTATGCAAATGTTACGTAAAGCTCCGGGGCGCGCAGTGTACCGGGAAAGCCCCGGCCTTCCCAATGCGCCGCGGCGATTGTGTATGATAGCCGGCCCGAAGGGGCTCACCACACCGTTTATTTATGCTTGAAAACTTGCTCGAAGTCATAGCCGGACTCGTGCTCCTGATTTGGGGCGCCGACCGATTTGTTCATGGCGCAGCTGCGACGGCGCGCAACATGGGCATCGCACCATTGCTGATCGGCCTGACCATCGTGGCATTCGCAACCTCTGCTCCGGAGATTCTCGTCTCGGTTGTCGCCTCATTGCGCGGCGAACCCGGGCTGGCGTTCGGCAACG
>Ga0224508_10002164_pt1 | contig 17002 bp, 18 predicted proteins | sample SF_Jan12_sed_USG_4_FD_170157 | JGI IMG/M metagenome (GOLD analysis project Ga0224508, IMG submission 170157) | Sediment microbial communities from San Francisco Bay, California, United States - SF_Jan12_sed_USGS_21 | ecosystem: Environmental > Aquatic > Marine > Sediment | place: USA... | reverse complement strand
CTATCGGGCACGCATCGGAGCCGCAGTCCGCGCCGAAACGGGGTGTGACGAGGTCAACGTCGAGCTGACAACCCGCATCGTCGCTCACGGCGTGCAGCGCAGCCTCAAGCCGCTCGAGCCGATCCGTAACCTGATTGCCGTGGCATCCGGTAAGGGCGGTGTCGGCAAGTCGACGGTAGCGGTTAACCTGGCGCTGGCGCTGGCCGCCGACGGGGCGTCGGTGGGGCTCCTCGACGCCGATATATACGGGCCGAGCCAGCCGCACATGCTCGGACTGGCCGGCAAGCAGCCCACTAGTGAGGACGGCAAGACGATGCAGCCGCTGCAAGCTCACGGGCTGCAGGTCATGTCGATCGGTTTTCTCGTCGATCCCGACCAGCCGATGGTGTGGCGCGGTCCAATGGTGACCTCGGCGCTGAGCCAGTTGCTGCATCAGACGACCTGGCACGATCTGGATTATCTGATCGTGGACATGCCACCGGGTACCGGTGATATCCAGCTGACGCTGTCACAGCAGGTGCCTGTCAGCGGCGCTGTCATCGTTACGACGCCACAGGATATTGCATTGCTCGATGCCCGCAAGGGCCTGGCCATGTTCCGCAAGGTGTCGGTCCCGGTACTCGGTGTCATCGAGAACATGAGTACGCACGTGTGTTCCGCATGCGGTCACGAGGAATCGATCTTCGGCGCCGGCGGCGGCGCGCAGATGGCCGCGGATTTCGACGTGGAGTTACTCGGCCAGCTGCCGCTCGATGCGCGGATTCGGCAACAAACCGACTCGGGCAATCCGACCGTGGTCGCGGACCCGGAGTCGATCGCTGCGCTCGCTTATCGTGAGGCGGCCAGGCGCATGGCTGCGATACTCGCCAGTCAGGGTAAAGACTACAGCAGTAAGTTCCCGAACATTGTCATCGAGGAAAGTTAGTGAGCATCAAGTCGGATCGCTGGATCCGTCGCATGGCCGACGAGCACGGCATGATCGAGCCATTCGAACCCCACCAGGTGCGTGAGAACGGCAGCGGCCGGATTGTATCCTACGGCACGTCGAGCTACGGCTACGATGTACGCTGTTCTGACGAGTTCAAAATTTTCACCAATATCAACTCCGCAGTTGTCGACCCGAAAGCCTTTGACGACACGAGTTTCGTCGACCTTGCCAATGACGTCTGCGTCATCCCGCCGAATTCATTCGCCCTCGCTCGAACGGTCGAGTATTTTCGTATTCCGCGTAAGGTTCTGACGATTTGTCTCGGCAAGTCGACCTATGCGCGCTGCGGTATCATCGTCAACGTCACGCCGCTGGAGCCGGAATGGGAGGGCCACGTGACGCTGGAGTTTTCCAACACGACGCCGCTGCCGGCGCGCATCTATGCCAACGAAGGCGTCGCGCAGATGCTGTTCCTCGAGTCCGACGAGGAATGCGAAACGTCTTACAAGGATCGTGGCGGCAAATACCAGGGGCAACGAGGGGTCACCTTGCCCAAGGCTTGACTGGACAATGTTGCAGGCCGGCCATGCGGGCGACTGTTGCGGGCATGGCCGCCCCCCACGATCAATACGAGTGTCGCGAACAAATACGCCACCCACGGCCGTGATAGAAACCATTCGGCTTCGATCTCGATTGATCCCGCTCGCGGCGCTACTCGAAGTCCATAACCACCGGTTGAGCGAGCAACTCGCCGTCCAGCCAGGCCGCCCCGTCCATGTATTGCAGGCGGCCGCTCGCGAACCAGCTGGCCGCCTCGGGATAGATCTGGTGTTCGATCGCCTGCACGCGCGTGCGCAATTCGGCGGCGGTTTCGTTCGGCTCCACGCGCAGCCGGCCCTGCAGGATGCGCGGCCCACCGTCCAGTTCGTCGGTCACGAAGTGCACGGTGCTGCCGTGGTGTCGATCACCGGCATCGAGGACCCGTCGGTGTGTATCGAGCCCCGGGTAGGCGGGCAACAAAGCAGGGTGAATGTTGAGAATGCGGCCTTCATAATGATTCACGAACCACGGACTTAATATGCGCATGAAGCCGGCCAGGACGATCAGGTCCGGTCGCCGACCGTCCAGTTCTGTCGCCACGGCACGGTCAAAAGCTTCCCGGTCGGCGAACGCACCGTGCTCGATACATGCGGTGTCGAGGCCCGCGCTGCTGGCGCGAGTCAGTCCGTAGGCATCGGGGCGATTGCTGAGGACGAGCGTAAGTTCGAGGTCCAGAGTGCCAGCGCCGACGCGATCGATGAAGGACTGGAGGTTGCTGCCTGATCCCGATATCAGGATCGCTGTCCTGCATGCGCTCCTGCTCAAAGAAACTGTACCGGCGCGCTGCCTGGCGCAATACGGCCGAGGTGCCACGCTGTCTCGCCATGATCCGCGAGTAACCGGCAGGCGGCGCCGATATCGGTTTCGGCTACGGCCACGATCAAGCCGATGCCGCAATTGAACGTGCGGCGCATTTCATCTGTTTCGATGTTGCCGTGCGCAGCCAGCCAGTCGAATACGGCACCCTGTTGCCAGCTGGGCGTAGCGACTTCGGCATGCACGTCGTCCGGCATCATTCGCGGCAGGTTTTCGCTGATACCGCCACCGGTGATATGCGCAATACCCTTGACCGTGACGGATTCCATAAGAGCGAGCAAGGGTTTCACATAGATGCGCGTTGGCTCGAGCAGGACCTCGGCGGCCGGGCGGCCCTCGATGTCGTTCGAGCCAGCGATGTCGATGACTTTGCGAATCAGGGAGTAACCATTGGAATGAGGTCCGCTCGACGCGATGCCGATCAGGGCGTCGCCCGCAGCAATTGTGCTGCCGTCAATTATCGAGGAACGCTCGACTGCGCCCACGCAGAATCCTGCCAGATCGTATTCGCCGTCATCGTACATGTCCGGCATTTCCGCGGTTTCGCCGCCAATAAGCGCCGCACCGGCCTGTCTGCAGCCCTCGGCGATACCGGCGACGACATCGGCCGCGACGTCGATGTCGAGATGACCGCTGGCGAAATAGTCGAGAAAGAACAGGGGCTCAGCGCCGTGGACAAGGACATCGTTGACGCACATTGCGACGAGATCGATGCCAATGCTGTCGTGACGACCGAGCTGCTGCGCCAGCATGAGCTTGGTGCCCACGCCATCCGTGCCGGATACGAGCACGGGTTCCCGATAGCGATCTGGCGGCACCGCGAATAATCCCCCGAAACCGCCGAGACCGGCGAGCACTTCCGGGCGATGCGTGCGTTTTACCAGCGGCTTGATGCGCTCGACGAAGGCGTTGCCCGCGTCGATGTCGACCCCGGCGTCTTTATAGGTCAATGGTTTCTTGGTCATCAGGACTCGAAAAAAGTGTTAACGGCCGCGCGCCGAATCAACGATATAATAGTGCTTGGGTACAGATGGGGAAACCACCCTTGGTGAAATCGCGAAGCACGGGCGCATGCGACGTCTGCTGGCCGTCAGCTGTGGGCGGACTAATGATCCTGATTGCGCAGCTCTTAATGCTGTCGGGGGCACCGGCGAGGGCGGTCGAAGTCACAACGCTCTATACGGCAGAGGTGCTGCTCGACCAGGAAGAGGAAGATCCGCGTGCGGCCGCGTACAAGACTGCCCTGACGGAGGTGCTTTTCCGAGTTACGGGCTCGCAACTCAGTGCGGACCCCGAACGGATAGACCTGCTGTTCCCGAGTCCCGCCGCCTATGTCGTGCAGTTTCGTCCCGGAGCGGATGACACGCTGTGGGTGTCGTTCGATGGCGAGGCAATCGAACGCGTTCTGCGGCAGTCTGGTCAGTCAGTCTGGGGCAGTGATCGGCCGCTGACGCTTATCTGGCTCGCCGTAGACTGGGGGCAGGGCGATCGCGAGGTCATCGGCGCCGACGATCCTGAGCGCAGCCTGGATGCGTCGCGTTCAATCGATCGTAACCGATTGCTGCGACAACGGATTCTCGACGTGGCTGAGCGACGCGGCGTGCCGGTCTTGTTTCCGCTGCTTGACAGCGAAGATCTGCAGAACATCAGTTTCAGCGACATCTGGGGCGGTTTTGATGAGCAACTGATCGAGGCATCCCGACGCTATGATGCGAACTCGATACTCGTTGGTCGTATTCGCCCGTTGACCAGCCAGCGCAACCGCTGGAGCTACTATTTCGGGGGCGATATGCGCACCTGGAGCGGCGAACCCGAGCTTGTCATCGGCCTTGTCGCTGACGCGCTGTCGGCCGAGTTCGCGATCAGCGGTGACGCGCCGCTCGAATCGCTCTACGTCAACATTGCTGGCGTCGATTCGGTCGCGGCTTACGGGGCCGTGCAGACATTGCTGTCGAATATCACGGTCATCGAGTCGTATTCGATCAGCGAGGTGCGTGGGAATCGTATTCGCTATCGTGTCGAGGCGCATGGTGGCGCCGAGCGATTGCGCCGAGCGTTGCGGTTTAACGGTCTGATCGAGCAGAATGGTTTCGACGGCGACCGATTCCCGATCGAATCGCTCGATTCGTCGTTCGGCTCATCGCTGGATTTTTTCTACAGCGCCCAATAATCCGATAATCAAACAGTCGCTCTCAGATGTCCTTAAGCTGGTTGCCCAACGCCATCTCGATTATGCGCATTGCGCTGATCCTGCCGATTCTTTGGTTGTTTGTGAACCAACAATTCGGCTGGGCGCTGGGACTGTTCCTGATCGCCGGGCTGTCTGACGGCGTCGACGGCTACCTGGCAAAACGATTCGACTGGAACACGCGGCTCGGCGCCTTTCTCGATCCTGCGGGCGACAAACTACTGGTTGCATGGTCTTTCGGTACGCTGGCGTATCTCGGCCACATTCCGGTTTGGCTCGCCGTTATCGTGATCTTGCGCGACGTCGTGATCGTAGCGGGCTCTATCCTGTATCACTACCTCGTGCGCCGACTCGAAGGTGAGCCGACGCGCATCAGCAAGCTGAATACGGCGCTCGAGTTTTTGTTTCTGGTCTTCGTGCTGTCGCGCGCAGGCTATGGCTGGCCCGATTCGATCACGATCACCGTGCTTGGCGCGGCTGTTTTGGTCACCGTCGTAATAAGCGGCTACGATTATGTATCGAACTGGATAAGCAGCGCCCGCAGCGGAGACTGAGCAATGGCAACTGATTTGCGCGTCAACTGGCTCATCGCCATCGTTATTACGGGCTGGCTGATTTACTTGCTGGCACCCGTCCTGACGCCGTTCGTTGCTGCGGCGCTGCTTGCCTATATCGGCGATCCGCTTGCCGACCGTCTGCAGCGATTAAGATTGCCGCGCACGCTCGCTGTCGTGGCCGTGTTCGTGTTGACATTCCTGGTGTTGGCTTTGCTGTTGCTGCTGGTTGGGCCCCTGATTCGCACGCAGATCGCGGCGCTGTTTAACGCACTGCCGGATATAGCGCGCCAGGTAGAGCAGGTCTGGCTGCCCAATATCATGGGTATGCTCGATATCGAGGCCGGTGAGGATGTCGGCATCGGTCCGTTCCTGGCACGCTACAGCGATATGGCAGGCAGCTGGGGAGCAAAGGTCCTGGTCGGCGTGACCCGATCGGGAGGGGCTTTGGCGGCCGCTGTCCTGAGCCTTTTTCTCGTACCGATATTGACGTTTTACCTGTTGCGCGACTGGGACTCTATCATGGCACACCTGGGCGCATTGATTCCGACCAGCCAGCGTGACACGGTAGTGAAGCTCGCCAGCGAGACGGACGAGGCGCTCGGGGCCTTTCTGCGCGGCCAGCTACTCGTGATGATCGCGCTCGCAATTATCTACTCGGTGGGTCTCGGTATCGCCGGACTCAAGTTCGCAGTCGCTATTGGTGTCGTGTCCGGTCTCGTCAGCTTCGTGCCTTATCTCGGCTTCGTATTCGGCATCGTCCTGGCGTCGCTGACTGTCGTCCTCGAGCCGGAACCGCTATGGCCACTCGTCGGTGTCGTAGCAACGTTTTCGATTGCGCAGCTCATCGAAGGCTCGATTCTGACGCCAAAGCTGGTCGGTGATCGCATTGGTCTGCACCCGGTGATAGTCATATTCGCCGTCGCTGCCGGCGGTCAGCTGTTCGGTTTCTTCGGCATTCTGCTTGCGCTGCCGGCCGCCGCCGTCCTCTCGGTTCTGGTCCGATTCGCCTTTCACCGCTACCTGAAAGAGCATCCGGAAATCGACGTCGACCAGATCGCGGGCGGCAACCAGGTGTTAGAACGCCGACCGTGAGTCAATTGGCTCTACCGCTGCGACTCGCCGATCACGCCGTGTTCGCGAGTTTCCTGCAAGCCGGCAACGAGGCGCTGCTTGCGACGCTGCGCGATCTCGCGACAGGCCGAGCGGACGGCGGCTGCTGGGTGTGGGGGCCAGCGGCCAGCGGCAAGACGCACCTGTTGCAGGCCGTGTGCGCGCAGGCGGGTGACCGCTCGGTCTACGTGCCGCTAGCATTACTCGCCGACGCGGATGCCGAACTGCTTGACGGGCTGGCCAACCGCGATCTGGTGTGTCTCGACGATTTAGATGCGGTCGCCGGCCGCCGCGACTGGGAGCGAGCGCTGTTCGTCCTGTGCAACCAGATTCTCGATGCCGACGTCTGCCTGCTGGTGGCGGCAGACACCTCGCTACGCGCGTCCCAAATTGTACTGCCCGATCTCAGGAGCAGGTTGTCACACCTGCCCAGCTTTAAAATACAGCCGCTCGCTGATCAGGAGCGCGCTGCTGCCCTGCAACTACGCGCGCGGCACCGTGGTCTGGAACTGCCGGACGAAACGGCGCGCTACCTGTTGAGCCGCAGCAAGCGCGACATGGCGAGCCTTTATGACGTGCTCGACAAGCTCGACGCGGAGGCGCTGCGAGCGCAGCGGCGCCTGACGATTCCGTTCGTCAGAGAGGTCCTGTTAGAGCGCTCCTCGGAGCGCGAATGAGGCAAATCTTGATCGCGCATCGCGCGGCTTTCCCACGGACCTGAGCGCGATATCCGGAGCGCTCCTGGGAGCGCGAATGAGACCCACCCTGATCGCGCCTCGAGAAGCGTTGCAGCGGATCGGTGCGTGCTAGCCAGAGTGGTCCAACAACACGCCGCCCAGTCTACGAATCCAGTTTTTTGGCGATCTCGGCGACGCGCCGACCCAGGGCCCGCGCCAGATCGCGCTCGTCGTCGGACAGGGTATCCGTTTTCCTGTTCCAGCTTACATGGCTTGCGCCGTATGGCGTGCCGCCGGTGCGGGTCGTGGATATCGCTGCTTCGCTCTGCGGCAGGCCCACGAGCAGCATGCCGTGGTGTAACAGCGGTATTGCCATCGTCAGCAGCGTCGATTCCTGGCCCCCGTGCAGGCTTGAACTCGACGTAAACACGCCGGCAGGCTTACCGACTGCCTCGCCGCCGAGCCACTGGGTGATCGTCCCGTCGAGGAAGTACTTCAATGCTGCAGCCATGTTGCCGAAGCGCGTTGGACTGCCCATCACCAGTCCGGAGCATTCGACGATATCTTCTGCCCTGGCAAACGGGGGCCCGGCGGTCGGTATTTCGTCCTCGGCCGCTTCGGCAACGGTGGAGACTTGTGGCACCGTGCGCAGGCGCGAAGCCATATCGGGCACCGAGTCAACACCCCGGCAGACTTCTCGCGCGAGGGCCTCGGTCGTGCCCTGCAGCGAATAATAAAGCACCAGTATGTCCCTCATCGTTCGAGCAGTTGCAGCACGGTTTCGGGAGGCCGCCCGATGACGGCCTGCTGGATTTCCTCATTGACTACGATAGGTCGCTGCAGAACTTTCGGGTGTTCCTCGATCCAGGCGGCAAGCGCGGTATCATCATCGAGCGGCGGCAGGTTCGTCGCATCGCGGAACTCGGTTTCGTTGCGTCGCAGCAGGTCCGCGACAGCGACGCCGAGCAGGGTGGCCAGATGCACGATACTGGTCGCGTCGGGCGGGTTCTTCAGGTATTCCACGATCACGGGCTCAGCACCGGCGCCTCTGAGGATCTCCAGCGTTTTCCTGGACTTGGAACATCGCGGGTTGTGGTAGATCGTGATCATCATGGCGGCTAGCCTGTGCTGTCTGTTGCGAATTGAAGGCGCACTCTAGCAGGCTAAGATGCGATCGTCAGCGCTTGCCGCTTCGCTTGACGACAGAGGCACGCAGTTGATAGCGTTGACCGGTTTCCGCTAATCAGAATGACAATGGCACCAAGCCGGATCCCTCATCTCGCACTGCCTCTAACGCTGGTAGCACTGCTCCTGGTCAGCGGCTGTCAGACCGCGCCGGTGCAGGAAATGAGCGACGCCAGGCAGGCCATCTCGGTGGCACGGGAAGCCGGTGCAGCGCAGCATGCCGCGGCCGATTTCACCGCTGCCGTCGATTATCTGCAGAGCGCCGAGCGTCATCTCAACGAGCAACAGTACGGCAATGCGCGCCGCGACGCCCTGCAGGCCAAGTTAAAAGCGCTTGACGCGCTGCAGCGCGCCGAAACCAGTACCGACGTCAAACCCTAGACAGAGCAATGTCCAGCGCACGTCGCTTCACGATCAAGGGCCGTGTCCAGGGCGTGTTTTTCCGTGACAGTACGCGGCGGGTAGCGATTTCACTCGGTATTCGCGGCCACGCTATCAACCTGGCTAACGGGGATGTCGAGGTTCTCGCATGCGGCGACGATGGGGCGCTGGCCGAGCTGGCCAGCTGGCTGCAGCACGGACCACCAATGGCAAGTGTGACAAGTGTGGTGGCCGAGGCGGCAGACTGGCAGGACCTGCAGGGATTCCGTACCGCTTAGCCCTGAAACCACTTCGAACTGAGTTTGTTGATGACCTTGTTCGCATACTTGCGCTTGCCCAGACTGCCGTTGTAGCGGCCCAGCGCACGGCGCAGATCGCCATTCTCCTTGTCCAGGTAGAACTTTAGTATCGTGCAGCCGTAGCGCAGATTGGTTTCGAGCCGGATAAGATTGTCATCGGGCCTGCCGATCTCTTTACGCCAGAAAGGCATGACCTGCATTAGCCCCAGTGCGCCTGCCACCGAGATCGCGTAGCGGTCAAAATTACTCTCGACTTCAATGACGGCCAGCACGAGTTCGGGTTCCAGCCCGGCCCGCGCCGCTTCATAGTGCACACGCGTCAGGATCTCCATGCGCTCGTCGAGATTCGGCACCTGTCGAGAAAGTCGAGCCGACATGTCGGTGAGCCACACCTCGGCGTCATAGCGGTCGTCGAAACTGTCGGCGGCACTCGCGGCCTTGCGCAGGATGTCGCGCAATTCCGGGTCCGGAAGCTGCTCGCCGGACGCCATCGCCGGCGTAAGAAGCGCCGCAAAAATGCAGCAGATGATAGTGTGGCGTCCGATCTTCATCAGCATATTATATAATAATTAATAGCTTAGACGTGATTCCTGAAGTGATTTGAGAGTGAATTCACGTTTCAGCTGGCGCGGCTCGGCGTCGCGGCGGTGCTGGTACTCGAGTTCGCCGGCCGCGAGGCCGCGCTCCGAAACCACCAGCCGTTGCGGGATGCCGATCAGTTCGGCGTCGGCGAATTTGACCCCAGGCCGCACGTCACGGTCGTCGAACAACACCTCGAGGCCGCCGTCCTTGAGCTCGGTATATAAAGCCTCGGCGGCGTCGCGAACCGTGGCCGAGCGCTGCAGATTAATCGGTATGAGAACGACATCGAAGGGAGCGAGCGGCTCGGGCCAGATGATGCCCTTGTCGTCATGATTTTGCTCGATCGCGGCACCGACGATGCGGGTGATGCCGATGCCATAGCAGCCCATTGGCAGGATTCGATCCTTGCCGTCCTGGTCCTGCACGCTTGCGCCCATTGCTTCGCTATATTTCGTGCCGAGCTGAAAAATGTGCCCGACCTCAATCCCGCGGGCAATGTTCAGCGTGCCGTTGCCTCCCGGCGTTGGGTCGCCCGCCACGACGTTGCGAATGTCAACCGTTTGCGGCTCGGGCAAGTCGCGGCCGAAGTTGACGCCCGTGTAATGCTGCTCGACTTCATTCGCCCCGCAGCTGAAGTCGGCGAGGCTGGCGATGGCATGGTCGTAAATAATCGGCATGTCGAGACCGAGCGGACCGAGCGAACCAGGTTCACTGCCCGTCGCTTTGCGAATCGTTTCTGCGTCCGCCATCGTCAGCGGTGAGGCGATGCCGTCGATCTTCTGCGCCTTGACGGCGTTCAAATCGTGGTCGCCGCGCAGCACGACCGCGACCGGCCCGTCGGTTCCTTCGACAATAAGCGTCTTGATCGTTTGCTCCGGACCGACACCGAGAAATTTGCACAAATCGGCGATTGTCCGAATTCCCGGGGTCGGAACCTTTTGCAGCGACTGCGACGCGGCGGGGCGGGCGATGACTGGGGGCAGCGTAGCCGCAGTCTCGACGTTTGACGCATAATCGTCCGCGTCACAATAAGCGATAGCGTCTTCGCCCGAGTCGGCGAGGACATGAAACTCCTGCGATTTGTTGCCGCCGATTTCGCCGCTGTCGGCCCAGACGATGCGATATTTTAGGCCTAGACGGGAGAAAATCGCCGAGTAGGCAGCATGCATCTTCTGATACGAGGCCTCGAGGCCGGCCTCGTCGATGTCAAATGAATACGCGTCCTTCATGATGAATTCGCGCGATCGCATGACGCCGAAACGGGGCCGGATCTCGTCGCGAAACTTGGTCTGCACCTGGTAAAAATTGACCGGCAACTGCTTGTAACTGCGCAGTTCGCGGCGCGCGATATCGGTGATGACTTCCTCATGTGTCGGGCCGAAGCAGAACTCGCGCTCGTGGCGGTCGGTCATCCGCAGCAGCAGCGGCCCGTATTGGTCCCAGCGGCCGGTTTCATACCATAGCTCGGCCGGCTGCACAGCGGGCATCAGCAGTTCGAGCGCGCCTGCGCGATCCATTTCTTCACGTACGACCGCCTCTATCCTGCGTAATACGCGCAGGCCCAGCGGCATCCAGGTAAACAGGCCGGAGGCGAGGCGCCGAATAAGACCTGCCCGCAACATCAGCTGGTGGCTCACGATTTCTGCTTCCGCAGGCACTTCTTTCAGCGTGGTCAGACCGAACTGTGAAAATCTCATGAATTGAACCCAGAACCGTAAGCCGCGAATTCTAGAGCATAAGCCGGCCAAATTGGGGCCGGATGTGGCACCAACGTATTGACTCCATCAGGAAAGCAAGGGATGGTCGCGGCTGTTTGGTACCAGATTCTCGTCATGGAAGGCAGACGTAATCCATTCGTAGCGCGGGAGGGCATTCCGTTCATCGGACTGTCGCTCACAGCGGCCGCCGTTTCATTGCGTTACCTGGACGTGATATTCGCCGTTGCCGCCGTGCTGCTGTCGTTTGTCCTGTTCCTGGTGTTTCGCGATCCCCGTCGCTCAATTCCAGCGTCACCGCTCGGTGTTGTCAGCCCGGTTGACGGCAGGGTGGTCGAGGTTGATTTAGCCGACAAGGGTGTCCTGCAGGGTGAGGCACACCGTATCAAGATTCGCATCGACAGCCTGGGGACCTATACGGCCCGTGCGCCGGTCGAGGGCAAGATCATGGACTTGCGCTCGGTCGCGGCAGAAGGCGTGGTCGAATATCAAACCAATGCGCTCTGGATTCAGACCGACGAGGGCGACGATGTGGTATTGCAATTTCAGGGCTACCGCTTCGGCCTGGCGCCACAATCGTTTGTTCGCTTCGGTGAGCGTGTCGGTCAGGGCCAGCGTTCCGCGTACTTGCGGCTGACGCGGTATGCCGAAATACACCTGCCAATTGCGAGCAGAGTATTCGTCAAGCCGCAGCAGACGGTCACAGCAGGTACCGACCTGATCGGCAAACTGCCGCATCACTGAGTGTAATGCGGCGACCGCCATGGCAGACTATCGCTCAAGCAAGCAACGCTGATACGGCGTTACCAGGAATATCCCGATGATCCACTCAGAACATCAAAGACGTGCTTATCTGGAGGCGTTGGGTATTGATGTCTGGGTGCCGCGCGAGCAGGCACAGCCGGAGGCTGAAGTGACCGTTACCGATGCTCCAGCTGATGCGATGGACTGGGCTCAGCTCCGCGACACGGTTGCCGCATGCACTCGATGTCCGCTGCATGAGAACCGCACGCAAACGGTGTTCGGTGTCGGTGACCCTGACGCTGACTGGCTGATCATTGGCGAAGCACCGGGCGCTGAGGAGGACCGACGTGGCGAACCGTTTGTCGGCCGAGCCGGCAAACTCCTTGATGAAATGTTGCGCGCCGTCGGTTTGCGGCGCAGTCAGACATTCATCGCCAATATCCTCAAATGCCGGCCGCCGAACAACAGGGATCCGAGAGCGGAGGAGGTAGCCTCATGTCGCAGCTACCTCGACCGACAAATCGAACTCGTGCAGCCGAAGATTATCTTGGCAGTGGGCCGGATCGCCGCACAGCAGCTCCTTGATACCGATGCGCCGGTCGGGCGTCTCCGTGGAACCCTGCATTATCTGCATCAAATTCCGCTCGTCGTGACCTATCATCCGGCCTATCTGCTGCGCAGCCCGATTCAGAAACGCAAAGCCTGGGATGATCTGTGCCTCGCGTCTCGTGCCATGGTCGAGGCAGCTTCGTGATTGCGCGGCTGCAAGAAGCGCGCGTCACGGTTCGCGACATGCGCCATGAAGATCTGGCGAGCGTGTCGGATATCGAGCGCCGCAGTTATGATTTCCCCTGGAGTCACGGCGTATTTCGCGACTGCCTGCTGGCTGGCTATCAGTGCGTCGTGCTCGATCGCGACGGTGATGTTGCCGGCTATGGCGTACTTTCCGTCGCCGCCGGCGAGGCCCACATCCTCAACATCTGTGTCGATCCGGCATGCCGGTCGCTCGGCTATGGCGATCGCCTGCTCGACGATATCCTGTTTCGTGCGCGGACTTCGTCAGTGGCGAAAATCTTTCTCGAAGTAAGGCCGTCGAACAAGCATGCACTTGCACTTTACAAGAAAAAGGGATTCCACAAAGTGGCGCAACGCCCGGCGTACTATCAGGCCCACGACGGCCGCGAGGATGCCGATGTGCTCGCCAAGAAGCTGACTGCCGACAGCTAGTCCCTGTTCGACGACAATATGTCCACAATCGAAGAACAGGTCCTTAAGCGCCGTACGTTTGCGATCATTTCGCATCCGGATGCAGGCAAGACGACTCTGACAGAGAAACTGCTGTTGTATGGCGGTGCCATCCAGCTTGCCGGTACTGTCAAGGGCCGTAAAGCGAGTCGGCACGCCACGTCGGACTGGATGGCGCTGGAGCAGCAGCGCGGCATTTCGGTAACGTCGTCCGTAATGCAGTTCCCTTACAGCGGCCACGCCGTTAACCTGCTCGATACGCCGGGCCACGAGGACTTCTCCGAGGACACTTATCGAACCCTGACTGCGGTTGACTCGGCGTTGATGGTCATCGACTGCGCCAAGGGTGTCGAGCAACGCACCATCAAGCTCATGGAGGTTTGTCGCTTGCGCGATACACCGATCATGACATTTATCAATAAACTCGACCGCGACGGTCGCGAGCCTATCGACCTGCTCGATGAGATCGAGTCGATCCTGAATATCCAGTGTTCACCGGTCACCTGGCCCATTGGCATGGGCCGGTCTCTGAAAGGCATTTATCATCTTCTCACCGATCGGATCTACCTTTATGACAGCGCCGGACGCGAGAAAGCGGCGCATCGACGCGTCATCGAAGGACTGCATTCCAATGAAGCAATGGCCGTCCTTGGAGACGATGCGAGCAGCTTCCGTGATGAGGTGGAACTCGTTAAAGGGGCCTGTCCGAAACTCAATGTCGATGACTACCTGAAAGCTCGCCAGTCGCCTGTTTTCTTTGGTTCGGCGCTCGCCAACTTTGGCGTAAAAGAATTGCTCGACGAGTTCGTACGCTACGCGCCTGCGCCGCTCGCGCGACAGACTGAGCAGCGTGAAGTCTCTCCACTCGAAAGCAATTTGACCGGATTCGTTTTCAAGATTCAGGCCAATATGGATCCAGGTCACCGTGATCGCATCGCGTTCATGCGAATATGTTCGGGCGAATACCGAAAGGGCACGCGGGTACTGCACGTGCGCTCGGGCAAGGAGGTGAAGATTACGGATGCTATTACATTTATGGCGGCCGATCGGCAACATGCAGACACGGCTTATGCTGGCGACATTATCGGCTTGCACAATCATGGCACGATCAATATCGGCGACAGCTTTAGCGAAGGTGAGCAGCTTCGCTTTACGGGAATTCCCAACTTTGCCCCGGAAATCTTTCGGCGCGCGGTCCTGCGCGACCCGCTGCGTCTGAAAGCGCTGCAAAAGGGACTTGCCCAGCTTTGCGAGGAGGGGGCGACGCAACTGTTCAAGCCCATGCGCAGTAACGACCTGATCCTTGGCGCGGTTGGTCCGTTACAGTTTGAGGTGGTTGCGCACCGCTTGCGGGATGAGTACAAAGTCGAATGCCAGTTTGAAGCGATCAATGTGGCGACGGCGCGTTGGGTCGAATGTGAGGATGAGTCCGTGCTGACAGAATTCGAGCGCAAGGCGCACGACAATCTTGCGCTCGATCATGGCGGGCGACTGGTCTACATTGCCCCTACGCGGGTAAACCTCAACCTGACCGAGGAGCGCTGGCCGGAAGTCGTGTTCCGGAAAACGCGCGAGCATTGATAGTCAGTAAAAAAGTCATTGCATGGGCGCTCTATGACTGGGCCAATTCGGCGTTTGCGCTAAGCGTGCTCGCGGTGTTGTTCCCGCTGTTTCTCGGCAGCTATTGGAGCGCGGGCGATTCCGGCGCGTCAGTTACGGCACGGCTGGGTTGGATTACGGCTGCCGCTAATTTGACGGTCAGTATCCTGGCGCCAATATTCGGCACGATCGCAGACAAGGGCGGTTACCGAAAGCGATTCCTCGTCATACTCGCTGCTATTGGCGCGGCTTCGACAGCCGCTCTTGGCCTCGTAGCGGAGGGCGCATGGCCATGGGCGCTGACTCTGTACCTGTTTGCGTCGGTCGGTTTTTACAGCTCCACGCTGTTTTATGATTCACTGCTTGTCGACGTAACGAGCCCCCGGTATTTCAATTTCGTATCGTCGCTCGGGTTTGCCCTCGGCTATCTCGGCGGCGCCTTACTCCTTGGGCTGCATGTCTGGATGCTGACGAACCCTGGCGCGTTTGGCCTCGCCGATGCGGTCGGGGCCATGAAGCTCGCATTTGCGACGGTCGGGCTCTGGTGGGCGGTATTTTCTATCCCTCTTATTCTCTTCGTGCCGGAAATGAAGCACGGCGTTGCCGTTGCCAAAGGCGTCGTGCGAGCAGCTTACATGGAACTGAAGGTGACGCTGACCAAGGTGCGCCAGTACCGAAACATCGTGTTCTTTCTGCTTGCCTACTGGGTCTACATGGGCGGCGTTTTCACGGTCATATTCATGGCGGCGAATTATGGTCAGCGGCTCGGCTTCGAACAGCAGGATCTCGTCATGGCGCTTCTGATCACCAATTTCGTGGGATTTCCGGCAACGCTCGTCTACGGCTATTTTGGTCACCGCTTTGGCCCCAAGCGCGGCATTTACTTTGCGTTAATGGTCTACATTGCGGTATCGGGCTGGGCCGTCTTCATGGAGGAGGTCAGGCAGTTCTACGTGATGGCGATCATCGTAGGTTGCGTGCAGGGCGGCGTGCAGGGACTCAGCAGATCGCTGTATGCCGGCTTGATACCACCCGAACACTCGGGCGAGTTCTTCGGTTTTTACAACATGGTCACTAAGTTCGCCCATGTTCTTGGGCCTGTGCTGGTCGGCCTGGCGGCCACGTTCTCGGACGCACCCGAGTACGTGCTGCTGGTGCTGATGCCGCTATTCGTTGGTGGTGCCGTGCTGTTGGCCGTCGTTCGTGACAATCACGACGGGGCGGAGGCTAGCGCAGTGTAGCGACGGCCGCCTCCAGTTGTTGCAATGCCGCGGCCGCGCCGGCACCGTATCTCGCATCGAGATAGCTGTCCGTAACGACGTCAATCGAGTCAGGCTGCAGCGGCGATTCCGCACGGACCCTCTCTGCAAACGCCGCAGGGGTTTCACCGACCGACGGTGCAACACCCGTCTTCTTGACAAAACGTTCATAGAGTATTGCCGCGCGATCGCGTTGCGGCGGTCTGTAGCGCAGCATAAGCAGCAGGCTGATGACGAGGACCAGGGCTATTACGGTGCCAATCAGGGTCAGCATCATCTTGCGCCAGTCTGGATCGTCCATGCCGAGCCAGCGCATGAAGCGTTCCTGGTTTTCGGGTCCGTAGCCGAGAACCCACTCATTCCACTTGGCATTGAGCGCATCCCACGTCATGGTAAGCCGGTGCAGCAAGACAGACGGCGCAGAGAGTCCCCAGGCGGCGGCAGCGCCATCACGCCGGGCGCCGCTGATGCCGGCGTCGATTCTTTCGGGGGCGACAGCTGCTGTCGGGTCGACGCGATACCAGCCGTGCCCATCAAGCCAGACTTCATTCCACGCGTGTGCATCTGATTGCCTCACGATCAAATGGCCAGCCATCGGGTTCAGTTCGCCGCCCTGATAACCCAGCACGATTCGGGCCGGAATGCCGGCGGCACGCATAAGCACAGCGAACGCGGATGCGTAGTGTTCACAAAAACCCCGCCGCGTATCGAACAGAAAACGGTCAACCGAATTGCTGCCGAGTGGCGGTGGCTCCAGCGTGTAGTAATACTCTTCGTTGTTGAACTTGGCGAGTACGGATTCGATGTAGGCGCTGTCTGATCCTGCAACGGCCCGCATCTGTTTTGCCAGAGACCGGGTTCGCGGATTGCTCGTGCCCGGTACGCGCTGATACCACGTTCGGGAATACTCGTGCAGGTTCACGCTGGTCTTGTAGTCAAGATAGGATTCGGCGCGAAAGGTGACACGCTGATCGAGCGGCTGTGCTCGCGCTAATTGCTGTTGTGGTCCCCTGAACGTACGTGGCAGCGTCCAGGTCCAGGGCATGTCCAGCGCAAACACCCATGGTTGGCGCGTCGGTTCGAGAGTGATTTGATACGTTACAGGCTCGCCTTCACC
>Ga0224508_10002163_pt1 | contig 17010 bp, 13 predicted proteins | sample SF_Jan12_sed_USG_4_FD_170157 | JGI IMG/M metagenome (GOLD analysis project Ga0224508, IMG submission 170157) | Sediment microbial communities from San Francisco Bay, California, United States - SF_Jan12_sed_USGS_21 | ecosystem: Environmental > Aquatic > Marine > Sediment | place: USA... | reverse complement strand
CAAATACACGTTTCGTGTCGAAATCGACGATTCGCCGGAGCTCAATGCATTGGCGTTTCCGGGTGGTCTTATCATCGTTACTGCCGGTCTGCTCGATGAGGTCGAGACGGAAAACGAACTTGCGTTTATTATTGGTCACGAAATGGGGCACTTTAAAAATCGCGACCATATTCGCGGCTTAGGGCGTGGCGTGGTTCTCGGGATATTCTTTGCTGCCATCAGTAGTAGCGACGGCGGCGCAACGCTCGGCACGTCAATCGCGGATTTGACGCTACGCGGATTTAGTCGACGCCAAGAATCGGGTGCGGACCGATTCGGCCTCGAACTCGTGCATCAGGAATATGGGCATGTTGCTGACGCTTGGCGATTCTTTGAGCGCATTTCTGAGGGCAATGAAAGCTTTATCGAACTGGTCAGTTACCTGTCCACACATCCACCGCCGAAAAATCGAATTGAAGACTTGATCGAAAGTGCAGGTAAGAACGGCTGGTCGGTCACGGGCGATGTCACTCAGTTGGACTGGTGATCACCGGGCATAGTGGCTGTGCAATGCGATGATTGCCGTCAAAATTTTGGCTTGCGTGAGTGATAGTCTAGTTCAAGCTGTAAATCGCGCGCTTTGTCGCGGGCTTTCGTCAGAAATATCAGCCCAAACAAGTAGCCGGCGATGCCGCCAGTGACGTGTGCCATCACATTGACAACTCCGTGATCGTCGCTGGCGAATAAGCGGTAAATGTCACCGCCGACATACCAGAGTGTCAACGCCCACGCCGGAATCGCAACGGATCCGAATATGATGATGATCCAGTAGTAACAACGAATCTTGCCGTGAGGCAGCAGGTATGTAAAAAGACCCATCATGCCCATGACGACGCCCGAAAGACCCAGCGTCCAATAGTGATTTCCAGTAGCGTAGGCCGATACCGAGCTAAAAACACCGGTAAACAGCGCGATTGTGATGATTGAAGCGATAAACGCAACCGGGCCGACTAGCGTTTCGACTGCCGCGGCGAACGCTACGAAAAAAAACAAATTGAAAATGATATGTGCCCAGTCACCATGCGCGAATGCTGACGTGAACATGTACCAAGGATTCCACGATGATGTGTAATAGGCGAGGCCGTCGTCAGGATCTGGCGGAACTACGGATTGATAGCGCCGCAGTTCGTCATGCAGCATCTGCCGTACATATTCACGTGAATCACTGCGATTAAAACCCGCTAGCGGCCGGATCTGGGTGACGATATCTTCAATAATCGCATTGCCGTCATCGGCACTCGCGATCGTAAACATCATCTCGGCGCAATGACCGTACTCCTGTAGGTCTGCGACACGCGTGAACACCATCTGTTCGATTCGACTTCGGTCAAGCTGGCAATAACGGTCTATCGCCGCGTTGAAGTCGTTCCAGTCGCCAAGCTGCTTGAAGAACACACCAGCGCAAATCAGGCACACCAATACGGTTAAGACCGGAAATCGTGACAGCGGAAAATCGGCTTTGACAGGCAGGAACATGCGTCGATCGTAACAAAAAAGCCCCGCTATCGTTCGATAGCGGGGCTGAGCCAGTCGCTTATGTTCGCAGTGCTACTTTAGTGCCGAAGCGCTGGTGCCGTAGCGATGCGATGTTTCTTTATCAGCGTAGTTACCTCATAACGTCCTTATTCCGGCTCTAGCAAATAGACGCCAATTTTGTATGCTGAGAAAATATTCGTCTCAACGTTGTATTTGCCGCGGGCGTGCATCGAACGAGCAGTGGTCACGCCATTGAGGCTGTTCGACAGATCTTGCTCGAACTGATCGAAGTCCGAGTACAAGCGCAAGCTGTCTTGTGACTTGATATAGAACAAGCTACGGTCGGAACTCCGCGGTGCAATCAACGTGTACGAATCGAGCGCCGTCAAATCAATCAGGATCGGGCCATGCTTGATGTAATGACGTACATCGATGTCCTTGTTGTAATTGTCCAACAGTAATCCCTCACTGCCCGTGCTGATGTAAGGTGCTATCGTGCCTTTCGCACCCCAACCGACACCCAGGTGACTGATGACATCGGTGTAATCGATGATCGTGCGGCCGGTAAAATCGGGCGGTGCACTGCCAAACGGTGTCGGGAAGCCGAACGCGCGGATGGGTTTGCCTTCCGCGAAGTCTGCGAGTACCAGGTTACCGGTCGCAATCTGGTAGCTTTCGATCATCGCATCGTCTTCCGGCGTCGGGCCGGTGCCGGCCATATTGAAAATTGGCGCACGACGACCGTCAATTGAAAACAGTGTGATCTCGGTCTCTCCGGGAACGACGGAATTGACGATGCCCGACAGGTGGGTCACGTGCATGCGTACAGAACCTTCGGTCGCATCGAACAAGATTTGCGGCGCCAGTGCGTCAGTCGTCGGCGCTCCACCTTGATTGCCGCGAATCGTGACTCGCTGCCCGATAGAGATCGCGTTAATGCCAAGATCTGTGCTGAGATCCGGTCTGCGGTCGCCATCCTTGAAGACCTTCGTATTCGGTCCGACTTCGACAACGACGTCGTCGTGGAAATGAAAACGTCGATCGCGTGGGATAATGGACGCGCCACGAATTGTCAGGAAGTTTTCATGTCGAGCAATGACGTTGCCCACGACAGTGTCCCTGTCGATGCCCGGGACGCTCGAACCGGCAAGCACAACGCTAGCCGTAAATTTGCGTTCGACGACGTTGAGCGCGCCACCAGCAACGGTTGGCGTTCCTGGGCCGGCGACGGCGAGAGCACGTAGACCCTGGATGCCCATGAATACTTCGCCGTCAACTTCGAAATTGGTCTGGTCATTTATAAAGACCTTAAACTTGCCGAAGTCGCCGACGCGGTCGTGGAAAGGACGTATCGCAACGACATAGTTGCTCGCGTCTTCGTTCACTTCAAGCAGCGGGCCTCGAACTCGGAATTTCTTCTCGTCGATCGGCGAAATTTCGGCAACGATGAATTGTTCCGACGCCGCGGTTGCGGGCGTAGGGACGATATCGACCAAGTGTGATGCCGCGAGATCGAAGTCAAGTTGCAGTATCGCGGGTAGACCTCGTTTTACGACGAGTCGATCCTGTTCGGGCAGCACGATTTTCAGTTCGGTCTGTCCAAGTGCGTTACCGTCGATGTCAGTGACGACAGCTTCTTTAGCGTTGCCGTCGGCATCAACGAATACCTCGGCATCACCGTAGTCGAGCGTAATCGTGCCTGAAACATAGGTATCCGGTGGCACCGTCGCTACCGTTAGCAGCTCGGTGAGGTCGACATAGTCCGTGAAATTAATGCGCGTGCTGCGCGGCAGTGTTGCAACAACAAGACCGTTGGCGGTCTCGAGCGTCAGCTGCTTGACATCGACGGTATAGTTCAGAAAGTCACCGTCGAGATCTGTGAGGCCGACGATAACGGTGCCGCACTCGTTGTGCGTGCTGGGATCATTCGGGTCACAGGTCACGGTCGGCGTCGGCTGTGTAACGGTCTCGGCCGTGCCAGACCCACCACCGCAAGCGGCCAGCAGCAGTGTTGCCACTAGCAGCGTGGCTTGGCCGGCCCGTTTCTTCACTCCTGCAACTCCGTGCAGGCCCTCAATCGCGAAGTTCATTGGAATCTCCTTATAGGCGTGTGTTCAGTACTCAGAGCCAATAACGCGCCGCATGCGCTGTGGTTGACGCCGGCCACGAATTCCGCCTAAATAGCCCGACTGGCCTTGCACATAACGCAAAAATTACAGCAACTTAGCTTGTATTCCTCTGGTGACCTGTCAAAATGCGATTCCAATGGCGTCGACGTCTGAAAGCAAAACCTCGAACGGAATTCGGCATCGCCGGCCACGGGCAGGGACCCGCAACCGTGGCGCCGTCGACGCTCTCCAGACCAAAATCGCGGTCAATTTACAAAACCTCGACTACCTAACTCGCGATGAGCAGCTCATTGCCAATATCGACGAATTGCCAGATGCGGCTGGCTGCGATTCGGCTTTTCTCTGTCTGATCGACGACGACGGCCGCACGTTCGACACCGTTTTCAGTGCCAAGGCCGGATTCGCTCAATGCAACGCCGATGTATTGAAGGGCGAACAACTATCGAATTGGAGCTGGCTGGTAGAGCGTCTTGGCGATCTAAAAGTGATTGAGGTTAGCGACACGCTTGATCCGCCGCAGGGCGCGAAGTCGGAATTTGGTCGATTCTCTGAGCTGAATCTCGGCTCCGTACTCATCATCGGTTTTTCGGTCCAGGGCGAATTCGCTGGCATGCTCGCGCTGGCTAACGAGCAGTCGGTCGAATCTTGGGATGCAAATTTACATTTGCTGATCAAATTGATGGGTGCCTCATTGGCGTCCGGACTCGAGCGACTGAAAGACCAAAGCGTTTTGGCGGAGCTACAAGAGCGACATGAGCTCGTCGCGCTAACCGCAAATGACGGTATCTGGGATTTCGACGGCGAGTCCAAACACATTGAGTTGTCGCCGCGCTGGAAGCGCATGCTCGGCTACCGTGAAGATGACGAAGAAGTGATGCTCGACTGGTACCACCTGGTACATCCGGACGACATGGCGCGCGTTCAGGCGCGTATGCGCGAACATCTCGAGGGCAAAACACCGTTTTTCGAATCGGTGCACCGCATGAAACATCAAAACGGCGAATGGCGCTGGATGTCGAGCCGCGCCAAGGCTGTGCAAGACCAAAACGGCCGCTTGCTGCGTTTATTGGGTGTCGAAGTCGACATCACCGAACGCAAGCTCTATGAGGACGCACTATTCCGCGAAAAGGAGAGCGCGCAGATTACCTTGCAGTCGATTGGCGATGGCGTGATCACAACGGACGCGGATTGTAATGTTGAATACGTCAATCCTGTGGCTGAAGAGCTGTCAGGCTGGAAAGTCGATGATGCCAGTGGTCGCTCCATCGACGAGATTTTTCGCGCATTTCACGAGGAGACCTGTGAGCCGCTCGAGAATCCGCTTTCAGTATCGATCCGACGCGACCGCGCCATCAAGTCAGTGCGCCCCACCTTATTGATCCGGCGCGATGGCAACGAACTGTATATCGAGAGTACGGCATCTCCGATTCGCGACGGCAAAGGCAACGTGACGGGCGGCGTACTCGTGTTCCACGACGTTAGCGAGTCTCGCGAGCTAAATCGTCGTCTTAGTTATCATGCGAGCCACGATATTCTTACCGGACTGGTCAATCGTCGCGAGTTTGAGAGTCGTCTCGAACGTGCGCTGAAAAGTGCCAGGGCGCGCGAAACCTCTTACGCGTTGCTGTACCTGGATCTTGATCAGTTCAAAATCGTCAACGATTCCTGCGGCCACAGCGCCGGCGACGCGTTGCTTGGCCAACTCGGCGCGTTATTGAAATCCAAGATTCGTTGGCGTGATACCTTGGCGCGCCTTGGCGGTGACGAATTTGGCGTGTTGCTCGAGAGCTGTAGTCTTGACGAAGCGATGCAAACGGCCGAAGCACTGCGCATCGCGATCGGCGATTACAAATTTACCTGGGATGAGCGGGCATTCCGCCTGGGTGTCAGCATCGGCGTGGTGCCAATTAGTGCTGACAATGAGGATGTTGCAGCGTTGTTGAGCGCCGCGGACAGCGCCTGTGCCACCGCCAAGGAAGCCGGTCGCAACCGTATCCACAGCTTCCAAGAAAACGATATCGATCTCATGCGTCGCCGACGCGAGATGCAGTGGGCTGCGCGCATTAACAATGCGCTCGAAGAAAACAGGTTTGAGCTTTTCCGACAAACCATTCAGCCGCTGCAGGCTGACGAACAAGGATCGCATTACGAAATCTTGCTAAGAATGCGTGATGAAAATGGCGGCATTATCTCGCCGGGGCTGTTTATTGAGGCTGCCGAGCGATACGGCATCACGCCAAGTATCGATCGCTGGGTGATTCGCAGCGCATTCCGCTGGCTCGTATCTGAAGCAGACGAACGCGAGCGACTCTCGCTGTGTTCGATCAATCTGTCGGGGCAGAGTCTCGGCGACGAGAAATTCTTGCCTTTTGTTATTGACCAATTCCAAATGAGCGGGCTTGACGCAACCAAATTGTGCTTCGAGATCACGGAAACGGCGGCGATTGCCAGCTACTCGCAAGCCAATCGCTTTATCAACGCGTTGAAAGAACTCGGTTGTAAATTTGCGCTCGACGATTTTGGCACCGGCCTGTCGTCATTCGGTTACCTGAAACATTTTCCAGTGGACTTCCTCAAAATCGACGGCAGCTTCGTCAAGGAGATCCTGCATGATCCGATCGACCGCGAGATGGTACGTTCGATTAATGAAATCGGTCACCTTACCGGCAAGCAAACGATTGCCGAATTTGCGGAAAACGAAGAAATCATCACGATGCTCAGAGGCATGGGCATCGACTATGCGCAGGGCTATGGTGTATCAGAACCCAAGCGTGTAACGCGCGCTGTAGCCTAATCGGCCGTTACATCCGCTAATTTCACTTTCTTGACACATGTCCTGTTTAGATACGGCATCACGGTCTAATATCTGGACGTTTCCCCGATTATGACTGGGTAGTATGCTCGCCAAATCCAGCAACAGGCTAGATCTCTTGCGCCGTGTCACAACGCTATTGCTCGTATCGGCGTGGCCGATCGCCGCATGGGCGGTCTGCACTTGCGGTTATGGCGACGGCATGTTCACGTTGGCGCCCATTGTGGTCGATGGCAACATGGCCGATTGGGCACCGGTGCATGGCGATGTCGACAACAATGTTTGCGACGGCCCAAGTGGCGGTCTGACCGATCGCGACGCTCCCGTCCAGTCGACAGGCAGAGATCTTACACATTTCGCGTATACCTGGGATCAGAACAATATCTATTTGTTCACGGAGCGTTTCGGCTCGTCGTCAAACCAGCAATCGTTCGCATACTACGCCGATATCGACAATGATGGCTTGATGGAGACCGGTGAGCCGGTAATTGGCGTTACCTGGCGCGGCAACAACCGGCAGATCAACGTCTACACGTTCACCTATGTTGCACAGGCAGCAGGCGGCGATCTTATGGTCGACAGTAATGGATTCGGCGACGGTTACACGTTGCCGGGATCATTCGCGAATGTGCCGCCAACCGGAAGCCCGAACCGATCTGGTGTTTGGGGTTCGGCAAACGGACTGCAAATGGAATTCTTTATTACTTGGGCCGAACTTGGCGTCGCGCCCGGATCACCGTTTACGTTTCATGTATCGAGTTCAAACGCGTCGCTTGGGGCAAGTAGTTTTACGCAACAAGTTGACGACAACCTCAGCGGCTGCGGTGGCAAGGTCGGATCGACTGCAGTGCGTAGCGTGTCATTTACGCCCGACTTGTCCCTAAACGGAATCGCGGGACAAAGCGTCGTTGGCGTTCATCTGCTGACAAATACCGGCAATACGAACGATTTCTTCGACCTGGCGTCAACAATAAGTGGCGACTTTTCGCCGACCGTCAGTTACTACGAAGATGTCGACGGCAGCGGTACTGTCACCGCGGCCGATATCTTGCTGACCGATTCCGACGGTGACGGCGATGCCGATACACGCTTGCTTGCACCCGCAGAATCCGTGACGATTTTGATCGAATACAATGTACCCGGAACAGCCAACGCGGGCGACCTCGCGACAATTTCGACCACTGCGGCATCAGACCCTCAGCCGCTGGCAAACGATGTCGTTACGGATACGATTTCAGTGGTGCCGCCGCCGGACCTCGACGTCGACAAGCAAATTGGAGTCGTACGCGATCCCATCAATTTGTCGAGCAATCCCAAAGCCATACCGGGCAGCGAAGTCCGATATGCGATTACCGTCAGCAATCAGGGAGCCGGCACCGTGGATGGCGACACAATGACTATCAGTGACGCGGTGCCGAGCGAAGGCTGTATGGTTGTTCTGGACATCGCCGGTCCTGGATCGGGTCCGGTCGAGCTCACAGACGGCACGCCAAGCAGCAACCTCAGCTATTCGTTCATTAGTCTGGCCAGCGCCAGCGATGATCTTGACTTTTCGAACGATGGAGGAGTCACGTACGATTATGTCCCTGTAGCGAATGCGTTGGGGTGCGATCCGGCAATCACCGACATTCAAATTAATCCAAAAGGCACATTTGCCGCGGACTTAGGTGCGGGCTCGCCGAGTGCGGAATTCGCATTCCACGTCATCGTCAATTAAGTGCGTTCGGTTGCCAAGAACAAAAAAGCAGGATAAATCGCTAATAAGACAAGCGGCTCAAGGTCCGCTTTGCTTCGTTCTTTTTCGGTCGCCAGCGTAAGGATTCAACGGCGACTATTAGCATTCAAGCAGTTCATCGTAGCCGTTCCTCGATTCCCGCAAAAACATCCTCGGCCCAGTTGGGTGAAAAACGATGACCCCATTCCTAAACCTGTGTCGCCAGTACACCCTTACACTCGCGGCTTGCTTTGCATTCTTCGGTGCGACCTTGCGGCTCCTGTCGTGCTCAGACAACAGTCGGCTATTTGAGAACAGGCGGTTACAAGAATACTGCGGACATATGCGGCGATGACACGAATTGCCGCTCAGAGCAGACGTCTGGATTTTCCCCAGTCTCGGTTAGGCGGCATTGCGCTTAACCTTGATCTCGATGTGGCGTCCGGTCTTCGCCAAGAGCTTCACGAGCATGTCGATACTGAAGCGATCGATCTTGCCTCGAACCAAGTCACTGACACGAGACTGTTGGATACCGAGTAACTCGGACGCATCACTTTGCGTCAGACGCTGATGATGAATCAGCGTTTCGAGTTCTCGCATCAGCTGGGCACGCAGCTTAAGATTCTCCGACTCCAAGGCATCAAAGCCGAGATCCTCGAACACATTACCGCTGGATTTCGTCACTTTCTCCATAGCTATATCTACCTGATCTTCTTCAAACGCCGTCTTGCGATCTCAATATCTTGTTTTCGAGTCTTCTGCGTTTTCTTGTGAAACGCATGAAGTACGTAAACGGCGTCATCAAACTTCGCAACGTAGATCACTCGATACTGGCCCTCGTGGTGAATCCGAATCTCGCGAACACCGCGGCCAACCGTTGGCATTGGCTTCCAGTCGCTGGGCTCCAGACCAAATTGCACACGGTCCAACTGGTAGCCGGCTTCGCGTCGTGGTGCTCGCGGAAAGGCCCGTAAGTCGTCAAGCGCCGAGCCGACGAAATAGAGTGGCTTCAGCATTCGAATATATTAAATTAGTGATATCTTATCAAGTTATTTATATAACGAATTCAATGCCTATATTGAATCGATTGGCTGCCGGGACAGGAACAAGAAAAACCCCGCAAAACTCCCGCAAAGGCACTCCCGCAAAAGGCAGTGCTCGAGTAGGAAGCTTGCTAACAGGTTGATCTGGAAAAGGAAAAAATGGTCGGGGTGAGAGGATTTGATTCGGATCACCTTAGGGCGATCCTCACCCTTAAGGGCGCCTCCGGCGTCCAAAACGCTGGCGTGTTTTGTGAACCTGCGGCCCCGGTCTCCCGAAGGCACTAGGGCATTGGTAAGTAGTTGTTAATGTTAGGCATGCTGGAGACGCCCGCGGACGCCAGAGCCTGACAAGTCATAACCGGTCCGAACCGGGTCCGGCACATCCGGCAACGCACACCCAGCTCATACGTCGCTACAGCGGACGTTTCAGCGCGTAATTGATTCAACGAGATGCACCGCGATCGGGCCTTCAATGGTCGCGTAAATTGACTCGGAGCGATGCTTTTCCGTAAAGGACAGAATGACTGCTCAATAAATTGACAACGACGATTGAGTGATACCATCTCCGCGCGCTCACTCCGGATCCCCAGACAAATGTTCGAACAACTCGGCTCGATACACCCGCTTCTGCCGCCCGTCGTCGGTGTACTGGCGCTGCTTGCGGGCGCGGTCATCATCAACCTGATCGCCAAACGCCTACTGGTCGGTACTGTCCGTGCGTTCGCCAAACGATCCAGCGTCACATGGGATGACGCGCTGGTCACGCACAATGTCTTCGGTCGTCTCGTGCAGGTGGTGCCTGCGCTGATTGTATTCGTCGGTGTGCCGTTCGTTCCCGGTCTGCCGGAAGGCCTTGTGCAGCTTATGCGCAACGTCGCGATGGGCTACATGGTGTTGATGTTGACGCTTGCGCTGACTGCCATGCTCAGCGCAGCAAACACGATCTACTCGGCCTCGCCAGTTGCGAAAGATCGTCCGCTAAAGGGATTCGTGCAACTCGTGCAGATCGTCGTCTGGATTTTCGGCGGCGTAATGATCATAGCGGCTGTGCTGGACCGATCACCGCTGTTGTTGCTCAGCGGTTTCGGCGCGATGACCGCGATTCTGCTGCTGGTATTCAAGGACACGATCCTGTCGCTGGTTGCCAGCGTACAACTCACCGCGCAGGACATGGTTCGCGTCGGTGACTGGATCGAGATGCCGCAGTTCGGCGCGGACGGTGACGTGGTCGACGTGCAGCTCCACACCGTCAAAGTGCAGAACTGGGACAAGACAATCACGACGATCCCGACGCACCGCTTGATCACGGACTCGTTCAAGAATTGGCGCGGCATGTCGCAGGCAGGCGCCCGGCGGATCAAGCGCTCAATTTTTCTCGACGTGTCGTCAATCCGCTTCCAGACGCAAGAAGAAGTTGATCATTTCACGCGTTTCGCACTGCTGAAGGACTACATTGGGAACAAGGAACAGGAGCTGGCCGACTGCAACGAGGGGCTCGCGACTGAGGTGGATGCGGAAGTAAATAGGCGGCGGCTGACGAACGCGGGCACTTTTCGCGCCTACGCGTACAACTACCTGAAGAATCACCCGAAGATCCACGAAGGCATGACGCTGATTGTTCGTCAGCTTGGCCCAGGGCCCGAGGGACTGCCGTTGGAGATTTACTGCTTCACGAACACGACCGAATGGGCTGTCTACGAAGACATTCAGTCGGACATATTCGATCACCTGCTGGCAATCGTGCCGGAATTCGGGCTGCGTCTATATCAGAAACCGGCGGGTTCGGATTTGGCGAACCTCAAGTAACGTGGTCGGGGTGAGAAGATGGGCTCGCGGCTGCGCCGCTCGGGCCTGCGGCCCGCACTTCGTGCGTCTGTCGACCGGCTGCGCCGGTCTTGGCGCGAACTTCCGGCCCCTGCCTTCCGAAGGCAGTTCTCTAATGTACGCTTAACTTCCCAGCTACTATGGTTAGTCGATGCGAAACAGCATTGACAGGTCAATCGCATTGACATTTTTCGTCAAAGCACCCGTCGAGATGTAATCCACTCCGGTCTCGGCGACGCGTCGAATCGTCTCCAGGGTTATATTGCCGGACGCTTCGAGCTCGGCGCTGCCGTCGCCGTGGCCTGCGTTAATAGCGACCGCGTCTTTGAGCATCTTGATCGGGAAGTTGTCGAGAAGAATTCGTTTAGCACCTGCGTCCAGTGCTTCTCGCAACTCGTTGAGTGATTCAACTTCGACTTCGATGAGCACCGAATCGTTTTTCTGGACTGCCGCAGACATCGCCTTAGTAATTCCGTCGGCACTCTTGATGTGGTTTTCCTTGATGAGGATTGCATCGAACAGACCGACGCGGTGATTGTGTCCACCACCAACACGGACCGCGTATTTTTGTGCAAGTCGCAAACCGGGTAACGTCTTGCGCGTGTCGAGCACACGCGCCTGAGTGCCGTCGATCGCTGCGACGAAAGCCGCAGTCTGAGTAGCTGTCGCAGATAATGTCTGCAAGAAATTGAGCGCCGTACGTTCGCCGCTAAGCAACGCGCGAGTATTTCCAACCAGTTTGCAGATGACATCGTCTATTTCGGCCGTCTGACCGTCGGCAACGTACCAGTCGATCATAATCTCCGCGCCGAGTTGACGAAATACTTCGTCAACCCAGGGTTGCCCGGCAAGTACCAACGCCTGCCGCGCAATTATCCGCGCACCGGATACGTCGTCAGCATCAATCAGCTTCGCGGTTAGGTCACCGCTGCCCAAGTCTTCAGCCAGCGCGTCGGCAACGTTGCGGTGAATGGCGGCTTCGAGATCGGGTGTCATAATAAGAAAGCCCGGCCATCAGCCGGGCTTCCAGGTCTTAGCGTATGCGGCTTACCAAATGAATCCGTGATGGGCCCCAATCATGCTCATCAGCATCGGTATCGACATTAGCGTATTGGAACGCGAGGCAAGAAATGCTGTGGCCTTCGCTTTGGCAATTTCGTCTGCACTAGCCTCGACCATGCCGAGTACCTTTTTCTGATTTGGCCAGATCAGCACCCAAACGTTAAACAGCATTAGGGTGCCAAGCCAGGCGCCGACACCAATCGTCAGGCCGTAGACGTTGACAGGGCTGGACGTCATGCCGAGCGCAAATGCATCGTCAAACTGGCCGCGATGTAGCAGAAACATAGCACCAGTCAGCCAGGTTAATAGCGCGCCCCAGCGGAACCACCAGAGTGCTCTGGGTGCAACATACTTGGTGATACCGGCACCACCGGGACCGCCTTCATCGCTAGCCGCATCGCCCAGTGCCGGCACTTGCACGAAATTGAAGTAGTACAGCAGCCCGATCCAAGTCACTCCAGCGAGTACATGCAGCCAGATAATGGCGGAACTCCAGTCGGCCAAATGCGTGCCACCGGACAGCAATCCAACCAAAAACACGATGATGACGGCTGCGGCAAAGCCACTGACAATCGTACTGGTAACAGTTTTCAAGGGATTCATCGTTAGATTCTCCGGGATTTTTTTGAATTCTTATTGCTAGGTATCTGTGCGCGATCGGGCGCAACCGGTATTATATACGATATGGGCAGTACGCTGGGCTCTGATGAGCCAGCAGGAACATTGGGGCCGCATCCGTGACACCGGCGGCGCGAAAGTCACGCTAACAGGAACACCGCTATGCGAAAATTGATGCTTGCCATTGCAACTTTCCTGTTGTCGGGTTGTACTGCGATGATGGTCGGTGGCGAAAATACTGGCGGCTATCAGCCACCGGCAGATGAATGTGCGGGGCAGGAACAGAGTAATGAGCGCTGTAATTCTGACTAGCGATCTGACTAGAGACTTGAAAACGAAGCTCATGGCCTGATTTAGAGGGTCGGATCACGCACACAGGTACTGACGTGGACATAAATTCCAGGATCGAAGAGCAGCTCAAGTCGCACGATGTGCTGCTGTATATGAAGGGCACGCCGGATTTCCCGCAATGCGGTTTTTCGGGCCAGACGGTCGCCGCACTAAACGCTGTTGGCAAGCCGTATTCTTACGTGAACATATTTGAAGATGAGGAGGTTCGCCAAGGCCTCAAAACGTATTCGAATTGGCCGACGTTTCCGCAGCTCTATGTCAAAGGTGAGCTGGTCGGTGGATGCGATATCGTCATCGAGATGTATCACTCGGGCGAGTTGCAGAAGTTGATCGACGAGACTGGATAAGCGTCAGCAACTTTTGAATTTGCGTGTACATACGCATGTGAAACGCGTTGTCTGACGTTGCTAAAACCGGCAGCGTATCAGTGGATCTTCCGAGACGTGATAGTATCCACCCTCACGCCGGTACGCCGTCTCAAGGTCAGTTTCTTCCCAATAGAATCGATTGCCGTCAAAGATACGGATACGGAATACTACGGGGTCGCCGTGTATCACTCGCGTCTCTCCGTGCAGCCGCACGATCAATAAACCCTCGGGATTTTGCCCGACGACCTCATACGTCAATTTGCTAACCCACGTGCCATCGTAGCGTTTTGTTGGTTTTCGGAAAGAGATGTACATTTCGTCTCGTTCCGGTGAAAAACTGATCGTGTACGGATTCTCGGTGCATGTATCGCGGCCGTGCCGATAACCCCACCTTGCGTCAAGAACTTCAAACGCATCAAATTGCTCTGAAGAGGGCGTCGTCATGCATCCGGAAAGCAGGAGAGGTATGAGGGCGACCAATGTAGCGAAGAAAAACCTTGGCATTCGATTGCCCCCAAACGTCTTAGCCAACCTGCGTCCAGTATCTGGCGCACAAGTTGCGATTGCAAGCTATAGGGCCGCTACTGCAAAGACGCTTCGAACACCGGCCGGAATCGATTCACGATTTCGCAAAACACATCGGCCGTAATTTCTGCATCATAAGCGGCCGAATGTGCCGACTCCTCATCGAATGGGAATCCTGCCGCTTCAGCCGCGCGTGATAACACCGTCTGTCCGAATGCAATGCCGCACATCGTTGCTGTATCGAAGCAGCTGAACGGATGGAATGGGTTGCGCTTTATCGACGCGCGAAGCACAGCCTCATTAATGAAGCCTAAATCGAAGTGTGCATTGTGGCCGACCAATATTGCGCGGTTACAGGCATTCTCACGCATTGCACGTCGCACTTCCCTAAAAACACGTCCGAGCGCGTCGCGTTCGTCGATCGCCGGTCGTAATGGATGATGTGGATCGATGCCGTTAACGGCCAACGAAGCCGGTTCCATGTTCGCACCGTCAAACGGTTTGACGTGGTAACGATAAGTTTCACGCCGGATCAGCCCGCCGCTGTCATCGAACGCGACGATTACAGCGGCGATTTCAAGCAACGCATCGGTTTTGCAATTAAAGCCGCCTGTTTCAACGTCAACGACGACGGGCAAGAAACCGCGAAAGCGGTCTGCCATCGTTACCTCAGTGTCCACCTAGTTGCCCGTCTCATGAATCTTTTCATCGAGAACCAGACTCATTGTATAGCGGACACCAAATCCCGTTACTTTGGTGGGAATGTGTCCGAGGCCGCCGTCGTTGTCGCTGGCGCTCAGGTCGACATGAATCCACGGCGTGTCGTTTTCAACGAATTTTTCGAGAAAGCTGCCGGCCAGAATATGATCGCCTTCGTTTTTTGCAGAGCACTGCTTCAGGTCGGCAACGTCGCTTTTCAGACTGTCGAGGAATTCGTCGCCAATCGGAAAAGGCCAAACACGTTCGCCACAGAGCTGCCCGGTTCGTTTTAGGCGCGGGTGCCACTCGGCACGATTCGTGAACACCCCGCTGTAGCGGTTTGTGATGGCATTGACACACGAGCCCGTCAGCGTCGCATAATCAATGATCACGCCAGGCGTATCGCGGCTAGCGAGCACCAGCGTATCGGCCAACGCCATGCGGCCCTCTGCATCGGTATGTATAGTCTGGATTGTCGTGCCGTTTGCGGCCGTCACCACATCCTGGGACTTATAGGCGTCGGGGCCGGTTCGATTTTCGGTAATCGCAAGCCAACAATCGACAGCGATCGGCAGCTTGAGCTCGCTAATTGTGACGAGAGTACCGAGCGCAACAGCGCTACCCTGCATATCACCATGCATGTCGAGCATCGACTGGAATGGTTTCAGGTTGGTACCGCCGGTGTCGAAGATGATGCCCTTGCCGACCAGGCTTAGGTTCGCACTGGCGCTTTTTTGGGCCGGCCTGTAACGCAATCGAATAATGCCAGCGCTATCGTTTTCATTACCTTGCGCAACAGCAAGAAATGCACCGGCATTGAGTTTTTCCAGTTCTCGTGTCGCGAATCGTTTGAATTGCCAGCCGTATTTCTTCGCAACCGTCTTTATGATGTCGGCATAACTAGTCGCATCGAGTTTGTTCGGCGGCATTGTGGTCAACCAGCGCGCAAGATTGTTACCATGAGCCTCAGCGACGACACGGCTCAAATCCAGTTTTTGATCGACGCCCAAGAGGCCAATGGATTTGATGTTTGCTGGCGATTGCTGATCTTTGTATTGCGGCATTCGGTAGCCGGCGGCGAGCGCAGCGGCCAGCACATTCTTGCAGATCGCCTCCTGATCGCTGGCCGCAAAACCGTGTACGCAAATTCCGACGCGGCCCGCTTTCTCATCAGTCGCGGCAGCGACCAGCTTGCGGCCAAACTCGAGTTGCTCGAAAGCGGTCGCAGACGGCGATATTTGCCCACCCAATACCCGCGTCTGGCGCTTGTTGTGCAGCCGCGTACTGAGCGCAGGCACTGCATCAGCGGGGCGTTTTTTCGCCGCTTCGCGAAGCCTCGTACCCTGTGGCAGCGCGCGCCAGACGCCAGGTTTGGCAGGTTTTGGAAGTATCAACAGTAACTGATCGATTGGCTCGAGAGTCTTGCTCGTGATCCGGCCGGTCGACTGATTGATGCGAATGTCGCGATCGTTATTAAGAAGTGCATGCATACGTATGTTGTCCTGCAGTGAGCTTGACCGGCAACCCGCAAACCCGGAACATTGCTGGCCGAACAAAAAACGCTCGCTCCGGTGCAATCGTGCGGTGATCCTAGCAGGACACCTCACTTTATTCACGCGACCTTGGCCGCCAAGAACTGTTCTGATCCTGTGGATTTTCTATGACGAATTTCAATCCATTTGACGATATTGATCCGCTAGAGACTGGCGAGTGGCTGGAATCGATCGATTCTGTATTAACAGAGCATGGCCCGGAGCGGGCACATTTCCTGCTCAACAAAATGATCGATTTCGCGCGCCGATCAGGCGCATACCTGCCGTACAGCCCGAATACGGCCTACAAAAATACCATCGCCCCTGGCCGGCAACCCGAGTACCCCGGTGATCGTGCGCTGGAACGGCGTATCGAAGCCTATATCCGCTGGAATGCGATGGCGATGGTGATTCACGCAAACCGGGTCAGCAGCGAATACGGCGGCCACATCTCGAGCTACGCATCGTCGGCGACGCTGTACGAGGTCGGCTTTAATCATTTCTGGCGCGCAGCGACAGACAAACAGGGCGGCGACATGGTGTTTTTCCAGGGGCATTCGGCGCCGGGCATCTATTCGCGCGCGTATCTCGAGGGGCGTCTAGGCGAAGAGCATCTATTGCGATTTCGGCAGGAGGTCGGAGGCGGCGGCCTGTCCTCGTACCCGCATCCTTGGCTAATGCCGGATTTCTGGCAATTCCCAACCGTGTCGATGGGGCTCGGCCCGATGATGGCGATATACCAGGCTCGATTCATGCGCTATATGGAAAATCGTGGCTTGGTCGATCCGTCCGACCGCAAGGTGTGGGCGTTTCTCGGC
>Ga0224508_10002162_pt1 | contig 17021 bp, 16 predicted proteins | sample SF_Jan12_sed_USG_4_FD_170157 | JGI IMG/M metagenome (GOLD analysis project Ga0224508, IMG submission 170157) | Sediment microbial communities from San Francisco Bay, California, United States - SF_Jan12_sed_USGS_21 | ecosystem: Environmental > Aquatic > Marine > Sediment | place: USA... | reverse complement strand
GTCACCCACGAAAACCAGCGGAATCCGCGGTAACGCCCCGATGCAAATTCCTTGAACAAATGCAGCAGGACCGTGATGATGACCGCGTCCGAGGCATAGCGATGCAGGCTGCGCATAACGCCCGCCGCGTACCATTGGTCATGGGTCATGTATTCTACCGAGGCATATGCCCCGTCGAGGCTGCCATGAAACGGGATGAACAGGTAAATGCCGCTGACCAGGATGACCCAGAACAGGAAAAAAGACAGGGTACCGAGGTGGTACAACGGATTCCACTCGGTGCCGAAGGAAATGTTGAACCACGATTCAAGCGCGAGATATGCTCGCTTTAGCGGGTTGATTATCACCTGTTCGAATTCTCAAAAAATAAAAATCAGATTCAAAACCGTACCCGAAAGACGTTAAAGTCGATCTGATTAAAGTCAATTCGGGCTGTTTCTAGCTTCTATGCCAACCGCGCACGACCACGGTGCCGGCAAAGAGGATGATCGTAGCACCGATGAACATGCCCAGAAACAACGAGTAGTCGAAGTAGTACCCGTCGCGCACCGGGTCGTAGGTGGTGCAAAACAATTTTATCTTGCTGACCAGGCTAGCCAGCAGCGGTTGCTCGGGCGCCTTGCGGCCAAGCACGAGTTCAATCAACGGATCGACCAGCATCGGCGTTTCGAAGACTTGCCCGTAGACCTGCCGGTAAACCCGGCCACCGGCATCGATAACGGTCGCCTGGATCAGGTGATCAAAGCCGTTGGAAGACGGGTAATAGAGGAACCCAAGGTCCTGTGACAGCTCCTTGATCGTTTGCGGGTCGGTACTCAGCAGCTTCCAGTCCTGATCACTGACGCTCTGTTTGGCACCAAAGTATCGCATCGCATCGGGAGTATCGACCGCGGTATCAAAACCCACGACGGCGACGGTGAAACTGTCATCGCCAAGCGCTGCCCGCGCCTTTTGTACAATCTTCGACAGGTGCCGCGTAGTCATCGGACAAATCTGGTAGCAGCTGGTGTAAACCATGCTTAGCACCAGCGGTTTACCCCGCAACTGTCCGAGCGTCAGGACCTCGCCGTCGGTATCGATAAACTGGTAATCACCCACCTCGGAGCCGATCGCCGCCTGGCTGGTGGCGAGTGCCTGCTCATAGTCAAAGGCCGGGACCATCTTTGCAGAACTGTCGCTGGTTGCTTCTGTTTGCGATAGCGCCCAGGCGACCGACGACAGCATCATATGCAGCAGAACACCACATATCAGCAGTTTGAATCGCATGCGAATTAGCCTGGCCGAAACCTAACCAAGTATCCAGACGTCGAGGACGGCGCCAACAAGCAGTGTTACCAGCTGCACCAACGATGCAAAGAAACTCTTCATCGCGACACGCGGGGACGGATCCCTGAGCATGAGCCAGTTATGGTAGATGAAATAACTGCCGCCACCGGCCGCCGCCAGCAGGTAAATCCAGCTCATACCGTAGAAAAAAGGCAACAGTGCAATCGTAACCAGCATCAACGTGTTGACCAATACCACTTCGGCGCAACGACGATTGCCGATTATGACGGGCAACATCGGAACCCCGGTGCGGGTGTAATCCTTGCTTTTGGCAATGGCGAGACTCCAGAAATGCGAAGGCGTCCACAAAAACAGCACCAGCGCGAGCATGATCGGCACCGGGCCTAAATCTGGATCGACCGCGGCCGCACCCGCGAGCACCGCAAAGCTGCCTGATGCGCCACCGATAACGATATTGGTCCAGGAACGGCGTTTCAACCAGACGGTGTAGACGATCGCATAGAAAAAAGCGCCGAGAAAAATATAAAACGCTGCCGACAGGTTCAGTACCAGCGCAGCGGAGCCGACACCTACAACGAGCAAAAGCAGGATAATCGCCAGCCACACGGGACCTCGGTGGAAGTACCCGGTGACGAAAGGTCGGTTGCAGGTACGAGCTACCCGGCGATCGAGATCGACTTCGTAATACTGGTTGAAGGCACCCGCGCTACCGGCCGATACCAGTATCGCAAACGCGAGAACCAGCATCTCTAGCCCACCGGGTTGCGTACCCGGTGTTATCACCATTGCTACCATCGCGGTTAACACCATAACCACGCCGATCCTGAACTTGAGAACGTTCGAAACCTGGCTGAAAAAAACATTCAATGCCAGCCTCGATTGTTCCCGCGAGTCGGGTTCGCGATCACGCGGGGCGATTCCATTTGCCCCCACTGAGTTCAACATCGCCATTAGCTAAGCGGCCAGACCGAAGCCAGGTAATCCCAGTTAATAAAGTAATAGACGACGAAACAAACCAGCAGCGCCAGTGCGAGCGCAAAGGTGCCGGGCGCTTCGAAACCGGCGGAACCGTGTTCCTCTACCGCGAGTTTGGGTGCCATCGGTAAACGTTCCGGCTGTGTAACGTCGTAGGAAGACGGAGCCAGCGGTACGCCAAAGCCCTGGAACAGGCCGGCAGACGCGTCGAGCTTCTTGCCAAACAGCAATGATCCGACGGTTACCACCAGGTACATCGCGCCACCGAGTACACCGAGCACGCCGCCGATACCGGCCACCGCCATCATTGTGTAAGCCGTTCCCGGATACTCAAAGGCCATCATGGCACCGGTAAAATCCATATCCCAGTGACGCCGCGAAACACCCAGCGTTCCGGCACCCAGCATGAACAGGATCATCAGGGTCATGCCGGCCGAGAACACGTAAGGCTGCCACTTGGCGACCCAGGGCAGGAATAGCGCGCGCCTGAACAACACCGGAATCAGCAGGTAGGTCAATGCCATGAAGGTTAGCGTTGTACCCACGGCAACCGTGGCATGGAAATGTGCCGGCACGTAGATGGTGTTATGGATAATGATATTGATCTGCTCGGTACCCATAACAACGCCGGTGATACCGCCGATGAAACCGAAAATTATCAGCGAGAAGAAGAAACCCGAGAACACCGGATTTCCCCAGGGTGCCTTGCGCAACCATTCGAACATGCCCTTGGTCAGCCCCTTGGCACGTTGCGCGACTTCCATCGAGCCCGGTACGGTGAGGCCATGGATCATGCTCGCCAGTACCGCCAGGTACATCGCGTAGCTGGTGTTGAATACCTTCCATTCGGAACTGATCCCGGGATCGACCAGAATGTGATGTGCGCTTGCCAATTGCAGGAACAGGATGTAAAGCAGGAATGCGGTACGGCTTACTTTCTCCGACATCGGGCGGGCGTTGAACAGCACGCCGACGATCAGGTACCACACCGAGACATGTGCGGCGACGTTTATTTGTTGCGACGAGTGCCCCAGGCCCCACCAGATGACACGGTACATTGCCGCGTCGATATGACCGATGTAACCGATCGACCAGAGGAAGGTAGGCACCAGGATGATAGCACCGCAGGCGATGGTGAAAATCGCGATAATGCAGGCAGTCAGTGCGCCGAAGGTTACCAGTGGAATCGAACCCTCGTAAGTGCGATCGTCTCTCGCTATCACCAGTGTACCCAGGAACACGAAACAACCGATCAGTGCACCCACGGCGAACAGGATCAGGCCAAGGTAAAAGTGAGGTTCAGCCTGCATCGGTGCGTAGGACGTCATCATCACGCTCGAGTTACCCTGCAGCACCGCGATGTTATTCATGACCATACCGATGATCATCAGCGCAAATCCCGCCCAGGCCCAGCGCGGCGCCGCCAGGCGAGTACGCAACAGCGTCGACGAGGCAAAGTACAGGATCGCCATTTCGAAAAAGATAATCCAGAAAATCAGCGCGTTGATGCCATGTCCCGTCAGCGCCTGGTAAAACACGTCGGCTGGCAGTAAATGAACTTCCTGCCAGCGTGTCAAAATAACCCCTAACCCCAGGATGCCCGCGATTAGCAATGAAACAGCACCGGCAACCGCGTTCGCCTTCATCAGGCTCTCGGCGGACTTGTCAAAATAGAATCCCGAATCCGGGCAAACTCTGAACTGTGCCATTTTAATTCTCCCTCACGAAGATTTTACCGAGCATCAGGTGATGCCCGATGCCGCAGAACTCATTGCACACCACCGTGAACTCGCCCGCCTTGTCAGGGGCTACCGTTATCACCATTTCATAGCCGGGAATAATCTGCAGGTTGATATTGACCGGTTGCAGTGAAAATCCATGATTCCAGTCCATCGATGACAGGTGCAGGCGATAACTCTGGTCTTTTTCGAGCTCGAGAATCGGATACCACTGCCACAACCTGCCGAGCATGTAAACGTCACTGCCGGCCGGCGGTTTTACAATCGGTATCCCGGCCTGTTCACCGACCTTGTATTGCGCGACCATTTCATCGACTCTCGACTGAAATCGTTCAGGGGTAGTCTGGTAGGCTTCATTGGAAAGGTTCTGTTTTCCGTAGATATGCCAGTAAGGCATCATCACGAACATGATCAAACACCAGACCAGTGCAATTCCAATCCAGATGACTTCCTGTTTTCCAACCGGCGTACTCCACCAGTTACGTTCCGATGGGGGTAAGAATGAGCTCATTATGAAGTTCTCCTTAAGGTTGTTACGGCGCTACAGGAATAGTGGCGATTTCCATAATGCCCCACAGGATGTAGAACACGGTCGGCATCACGATCCCCAGGAACAGCAACAGGAAAGGGTTTTCGAGTACTCGCTGGAAAAAGGGAATGCGTTCGGGTTTGGGTAGATCGGCTTCTTCTGACATGGCTAACCTCGGTTTATTTAGTTAAGCCTCGAAGATCACTACTCGTAGCCACTCATTCGCACCTGCCCAGGTTACGAAATGAACTGACAACCGGCCCACGATTAGTGACAGTTTCGGCAAATGTCAGATTACTCAAGCGATGGCAAAAATGATTTGATAAAAGTCAAATTGAAAAACTGACAATCTCTCCCCCCTGCCTTACAAACGGCGGTTTGAGGTTTGACTTTCATCAATTAGCAACAACAATGGTCGTGATAGCTTGACGAACCTGAATTGCGAATAAACATTGTGGAGCCTGTTGATGGCATTGATTGAATGGCGCGAAGAGTATTGCACCGGGATTAAAGGGGTCGACTATGAGCACGAAGAGCTCATTCGGCAGATCAATGCCGTGCACGCGTTAATCACCGACCAGGCTGACAAGAGCCTGGTAATCGACAGCCTGGGTGAAATCTATGGCAGCATCTCGGCCCACTTTGCACTCGAAGAAAAAATGATGCAAAGGCATAACTACGACCACTATCTCGAGCACAAGGCCGACCATGAGCGCCTGCTGGATGATATTCGTGATATAACCGACGAGTTCGAAAAGTCAGCCAGGCTGGATGAACCCAAGTTCAAACAGAAGCTGGCAGATTGGTTCCAGCTGCATTTCAAAACACACGATTCCCGGTTACATAATCTTGCCGGAATGCGGTCGCATGACCCGGTAAGCCAGTCAACCCTGAAAACACTGATTCAAAATGCAAAAAACAAACTATTGCAACGCCGGGTCCAGCAAGTTTAAAGGCATTCTGCTTGGCTTGCTGCTCGCTGCCGTCGCGCTCCCCGGCTCAGTCTGGTCCGCACAGCAAGCGGAAACCAGGGAAAACCTTTCCGGTTTCTATTCCCGGGATGGCAACAACGGCAGCCCCGCGAAGGCCGCCGGCAATAATATATATATCAAGTTTTTCGAAAACCGCTGGCTTGGCATGATGTTCGTCCCTTATCCCTACGCGATCGAGGTCGATGTGCCGGTCATCGCGAAAGTTTTCAAAGCGGCACGAAAACAGGCCTCGAGCGCCGCTTTTTTGAGAGGTAAATACGAACTATTATCTGAACCTGCAACGATTCAAATCGAAAGATACGGTTATCTCGAGGATCGCATCGTTTTTGAATGCGGTTCACTGTCACCCTGTACCATAAAACTGGGTGACGGCTTTCTCGAATTGATCAAACCAGGCGTCATCAACGAACACATCATCAGGTACAGCCATGTTGCTACGCCCTGATCCAGAACCTGTTATCGGTTGAGTCGTTTCATCGATGGCTAAAAAGCAGATCCTACCAATCGGCACCCTGGTGATTGGCCTGGTTTTCGGGCTGGTCATGTTGTTCACCCATCTACTGGTAAAGCCGCCATCTCCGCCTTCCGAGCTCGAGGGTGTAATACGCCCGGAATTCCGCCAGGTGACCTCTTTTCAGCTACAAAGCCACAATCGAGGCCCACTAAGCGAAAAGGATTTACTTGGCAAATGGAGTTATATTTTTTTCGGCTACCTGTCATGCCCAGACGTCTGCCCTAACACCCTGCACGAGTTGAATCGATTTCGGACATTACTGAAAGATGAAACCGGGCTGGAGCCCGAGGACCTGCAAGTGATCTTTGTTTCGGTTGATCCAGGCCGTGACAGCACAGAAAACCTGGCCCGGTACGTCGACCATTTTAATAAAAAATTTATCGGTGCGACCGCGGGTAAAGGCGCCATCGACAGATTAACAAAACAATTCGGGGCGGGGTACATTCTCGAAGCAGAAACGGCTACCGGGCAATACCTGGTTACTCATACCAGCGCTATTTTCCTGGTCGATCCGCTGGGCCGACTGGTGGCGACTTTCTCACAACCGCACTATGCCCCTACCCTGTTATCCCAGCACAGGAAAATCAAGTCATATTTTTCGGGTAGCGGTTAGATGACTTACGCCAGGATAAAATTACTCCTCCCGATCCCTGGTTTTCTTCGATTGCCGAAAGGCCCAGATGAAATAGGCCGCAATCAATAACAGGTTGATGGCAATACCGATTCCAAAAAACCCCATCGAGGGACCACCCTGCTCAGGTGTCGATGCCGCTATCGGTTGTTCGGTAGAGGTGGTAAGTTTGTCATTCATAGTAATCGACGAATTTTATCCATGCTAGTAAACCAGTTTACGCTACCGGCGCCGGCTAGTAACGCTTGTAAGTTAACCACGGGCTGGCTGTTGTTGGGACTTGCGGCGCTTGTCATCGGTGGTTTGTATACCATTTTAATCGTGTTGTCGCGCACTCCGTTCTTCCAGGAAATTGTGCCCTGGGTCGATTTCTTCCGCACCGCGCTCGTGGTTCACGTCAATCTCACGGTACTGGTCTGGTTCCTCGCCTTTGCCGGTGTTTTCTGGAGCTACACCAACTCGATGCGCTGCCTGCGCCTCGGCTGGGCTGCGCTCATGCTGGCCAGCCTCGGAACCCTTATCATCGTCATCTCCCCGTTTACCGGCGAGAGCCACCCGTTGATGAACAACTACGTACCGGTGTTACAGAACCCGGTATTCTTCATCGGACTCGGCGTCTTCGGAAGCGGATTCTGCCTGCTGGTAATACGTAGCTGTTTCACCTCATTTGACAGCGACAACCAGACCAGCGGCGAATCAAGTTTGCGCTTTGGGCTGTTTGTCGCGGTGGTGGCGTCGCTGTTTGCGCTGGCCGCGCTACTGTTATCTTACCTCGGAATTGACGCGGGCTTCGAAGGCCTCGCCTACTACGATCGCCTGTTCTGGGGCAGCGGCCATATTATCCAGTTCAGCCATACCCAACTGATGTTGGTGGCGTGGTTATGGTTGGCCACGGTCAGTGGCGGTTACCTGCGCATTTCACCGCGCGTGACGCTGTTCTTGTTCCTGCTCGGGCTACAGCCCGTGCTGGCAGCACCGGTCATATACCTGGTATTTGACGTCAGCTCGGGTGACCACCTGTTCTGGTTTATCCAGTTGATGAAATACGGTGGCGCGATTGCCGCGGTACCGATCGGCGTGGCAACGACACTTGCGATTGCCGAAAAATGGCGCCCTGCCCCGGGCTTCGAAATCGAGAGAAACGCGCTGTTGTTCTCGGTTTTACTGTTCGGCGTCGGGGGCTCGATCGGTTTCATGATCAGCGGCAGTACGGTCACCGTACCAGCGCACTACCATGGTTCCATCGTCGGCATAACCATTGCGTTTATGGGCATCAGCTATCACTTGCTGCCGCACCTGGGATTCAGAAAAGTCGAGGGCAGGATTGCTCGCTGGCAGCCCGGAATTTACGGCACGGGGCAGCTACTGCATATAATCGGCCTGGCCTGGTCCGGTGGCTATAACGTGGCGCGCAAATCAACCGGCGCCGAACGCGGCTTCGAACAGATAGCGGGTATGGGCTTGATGGGATTCGGCGGCCTGGTTTCGATCATCGGCGGAATCATCTTCCTGGTACTGATGTACCTCGCGATGAAACCCGGCAGAAAGCTTACCCGGGAACCATAGAGTCTGCGTTTGCTGGCAAGCACCGGCCCGCGACATCAGCTCTTTTTTCTATCACCCGCAATAAGTGCCACTGCGGCCTCGAGCAGATCCCGCTCGGTGACAATACCCAGTAACTGACCACGAGCGACAACCAGCAAACAACCGCTATCAGTTTCGAGCATCCGCACAAACGCTTGGTCAAGCGGTATGTCTGGAGAAATGGTGAGCGGATTGGTCTGCATTACCTTCGAAACAGGAATCGGCTGCTGTGGTGTTTCGGTTTCGGCTGAATACAGGCGCAGCAGTTCGCGCGTTGACAGTAAACCAACCAGTTCGCCAGCTGCACTTTCAACCGGAACATGCCGTACATGCCTCCATTCCATGGTGCTGGTGGCCAGGTCCACCAGGTCTTCGGGACGTACCGTGAACAGGTTCGTCGTCATTACATCGCCCACCTTTTTGTCAACCTTCATGTCCTCAGCTCCGGTATCTGGCGCAACCAGCTCCCAGTCGTGTACGGGTATGTCACGACCCTGGCGTTCGCACATTAATTTCACTGCCTCTTTACATACTCCCTCACGCTCCTCCACCGGCACATTTTCCAGGCTGTCCAACAACCACCGGGCACCGGTACGTCCACTTTTGGTGCGAGCTTCGATGATACCGAGGTAATAGTCGATATCTGCGCTCGGCACCTGCAGCGCTTCTAGTCCACTGCGCGCGACCGGAATCAACTCTTGCAGCAGGAGTTCGCGTGCACCCAGCCGACGTCCATCAAGCCAGGTAAACCGTGTATCGAGCCCGTGCTGGGCTGCCGAGAAGAGATTGAGCCTGGCATCCTCGAAGGCGATACGCTGTGGAATCTTGTCGGCATCCGTCTCGAGACCCTGCATCAATCCGTAGAAAAGAGCGGTGTTGGCAACCTCATCAACGATTGTCGGTCCGGCCGGCAGGGCACGATTTTCGATGCGCAGGTGCGGCTTACCATCGGTGATCCCGTAGCAGAGCCGGTTCCAGCGCCACACGGTACCGTTATGCAGCGACAGCGCGCTCAGCTCCGGAATGCTCCCGTCGCGCAGTATCTGGAAGGGATCATCAATTGGATCACTGACCATGATGACATGATGGCGCATCGCATTTTCACGAAAGATGTCCAGCACCGAGTCACCTATCCAGGTTTCTCCAAATCCAACGCGGGTCGGAACATTACGCGCAAGCTCCGGTGTGGAACGGTATTCAAAGGTGCGTTCGAACAATGCCACCCTTGTTTCGTGCCAGACGCGTCGGTTGAGGAGTACCGGGGCATTTGCCGCTACTGCAAGCAACGGCGCGGTGATTAGCTGAGCGAGATTGTACAGCCTCCCTGCCTCGTCAGGCGCCACTTGTAAATGGAATTGAAAACTGGTGTTAGCGCCTTCGATAACGGCACAGTCATGGCTGAATTCGAAGTGGTCCACACCGTCAATTTCCAGCTTGATCCTGTCACCGCGCGCCGCCATACAGGTATCGTTGAGGCACTTGTAACGAACCTCAGGTGTCAGATTATCGAGCGAGACATGTTCGTCTTTGAGTGTGGGCAGGATTCCGGTAAGGACGATGTGAGCACCTATGTCATTGGCCGCGCGATTCGCCTGCAATAGGACGTCGTCGAGCCCACGTTCCATGGCTCGCAGAAAATCGCCACCGATCAGTTCAGGATCGAGATTTGCCTCGAGATTGAAACGTGCCAGTTCGGTCGTAAATCGATCGTCGGCAAGACCTTTAATTAACTGGTCGGAGATGGGAGCCGGGTATCCCTCGGCGTCGACGATATACATTTCCTGCTCGACACCCACGCGATGCGTATTACGCTCGATGAGGTCTTGCTCAATCATAACCTCCAAAGCCCGTATGTCATTGAGCATTGCGCGAACAAATCTCCGCGTGCGCTGCTCGTCCGACGTGTCATGCACCCGGTGTTCGCCCATCTTAAAATCTTAACATCTTGAATCAACATGGAATTGAGCCAGATCAACGCAGTATGCTAGCCACAACACCATACTGAATCCAGTAAAATCAGGATAATAATCTTTGTTACACGTGCCAAATTCAAACCATGAGTAAGGTCACGATTGCCGCCGGCAGCCAGATAACCGCTGAAGCCGGTGCGAAAGTTGCAGAACAGGGTGGAAACGCAGTCGATGCTGCGATTGCGGCCGCTGTTGTTTCTATATGCACCGACACCGGAATCATGTCGCCCGGCTGTGGGGGTTTCATCACTGTCTGGCCACCCGGCGATGAACCCGTCGTCGTCGATGGCTATTCAGCGATGCCCGGCCGCGGGCTGGAAGGCGAACACTTTGGCGATGCCACGCACGAGGTCGTATTCGATTATGGCGGCGAAACTCACCAGCGCGTCGGCTATGGCACGATCGCGACCCCGGGCGGGTTTGCGGGGTTGGCGCACGCTTCGCAACGATTCGGACGATTGCCCTGGAGCAGCCTGTTAGAGCCGGCTATCGAATGGATTGAACAAGGTTTTCCGCTCACGGGTGGCGCAGCGGAATACCTCGGCTTTACCCACGCCGCGATCTATTCCTGGCACCCCGACAGCTACCGGATATTGCACCACGAGGACGGCAGTCCGCTAAGTCAGGGCGACATTGTACGTATCCCCCACCTGGCCGATACCCTGAAGACGATTGCGCGCGATCCGGCTTCTTTCTACGGTGGCGAACTTGGACGGCACATCGCCACCGGCATAAGAGCAAACGGAGGCCTGCTTGGTATCGAGGATCTAGAGGCCTACGAGGCGGTGGAGCGTAAACCAGTTAGAGCAAAAATCGGGGACTGGGAGGTTGCCACCAATCCGCCACCGGCGGTCGGCGGCTCTTGCCTGGCCGCCATGCTGCTGTTACTCGAAAGACTGGGACCCGGCAACAACCTCGAAGAATCGGTAAGGCGCATGGTGACTGCACAGCGCGCAGTTCTCGGTTTCCGGGCCGAACACCTCGACGGTGCACACAAAGCTCTGCCGGACGAGGTGAAAAGGCTACTCAGGCTGGCCGACCTCGCTGATCCCACCTTGCTCAGCGCACCCTCTACGAGCCACATCTCAGTAGTCGACTCAGACGGGCTGGCCTGCGCAATCACGGCCTCGGCCGGTTATGGATCAGGGGCCATGATCGAGGGCACCGGTTTCTGGCTGAATAATTCGCTCGGTGAGCTCGACCTGCTGACCAAGGGCCTGGTCGGCCTGACGCCAGGTACCCGACTCGCTTCCAACATGGCACCCACCATCGCGAAACGACACAGTGACGGAGCCATTGTTGCAATTGGCTCGCCGGGTGCATCCCGCATCACCACGGCAATCGCCCAGGTACTGGTGAATTTCGCCCGTAGGAACATGAACCTTTTGGACGCCGTCAATTATCCGCGCTTACACGTTGAACTGGCGGCAGACCCCGGCACTATTGCTTTTGAGCCCGGCCTGCCGGTCGTATCGATGCAGGATCTGGAACCGAGACCTTTCAGCGAACCATCAATGTACTTTGGCGGCGTACAGGCAGTATTCGGATCGCAGCACGATGGTTTGCACGGGATTGCTGATGCCCGCAGGGGCGGCAGCGTCGCCAGCGTCTAGACAAATTACCCCGCATGAAACTAAATGCAGTGGTGGCAGGCATCAATGTAGTCCGTGAGATTTCTGTCGACCGGTTGAGCTGACAACCCACTCCGGACACCCAGAAAATTTGATGTGTTGCGTCGATCAGTTGAACTCACAGCCCATTACAGATACTCATACCCATTCTCAACCATACTGGTAAGAGTTGACGGGTAGCTGCCAACAATCACAGGATCATGCGCCCGCTGACTACAACTAGCTCGATCCAAACACGAGATGTTCGCTGCCTTGATTTCAAGTTAGCGGGTGGTGAAATATTTCAAGTACGAGAACATCCGGTACACGGTATGATCTCAACTATTTAAATACCGTACAAATACGGATGGATACATTACTATCAATTGTTGGATTGACTGTGTTACTTGTTGCTCTAATATAATTTTTGGTATTTTGGTTGATTCCCCTCAATTAATACATTCCATACTATTGGAAGTAAATGAAACGATTTTTCATCAAACTAATCATGCATGGTATCGCCCAGTTACATTGGCGGGGTATCCAAACTCTCGGGGATTGGCTGGGTTGGCTGCTTATGAACACTAAGAATCGACAACGTCGAGACGCACTAATCAACATCCAATTATGCCGCCCTGATCTCACTCCCGTACAACAGAGAGAATTACGACGCAACAGCATAATCCATTTTGCCCGGACTTATATCGAATTTTGCGCTATGTGGCTCTGGCCCGTGCAAAAGGTATTGGATTTGGTAGTCAAGGAATCCGGCACTCACCAGTTGGACAGGGGTTATAGGCAGGGTCTTATAGTACTGATACCCCATCTAGGGGACTGGGAAATTGTTGGACTCTATATGGCGGCTCGAGGCCCAGTCACCAGCATGTACCGTCCTCAGAAGCACATAGACGAGTTAATCCTGCAGTCCCGTCAGCGTAATGGGGCCAGACTAGTCCCGGATGATCTGCGAGGTGTTAAGCAATTGTTGCAAGCTTGCCACCAAGGCGAAACTGTATGCATACTTCCAGATCAAGTGACCCGAGAGGATACAGGGTCAGTGTACGCCCCCTTTTTCGGAGTTCCTGCCGTAACCATGTTACTAGCGTCAGGTCTGATCCGGCGTAGCGGAGCAAAAGTAGTCTTTATGTTCGCCGAACGCTTGCCTCGGTCCGATGGTTTCCATCTGCACTGTCTACCAGCGCCTAAGGGGCTGGACTCAAGTGACTCAGTTACAGCAGCAAAAGCGCTCAACCAAGGTGTGGAGGATTGCATTGCCATCTGTCCAGAACAATATCATTGGACATACAGGCGTTTTCGACGTCTACCGGATGGTGGGCCTTCACCTTACAGGGGGCGTTCTATATAAGTCTATTCTCTCCGTTTTACATCTGTAAATACCCTAACCTTGGACAAAACCCTGAATACGGCTAGATGCTTTCCGTTATGGTCAAATTTTTAAATTTAGCTTCTGGCACTTCAGAGCCATTGCTTAGAAGTTTGTTAATGATCGGAGTATGCCGAAAGCTGTTGTTGAGTATTAATTTCTGAGTGTCGGCTGTTGGCCGAAGATTGCCTCCTGGCCTAGCCAATTGAGTGTCTCCTTTGGAGAAAGCTGACGCTCAAATCCTATAAATCAGCGGCGATTTACGACCCAAAATCGACGCTTAACTATTCTGATGAGTATTACCTGAAGTTCGATATTGGATCGTCTACAGAGGCCCTTCATAGAATTTAAGTACTGGCCTTCGAATCTGATTTTACTGTTCTATTATCTTATCCCGACTAGTGCATCCAATTGCGCATCAGGTTCAGGCATGTGCAGGATGATCGAGACGCGTCGGTTATGTCTACGTCCCTCTGAAGTATTATTTTCCGATCGCGGACGGGTATCTGCATAACCGATTGCACGGATACGATCTGGCGCAATATCATTTGCGATCAGTTGTCGTGTAACCATCGTGGCACGAGCAGAGGATAGTTCCCAATTAGAAGGAAAATGCGCGTTATTGATAGGCACACTGTCAGTATGTCCCTCAACAGACATATTTAATTTTGAATGATTGATTATTACAGCTAACTGGCTTAATAATTCCAGCCCCCCTGATTTCAGCTCTGCGCTACCTGGCGGAAAAAGGATCTTATCGCTGATTTCCAGATTAACGTGATCCTTCTCTTCACTAATTTCGATTTGATGATCCAATCGTGATTTTTTTATCTCTCCGATCAGTACATTGATTCGCTCGTGCGTGAATGAGGTCATTCCCTCCTCATGAGTTTTTGAATCCGCAAGATCAGGCATAAATGATCTCTCCTCAGGCTGCTTATACGATTTCATCTCATCGCCTGAATCCGCGGGCATATTTTGATTTTCTAGTTTGTCCAGATTTGCACTGACCTGCATCAATGATTCATTGTCTGGATAGAAATCTGACATCGCCAGCAAAATAACAAACAAAGTTAATAACAGAGTCAGGATATCGATGTAACTGATTACCCATGCTTCTTGGTTTAAATTTGTGGATGTATTGGGAACATCGTCCCATGCGTTATCATTGAACTGTTCAAAACCTAACTCTGATGTCTGACCTGATGCATTTGGTCTGTAAACGAACTGGTCTTCTTTATTCGAAGCTAGCACTGCACTTATGCTCAGGCAGCTCTCGCTAGAGAATAGTCATTTTCATTGAATGATATATCTTCTGGTTGTGTCCAGAAGAATTTAATCGCATCCAAAATCAATGCGGGGTGGCGTCTTTCCTGTACCATAAGCAGTGCTTCGCAGAGCATATGATTCACAGCAAATTCAAGTTGTTGACGACGTTCGAGTTTCATAGCCAATGGCTTCAGGATCAGATTTGCTGCAACAATTCCGTATAAGGTTGTTATCATCGCAAAAGCCATGGCCGTACCAATCTCCGAGATTCCACTTGAACCAATTCCATGCAGCATGTGTATGAGGCCGAATAGGGTTCCCATCATGCCAAATGCCGGGGCAAAAACCGCCATGGTGCGCATAATGTTTACATCGGATTCGGCACGCTGTCGTTGATTATGCATTCGATGGCGGAGGAGTTTAATCAATTCATCTCGACTGCCGCCATCAACGATATGCCGTAAACCGGTAAAGAGAACAGGATGCTTGATTGCCGGTAGCTGGCCCTCCGCAATACGCAATTTACCCAGTCGATATAATTCGGCAAAATTGAATAACTGCTGTATCTCGGTTGCGACGTTTGGACTGTGGTCTTCCAGCAACATGGGTATCTGTCGCAGAATACGCACCACCTCTTTCATTGGCCTACTGACCAGAGTTGCAGCCAACGTGCCACCCAGTACGACAAATAAACCCGGGATGTTAATAAAAGCTCCGATATGTTCAGGCACCAGTAAAATCATACTGATTATAAGTAGTAAACCGCTACAAAGCCCCACGGTCGTAGATTGGCGTAAACCTTTGAGTGTTCGTTTCATACTATAACCTGCATACCGTTTGCCGATTTTGTACAAACGGAATACAAGCAATAACTATTCCATAATCCGGATTCCTAGTTAAGGCATTGATAATCCAATACAATTTTCTTATGTGTTATTAAGATTAAAAGCTCATAGGTGGCAAACATCGGCCACATACCTGGCAACAACTGGAATAAAATAAACAGAATACAGGTAGCACAATAGTTGGAGGCACGAAAAATAGAGGAGTCGCTGATTAATAAAAAATGTGTATCAAAAGAATCAGTCTAGATCAGATTTATTTAACCACTTAACGTCTGCTCCTTGGTTTGGCCCCGGATTTACGGACCACCTAACTTAGCGCGATAATGCGCAAGGGGGTGTGTCATGGGAAGAAGAAAGCGATACAGCACAGAGTTCAAGCGACAGGCATTGAAGCGAGCTGATGAACCCGGTGTTACCGATACTTTGGTCTGTGAAGAACTGGGTATCAGCACTCGACAGCTTCGACGGTGGCGAGATCTAGTCAACCAGCATGGTGAAGTACAGGCCTTTCCGGGTCACGGTAAGAGCCGGGATGAGGAGGTGACGCAACTCAAGCGGGAGTTGGCCAAGGTCAAGGAGGAGCGGGATTTTTTAAAAGAAGCGGCGAGGTACTTTGCCAAGGAGTCGAAGTGAGATACGGGTGTATCCATCGACGCCGCGAACAACATTCGGTGAGGATGATGTGCCATCTGCTCAGGGTTTCACGCAGTGGATACTACGACTGGTGCAACCGAGACGAGTCCACCAGGCAACGCCGGGATCGGAGATTGATGCCACTGGTTCGCCAAGTGCATTTGGAGAGCCGAGGTGTTTACGGGGCCCGTAAGATTCACCGTGAGTTACGTGCGATGGGGGAAGCCTGTGGTCGACACAAAATCGCCCGTTTAATGCGACAGGCCGGTCTTAAAGGCTGTCCGAAGCGTCGCTTTCGCAGGGTTGCGGGAAGTCCACCCAGCTACCCGGTCGCCCACAACCTATTGCAACAAGACTTCGCCGCTGCACAGGCTAACGAGCACTGGGCATCCGACATCACGTTTATCTCAACGCGTCAGGGTTGGTTGTACCTGGCGGTGGTGATGGATCTGTTCTCTCGACGTATAGTCGGCTGGGCGATGGATCGGCATAGCAGTCGACAGCTGGTGGTAGATGCCATGAAGATGGCCCTGGGGCAGCGAGATAAGCCAGCGATGCATCACTCTGATCGTGGTCCCCAGTATACGAGCGATGATTTTCGTGGCCTGTTGCGTCAGCATGGTATTGAATGCAGCATGAGTGGTCGAGGGAGTTGCTACGATAACGCGCCAGTGGAGAGCTTCTTTTCCTTGCTGAAGCGTGAACGTATTCGACGGCAGACTTATCCAACACGAGAAGACGCCAAGACAGATGTGTTCGATTATATCGAACGGTTTTACAATCGATGGCGGCGTCATGCTTATCTTGGATATATCAGTCCTGTAGAGTTTGAGAAACAGGCAATGAGGACTTAATCAACTGGTCCGAAATACTAGGGCCGAATCACCTGGCCGTTCTCGGACCCACGAATTGCACTTTTCAGTGTCCGCTTTGGAGAATATCAACGCTCAGAATCCATATTTCAGAGTCGGCTAACGACCCAAATCGATCACTAAGTAGCTGTCAAAATTACTTACATTTTAATAGTTACACTAAATAGTATGTTATATGCATGTATGG
>Ga0224508_10002161_pt1 | contig 17024 bp, 29 predicted proteins | sample SF_Jan12_sed_USG_4_FD_170157 | JGI IMG/M metagenome (GOLD analysis project Ga0224508, IMG submission 170157) | Sediment microbial communities from San Francisco Bay, California, United States - SF_Jan12_sed_USGS_21 | ecosystem: Environmental > Aquatic > Marine > Sediment | place: USA... | reverse complement strand
TGCCGGGCGACAATGTGAAGATGGAAGTGGCGCTGATCGCGCCGATTGCGATGGAAGATGGCCTGCGCTTTGCGATCCGTGAAGGCGGTCGTACCGTGGGTGCCGGCGTCGTATCCAAGATTATCGAGTAATTACTATGGCTACCAATCAAAATATCCGTATCCGTTTAAAGGCATTTGATCATCGTCTGATCGATCGCTCGGCGGCTGAAATAGTTGAAACCGCGAGACGCACAGGTGCGCGGGTCAAGGGTCCAATTCCCCTGCCGACCCGTAAAGAGCGTTTTACGATCCTGATTTCACCCCATGTCAACAAGGATGCACGCGATCAATACGAAATTAGAACGCATAAGCGGCTGATGGATATTGTTGACCCTACTGACAAAACTGTTGACGCGCTGATGAAGCTCGATCTGGCAGCCGGGGTCGATGTCCAGATCAAGCTCAACTGACAAAAACTACGGTTTCTGGCATCCGCCGGAAACCATAGTTTTTGTCATCCCGGAAAGTGCGCAAGCACTTATCCGGGATCTAAGAATGTGCTACCACTCTAAGATTCCCGCTTGTGCGGGAATGACGTCAACTTCTTCGCCGGAATGACGTCATTTTCGAACCTCGGATGCCTCACTTACCGGCAAGGCAAAAAAGATGCCAATATTGCCGATAAGTACTTAACTTCCTGATTTTTATCTGGTATAGTGCGCGCCCTCGCGGCCCGATACGGACATCCTGTATCGGGCCGCGCGTTTGAAAGCAGGGTAGTAAATTATACGGCGATGTTGTGACATCGGCCGCTGTAAAGGGAATTACAGGCGTTCTCCATGGCAAGCAAGTCATTGAAAACGAAAGAAAAATATAGAAGGTTTATATTTTTCGTCATTTGAAAATTCGCGGATGAATTAATCAAATGCGACCGCTAATTATTTTTGAGGTTTGACAATGTCTCTCGGTTTGGTAGGACGAAAAGTCGGTATGACCCGAGTTTTTTCTGATAATGGTGCTTCTATCCCGGTAACGGTTATCGAAGTTGAGCCCAATCGGGTCTCACAGATCAAAACAGTTGAAACTGACGGCTACGTTGCGGTACAGGTTGTAACCGGTACGCGTCGTGCCAATCGTGTGACCAGGCCGATGGCCGGACACTACAAGAAGGCAGGTGTTGAAGCTGGACGTGGTGCCTGGGAATTTCGCGTCGATTCGGTCGATGAAATCGAACTTGGTTCGGAATTCAAGGTTGACCTTTTCGAGCAGGGCCAGATCGTTGATGTTTCCGGCGTTTCCAAGGGTAAAGGCTTCCAGGGCGGTGTAAAACGTCATAACTTCAGTATGCAGGATGCCACTCACGGTAACTCGATTTCCCACCGCGCCAACGGTTCCATCGGGCAAAACCAGACCCCGGGACGCGTTTTCAAAGGCAAGAAGATGTCGGGCCACATGGGAGCAGCAAATACCACCGCCCAGAACCTGGAAGTCGTCAAGGTCGATGCCGAACGTAACCTGCTGTTAATCAAGGGTGCTGTGCCGGGTGCGAAAACCGGCGATGTCATTGTTCGCCCGGCATCCAAGCAAAAGTAACACGGCACCCCAGAGTCAGAGAAATAGAGATAATAAATGGACATCGCGATTCATAATTCGAAGAAAAAGGTATCCGTATCGGATGATGCCTTTGCCGCCAGCTTCAATGAAACGCTGGTGCATCAGCTTGTCGTGTCATACATGGCATCAGGCCGTGCCGGTACCAAGGCGCAGAAAACCCGTTCACAAGTCAGGGGTGGCGGCGCCAAACCCTGGCGTCAAAAAGGAACGGGCCGTGCGCGCGCCGGTACCATTCGCAGCCCGATCTGGCGTTCAGGCGGTGTCACCTTTGCGGCGACCCCGCGCGATTACGGCAAGAAACTGAACAAGAAGATGTATCGCGTCGGCATGCGTAGTCTTGTGTCCGAGCTGGTACGTCAGGATCGCCTGATATTGATCGACAAGCTCGGCGTTACCGAACCAAAAACAAAGCAGATGCAGGCGCGTTTGCAGGAACTGGGTGTCGATGACGCGCTGGTGTTGACCGACGGGCTCGATTCAGCGGTGTATCTTGCGGCACGCAATATTCCCAACATCCAGGTGATGGATATCGCGATTGTCGACCCGGTCAGCCTGGTCAGGCAGGAAAAGATTGTCATCGACGAGGCAGCGCTGAAGAAACTCGAGGAGCGTTTGTCATGAACCAGGAAAGAATTTTCCAGATATTAATAACCCCGCACATTTCTGAGAAGGCAGCTGTGCTGGGTGATGCCGCCAATCAGGCGGTGTTTCAGGTCGCGAACGATGCAAAGAAGGCCGAAATCAAGGCTGCCATCGAGCAATTGTTTAACGTCAAGGTTGCCAATGTGCGCACGGTCAATATGAAAGGTAAAACCAAGCGACAGGGCCTGCGACGTGGCACGCGTTCAGACTGGAAGAAAGCATATGTTTCACTCGAACTGGGTCACGAAATTGACCTGGCATCCATAGGTGGTTAAGCATCATGGCACTGATTAAAGCAAAACCAACCTCTCCGGGTCGCCGCTTCGTCGTCTCGGTCAAAACCCCTGGCTTACACAAAGGTAAGCCGTTTGCAGGGCTGATTGAAAAGAAATCCAAGACAGGTGGTCGTAATAATGGTGGGCGGATCACTACACGTCACATCGGTGGTGGTCACAAGCAGCGTTACCGCGTTATCGACTTCAAGCGTAACAAGGATGGAATCGATGCAGTCGTCGAGCGAATCGAATACGACCCCAATCGCAGTGCCCATATCGCACTGCTGAAGTACATGGACGGCGAACGCCGTTACATTATCGCTCCGAGGGGCATTGCCGAGGGTGCAAAGCTGCGCTCCGGTGAGGATGCGGGTATCAAGAACGGTAACAGTCTGCCATTGCGCAGCATCCCGGTGGGTTCGGTGGTGCACTGTATCGAGCTTAAGCCGGGCAAGGGCGCCCAACTGGCGCGCTCAGCCGGCACTTCGGCGCAGTTTGTTGCGCGTGAAGGTGCTTATGCCACGTTACGACTGCGATCAGGTGAGATGCGTAAAGTTCTTGCCGACTGTCGTGCCGTAATCGGCGAGGTCGGTAATGGTGAACACAGCCTGCGCTCACTGGGTAAAGCAGGTGCGACCCGTTGGCGTGGTGTTCGTCCCACCGTGCGCGGCGTGGCGATGAACCCGGTTGATCACCCTCATGGTGGTGGCGAAGGGCGGACTTCGGGTGGCCGTCATCCGGTTTCACCCTGGGGCACCCCGGCCAAGGGATACAAGACACGTTCGAACAAGCGCACCGACAATCTTATCCTGCGCCGTCGGAACAAGAGGTAATAGTAGATGCCACGTTCACTGAGAAAAGGCCCGTTTATCGATCAGCACCTGATGAATAAAGTGACTGATGCGGTTGCCACCAATAACAAGCGTCCGATCAAGACCTGGTCGCGGCGTTCCATGATTGTGCCCGAGATGGTTGGTCTGACCATCGCAATTCATAATGGGCGGCAGCATGTGCCGGTATTGATAAACGAGAATATGGTCGGCCACAAACTCGGCGAATTTTCGCTGACGCGAACCTACCGCGGCCATATCGTCGACAAGAAAGCAAATAGATAGGTAACGGACATGGAAACCAGTGCTAAACATCGTCACGCCAAGATTTCGCCGCAGAAATGCCGCCTGGTCGCGGACCAGGTGCGTGGACTGCAGGTCGAGAAGGCGTTGACCCTGTTGACTTTCAGCAACAAGAAAGCCGCGGTATTAGTGCGCAAGGTGCTCGAGTCGGCGATTGCAAACGCCGAGCATAATGATGGCGCCGACATCGACGAACTCAAGGTTGCGTCGATCTATGTAGACCAGGGACCCAGTATGAAACGCATGCGTGCTCGGGCCAAGGGTCGTGGAAATCGAATTTTAAAGCGTACCAGTCACATTACCGTGACTGTCGCGGACAGTTAAAGAGGCCAGCATGGGACAAAAAGTTCATCCAACAGGGTTTCGTCTCGGGATTGCCACCGACTGGACCTCGAAATGGTATGCGGATACATCGCAATTTGCCGATTTTCTCGACGAAGATCTGAAAATCCGTGAATTCCTGAAAAAGAAGCTGGCGCAGGCAGCGGTCAGTCGTATTCAGATTTCGCGTCCGGCGAAATCGGTTGCAGTAACGATTCATACTGCGCGTCCGGGCATCATCATCGGCAAGAAAGGCGAAGATATTGAAAGGCTGCGTATTGAAGTAGCGTCGCTGGTTTCGGCGCATCTTAATAATGTCAAAATCAATATCGAAGAAATCCGCAAGCCGGAGCTGGATGCCCAGCTGGTAGCCGAGGGTGTTGCCTCGCAGCTGGAGCGCCGCGTGATGTTTCGTCGGGCGATGCGCCGTTCGGTCACCAATGCAATGCGGATTGGTGCCGAGGGTATCAAGATTAATGTTGCCGGCCGTTTGAACGGTGCGGAAATCGCACGTAGTGAATGGTATCGCGAAGGTCGCGTGCCACTGCATACCCTGCGCGCAGATGTCGATTACGGTTTTGCCGAAGCCCTGACTACCTACGGTATCCTTGGCGTAAAGGTTTGGATTTACAAGGGTGAGGTTTTCGATCTTGAAACCAAGGGTGGCGCTGGCAAGCCCGCGGCCAAGTAAGAGAATCGAGTTATGTTACAGCCTAAAAGAACAAAATTTCGCAAGCAGTTTAAAGGCCGCAACCGTGGCCTCGCAACTTCCGGCGGTAAGGTCAGCTTTGGTGAATTTGGTCTCAAGGCCGTTGAACGCGGCAGAATTACCGCGCGCCAGATCGAGGCAGCCCGTCGTGCGATGACACGTCACGTCAAGCGTGGTGGCAAAATCTGGATCCGTGTTTTCCCGGATGTGCCGGTTTCGAAGAAACCGCTGGAAGTGCGCATGGGTAAAGGTAAGGGTAACGTCGAATACTGGGTTTGCAAGATCCAGCCCGGGCGCATGCTCTATGAAATGGAAGGCGTGGACGAAGGTATCGCCCGTGAAGCGTTTCGCCTGGCGGCCGCCAAGCTTCCGTTTAAGACAATATTTGTTTCCAGGACCGTAATGTAATGAATGCTGCAGAACTACGTGGAAAGACTGAAAAGGAATTACGTGAGGAGTTGCTTGCGTTACGGCGCGAGCAGTTCAACCTGCGCATGCAACAGGGTATTAATCCGGATGGTGTGCGCAGCGATCGTATTACCAGCGTGCGTAAAGATATTGCGCGCGTAAAAACCGTTATGAATGAAAACCGTGGTGGTAAAGAATCATGAATGAAAAGGTTTTAAGAATCCAAACCGGCTCGGTTGTCAGCGACAAGATGGACAAATCCGCGGTGGTTATGATCGAGCGCAAAGTGAAGCACCCGGTCTACGGCAAGTTCATGAAAAAGTCGACCAAGTTCCATATCCATGATGAAAACAATGAATGTGGCGTTGGCGATACCGTTCAGATCTCAGAATGTCGCCCGATTTCCAAGACCAAGTCATGGAAACTGGTAAAGATTGTTGAGAAGGCAAACTAGAGCGCGCAGGTAGCAAGCTATGATCCAAATGCAAACAGTTTTAAACGCCGCAGACAACAGCGGTGCGCGCAAAGTACAGTGCATCAAGGTGCTCGGTGGTTCTAAGCGCCGTTATGCCGCGATCGGCGATATCATCAAGGTCAGTATCAAGGATGCTATCCCGCGCGGTAAGGTTAAAAAGGGTGAAGTTTACAATGCCGTCGTGGTGCGTACCGCGCAGGGCGTGCGACGTCCGGACGGGTCTGCGATTAAGTTCGACGGCAACGCAGCGGTAATCTTGAACGCTAATCTGCAGCCGATTGGCACGCGTATTTTTGGCCCGGTAACCCGCGAACTGCGTGGTGAAAAGTTCATGAAAATCATTTCGCTTGCACCTGAAGTGCTCTAGGTATCGGGATTAAGAGTTATGCAAAAGATTAAAAAAGGCGATGAAGTCATCGTGATCGCGGGGCGCAGCAAAGGCCAACGCGGTAACGTGCTGAAACGACTCGATGACAGTCGTTTGTTGGTGGAAAACGTCAACATGGTCAAAAAGCACGTCAAGGGTAACCCGCGTAGCGGTGAAGCCGGTGGCATTATAGATCAGGAATCCCCGATTCAGATTTCTAACGTAATGCTTTTCAACCCCCATACCCAGAAAGGTGATCGGGTTGGTTTCAAAACCCTGGAAGACGATCGCAAGGTCCGTTACTTCAAGTCTAACGGCGAAGTCGTGGATATTTAGGAATAGATAATGACCAGATTAGAACAACATTACCGGGACACTGTAACGAAAGATCTGCAGGCGCAGTTTTCTTACAAGTCATCGATGGAAATTCCGCGTATCACCAAGATCACCCTTAACATGGGTGTCGGTGAAGCCTCGCAGGATAAGAAGATCATTGAACATGCGGTCGAAGACATGACGCTGATTGCCGGTCAGAAACCGGTGGTAACGCTTGCCAGGAAAGCGATTGCGGGCTTCAAGATACGTGAAGAAATGCCTATAGGCTGCAAGGTAACGCTGCGTCGCGACAAGATGTATGAGTTCCTGGACCGACTGGTTAACTTTTCAATTCCGCGAATTCGGGATTTCCGTGGTCTTAGTCCCAAGGCGTTTGACGGGCAGGGTAATTATAACCTGGGGATCACCGAGCAGATCGCATTCCCGGAAATCGATTATGACAAGATTGACAAGCTGCGTGGATTGAATATCAGCATTACCACCACTGCGCGTAACGACGATGAAGGACGTGCGCTGCTGGCGGCTTTTCAGTTTCCTTTTAGAGGTTAGACGAGTTTAGATTATGGCAAAAAATTCCATGGTACAGCGTGAATTGAAGCGGAGTCGCCTGGTGGCGAAGTACGCTCAAAAACGCAGTGAGCTGAAGGCGACCATCGCTAGTAGTGATTCGACCTACGACGAAAAGATGGCCGCGGTTGAGAAGCTGCAGAAGTTACCGCGCGATTCATCCGCGGTACGCCGGCAAAACCGCTGCCGTGTCACCGGAAGACCCCATGGTGTTTACCGTAAATTTGGGCTGTGCCGTAACAAGATCCGTGAAGCCGCGATGCGTGGTGATATCCCGGGCCTGGTTAAGGCAAGCTGGTAAGAGGACAGAAATGAGCTTACAAGATCCAATCGCAGACATGCTGACTCGCGTGCGCAATGCGCAAAAGGCGAACAAGGTCAACGTAATAATGCCCGCGTCCAAGCAGAAGTCGAGAATTGCCGAAGTGCTTAAAGACGAAGGTTATATCAGTGATTACAAGGTTTCGGACGATAAACTGAAGCAGTTGATTATCGAATTGAAGTATTACCAGGGCAAGCCGGTAATCGAAAAAATGCGACGCATTAGTCGCCCCGGCCTGCGCATTTTTAAATCGAAAGATGACTTACCGTCGATTAACGGTGGGCTCGGTATCGCGATTATATCTACCTCGAAAGGGGTTATGACCGATCGCCAGGCCCGCGCCGCAGGTTTCGGTGGCGAAGTCATCTGCTCGGTGGTTTAGGTTTAGGACATGTCCAGAATAGCTAAAAAACCAATCGAATTACCCAATGGCGTTGAATTCAGCGTCAATGGCAGGGAAGTATCCGCCAAGGGTCCCAAGGGCTACCTGACGCTGACCCTGCATGATGCGGTCAACCTGACCCAGGAAGATAACGTACTGACCTTGTCGCCAAGGGACGAGCGCCAGTCATCGCTTGCGGTTACCGGAACCATGCGCTCCGTGGTTAACAATATTGTCGAGGGTGTTGCCAACGGTTTTGAAAAGAAACTGCAGTTGGTCGGTGTCGGTTACCGCGCGCAGGCACAGGGTAAGCAGCTCAACCTTTCCCTGGGATTGTCGCACCCGGTTATCTACCCGGTCCCCGAGGGAATCGAAATAGAAACCCCGGCGGCAACCGAAATTATCGTGCGCGGGTGCGATAAGCAGCAGGTTGGCCAGGTGTGTGCGGAAATCCGCGCATTCAGACCACCCGAGCCTTACAAGGGCAAGGGTGTTAAATATGCCGACGAGCAGATCGTCCGCAAAGAAGCGAAGAAGAAATAGGTTAGGTTATGGATAAGAAACAATCCCGAATCAGACGTTCGCGTCGCACGCGTGGCAAGATTGCATCCCTGGGTGTGAATCGATTGTGTGTGCACCGTACTCCGCGTCATACCTATGCGCAGGTTATCTCCGGTAAAACCGGAACAGTGATTGCCGCTGCATCAACCCTGTCGGCTGATGTTAAAAAGGCGATCAAGTACCCGGGTAATGTCGATGCAGCGACTGCCGTGGGCAAAGTGATTGCCGAAAAGGCAAAGGCCGCCGGTGTCGAGTCTGTTGCATTCGATCGCTCGGGTTTTAAGTATCACGGTAGAGTCAAGGCCCTGGCCGACTCCGCTCGTGAAAATGGTTTGAAGTTTTAAGCGCGCCTAACCGGGAGATTCGAATGGCAGAACCCAGAAATACACAGGCTGGTGACGATTTGATGGAAAAGTTGGTCGCGGTCAATCGCGTGGCCAAGGTAGTCAAAGGCGGGCGTCAATTCGGCTTTACTGCGCTCACCGTCGTCGGTGATGGTAACGGTAAAGTTGGTTTTGGATATGGTAAAGCGCGTGAAGTGCCGCTGGCTATCCAGAAGGCGATGGAGAAAGCGCGCGCCAACCTGACGACTGTTGCGATTACCAATGGTACATTGCAATATCCCCTGAATGCCCGCCATGGCGCGGCAAAGGTTTATATGCAGCCCGCATCGGAAGGTACCGGTGTTATTGCCGGTGGTGCGATGCGTGCGGTTTTCGAGGCCGTAGGTATACATAATGTACTTGCAAAATGTAATGGTTCGCGTAACCCGATTAACCTGGTACGTGCGACCATCAGCGGCTTGCAAAACATGAAGTCACCCGAGGATATTGCCGCCAAGCGCGGTAAGACCGTCGAAGAAATTACAGGTTAACGTGATGGCTGACGAAGAAAAGACTGTTAAAAAAGCCGCTAAAAAGGCGGCGCTAAAGAAAGCTGTGACCAAGAAGGCTGCGGTCAAGAAGGCGGTCGCCAAGAAAGCTGTCGCCAAGAAAGCGGCACCGAAGGTTGAAACTGTGGTTGCCAAAGAGGCAACTGCACCGAAAGCTGCGGCTAAAAAAGCGGCCGCACCAAAAGCAGATTCTGCTGTCAAAAAGCTGAGTGTGACGCTGGTACGCAGCAAGCACCATCGCCTGGCCTCGCACAAGGCTTGTGTGGCGGGCCTGGGTCTACGCCGTATGCATCAGACCGTGCAAGTGATCGATACCCCTGAAAACCGCGGTATGATCAACCGGGTCCACTATATGCTCAACGTCGAGGAAGCGTGATGTACCTGAATAGTTTGAAACCTGCGAAGGGTTCTACCAAAGCATCCAAGCGTGTCGGCCGAGGAATCGGCTCCGGCCTTGGCAAGACTGCTGGACGAGGCCATAAAGGTCAGAAGTCCCGTTCAGGCGGTGGTGTGCGCGCTGGATTCGAAGGCGGACAAATGCCATTACAGATGCGTCTGCCGAAGTTCGGATTTACCGCGCGTAAATCCCGGTTTTCGGCAGAGGTACGCCTGAGCGAAATCGAAACTTCCGGTCTTGATAACATCAGCCTTAAGGCACTGCTCGAAGCCAACCTGGTACCAACACAAACCCGCCAGGCCAAGATTTTCCTGTCGGGCGAACTGAAGCGTAAGGTTAGCGTTGACGACAGCGTTGGCGTGACCAAGGGTGCACGCGCCGCAATTGAAGCCGCTGGCGGCAAGGTAGCATAGGCGCATCATGGCCGGTCCCTCTGCACAACAGTTAGCCAGCAGCCTCTCCGGAGGCTCGTTAAGCGAGCTGCGCAAGCGCATCTTTTTTGTGATTGGCGCGTTGATCGTATTCCGTATCGGTACCTTTATTCCGGTTCCGGGAATCGATATCAACGTGATGCGGGAGATTTTTGAGCAACAGCGGACAGGCATCCTGGGCATGTTCAACATGTTCTCGGGTGGTGCGCTGGAACGCATGTCGATATTTGCACTGGGTGTTATGCCCTATATTTCGGCATCAATTATCATGCAATTACTGACGGTTGCGGTACCGACCCTGGAGCAATTGAAGAAGGAAGGTGAATCCGGTCGTCGCAAGATTACGCAGTATACGCGCTATGGTACGGTCGTCCTGGCAACCTTCCAGGCGATTGGTATCTCGATTGCGTTGTCCGGACAAAGTGGGGGCGGCGGTGCGGCACTGGTCGTCAACCCGGGCCCGTCTTTCATTTTTACCGCGGCGGTTACGCTGGTCACCGGCACCATGTTCTTGATGTGGCTTGGTGAACAGATTACTGAACGCGGCGTCGGTAATGGTATCTCGGTCATTATCTTTGCCGGAATTGTCGCTGGATTGCCATCGGCGATCGGTGGCACTTTTGAACTGGTACGTACCGGCGAACTGAATTCACTGGTGATCCTGGCACTGTTTGCCGGCGCACTTGCGGTTACCTACTTTGTTGTTTTTATTGAACGCGGGCAACGGCGTATTACCGTGAACTATGCCAAGCGCCAGCAAGGGCGCAAGATGTATGCGGCACAAAGCAGTCACCTGCCGCTGAAGTTGAACATGGCCGGTGTCATACCGCCGATTTTCGCTTCCAGTATAATTCTATTCCCGGCTACGTTGGGTAGCTGGTTTGGCCAGGCTGAAGGCATGCGCTGGTTACAGGATATTTCTGCAACGCTGTCTCCAGGACAGCCCTTGTATGTCATGTTTTATGCTGCCGCGATCATATTCTTTTGTTTTTTCTACACCGCGTTGGTGTTTAATTCGAAAGATACCGCGGAAAACCTGAAGAAATCCGGTGCATTTATTCCGGGTATTCGTCCAGGCAACCAGACAGCGAATTATATTGATGGTGTGATGTCCCGCCTGACCCTGGTTGGCGCAATGTACATTACCGCGGTCTGTCTGTTGCCGGAATTTTTAATACTGTTCTGGAATGTGCCTTTCTACTTTGGGGGCACATCGTTGTTGATTATCGTCGTCGTGACGATGGATTTTATGTCACAGGTGCAGGCACACCTGATGAGTCATCAATACGACGGTTTGATGAAGAAATCAAATTTTAAGGGATATGGCGGCGCCGGTGTGGTGCGCTGATTCCCGGGATTAAGGTAGGACCATGAAGGTAAGAGCTTCAGTTAAGAAAATGTGTAAAAACTGCAAGGTGATTCGTCGCAATGGTGCAGTACGCGTGATTTGCACCGACCCGCGCCACAAGCAGCGCCAGGGTTAGTCGTGCACGTGGTTGATTTGTTGATAGATTTATTGAATTTTGGGCGCTCGAAGGCTAGAATCTGCGCCCATTTTGGCCTAACGGCTTAGGAGAACGATTTTTTATGGCTCGTATTGCAGGCGTAAATATACCTGACCACAAGCATACAGTGATTGCATTGCAATCAATTTTTGGTATTGGCGCGACGCGCTCTGCCAATATCTGTAGCGCGACCGGTATCGACCCCCAGACCAAGGTGCGTGAGTTAAACGAAGAGCAGCTCGAACAGATTCGAGCCAGTATCGAAACTTTTACCACCGAAGGCGATCTGCGGCGCGAAATTTCGATGAATATCAAGCGTTTGATGGACCTCGGTACCAATCGCGGGATTCGCCATCGTCGCGGTCTGCCGGTGCGTGGTCAGCGCACCAAGACCAATGCTCGCACCCGCAAGGGACCGCGTCGTCCGCTGAAGCGATAATCCAGGATTAACAGGTAACAAAATGGTTGATACAGCACGTACCAAGAAGAAAACCAGGCGCGTCGTTTCTGACGGCGTAGCTCATATTCATGCGACTTTTAATAATACTATCGTGACCATCAGCGATCGCCAGGGCAATGCTTTGACCTGGGCTACCGCGGGTGGTTCGGGTTTTCGCGGTTCGCGCAAGTCGACGCCGTTTGCGGCACAGGTCGCGGCAGAACGCGCGGGGCAGGCGGCACAGGAAATGGGCATGAAAAACCTCGAAGTCATGGTCAAAGGTCCAGGACCGGGGCGGGATTCAGCTGTTCGTGCACTGAACGGAATCGGATTCAAGATTTCGCGCATAGATGACGTTACGCCGATTCCGCATAATGGTTGTCGTCCTCCCAAGAAACGTCGTGTGTAGGCAGGTTTTATAATGGCAAAATACATCGGACCAAAATGCAAGCTGATGCGTCGTGAAGGCGCCGATCTGAGCTTGAAATCTTCACGTCGCGCGGTTGATACCAAGTGCAAGATCGACAATCCTCCCGGGATGCATGGTGCAGGTACGCGTAAACCCCGGCAGTCGGATTACGGATTGCAGTTGCGTGAAAAGCAAAAGTTACGCCGTATTTACGGCATCCTCGAGCGTCAGTTTCGAAACTACTACAAGGAAGCCTCGCGTTTGAAAGGCTCTACCGGTGAGAACCTGTTGCAGTTGCTGGAGGCCCGGCTGGATAACGTGGTTTATCGTATGGGTTTCGGTTCAACGCGTGCGGAAGCCAGGCAACTGGTGAACCATAAGTCGATCCAGGTGAACGGTAAGATCGTTAATATTCCGTCGTACGTGGTCTCTGCCTCGGATATCGTCAGCGTGCGGGAAAAATCCCGTAAACAGGCACGTATTTCCGAGTCACTGGCGTTGGCCGAACAAACCGGTTTTCCGGACTGGGTCGATGTTAACCAGAACAAGTTTGAAGGTACCTTCAAGGCGCTGCCAGAGCGCAGCGAATTGCCGCCTGATATCAACGAGCAACTTGTCGTTGAACTTTACTCCAAATAATTAGCGGGTTATTTATGTCTAAAATGTACTCTGATTTACTGAAGCCGAAGCATGTTAAAGTCGAAGAACAGGAGACTTACCATGCGAAAGTTTCAATCGAGCCGCTGGAACGCGGTTTTGGTCATACCCTCGGTAATGCGCTGAGGCGTATTTTGCTGTCTTCGGTGCGTGGTTGCGCCATCGTTGATTGCCGCATCGAAGGTGTGCTACACGAATACACAACGATCGACGGTGTTCAGGAAGACGTGATCGATATCCTGCTCAACCTGAAGGGTGTCGGCATCATCATGCATGCCAAGGACGAGGCGACCCTGACCATATCCAAGAAAGGCCCGGGAGTTGTCACAGCCGGTGATATCCAGCTCGACCACGATATCGAGATTGTCGATCCGGATTACGTTATTGCAACCCTGACCAAGGCCAAGAAATTTGAGATGTCAATGCACGTGATGAAGGGCCGCGGTTACCAGCCGGCTAATACACGCCAGACTTCGGAAGAAGATGCAGCGCTGGGCCATCTGCAGCTTGATGCATCCTTCTCACCGGTGCGCAAGATTGCCTACAGCGTTGAAGCAGCGCGCGTTGAACAACGTACCGACCTGGATAAGTTGATCATCGATATCGAAACCAACGGAACGATTGATCCGGAGGAGGCGATTCGCATCGCTGGTAGCATCCTCAAGGATCAGCTATCGGTCTTCGTTAATCTCGAAGGTTCGGATGAAGAAGTCGAGCACGAGCCGGAATCACATATCGATCCGATTCTGCTGCGCCCGGTCGACGATCTCGAGCTGACTGTGCGCTCGGCTAACTGCCTGAAAGCAGAGAACATTTACTACATCGGCGATTTAATTCAGCGCACCGAAGTCGAATTGCTGAAAACCCCGAATCTGGGTAAGAAGTCCCTGACTGAAATCAAGGACGTGCTGGCGTCGTATAGCCTGTCACTGGGCATGCGTCTCGAGAACTGGCCTCCCGCCAGTATCGAAAACGACAGCAAATTAGCAAGTTAAGAGGTTTAAACGATGCGTCATCGCAACAGTGGGCGACAGCTCAATCGAAACAGTTCACATCGCAAGGCGATGTTCAAGAACATGGCTGCTTCCTTGATAGATCACGAAGTGATTCGCACTACCGTGCCGAAAGCAAAAGAACTGCGTCGTGTTGCCGAGCCCCTGATTACGCTCGCCAAGGAAGACAATGTGTCCAATCGGCGCGTGGCTTTCAGCCGTCTGCGCGACAAGTCTGCCGTGGGCAAGTTGTTTGCCGATCTGGGCCCTCGCTACAAGGAGCGTCCCGGTGGTTACATGCGTATTCTGAAATGCGGTTTTCGTCCCGGCGACAAGGCTCCCATGGCCTATGTCGAGTTAGTGGATCGACCGGATGTTGACTACGACGACGAGTAAACCTCGCTCACAATCAAAAAAGCCAGCGTCAAGCTGGCTTTTTTTTGCCCGCTGCAGGGAACCGGCCTGATTGTTGCGCTGAACCTGGTTCCCGGCTTTCGTCAGGCTGCCAGGTCGGTGGCACGACGCCCGGCGATACTGCGCCTGTTTATTCCGAGATTCGGCAGGAATTCGTCCAGTTTACCCATCTCGACGCGACGATCCGTGCCGCTGCGCCGATCGTCGAGGAAAATGTAGTGACAGCTACAGTCTTGCTCGGTGCAGTTTTCAAGTGGCAGGGACGGCGCTTCCTGCGACAGGAATATTTGACCGGATATACCGGCGACACGATCACAGGCAATGAGTCCAGGGCGTATTTTTACCGATCGCCACTTGGTGTCTTCTGAATTTTTCTTGCGATGGTCCTGGTTTTCGATTTTCTCGAAACGCTGTAGGTTTTCACCATAATCGTATGGCCTGAACACGAGCATGATGATTGCGACAAGCATACTTAAGATAACGATAGCAAAGAGTATCGAACTCATACCAATCTCTGAGATCTGGCTTAAAAACCCTTCCATCTTACCAATTTAGCTATTTTTAGCGAGTTGACCCAGTTTTTCTCCGGGTGAAAAAAAAGCCAACTATATGTAGTTGGCTTTTTAGTTTCACTCTTTTTATTAACGATGTCTAGCACTCACCAGTGCATTTGCCTCGGCTATCGAAGCTCATGGTACGACCACTAATGGGCACATGGACCGGCATTTTACTCAGTTTACTAAAGCTATCGACGCGCGTGCCCGCAATTACCTTGCCGTTCCTAGTGGATGGCTGGTTGGCGTGAGAGGCGATAACGGAATTGGGTTTTATCAATTCGTTAACGACCCATGCCGCCTCAGTCGGTCCGGTGGTGAAGGTATCGCCGATATTAATCACCACCAGTTTTGCATCATAGTGGTCATTGACCACGGTCTCTTGTTCCGCGGTAATACCGGTGTCGCCGGACAAATAGGCAACCAGGCCGTTCGAAAAGGTCAGCACATAACCTGTCGGTGGACCGGCGTAAGCGGTCAGCCCCGCGGCATTGAGCATGTCACCAAGTTCACCGCCAATCATGTGGCCCGAAATGCCATTGGAATGCACTGCCGGCACCGTGGTAATGGTGACGCCACCAATCATTCGGGATGCGCCGAAACGAACCAGCTGTGAATTCTTGGGATCACTACCCAGGGCTTTCAACTTGGAGGCGAAAAATTTGGGCATTTCGCTACCGGTCACGATCTTTGCTCCCTTGGCGTGGGCGATGTTGGCGGCATTGGTATTCGGCAGCGCGTTGATTGGGAAACTCGTGCTTTTACAGTCGCTATCGCCGGGCGCTTCAATGTGCTTGTCGCCGACATGATCGCCATGCATATGGCTGACGAGTATTACGTCGATTTTACCCAGTCGCGGGTCTTCTGCACCGGCAACAGTGCGACCTGGATCATAGAGAATTCGAGTTCCATCGGGGTCTTCGAGGACCAGGGCCCGATCGAGCTGGCAAAATTCACCTTGCTGGCTGCCAAGCGGGGTAATTTTTACGTCAGCCGCCGATGCTGACTGATTGAATAGCAGAGCCGACAATGCGACGGCGACAAAATAGGGCAGGGTTTTACCGGGTTTCATTTGAGCCTCCTATGGTAATTTTTCTATCAAACAATGTTGTTTATCAGATCGAGGATTTCGTCTCGGCGCCTTTCCATCAGAGCGTGATCGCCACGGGTCTCGAGGTTCATGCGCAACAGTGGTTCGGTATTGGAAGCCCGCAGGTTGAAACGCCATTCTCCGAAATCCATGCCCAGGCCGTCGGTGCGATCAATGTGGTGAGGCAGTTCGGCGTAGTGTGCTTCGACTCTTTTAATGACCATCGCAGGGTCGGCGACCGTGGTGTTAATTTCACCGCTAACCGGGTATCGTTCGATACGTTCGTCAACCATTTCGGCAAAAGATCGGTTCTGGGTCGAAATCATTTCGCTCAACAGCAGCCACGGGATCATGCCACTGTCGCAATAGCCAAAATCGCGGAAGTAATGATGGGCACTCATCTCGCCGCCATAAATGCCGTTGACCTTGCGCATGGTTTCCTTGATGAAGGCATGCCCTGATTTGCTTTGCACGGGTTCACCATTGCTTTGCGATACAAGGTCGATGGTATTCCAGGTCAGGCGCGGGTCGTAGACGATGCGCTCACCGGGGTTTTTCCTCAGCAGCTGCGCACCCAGCAAACCAACGATATAGTAACCCTCGATATAACGCCCGTTATGATCGAACAGGAAACAGCGGTCGAAGTCCCCGTCCCAGGCGACTCCCAGGTCGGCGCCATGCTGTTTTATCGCCTCAATGGTCGCGCCGCGCCCCTCGGGCAGCAGCGGATTGGGGACGCCATTGGGGAAACTGCCGTCGGGATCATGTTGTATCTTGATGAATTCGAAGGGCAGACGTTTCTGCAGCAAATCGATGACCGGACCTGCCATGCCGTTGCCCGGGTTGGATATGATTTTGAGTGGCTTCAGGTTATCGGGGTTACCGATATAGCCCAGCAGGTGATCGATGTAGTCGCTTGACAGATCGGTCGCCGTAACGCTGCCTTTGTGTCGGGATTCACTGAAGGATTCTTCCTCGGCAATACGACGGATGTCCTCGAGCCCGCTATCGGCACTTACGGGTTTGGCGCATTCGCGCACGAATTTAAATCCATTGTAGTCAACCGGGTTGTGGCTTGCGGTGATCATGATGCCACCGTCGAGTTCGAGATGAAAAGCGGCGAAATAGACCTGCTCGGTGCCACACAAGCC
>Ga0224508_10002160_pt1 | contig 17026 bp, 18 predicted proteins | sample SF_Jan12_sed_USG_4_FD_170157 | JGI IMG/M metagenome (GOLD analysis project Ga0224508, IMG submission 170157) | Sediment microbial communities from San Francisco Bay, California, United States - SF_Jan12_sed_USGS_21 | ecosystem: Environmental > Aquatic > Marine > Sediment | place: USA... | reverse complement strand
CCAGAACCGTTCGAGTAGAAAAACAATCATTTCTGGTTGTCCTGATTAACAAGCGAAGCGACAAAAGTTCATTTATCAAAAATATGCAAATTATGAATTTGTAACAACACTGATTATCATTTTTTCCAAAAGTATTACACTGCACAAAAATCAACTGACCAATCGAGGTCAACAATGATGAAAGCCATTGGATACGCAGATGCAGGTCCGATCACGGAAAAAGGTGCCCTGATCGAATTTGAGACGGATATACCGGAGCCCGGTCCAAACGACCTGCTTGTGGAAGTCCGCGGTATCTCGGTCAATCCGGTCGACGTCAAGGTACGCGCAAACGTTCAGCCGGATGGTGGGCCTCGCATCCTCGGCTTCGACGCCGCCGGGGTTGTCAAGGAAGTTGGTTCTGAAACCACGCGGTTCCGGCCTGGCGATGAGGTGTTTTACGCGGGGGACATAACCCGCCCTGGCACCAACGCAGAGTTTCAGCTCGTCGACGAGCGTATCGTCGGTCGCAAACCATCATCCCTCGGTTTCGCCGAAGCTGCCGGTATGCCCCTCACTACCATTACAGCCTGGGAGATCCTGTTCGACAGCTTTGGGCTCAAAGAGGGTGAAGGCGAAGGTGACGCACTGCTGGTGATCGGAGGCGCCGGCGGCGTGGGATCGATTCTGACCCAGCTGGCGAAGAAGCTCACAAGCCTGGAAGTTATCGCAACGGCGTCGCGCCCTGACACACAAGCATGGGTCGCGAAGATGGGCGCCGACCATGTCGTCAATCACCGCAAGCCGCTCGATGAAGAGATGAAGGCTCTCGGGATTGCGCCACGCTACGTCGCTGCGCTCACTAACACGGGCGATCATTTCGCGTCCATCGTCGAGCTGACAAAACCGCGAGGTCACATCGCGCTTATTGACGATCCTGCGTCGCTCGACATAGTTTCTCTCAAGAGCAAGGCGCTTTCTGTTAGCTGGGAGTTCATGTTCACCCGCTCGATGTTCCAGACTGAGGACATGGAGGCGCAACACAATTTGTTGAGCAGAGTTGCGGACCTTCTGGACGACGGCACGCTGGTTTCGACTGTCAACCGGCACGGTGGTGACTTGAGCGTCGCAAACCTGAGGGCCGCGCACGAACTGCAAGAAAGTGGAACGGCGATCGGCAAGACCGTTCTGGACGGATTTATCAAGGAGGCCTGAAATGTCAGCACTCATTATCGTCGCCAATGTCCATGCCGACGCCGGCAAGATCGATCTGGTCAAAGCCGAGCTGGAAAAAATGAGCAACATCGGTAGCTTCGCGAATTAGCTCCGGCGACTACTAGATGCTCAAGCGTCATAAAATTGGGGAAGCGCCAGTCTGGGACCGAAGACTGACTGTGGTTCTCGGGTTTCTGTTTGGTGTGACACTGCTTCTTTTCGCGGTCTGGGCGGTCATTCTTTTCATCAATTGGGCCGAAGTCGACGATTGCCTGGACAGTGGCGGGAGCTACGACTACGAACGAGGGCGTTGTGACTTTAATGTGAATCACCCGAAACCGTGACGCGCGGCCATGAGAACCCCAAAATCTTGAATTTGCTCAAGTCACTGTTCGTAAGCGCTTACATGATGGCGGCCATGGTCATCATCGTGTTTGCGGTGAGGTCTCTTCTGGCAAGCGCCGATGTCATCACCTGGGGCGGCGTCATACTCGCGTATGCACCTTTCATGCTGTTTATCAGCTGGCTGATGGTGTTCAGGAGTATCGCCAGAACCAGCTCCCGCTTTCCAATATTGATCGCACTCGCCTCGTTGGGTGTCATCGCCTCTGTCTGGGGATACCTGCAGGGAGGCAGTCTTGTTGCGCCCGTGTTGGCGGTGGCAGGCCTCATCGGTTTCCTGGTCTATGACTACTGGTATTCCAGTTTCGGTCGCAGCCACAGCAGCCAGCTTTCAGTCGGTCAGGCGCTGCCTGCGTTCGAGTTAAGAAACACGGGCGGGGAAATGATCTCTTCGGCATCCCTGACTGATAAGCCAACCGTCTGGATCTTCTACCGCGGCAATTGGTGTCCACTGTGCATGGCACAGATCAAGGAGGTGGCGGCCCAGTACCAGCAGCTCGATCAGCTCGGTGCACGTGTTGCGTTAATTTCACCGCAACCGCACGAGCTCACAGTCGGCCTCGCGAAGAAGTTCGACGTATCGTTCGAATTCCTGACCGACGAGCACAACCGCGCCGCACATACCTTGGGCATTGCCAACGCCTACGGGGTTCCGATGGGCATGCAGGTCCTGGGCTATGACAGCGAGACGGTGTTACCCACGGTCGTCATCACTGCAGCGGGCGGGCGTATCCTGTGGGCGGATGAAACGGACAACTACCGGATGCGTCCCGAGCCGGACCTATTCCTGGATGTTCTGCGCGAAAGTTGATTCATCGCCCGAAATTACCACCAGGGTCAGGCTTTCGCAGTGCCAAGCAACACGCAGAATCGCGGTTCGACCCCGATTTCCGGTGTAGTCTAGCTGTATGACGACGATGACTGCTGCCATCCTGGTACTGCGCATACTCGCAGCATCCCAGGTATTGCTGGCAGCGACTGCGCTTGCAATTTCTCCAAATCCGTATCGCACCCGCGTACTAGGTGTTGCACTTGTGTTAGGTGTCGTTTCCTACCTGATCTCTTCGCCCGTTTTCGACCACATCAACCTGGAAGTCGGGCCATGGTTCGTCTTGCCGGCTGATGCTATTCCGCCGTTGTTGTTCTTTTTCACGTGGGACTTGTTCGAGGACGACCGACAGCCGCCATTGTGGGTTTGGCTCATTGCGGCGATCTACATTGTGCCGGCGCTGTGGATCGGGCTCGAAAGGGGCGCAGCAGAGCCTGCTGTGAGCATCTACGTTTTGGTGCCTGTTCAGCTGACAAAACTTGCATTCGCTGTCGGCGCGATATTCATCGTCTGGAGGGGTCGGGAAAACGACGTTGTAGAGCGTCGCTTGAAGATGCGGCGCGTGTTCGCAGCCAGTATCGGTGTCATGGTTGCAGCGGTCGTTGCAACTGAACTGGTTACGGGTTGGAACGTGCCGCAATTGATTGAGCTGGTCGGAATGGCGGCGATCTTCGGTGCGACCCTGATGCTTAACCTGGCTTTCCTGCGGCACAATCCGACGTTCGTGCTGCGGGATTCACGGCCTTTGGCGCCGGTGCTGCCGGAAGAAAACCCGCTTGTTGACGCGCTCAATAAACTGATGAGCGAGGATTGCGCCTACACCAACCACGATTTACGCATCGCCGACCTGGCAGCAAGACTGAAAGTGCCGGAGTATCAGCTGCGCCGGACGATAAACCGAAACCTCGGCCACCAGAACTTCAATCAGTTCGTCAACCGTTATCGTGTCGAAGAAGCTGCCCGGCGGCTCACCGACGAGCCTAGAGCCCCCGTGCTTACCATCGCGTTGGATGTCGGTTTTCGGTCGATCTCGTCGTTCAATACCGCCTTTCGAGCTCATTACAAGAAGACGCCGACAGATTACCGAAAGAGCAGGCTGGTGGATTCTTAGAAAAGCTATCGAATTTTGAAATCCGTCAGCAACTGCAACGATTTCGGGAGAATCGGAAGTGACCTAAGCGTGTAATGCCCATTGATGTTTCACAGGAGAACAGCAATGGGATACCCGATCTGTGCTTCGCACACTGCCAGCGATCTAGCCATCAACGAAAGACGCGCCGACCTCGATTGGTTGCGCGTCATCGCATTTTGGCTGTTGATCTATTATCACGCGGCGATAGCGTTCGTGCCGGCTGGAATTCCCATGATTCAAAACGCCGAATCAAGCTCCCTTTTGCAGGTGATGGCTGGCTTTCTGCACGAGTTCAGGCTGGCGTTGCTGTTTCTCATATCCGGTGTCGGCGTGTCGTTCGCACTTCGACACCGAAATAAAGCGCAGTTCATGCGGGATCGCGCGGTGCGACTGCTCGTGCCACTGGTATTTGGCATCTTGGTCATTGTGCCGCCGATGATATTTCTGGAAAAGCGTTTCATCGGCGCGTTCAGCGGCTCATTCGCCGAGTTCTATCCCATGTTCTTTACCGAAGGTGTTTACCCTCGCGGAAACCTGAGCTGGCATCATTATTGGTTCATCTTCTATCTGTGCCTCTATTGCCTCCTGGGCTGGTCGATCTTCGCGTACTTCAAGCGCGCCGCCGGACAGAGCCAACTTGCGCATTGGTCGCAGAGACTGTCGCGAGGAGGGTACTTGTATCTGGCGATCGCGCCCCTGGCCATTGTCGAGATTGCGTTGCGTGCGTGGTTTCCAGGGTTTCCCGACCTGATACACGATTGGGCGAACTTCAGTCACTGGTTCATGATCTTCATAGCCGGCTTCCTGCTGGCTTCAAGTAGGCCGTTGCTAAATCGTACGCAGCATTTGCGTGGCCAATCGTTGGCGTTGGCGATGATTGCCACGGCGACCTTGTTTGCTCAGTTCTGGCTACCCGGGAAGGGACATTTCTCGCCGCTGGTCAACGGGGAAACCGATATTGCAACCTATGTCTGGTTCTGTGTTTTGCGTGTATCGAATGTCTGGTTCTGGTTGCTTGCCTGTCTGGGTTACGCGGGGCGTTATCTGCAACGCCCGAGCCGTCTCCTGACGTATCTCAATGGCGCCGTTTACCCTTTATTTTGCCTGCACCTAACGGTCATTGTGGCGCTGGAATATGTGATCGTTCCTCTCCATTGGTCGATATTGGCAAAGTACCTGGCCATCACGACGGGTACGATCGTCGTATCGCTTGGCAGCTACGAATTGTTGTGGCGTAGAATCGCCTGGGTGCGACCACTTCTGGGCCTGAAACCCCTGCATGGCGAAAAGCTGAGAATAGAATCGAGCGGAAGCGATTCATCGAAGGTCAGTTTATGAGGGATTCTGCGGATTGAGGTCTCTTCGCAACTCAGGTGCAATTACTGTGGCCCGGCAAGAGAACCGCTATGACCACCACGCTGACGGTCCGCGACCTTACCAAGATCTATCGCACAGGCGAGGTCGAAGTTCACGCACTGAGGGGCGCCAATCTCGACCTCTACGAGGGCGAGCTGGTCGTCATGCTGGGCCCGTCCGGGTCGGGCAAGTCGACGCTCCTCAATATCATTGGCGGGCTCGATACAGCGACCTCGGGCACCGTGCGTTTCCGCGATCATCAATTGACCGGCGCGGAGGAGTCAGAGCTGACGCGCTTCAGGCGCGACCATGTTGGATTCGTGTTCCAGTTCTACAACCTGATCCCGAGCCTGACGGCCGAGGAGAACGTGGCGCTGGTTACGGAGATTGCGAAACAGCCGCTCGACCCGGTCGCGGCGCTGGGAATCGTGGGCCTGAGCGAGCGTGTGAATCATTTCCCGGCCCAACTCTCCGGCGGTGAGCAGCAGCGCGTAGCTATCGCCCGGGCGATTGCCAAGCAGCCCGAGCTATTGCTTTGCGACGAGCCTACCGGAGCGCTCGACAGCGAAACCGGCATTCTCGTGCTCGAGGCCATAGAGCAGGTCAACCGCGAACTCGGCACCACCACGGCCGTCATCACCCACAACACGGTCATTGGCTCGATGGCCGATCGCGTTCTGCACATCGCGGACGGCTCGATCGCGAAGATCGAAGAGAACGCCGAGCGGCGGTCCCCGGCGGAGATGGCCTGGTAATGCGTGCGATTGACCGAAAAGTCCTGCGCGACTTGTGGCACCTGCGGGGTCAGGTGCTCGCTATCGGCATGGTCGTCGCGGCGGGCATCGCGGCACTCATCATGTCGCTGTCGACGCTCGAGGCACTGGACGAAACGACCGCGGCCTACTACGAACGCTACCGATTTGGCGACGTGTTTGCGTCGGTCAAGCGCGCACCCAAAAGCGTCGAGCAACGTATCGCCTCGATCCCTGGTGTACGTACCGTGCAGACGCGTGTGTCTCAGTACGCAACGCTCGATACCGAGGGCTTTGCCGAGCCCGTGATGGGCCGATTCGTGTCCTTGCCGGAGGGGCGCCAGCCGATCCTGAACCAGCTCGCGTTGCGCAGCGGCCGCCTGCCCGAGGACGGTGCTGACGACGAGGTCGTGCTCAACGAGCCGTTCGCCGAAGCACACGACCTCGTGAACGGTGACGAGATCGTCGCCGTGATCAACGGTCACCGACGGGAGCTTCGCATCGTCGGGACCGCATTGTCGCCCGAATTCGTGTATGCACTGGGCCCGGGTGCCCTGATGCCGGATGACAGGCGCTTCGGCATTCTCTGGATGGGGCACCAGGCGCTCGCGGCGGCTTACGACCTCAAGGGTGCGTTCAATAACGTGTCGCTGGTTCTTGAACGCAACACAAACACGGCGCAGGTGGTTCAGCAACTCGACCGTGTGCTCGAGCGCTACGGCGGAGTTGGAGCGATAGCCCGAAAAGACCAGCTCTCCAACTGGTTCGTGATGAACGAGATGGATCAGCTCAAGACCATGTCGAAAATCCTGCCGACAATCTTCCTGATCATCGCGGCGTTCCTCACCAACATGATCATGGCGCGCCTCGTTGCAACAGAGCGCGGCCAGATCGGGCTCATGAAGGCCTTCGGCTATTCGAACTCCGAGGTGGGGCTGCATTACGCCAAGTTTGTAATCGGCATCGTCTTCGTCGGTAGCGTGATCGGCATTGCGGCCGGTACCTGGCTGGGCCGCATGAACACCCAGATGTACGCCGACCTGTTCCGCTTTCCATTACTCTTGTACCGGCCGAGTACGTCCGCAATAGTGATTGCGGTCAGCGTGAGCCTGGCATCGGCGCTGCTCGGCTCGGCCGGGGCGGTGCACCGAGCGACCAGGCTGCCACCGGCGCAGGCCATGCAACCACCGGCGCCTGCAGCCTTCCGGCGCATGCGCCTTTGGGACACACGAGCGGCGCGTTGGCTCGACCAGGGCTCGAGAATCATCGTGCGCAATATCCTGCGCTCACCGATGCGTTCTGCGTTGACGACGCTCGGTGTCGCCGCATCCGTTGGCCTGCTGGTCCTTGCGATGCAGTGGAACGATGCGCTCAATTATCTCGGACAGAGTTACTTTTTCCATGCTCAGCATCAAGACGCGACGATCGGACTGGCCGAACCACAGTCCGAAACTATCCTGCACGATTTCGAACATCTGCCCGGCGTGCTTGCCGTTGAACCGATGCGCATCGTCAGCGCCGATCTGTCGGTAGGGCCAATCAGCCATCGGGGTTCACTCACGGGACTCAAAGAGGATGCCTGGCTACAGCCGATCTTCGATGACGCGAGCGCGCGAGTCGTACCCGTGCCGCCGAACGGACTGGTGCTCGGCACAGTGCTCGCGGACAAGCTGGGTGTCTCCATCGGCGACCAGGTCTGGCTCGACGTACTCGAGGGGCGCCGGCCGCGAGTTTCGATGCCGGTCGTCGGGCTGGTCGAGACCTACATCGCAATGCCGGCGTTTGTGCATATTGACGCGCTGAACCGCTTACTCAAAGAACGGCCGAGCGCCGAGTACGTCAACTTACTCATCGATCGCCGCCATGAGGCGGCGTTCTACGCCAGGCTCAAGGAGCTGCCGCTGGTATCGGCCGTGATGGTGCGCCAGGCTGCGATCGACTCCTTCTATGGCACGATCGTCGAACACATCATGGTGTTTATCACATTGTTTTCGAGCCTCGCCTGCGCGCTCGGATTCGGTGTGGCCTATAACAGCGCACGTATCGCACTCTCGGAGCGCGGCCGCGAGCTAGCGACACTGCGCGTACTCGGCTTCAGCCGTGGTGAAATCTCCTACATACTGCTCGGTGAAATCGGACTCCTGATTGCCGTTGCGTTGCCGTTGGGCTGCCTGCTCGGCCGCGGACTCTCCGAGCTCATGGCTACGGCATTCAACACCGAGCTGTTTCGTATTCCGATGACGATCGAGCCGTCGACCTATGGACTGTCGGTCGTGGTCGCGCTCGCCGCGACCCTGCTGTCGACACTCGTTGTGCGCCATCGGCTTGATCATCTCGACCTCATCGAAGTCCTGAAGACCCGGGAGTAGACCGTGACCGCAAACACCAAGCGAATCGTGATCTGGACTGTCATTGCCGGAATTATCGTGGTTGCACTGGCGCTAAGCTTCGCGCCGCGACCCGTTATGGTGGATCTCGTCGAGGTCCGGCCCGGCCCGCTGGTCGTCACGCTGGACGAAGAGGGAGAGACGCGCGTGCACGACGTCTATTCCCTGTCGGCCCCGGTTGCGGGACGCGTGCAGCGCATCGAGCGGCACGTGGGTGACCCGGTTTCGGCGAACGAGACCGTGCTCGCGCAAATCGAACCGGGAGACCCGAGCTTTCTCGACCCGCGCAGCGAGGCGCAGGCGCGTGCCATGATCCAGGCCGCCGAGGCTGCACGCGACCTGGCCGCGGCGGCGGTCAAGGATGCCGACGCGCAGTACGAATTCGCGCGCGCCGAGTACGCGCGCATGCAGGAACTTGTCGTAGAGGGGAGCGTCTCGAAGCGTGATCTCGACAGTGCCGAACGAGACTTCAAGGCTCGTCGCGCCGGGCTGGACACGTCACGTGCAGCCCTGCAAGTCCGGAACTATGAACTCGAACTGGCGCGTGCCCAGCTCGTGTCGCCGCTGCAGACACAGGGGTCCCAGGAAGAGTGTGAATGCATCCCGATCACGGCGCCTGTAAGCGGCCGCATACTGCAGATCGCCGATCGCAGCGAACGCGTCGTGCGGGAGGGCGATCTTCTGATGCAGATCGGTAACCCCGGCGACCTTGAGATCGTCGTCGATTACCTGTCGATGGACGCGGTCAAGATCGAAGCGGGCCAGCGCGTCGTTATCGAAAACTGGGGCGGCGACCAGGCACTCGAAGGCAGGGTTCGGCTCGTCGAGCCGTTCGGTTTCCTGAAGATCTCCGCGCTTGGTATCGAGGAGCAGCGCGTCAACGTCATTATTGATTTTGCGAACGACGAGGGCTGGGAGCGGCTCGGGCATGGCTACCAGGTCGAATCGAGGGTGGTGCTGTGGGAAGCCGATGCCGTCCTGGCCGTGCCGCTAACGGCACTATTCCGCGACGGAGATGGCTGGGCCCTGTTCGTCGAGGAGGGCGGACGTGCGAATCTTCGCCATGTCGAGACCGGGCAACGTAACGGTGTGATCGCAGAGATTCGTGAGGGTCTCGACGCCGGAGAAAAGGTGGTTGTGCACCCGAGCGACAGGGTAACTGATGGCGTCAGGATTGCGAGCCGGGGTTAGCCAATTACGTTATCGTCGGGAATTCGTCAGCGCCACCTCCTGTTTTCCCTGGAAACCGGAACTAGAATCGCATGGAACATATTCCGAAGCTGTCCCCGTAGCCCAGTGTCGCCCACGTGGTCATGGCTTGCTCGTCGACGGTCGAGTTGCCATCGAAGTCGATATCGAGCCGCAAATTGCGTTCATCCAGTGCCACCATCCGAATACTACTGTTGTCGCGCCCGCTTACCAGCAGTTCGCCGGAGTACGGACCCGTGGCGGCGTCGCCATCAATCAGGAAGACATCCGGAGATACGCTCACATAGCCGAAGCTGCCATCAAGGTCCTCGCTGGTGACGGTACCCGATGAAGTCCGGGTGACTGTTACGGGTTGCTGCCCGACCATGATCTGCGCGTTGACCGTGGCGCCGTTCAAGGTCTGTGATCTGCCACCTGACCAGACGCTGAATTCGCTCGCCGAGCTATCCATGTCGACGAGGCCCGTGGTCGAAAAGACGAAGTCATAGCTTGTATTGAATGTCCCTGTTCCCGCATGGCAACTGCCGTCAATAAATCGAAGCAGGTCGTCCTGTGCAACGGTTCCAGTGACAAGATAGGCGTCCCCCGAAGTTTCAGTGAAACTGCTTACGGCAACGTTCATCTCTCCTTCGAGCCCTTCGTTGTCACGGGTGCAGCCAATGAAATCCGCATTGAGCTGATCGTTTGCGCTGAAAGCGCCTGCCGCCGAGATCGCGCCGGACACACTGGCGCCGCCGCTGGTAATGCAGGCGACCGAAAACGGACCAAAATCGCCGGACATGGCTTGCTGCTTGATCTGGCCAAAAACGCCGGTCGGCGTGAACTGGCCACCTGCCGCGACAGTGACCGAGCCGAATCCCGTTACGGCGTTGAAAACTTCGCGGGCGATGATCGGGACGTTTTCCGAAGTGATCAATCCTGTTCCGACAACGGGCGCCTCTTTGTTCAGCTCTGCCCAACTGGTGTCGATGTATTCGTCTATGACGTCGTCACCATTGGCATCGATTTCCAGCGTAACACTTGTGCTGTCAACGATGACGATACGTACGGAACTTCCGTCGGCACCGGTAATCACTATCACGCCAGTGTGCGGATCGATGTCACCGCTTGCCTGGATCGCGGTTGAAGTGGCGTAATCTACCGTGCCACCCAGCGTCTGACTGTCAAGTCGACCGAATGCTTCGGCCAGCTTGGCGTCAGGCACAACACCTGCATCGACCGTCAGAGTGTGATCGAAGTCGGTCATCGTAACAACGTCCCCGTCTGCGCCGAATTGCAGTTCTGTACCGACAAGGCTCATCGTGACGGACGGAAAATCGAGTGAGTCGATGGTGAGAGTGAAAGAGCCATCGGCAGTGACCGTTTCCATGCCTTCCGTGACCGCGATGTCAGTGAGGAGGATATCGAAACTCACCAGGAAAACGTCGGTGGCAACATCGCCTTGCAAATCGGCGAGCGTAAGATCGGCGGTTCCGCTGATTACATATCCCAGGTTGTCGTCGCAATTGTCGAAGACCGCGACGATACGGTCACCTACAGTGGGAACGTTCGGGTTCTGTACCGTTAATGTCACGTCGACGGTACCCCCATTGGCGCAGCCTTCTATCGCCTGGGCGAGGGGATCACTAAGCTTGAAATAGAGGGGTGCAAGACCTTTCATCGCGGACAGGTTGATTGTGTCGCCCGCGGCCTCTGCTATCAGGTCGTCGCCAGTGATGTCGCCGAGATCGAAACTGATGCCGATCGCCAGGACGACAGCCGAAGACACGTCTTCGCCATTTGCGGCGGAAATAGCGAGTGTCGGGTCGTCACTTGTCGGAGGCGGGATCATACTAACCGAGCCGCCGCTACTGCCACCGCCGGTGGCGATCGTGGATGCCACGCCGATCGCCAGTAGCAGGACGATCGCAACGCCGCTAAAGTCTTTTAAGTTGAAGGTGTTCATTTTGGAACCTCCAGAACGGATGCGATCACGAAGGCCGCGATGCAGCCGAATAGGGATGCGGCAACATCCGCTGGATCGAATTGTCCGTTTACAGCGTAGATTTGAATGCTGCTGACTACAGTCCACGCGCCGGATTGTGCGTCCGGAGAAATAAACAGCGGGTGGAAATAGTCCGCCTGCACGGCCTCGAGACCGGCCGCAACGACGAACCAGGCCACCGCGCCGATCTGGCGAGCGTACCTGGCACGCCCGAGCGCGAGGATGAGCAACAGGGAAAAAGCATAAGCGTGGAAAAATGAGGGCAGGATCGGCCCAAGTGAGCCGAACAACCCGGCACTGTCAGGTTGATAACTGGCAACTGGCGCAAGAAACAGGGTCGTCGCCCAGTCGCGATCCAGGACATAAACGGCAATGCCGAGTAGCAACGCGAGAATCGTAGACCCCGGCAACGCGATCTTTCCAATCGCTTCGTGCCGGAATCCATCGGTTGCGACCCTAATCACGCTCCGGCGTCGGCTTCTTCTCGCAGCACAAAAACGGCGAATCGAAACCGATCCTCGTTTGTTTGCCTATGCCAATATCAGTTTAAGCTGTCGGCAAGGCGCGTCAATTCGGAGTTGTACGCATCCGTGCGGAAGCAGGTCGGACCCTGGCGACGACGTTTTTCCGATCAGGCGACACGAGTCGCCTGGGTTGCAAGCATATTTCTCTTGATGCGATCTTCTTTAGATCGCGATAATCAGCAATTCAGCCACACATGATCGTCGGGAATTCTTTATGGACCTTTCGGAACTCGCCCAAAAGCTAAGAGACTTCGCGCAGGAAAGGGATTGGGAGCAGTTCCATTCACCGAAAAACCTGTCGATGGCTTTGAGTGTCGAGGTGTCAGAGTTAGTTGAGCATTTTCAGTGGCTTACAGAAGAACAATCATCTGGTTTGGAGGTTGAGGTCTTAGCCGACGTCGCTGAAGAGATTGCCGACATACAGATATACCTGACGCGGCTGGCTGACCGGCTTGGCGTCGACATCGAGGACGCGGTCATGAAAAAGCTTGCGGTGAATGCGAGCAAGTACCCGGTGGCCAAAGCGCATGGCAATGCGCTGAAGAGCACCAAATTCAAGTAGCAACGTTTGAAACACGAATAAAGGCCGGAAGCGATGCTTTGTCCTAAATGCAAAAATGACATGGAATTAGTTGAGTACGAAGGCGTCGAAGTCGATCGTTGCAAAAACTGCAAGGGGATTTGGTTTGATGTCGGAGAAAGCGATTGGTTGCTCGGCAAGGACGCGGCAGAAGCGATAGATACCGGCGATCCTTTGATAGGGAGGCAAACAAACGAAATCGACACTTACCGTTGCCCGCGATGCGGCGGCGGCATGATGCGCAGGATCGACCCAAAACGAACGCAAATCCGGTACGAAGAATGCACCTCCTGCCGAGGCTCGTTTTTCGATGCGGGAGAATTCTCCGATCTTATAAAGGACTCTATTGCAGAGCTTCGCAAGCGACAGTCAGCACAGAAGGAGTAGGACCGTGGGTCGCCAGACACTTTTGAAAACCTCACGACGAAGTTTTATTCGCGCGGCGTCGGCCATCGGCGCCCTCGCGGCATTACCAGGATCAGCTTTTGCACAGGGAACTGCGCGCAAACCCCTCGATATTCTGATTCTCGGCGGGACAGGGTTCATCGGGCCACATGAGATTAACTATGCGCAATCCCGCGGCCACAAAATCACCATGTTCAATCGTGGCAAGACGGCGCCGGGCATGTTTCCGGACGTAGAGACGCTGATCGGCGATCGGGACGATCAGCTTGATTCGCTAAAAGGTCGCGGCTGGGATGCAGTCATCGACAACTCCGGTTTCTTCCCGCGGCACGCGCGCCTCTCTGCCGAGTTGCTGTACGGGCACGTGGATCAGTACATGTTTGTTTCCAGCATCTCTGCTTACGCGGAGACGCTGACCGTTGAGGACGACGAGTTTTCTGCGGCGTATGCCGTGATGGACGATCCGAGCGATGAATCGGAGCATATCTATGGCCCAACTTACGGACCGCGGAAGGCTCTTTGCGAGCAGGAAGTCACGAAGGTCTTTGGCGACAAAGCCATCAACGTCCGTCCCGGCATTATCACTGGCACCGGAGACCCGACAGAACGCCTGCGTCATTGGCTGAGACGCATGCAGAAAGGCAGCGAAATACTGGTTCCCGGGCAGGAAGACCTGCCGGTGCAGTACATCGATGCAGCCGACATGTGCGGCTGGATGGTGCGAATGCTGGAAGGCGGTAGTGGCAGCGGCCCCTACAACGCGGTGGGTGCCGAAGAGCCGTATCGTGCCAGGCCGCTTCTTGAAGGTCTTCGCGATGCCACCGGATCGGAGTCGACATTGACCTGGATCGACTGGGAGTGGATTCGGAAAGAAACGTCAGAGACACCGAACTATGGCCCCTGGTACGGGGAAGGGCCGATTCCTTTCATGCAGGTGAACAATGACAGGGCGCTCGCGACAGGTCTGACGTTCAGGCCTATCGAGGAGACCGCAAAGGACATGATTGCGAAGCTTGATCAGGTTGCTGTTCGCGAGGGGCGGCGAGGTGGATTTAGCGCCGAAACCGAAGCCGCTCTGTTGAAGAAGTGGCACGTCGAGAAGGGTTGAGCGCGTTCTTATAATGGCGCTCTGCGTTGTCCCACTCTTCGTAAGACGATGTCGCGAGAGTAAAGCCCTGCCTGCAGGTTGAACTGCGGTGTCCTTTCAGGTGTCAGAACACTATTAGGATGCGGTAGACACAATGCGTGATCCGGACGTGAAATTGGCGCTTGCAGTTCTGGTTGTGGTGGCTGTCGCGGGCGTTGGCTGGTATTTCAGGGGCGAGTTCCTGCCGCAGCCGGTTGAGCAGGTTGCGACGGCACCTGAACCTGCGATCGACGAAGCCGTCGTCGATGATGGTCCAGCACATCCAATGACACCTCCTGAATCAGGAGAGTCGGTGCAAGCGGAGCTCGTACCGTTGCCGCCGCTCGACGACAGTGATGCTTATTTTCTGGTCGCGCTCGTCGATATCTTCGGCGCAAACATCGACGCGTTGCTCGTCAAGGAAGCCATCATCGACAAGTTCGTCGCGACGGTGGACAACCTGCCTCGAGATCACGTCGCTGAAAAAATCCGGCCGGCGGGACGATTGTCCCAAAGGTTTCGCGTGGACGCAGCCGGGAGCAATGGGCCAATCCATCTCAGTGCCGACAATTACCAACGATACGATCCGTTGGTCAGCAAGATTGCGTCAGCCGACATCGATGCCGTCGCGGACACCTATCGCCGCTTCTATCCCCTCTTTCAGCAGTCGTATGAGCGCCTGGGTTATCCGAACGGCTATTTCAACGATCGTGTCATCGAAGTTATCGATCACCTGCTCGCAACGCCGCCACATCCCGACGAACCGATTCAGCTGGTTCGACCGCACGTGCTTTACGAGTTCGCCGACTCCCGGCTTGAAGCCCTGTCGAGTGGCCAGAAACTCCTGCTACGCATGGGCCCTGAGCACACTGCAACCGTCAAACGTTTTCTGCGGGACCTGCGCGCCGAACTCGCTCATCAATGAGCTAATTCCTTTATCGGCCAAACTGATACTGAAATCCGATCGAAATTACGTCGCTGTCAATGTTATCGAGTTCGTAACGGGTCCAGTCGCCAAGCAGCGATAGGTTCGGTGTGACATCGACTTTCGCGCCACCGCCGTAGTAAGGATTTTCATCTTCCGGCACGTCGACTGAGAATCCGTCCACTTCGACCTCGGCATCCCAGAAGAACACGCCGGCGCGCCCGTACAGGGAGAATTGTTCGTTCAAAGGTAATCCGAGGGTTCCGCCCAGTGTCCATCCGTCCACATCGACGTCGGTACGCGTTGAAATCGGGCCGAGATCGATGGTTTCCGAAAAGTCACCGAAGTTGTGATAGCCCGCTTCGATCCCCAGGTAGTCACTGAATTGAAAGCCTCCGACGAAACGGTACGCGGTTGCGTCTGTGTCGATATCAAAATTATTAAAATCGTCTTCGAGGTGTGATGAACCGACGCTGGCGCCGAAAAAAAGTCCGGTGTCTGCATTCGCCAGTGATGGCAACAGAAGTGTAGCTAGAATCAGCCCCGGAATTGTTTGCATGTAACGTGACATAACAATCTCCTTAACAAAAAACGGCCATGGCCTGTGTGTCACGCTATTAGGCTTGAGGGAAGCTGAAGCTAAGCTGAAGGTGGATACCGGTGGCGTTTTCGGCTGAGAAGCCACGCGTTACTTGGGATAACATTGCGTGCTGCAATTGCTTACGGATCGATCGGAGCAAAACCATGCGCAGCCAAACCATATCAGCCGGACTACTGCTGGCTGTGTTCCTGGCGTCCTGCGGCGCAAACGTCACTCTGAAGTTGTTTCAGCTCGCCTTAGTGTCGAACTGGGAGCTTTGGTTATCTTAACGTTTTGCCTTCAGTCTCCGGCAAAAGCGCTGCGGCAAAGAAAGTAATCGCAAGAAACATTGATATGAAAGTTACTGTTTGCAGGAAGCTTGACGTAACCAGCATCGCACCAATGGCAACCGGCGCAATTGCATTCGCGACACGTTGTGCCGAAACGCCCCAGGCCGTACCCGCACCGCGCGCCTGTGTGTCATAAATCTCGCCCATCCAGGTATTCCAGATTCCCCACGCACCCAGGCTGAAGAACGACAGCGTGAAGTTCCAAATGTACATCGCTGTAATTGAACCGGAATTAGCGAAACCGAAACCAGCGATCGCGGAAAGGAAAACGTAGATCAGCATGATTTTCTTGCGGCCGTACTTACCGGTCAGATAGCTCGCCGAGATGTATCCCGGAAACATGAACAATGCGGAAATTGCCATAAAGCCAAGGCCTTCCGGTGCGCTTAGCCCCCGTTTGGCAAGAAGCGTAGGCATCCACGATGCAAGCCCCCAGTAACCCCAGGAAAAACAGAAATTAATGACGGTCTGTATGACCGTAATTCGAATTACGGAGCGCTTGAATATACTCGTGAACGCGATGTCACCGCCCGTGCTGGAAGTTGCAACTGACTTCGCAAACTGTGAATTCTCGGCCAGGCGGTTGATGGATTCGGTTGCCTCCTGACCTCGGCCTTTCTCGGCCAACCAGTAGGGCGATTCGGGCACGAACCTGTAGATGACGAATGCCCATAACGTAACGATCGTGCTGAATCCAATAACCCAGCGCCATCCGAAATCCATTAACAAGACAGTCACTGCTATTGCGGCAAGAACACCCAGCGGCCAACCGGCCGACAAATACACGGTAGCCCGGCCACGCACCCTGACGGGTACTAGCTCTTCGAAGTAGGGGAAGGTCACAACAAGCGCGCCGGACAATACGATGCCGCAGACAAACCGTACAGCCCATAAAACTTCGAAGCTTGGCGCGAACGCACTCATCAAGGGAAACAGGCCGTACAGACCAATGCTCCACATCATGCATCGTTTGCGTCCCAGCGTACCGACCAGCTTTCCCCACAGCAGCGCGCCGGGGATCATGCCAAGGAACATGGCACCAATCAGCGAGCCGATTTCCCCGGTATGCAGCGCGAATTCCACGCCGATGGCGCCACTCGAGAAGATGATGATCATCATTTCCCAGGATTCGATGATGAACGCCACAAACAAGGTCAGTCCTGCTATCCAGTGCGTTCTCGTCAGGGGCATATCCTGGAACCACTGCCCAACAGTCTTTGCCGCAGGCACGTCAACTGGATTTTCGGTCGTCTTGTTGGTCACTTAAGTGTTCTAAGATCGTTTGCTGCTT
>Ga0224508_10002159_pt1 | contig 17032 bp, 15 predicted proteins | sample SF_Jan12_sed_USG_4_FD_170157 | JGI IMG/M metagenome (GOLD analysis project Ga0224508, IMG submission 170157) | Sediment microbial communities from San Francisco Bay, California, United States - SF_Jan12_sed_USGS_21 | ecosystem: Environmental > Aquatic > Marine > Sediment | place: USA... | reverse complement strand
GTTCTGCTGCATCCACAAATCCACCAGGGCTTGGATGTGTTTCGGTTTGAGCGAAGTCGCTTGCATGTGGCGATAGCCCAGCTCATGGAGCTGGTTGGCGATGGCGCTGAGTTGGCGCTCCCGGCCGGCCCGGGTGCTGTAGCTGCCCTCGTGGCTGTGCCGGCACAGGTGTTTCAGTTGGTAGTTCAGGTCTCTCATAGTGTTGCTTCGTCTGGTTAGTGCTTCTGATCACCCGATAGCCGGAGCTAGTCGGGTCCGCTTGCGCGTAGCGATCACGGGACACCACGCCCGAATCGACCTGAAGATGTCTGGTCGTAGACAACACGATGGGTCTTCTGTGGAAGACTGGCTCGTGCAAACCAACGGTCTACCAGCAGTGGCTGGCGTGTTTTACCTCCTTGCGTTGGGACTGGCTGCTGACCGTCAGCGCGCCTGTCGGGTTGAAAATGGTTGTGGGCATCGAAGATCGCCGTACGCCACAACAGCTTGAATGGGCTCTACCGAGGTAGAGCGGACTTGTAGATGGGCGATCTGAACTGCGATCGCCTTGTTCGAAGATGGGACGACAACCTACTGGTCGTTGCACCGGAGAGTCCCGGGGTGCGATCGGTGATCATTGGCAAGCCACTGATCACCTAACCCGTTTGCCGAAGCAGGGTGGGCTAGACCCTTCCCTTGCCACTTTTCCGCAGTGGCCGCGGATAAAACTCAATGTGACGCCAGTGTACGAACACCAAATTCGCCAATCACGGGAAAACCAAATCACGTAGTGCGGATATTCCTTCGGCAATCAGTGGCGGATCGCCGACGGATCCGCGCGTGCAGGAGTCATTCGTTCAACGCATCGCGCCCGCGTCACTACCCCGCTAACGCTCGCTAGTGACGCGGTCGGCTTCGCAACGTCGCAGGCCCAGCGCCATGGCTTCGCCTGTCACGGGGCTGGCATCGGGGAGTTCCCCCAAGCCTTCGGATCGACAGCAGATTCCTCGTTCCGTGGGTGCAATCCGCGCTTGCAGTACTTCCCCCTCTCTAGCAGGCCACATGGTCCTCGGGTGGCGATTGGAAACCGCCGAAACAGCGAGTCGTGCATTCTCCCCTCGACGGGAAGTGTGGCGCGACAATCGGGATGAGAACTCTCATCCCGATTGTCGCGCCGCAGGGGAGCGCCATCCGCAAACGACGACAGTGCCTCAAGCTCCCGAGCAATATCATCTCGCTATCATGATTACCGTGTAATCAGCAGTCGCCTGATTAGCACCGCACGCGGCAAAGCACCGAATTGTATCGCTCTAGGTCGAAGTGAGCTTTGCAGTGAACATCGCTATGGAACACCAATCGTGGATCTCGGAGAGATCCAGCATCTAGGAGTGAGCGAGAACTGCTGGGTGACTTGAGTTGGACAACGGTCAGGCGAGCGACGATGGCGATGGCGATGGCGAACAGCCGGGTGAGTACGGGTAAAGACCAAAAATACACCTCCACTTCATGCCAGGCTTTTCGGACGCCCGACGGTGCCCTCGCCGCGTAACATCTGCACTCCTTCCCAACGACAAACCTCTGTTGAATGGACGATTGGAAACCCAAACCGGCAAGTGACCAGAACGCAATCGATCACGTGCCCACGACACTGGTCAAGTCTCCACGCCCGCAAACCTGGTTGCTTGGATAATGGCCGTGAACTGGCTTACCATTCGCAAGTTCTGTCAAGAGACCGGATATTCAGAGAACGCCGTTCGCACCAAGATCAGAGACGGCGTTTGGTTATCAGGCCAGATCTGGAAAAAGGCTCCCGACAGCAGAATCCTAATCAGCGTCGATGGGTACCACTATTGGGTAGAAAACCACGCACAGGGGTCCGAGCCGCTAGCGCGTCGTCCGTTGAGATCTCCTTCACCTATAGAGGCAAACGTTGCCGCGAGAAGATCAAGCTCAAGCCCACCCCCGCTAACCTGAAACGTGCGGAACGCCACCGCGCAGCCATCCTCGACTCGATCGACAAGGGAACCTTCGACTACGCGACCACGTTTCCGAAATCGAATAATGTTCCGCTTTTCAGCGACCAGCCGGGAGCAGCGATCAGCGTAGAGCGATTCCTGTCGGATTGGTGGCGCGGCGAGGAGAAGGAGCTGAAGGCGTCCTCGCGCACCGTCGACAAGCGGATCATCTTCAACCAGATCATTCCGGAATTCGGGCAGCTCACGCTCACCGATCTCAAGTGGCACATGATCCGTGACTGGGCCAAGTCCCAAGGCTGGAGCCGGAAGACGCAGAACAACAAGCTCAGCGTCCTCAGGCGCGCATTGAATGAAGCGGTAGAGCAGGAGCTGATCCACAACCACCCGATGGCCAACAAGGTGATTCGTCAGCGTAAATCACGGAGCGAATCCGCGGCAATCACAAGAACCCGAGTCGACCCCTTCAGCCATGAAGAGCGCACGGCACTCATAAATGCTGCGCGAGGGCAGCTGCAAAACCTTGTTAAGTTCGGGTTCTGGACCGGCCTTCGGCTATCCGAACTTTTCGCCCTCAACTGGGGTACCGTCGATTGGATCAACCATCGGATTTATGTTGAGGGCGCCCTTACGCAAGACGCCGACGAAATCGAAGAAACAAAAACCGAAGCCGGTGAGCGAACGGTCAATCTGTTGCCACCGGCCCTTGCCGCCCTCAAAGCGCAAAAGGAGCACACGTTCTTGCTAGGAGACGAGGTGTTCCAGAATCCGCATACGCGAACGCGGTGGACGGGCGACCAGGCGCTTCGCACACGGCAATGGGCCACACTGTGCCGACGAGCTGGCGTTCGTTATCGGCCACCCGGGCAAATGCGCCATACGTTCGCGTCGATGTCGTTGATGGCGGGCGAGTCACCGCAGTGGGTCGCCGCACAAATGGGTCATACGGACTGGACGTTCACGGCGCGAGTCTACTATCGCTGGATTCCGAAGGATGCCGGTGATGCTGGACAGAAGGTCTCGAGCAAATGGGGGAACAGCAGTGACCGATAAAGGTCCATCTGATTTTTCCGCCGTCGATGCAACGCTCGGCTACCTTTATCAAGTTCGGTCGGCATTGCTCTAGACGCTTAGGCGGCTGAAGACTGACCCCGAGTTCTTAGTACGCATCGAAACTCTCGACGACGTTACCGTTGAAACAACAGGCGGTGAGCCTACCGAGCTTCTCCAGACTAAACACCACAAGGGCGGTACCGGCTCTTTGACCGATACACCGGACGGTCCTGTTCCGATGGATCGCATGGGTAGTGGTCAAAACTGGGTCGGCTATCACCTAATCGGGCACCTCGCTCTCCATGGTTGGTTCGTAGATCGCGATCGGCCAGTCCCACGATTCCTGTTCTTGGATCAACCCTCGCAGGTGTACTTCCCTCCGGAAAAAGACGCTGACGACTCAATGTCCACCGTCAGCGAAAATGATCGCGAGGCCGTCTCGCGCATGTTTCGTTTCGTCTTCGACGTCGTCAACGACCTAGCACCGCACTCCAAGTCGTGATCACGGAGCATGCTGACATCAACGAGGATTGGTACCAAGGCGCTGTTGTCGAGCGATGGCGCGAAAGGTCGAAGCTCGTCCCGGAAGATTGGCCTCGAATTGCCTGAGCAGCTAGCGATCGTCGCGCTCAAGGATCGTGTCCAAAATCGTGTCTAACTCAAACCCAAACAGCCCCAAAACACCCCTAAAATTAGACACGATGGCAACCTAAGTCATTGATTTATTGGCGGAGAGGGAGGGATTCGAACCCTCGGTACGTTGCCGTACACACACTTTCCAGGCGTGCTCCTTCGACCGCTCGGACACCTCTCCAGTTAGATTTTCATGCCGTCCCCGGCTGGCTCGTAAAGAGCGGCAACCCAAACCAGCCACACCCCGGCACACGAGGCCGCTGCTACCGTTGCTCCCTTCCGGGCCTGGCGGGGTTTACAGCATATCGTTGCGAGGGGACCGGAATGGGTCACCATTGACGGATCGCCCTTCCGGGTCGTCGAAGGGGCGGCCGCGGCGGTATGCTAGCGGAGTTGGCTTGCGAAGTGTAGCAACGCAATCCTTGCCTATACTCAAAGGGATGAAGAGAGAAACGGCCCGAAATCCGTGAGCTGGCCGCTGTTTGCAGTGATCCAGCTGGGCATCGTCACGCTGGGCGTGATGGTGGCGTTCTGGCTGCGTAACCGCGAGCTCAAGCGCCGCTATGAGGAGCTGGAGACTGCGAGCAACGATGCGTTCGCCGCCATCGAGCAGGCCAAGGAACAGCTGGCGCTGGGCGCCGACAAGGCGTGGATCAGCGACCGTGTTGCGTCCATCGAAGGCGAGGACGAGGTCTCCGCCATCCAACGCCTGGTGCTGGCCGATGAGCTCGAAGCGGACCCTGATTTTCGCGACAAGCTGCTCGAGCAGCTGAACACCGGCGAGTCCGCCCGTGAGGCTTTGCGCGAGCAATGGCAGGAAATTCGCACCACCAGCCACGAGCTCGCCAGCAGCCTGATCGAAAGCTACCCGTTGAGTCACCCCGTGATCGCCCAGCTCTACGATGCGTTCACCGACGTCGATGCTTCGCTGTCGGTGGCAATGCCCGAGTTACCTGAGGCTCCCGACACAGCCAGTCTGGACACGACGGACGCCTCACAGGAAGCCGAACATCTGCGCGCTTCGGCCGAGCTGATGCAAAAGGAGCTCGATCGACTCAACGACGAACTCGCAAACCGAGACGCCGCCAGCGACGACACCGAGGAGCAGGCTGAAGACCTCAAGGGCTTGCTGCAGCAGTTCACCAAGGACAGCCGCGACATGATGGAGTGCATTGGCAAACTCGAGTCTGAGAACAAGATCCTTCGCGACAAACTGGGACTCGGCCCTGAAGAGGAGCTGATCGCCACACCCGCGCCAACCGCAGAAACCGAAGCGGAAGCGGAAGCAGAAGGCGCCGAAGACGCCGCCTGACCCTGCTCGTCTGGCGGTGTCCTGCCGCTTGGGCTACCCTCCACCGCCTCCGTTTCAACCGAGATTACGTTGCGCCAGGACCACCGCCCGTACGCTGCCAAGCGGCTGCACCGAGTCATCGAACGCTCATACGTGGAGCGCTTTGTTGCTCCGCATCTGGATGCGCTCGGCCCGGACTACAAGATGATGAAGCCCTGGAACCTGAAGGTGCACGGGCCCAACATCCGTTTCGGCAGGTGTGTACACGTAATAACCGCGCGGCACCGCAAGGTGCAACTCACCACGTGGGAACACGACGCGGGCGCAGGCCACATCGACGTCGGCGACTACTGCCTGTTGTGCCCCGGCGTGAGACTGGATTCCGCATGCCATATTGAAGTGGGACCAAGCTCGATGATCGCCTCGACCGCCTATCTGACGGACGCCGACTGGCACGACGTCTACGACCGCTCCCGCCCCATCGGCAACAACGCCCGCATCGTGCTCGAAGAAAACGTCTGGATCGGCGATAGCGCCATCGTCTGCAAGGGAGTAACCATCGGCCGCAACAGCGTTATCGGTGCTGGCGCGGTGGTGACCAACGACGTGCCCGCCAATAGCATTGCCGCGGGCAATCCTGCCAAGGTGGTGAAAACGCTGGACCCGGCGAGGGAAATCAAACGCCGGGAAAACCTACTTAGCGATCCACTGGCCCTCGACGCGACGATGGACGAGGTCGATCGTTATCTGCTTGGCAACAACAGCTGGCTGGGATGGCTACGCTCGATCGTCGCTCCAAGGCGAGGCGACTAGCCGCTACTGACGCGACAATCGCATGACCGGAGCAATTTCTTCGACGTTCGAGCGGAACGGGCTGATGTCGATTCCGCCGCGGCGCAGGAATCGCCCGAACACCGTGAGCTGCTCGGGGCGGCAGCGCTGCTGCAGATCTACGTAGATCTGCTCTACTGTGGTCTCATGAAACGCCTGGTGACAGCGATACGACACCAGGTACTTCAGCAATGACTCGCGCACGATTGGCCTGCCGCGGTACTGAACCATCACCGAGGCCCAGTCTGGCTGGCCGGTCACCGGGCACACGCTGCGAAAGAGATTCGTATAGAACGTCTCTTTCACCACGCGTTGATCGCCATCCTCGAGCCGAAGCAATTTGGGGTCGCGTTGGTAGCTCGTGATTCTGACGTCGAGATCGTCGAGGCATGCGCCGGGGAACTGGTCCACCGCTTCGCCGAGGTGGTTTACCTCGAGCAGCTCCACCATGACGGGTGCACGAAACGCAATCGCGAAGTCTGAATTCAGCGTGCCAAGCACGTCGGTTATGCTGGTGAACCGGGTCTGAGCATACGAATTGAGGTACAGCTTGACCGATTTGCTTTCGACGATGCACGGCGAGGTACACGGAACCTTGATACGCACCGCGGCAACCTCGGGCCGGCCCTTGTCGTTCAACCAGGACAGCTCGAACGCCGTCCAGACATCTTCGCCGACAAACGGCAGGTCACCCGAGATACCCATTGCCGCACGACTCTCAGCCCGCTCCATGGAGTAGAGAAGAGATGGCGTGTAGGTGGTGGGATAGTCGCTGTCCTTGCCGAGCGGGATGTCCATGGGGGTTACTGCCACAGCTGCTTCAGTCCGTTTATCGATGAGCCACCCGGCACTACAGCGTACGGGCTCTACACAGTCAACGCGGCCCCGATGAGTGGGCGTTTTTGGGCCCTCAAACGCACCAGGGACGCATGCTTTTGGCAACAAACCTGCCATGCGAATTCAGCTACTTCAGGTTTCTATCGAGCGCCTTCTTGAGCACCTCCACGGCCTGGGTGGCACGCCCGGTTTCGTTGAGGGCATCCGCGAGCATGACGGCGGCCGCGTTGCGCACCGCATCGTTGCCGGAGGATTCCACCACCTCGGTGAGCACGGCAATGGCCTCGGCCCGGTCGCCGCGCTTCTTGTAGATTTCCTCGATCTTCTGCAACTGCAGAATGGCGCTCTTCTCGGGGTCCGAGGCGATCGCGTGGGTTGCGTCGATCACGCCGTAATAGCCCTCCATGAGGCCGATGAACTGTCGCATCATCTCGAGATTCGGGGCTTCGGCCGCATAGCCCGGCGCGGCGCCCAGTGCCCCGCACAAAATCACGGCGGTAACCAGTTTTCGTTTGAACATCACATAGTCTCCTTATCTTCGATCCGTGTTACGGACAATTGACTCAGGTTTGGAATTCCAAGAGGCAGATTGGTGGTTGCCGACAGCTGCGAAGACGACAATCGTCGCAGCGATTGCAGATCCGGCCGCGGCGGCAACTCCAGTTGATTGAGTGACAGGCTGGCAACCCCGTAGTTGCCGTCCGATTGCGCACCAGGCGCAGGTAAATCGTCGCGACCATTCTGGTCACGAACCACGCCCGGAATTAACAAAACAGCACACACGACCGCTACGGCAAGGCCCCAGGCCGGCAAGTGCCGGTGCCGAGGTTGCGACGCTGAGAACCGGGCAACGGCAGCGGCCCGCGCACCGACCGGCGCCTTGTTGTCCAGGTGACGCCGCCGCGCCTGGCTGAAGTCCGGCAATTGCGATTCAGAGCTCATCGTTGCCACCTCCGTCGGTCATGTGCCTGTTTAATGACGTAAGGGCTTTGTTCAGGTGCGCCTTCACCGTGCCTGGGCGGCAATGCATGATCACCGCCGTCTGCGCAACCGAGAGTTCCTCCAGGAGCCTCAGTGTCACCACCTCACGCTGCCTGTCGGGCAGTCGGGCCAACGCCTGCCACACCCGGTGTCCGGCCGGCGAATCTTGTAGCTCGCTGGCAAAATCAGCTTCGACGCTTTCGCCTTCATAGTCATCCGGGAGTCTCGTGGTTCGCGCACTGCGGCGATTTTCCTCGTGGCAGACGTTGCGGCATACCCGAAGCAACCAGGTAGCGGGGCTCGCGCGAAAACCAAAACGACCCAACCCCTGGTAGCTGCGAATCAGCGTTTCCTGCAGTACATCCGCCGCAAGCGATGCATCCTGCAACCAGACTACAGCCATTCGAAACACCCGATCCTGATGGCGAGCAACGAACTCGCCAAAGGCATCTTCGTCGCCGCCCTGATAGGCACGTACAAGTTCTTCATCTGACAGCTCTGGCATCGTTCTTATGATCTCTTCGCCTAATAGTGCGCGATCCGGCGATAAGGTTTACTAGCGGCACCCTCCGTCGACTGCCATTTTCGGCAGCAACGTTCAGTTTTGATCCGCCATAAACGGCAGTCAAACCTGCATTCTGAGCCTACGAATGGTTCTATCCTATTGATATTTATCCACTTTCTAACCTGGCACGAATCCAGCATATACAGACGCACAATGCCACCAACGATGGAAGACATTATGTACCGAATCAAAACCATGCTGGTTCTGCTCGCCGTGACCCTGCTGTTCGGGGTCGGCTTGTCCGCCGCGGCAATTCACAGTATCGGCAAGCCGAACATGGTCTGGGAATCGCCCACCGCGCCATAGCCCCTGCGCCCCGCCGTGCCAAACCATCGAAAAAGGTTTACGGTGCGGCACACCGGCCGGACGTGCCCCGATAACAAAAAATGAGTGATTGAGCAGTTTCAGTCGATCGCGAAAGCGTTCTCGAGCCTTGCCTGGGGGCCGTGGCTGCTCGTTCTGCTGCTGGGCGGTGGATTTTTCTTTCTGATCTTCAGCCGCTTCGTTCCGTTTCGCTATCTGCCCCACGCCTGGGCACTGCTGCGCGGACGTCATGAAGCCACCGACGCCCCAGGCCAGCTGAGCCACTTCCAGGCGCTGTCATCCGCGCTGGCCGGTACCGTTGGCATGGGCAACATCGCAGGGGTCGCGCTGGCCATCGCGATTGGCGGACCCGGAGCCATCTTCTGGATGTGGATGACTGCGATTCTCGGCATCGCCACCAAGTTCTTCACCTGCACCCTCGCGGTCATGTACCGCGGTGAAGACTCGAGCGGCGAATTGCAGGGCGGGCCGATGTATGTGATCACCCAGGGCCTGGGCCACCGCTGGCGGTTCTTCGCCTACTTCTTTGCGGTGTTCGGAATGATCGGTGCCTTACCTGCCCTGCAGGCAAACCAGCTCGTGCAGATCCTCCGCGACGTCGTCTTCATCGGCAACGGCTGGCTGAGCCCTGAAGCCGATCACCTCACGTTCAACATCACCATCGGCCTGTGCCTCACCGTCATCACCGCCAGCGTCATTTTCGGCGGCATATCCCGCATTGCCCTGGTGGCAAGCCGCCTGGTGCCATTCATGGCCGTGCTGTACCTGGGAACAGCCACCGTCGCGATCCTGCTCAACCTCGATGAGTTGCCGGCCGTGCTCATGCTGATTTTACAGGATGCCTTCACCGGCGAAGCCGTCGGCGGGGGCGCGCTGCTGGCCGTAATCCTGTACGGCGTGCAACGTGGCGCCTACTCCAACGAAGCGGGCATCGGCACCGAAGCCCTGGCCCATGGCGCAGCAAAGACCAATGAGCCGGTGCGCGAAGGGTTGGTGGCCATGATGGGACCGATCATCGACACCCTGCTCATCTGCTCGGCAACCGCATTCATGATTCTGCTTTCCGGAGTGTGGTCCAACGGCGAGAACGGTACCGGGGTCACGCTGACAGCCGCAGCATTTCAGAACCTGCTGGGCGTTCCCGGACTGACCATCGTATTTGTCTGCGCCGTATGTTTTGCCGTTACAACTATCCTTACGTACTCCTTCTACGGAACGCAATGCGCAAGCTTTCTATTCGGCGCCCATCGCCGCCAGCACTATCGCTGGCTGTACCTGGCCTTCATCATTGTGGCCAGTGTTGTTACTCTGGAAGCGGCGATAAGCATCATAGACGGCGCCTTTGCGCTCATGGCCATCCCCACGATGTTGTCTGCCTTGTTGCTGGCACCCAAGGTCAAGACGGCGGCTACCACCTACTTTGCTGCGCTTGCGAAGGAGAGAACACTTGAGCGAACAAGCGGCAAGCACCTGCACTAACTGTGACTCGACGAAGCAGGGTGAGTTCTGCTCGGTGTGTGGGCAGAACAGCCGCAACTATTTGCGCGCGGCCTATCGGATAGTCGGCGAGCTGTTAAGCGAGGTCTTCGAGTTTGATTCGCGCTTGTTCCGGAGCCTGCGCTACCTGGTTCTGTCGCCCGGTTTCCTTTCCAACGAGTTCTCAGCCGGGCGGCGCGCCCACTACATTTCCCCCGCGCGGCTGTACCTGGTCGTGAGCCTCATCTTCTTCTTTCTGCTCTCCGTGACGAGCCGCGACATCGAGATCAATACCGGCGATGCCATCACGGTGGAGAATCTGGAGGCTCTACAGGCCGGGGACTCTGAGCGACGTCGGAAGATCCTTGAACGCCTGGCGGCTCAAGGCGTGGATACCAGCAAACTACAGGAGGGACTCGCCGAGCTCGAGGAGGCTTCAGCGGAGGTCGGCGTTCTCGGCGATGATGCAGGTCGAAAGCTTGAAGAAAAGGTCAAAGCTCTCATCGCCGATCCGGCCGATGCGTGGGCCGATTACCTCGACAACCTGCCGCTGGCAATGTTTCTGCTGCTGCCTTTTTTCGCCCTGCTGTTGAAGGCCGCCTACCCGCGACGGTTTTACTCCGAACACTTTGTGTTCGCCCTGCACCTGCACGCATTTCTCTATCTGGTGCTGATCATCGTGGTGTTCATTCCCGATCCGGAAACGGCGGCGGTCGGCGAACTCGTAGAGGCATCGGGATGGGAAACGCTCGAGCACGTGCTCATGTTCGCCTGCCTGGGCTACGGATTGGTCGCGTTGAAGAAGGTCTATAAACAGTCTGTGGCCAGGACTGTAGCCAAAGGCTTCGTGCTGCTGCTCGGCTACGGCATTTTGCTTTCGATCGGACTCTCGCTCACCGGCGTCGCAACCTTTCTGCTTTACTGAGCCTCCCGCCACCAGAAAAGTGACCAAGTGAGACTGTCAATGACTGCAATCAACATCCGCGGGGCCATTATCGGCACGGTGCTGGGAATACTAGCCGCCGTCGTGGTTATCGGCGCCGCCGTGTACTTTTTCTATTGCCCGTGCGCGCTCGTTTCCGGGGGCTGGCTGCTCGGCCCGGAAGTCACCGAGCCAGTGGACGACTGGTCAGCGGCCAACCAGGTCGAGCTGTGTCAAATCCAGGTGTCGGCCGGCCTGCCCCACTCCATCAACCTCAACTGCATGGCCGCGGCCGGAAAGCTGTATCTGAGCTGCTCGAACTGCGAAGGCAAGCGATGGTCGGGGGCGGCACTCAACGATCCCGAAGCGCGAATGCGCATGGCCGGCAGCGTTTACCCGGTAACGCTAACCCGGTTGACCAACCCCGAGCGTCTCGACAATGCCTGGCTGGCCCGCGCCACCAAGCTCGGAGTGCCCCTGGATACCCCCCGGCCCGATGGCTGGTGGTCGTTCCAGGTAGAGTCGCGCTAGTTGGCGGCCACCTGAATCCCACCGCGAAAGCGCGACTCCTTCTTGTACGAGGCAACCAACCGATCGGCGAGCCGGGTGGGTTCGGGCATCCGATAACCGACACCACAGGCGAGCACCCACTCGACGCTATTGTCGTGATCACAGAGATGCCCAGGGCTGACGAACAAGGGCCGGACGCCATCTCGCGTGCGCAGCACGGTGCCGATTCGCTCCGCCCCGTCCATCAGCGGTGTTGTGTCACCGCGACGCTCCCCTACCGGCTGGTGGGTCCCCGTCAGCCTCGACTTTGCGCAGCCCACAGCCGGCCGCTGCAGAATCACCCCGAGGTGCGAAGCAAGACCAAAGCGCCGCGGGTGCGCCACGCCCTGACCGTCACACATCAGCGCATCGAACTTTGTCTGCACGCGGCGAAGCACTGCGAGCAACACCGGCACCTCGCGGAACGACAACAGCCCGGGTACATACGGGAAGCTGAGCGGACGGCGAGCACCCCGGGTCTCCACCACCCGACCCAGCTCAACGTCCCAGACGACGGCCACCGCCAGGATGTCCGGCCCTGAGAATGCACAATCCAGACCGACGATCCGCCGGGGTGCGGCCGCGTGCCGCAGGCGCACCTGGCCGCGCAGCGCGTTCTGTACGGCAACCGCACGTTTCGGAGCAAGGCGCCAGCGATGGGGCGCGGTGGGGATCTTTTGGGTCATTTTCAATAGTCACTTGCAAGCTTGCAGGGGCCTTGATGCGCGCCTACAGTTATTCAGGATTTCGCCAGGCATACAACATTCACACGGCCGTTCTCAGGCCACCCTACTCCTATGACCCAGGATCTATCAGACAACGCGATCAGCGGCTCGCCGGTCACGGGCTATCGCCCGCCAGCCGGGGTTTATGACGAGCTGATGCAGGGCGACGCGCTGCGCCCGCACTGGGGGTTTCTGGCCGGGCACCTGCGGCCAGGCAGCGACGGCTGGGCGCGCAACCTGAACCACACGGTGGCGCAGCTCCTCGAGGAAAGCGCCGTCACCGATCTGGCCGAAGGCAAGCGACGCCCCTGGCGGCTCGACGCCCTGCCCTACGTGCTCGATCCGAACGACTGGCAGCTGCTGGAACGAGGGTTGACCCAACGGGCCCGGCTCCTCAACGCAACCGTCGCCGACCTGTACGGTGCGCAATCGATGCTGAAGAGCTCGATGCCGCCGGCGCTGGCTTTTGCGAACCCGGATTTTCTGCTGCCCAGTTGCGGCTACGCCGCTCCCGACGACGTTTATCTGCACCTGCTCGCGTTCGACCTCGGCAGATCCCCGGACGGACAATGGCGCGTGCTCGCCAATCGTACCGAAGCACCCTCGGGGCTCGGCTACACGCTGGAAAACCGGCTCATCATGGCGCGCTGCGTTCCGGAGCTTTTCGACCAGGGCAGCATCGCCCGCGTTGCGCATTTTTTCCGAGCCTACGGGGATAATCTCCAGCATCTGGGCGAACAATCCGGCGCTGCCAGCGGTCTGTCGGTCATTCTTTCCGGCGGGCCGGATCAACCAACCTACTTCGAGCACACCTTTCTCGGCCGCTACCTTGGTCATCCCGTAGTGGAAGGCGCCGACTTGACGGTGCGCGACGGCAAGGTGTTTCTGAAAACACTCGAGGGATTGAAGCCTATCAGCCTGATCGCGCGGCACATCGAATCCGTAGACTGCGACCCCCTGGAGCTGCGGGTGCGATCAATGCACGGTGCACCGGGTCTGCTGCGCGCCGCAGCAAACGGTAGCGTCACGATTGCGAACGCAATTGGCAGCGGCGTGGTGGAGAACGATGCGTTTATGAGCTTTCTGCCCGGATTGTGCGAAAGCCTGCTCGGCGAAACGCTGGAACTGCCCAGCCTTGCCACCTGGTGGTGCGGCCAGGATTCCGAGCTCGAACATGTCCGCAACAACATGGACTCCCTTGTTTTACGACAAGCGTTCAAACGCAAGCCGCTACTTGCCAGCAGCGTCGATGCCTTTATGGCGGGCGATCTGGACGCCGGCGAAGCCCTCAGCCTCGCGCAGGCATTCACCACCGCTCCTTACAATCTGGTTGGTCGCGAATCCATCAAGCTGTCCACGGTTCCGTACTGGCGCGCCGACAACGAAAGCGGTGATGGCGAATGGGCCGCAGCCCCGATGACGCTGCGATTGTACGTAGCCGCTACCCAGAGCGGCTATCGGCTGCTGCCCGGTGGACTCGCCAGACTGGCGACCCCGGCTGGCGACATCAGCAAGGATGTCTGGGTACCCGCCCAGCAGGGGGAACTCGGTGCGACTATCCCCGAGACTTCGCTTACCACCCGCCGCAGCGACCGCGATCTGCCCAGCCGTACCGGCGATGATCTGTTCTGGCTCGGGCGCTACCTGGAGCGAACGGAAGGCGCAGTGCGGCTTTATCGAGGATTGTTCAGCTATGCGGGTGGCGAAGGTGCGGTGGGCGGCCCGCCGGTCGAGCTGGACCTTCTCACCCGGTTGCTGGTGGCCATGGACTACCTCTCCCCGCAACGGGCGCGGCGCGCCGCCGCCCAGGGTCGAGCGGCAGTAGAGCAGGAGCTGTGGCACATTCTCTTCGACCCCGAAAGCGATGACGGCCTGGCCAAGGTGCTCGCCAACGTTCACCGCACTGCCGATCACGTGCGTGAGCGCCTTTCGCGCGACGTCTGGCGGCTGTTCGAACGGCTCTCTGAGGTCCCGGAGCTGCGTTGGCGCGTACACTCGGTGGCCGACGTCGTCCGCCTGCTCGACGATCTGATCGAAAAACTCTCGGCCATCAACGGCCAGATCTACGAAAACATGACACGCGGCTACGGCTGGCGGCTGCTGGACATGGGTCGGCGCCTCGAGCGCTGCACCTACGTGGTGCGGGTAGTGCGCGACCTGTGCACCCGGGAACCGCAACATCTGGGGGCCCTGGATCTGATGCTCGATGTCTGCGACAGCACCATCACCCACCGGGCGCGCTACCAGGCCAACCCCACGTTGAGCACAGCGCTGGACCTGTTGCTGACCGACAACAGCAACCCCCGCTCGGTCATCTATCAGATTGAAAAGCTGCAGGCACACATGGCGACCATGCCTTTGGAGCAGAACGACGGTGCCTTGAGCGAGTCGGCACGAATACTGCTGGCCGCGCACAGCGACCTTGCGCTCACCGACATAGACAAGCTCGTAGAAGTGATCAGCAAGCAAGGGCTTCGCACCCACCTCAATCGGCTGCTAAAACGGCTGGAGAAATCCATGGGCAGCCTCCACGAAGTGGTGACCCGCACCTACTTCGACCACACCATCAGCCACCGGCGCTGACCCGATGCGCTACCAGATCGTTCACAAGACCCACTATCAGTATGCACGCCCGGTCGGTACGTCCTATCAACTGCTGCATCTGACGCCCAGAGCATTCGCCAAGCAACAGGTGCTGAGCACGCAGCTGCTCGTGGAGCCCACGCCGATATCCTTCGAACAGCGCGAGGACTACTTCGGCAATCCAGTGACCGACATCGTGATTCGCAACCGCCACGACACACTGGAGATTACCAGTCAGGCGCAGGTGGATGTGAACGCCGAAGAGGAGATGCTGCTGGATCTGAGCCCTCCCTGGGAACAGGTGGCAGCGGCGGTACGAACACCCGCCGGATCCGATGCCTGGCAAGCGGCGCAATACTGCTTTGCCTCTCCTCAAGTAGCGTTCGAGGCCGCTTATCAATACGCCGCGGCCAGCTTCAACCCGGGCGTACCGTTTCTGCGGGTCGTCGAGTCTCTCACCGAGCGCATACACCGCGAGTTCGAGTATCAGGGCGAGGTGACCGATGCGTTTACCCCGGTCGCCGAAGTCCTCGAAGCTGGTGCCGGCGTCTGCCAGGACTTTGCCCATCTCGCCATCGCCTGCCTGCGAGCGTTCGGACTGCCCGCGCGCTACGTCAGCGGCTACCTGCTGACACGGCCCGCTCACGGTCAGCCGCGGCTCACCGGGGCCGATGCCTCCCATGCCTGGTTCTCTGTATGGTGCCCCGAGTTCGGCTGGGTCGACTTCGATCCGACCAACAATCTGCGCCCGCAGAACGAGCACATCACCCTGGGCTGGGGACGCGACTACAGCGACGTCAGCCCGACCCGAGGTTTTATTCACGGTGGCGGCGATCAGCAGCTGAGTGTATCGGTGGATGTGATGCCGCTGTAACGTTAACGCGTTTGCCCACGCGCATAGCGCAGCAGAATTCCCACTGCAACGGTCACCAACCCCGCCCCCAGCTGCGTCAGGTTCGACATCCAGGGCGCACCCACTACCTGCAGGCCCGGCATGGCGATAAGAAAACCGCCGAACACGACCATGACTCGTGAAGCCAAGCCAAAGCCCGTTCCGAGCACGGGCAAATAGCCTTGCAGACCACCTGCGATCAGCCAGACACCGGCAAACGCTTCCACCAGCCCGAGCGCCACCTCAGGGCCACTGGCGTCGACTCCGCCGTGGAACATGAGGCCTGGCTCGAGCACGAAGATAAACGGGATGAAATAGATCACGCTGCCCAGCCGCATGGCGGCAAAGCCCGCGCGCATCGGATTAGCCGAGGCAATCGATGCGGCCGCGTAGGCACCAAGCGCAACAGGCGGCGTTATGAACGACAGCATGGCCCAGTAGAGAATGAACAGATGCACGGCCATGGCATTGAGGCCGGCGCTGATGAGCGCCGGGGCTAGCACCACGGCGAGAAAGATGTACGCCGCGGTGACCGTCATGCCAATTCCAAGCACGAAACTGGTTACCGCGCCCATCAACAGCATCAGCCAGACAGAGTCGCCCGCCAGGTAGAGAAGATCGTTCACCAGCGTGCCTGACAAGCCCGTCACCGACAACGCGCCGACGATGAGGCCCACTCCGGCCAGCACGGCCGCCAGCTCGACAAGCAGGCGACCGGTGGCGGCGATAAATTCAAGCAACTCAGCCAGGCGCCATCGGTGTTCGGCTGAAAACTGATTGAGCACGAGCAGTACGGCTGTGGCCATGTACGGCGCCACCGCCTCGCGCTGCAGCACGACCAGGAGAAACACCAGCAGCACGAATGCGCCGAGGTAGTACCAACCTTGCCGCAATGTGTTGACGAGACTCGGCAGCTTATCTCGCGCAACACCCTGCAGCCCTGCAACCACCGCGTGCGCGTCGATCTGCAGAAACAGTCCGGCAAAATACAGTAGCGCCGGAACCGCGGCGGCCAACGCAACCTGGTAGTAGGGGACCTCGAGAAACGTGGCCATGATAAATGCGGTGGACCCCATGATCGGCGGCAGCAGAACGCCTCCGGTCGACGCGCACGCCTCTACCCCGGCCGCGGTTTCCGGCGACATGCCCGTTTGCTTCATCGAGGGTATGGTCAGCTGGCCGGTCGTGAGCACGTTCGTCACCACGCTGCCGCTCATCGAACCCATGAGACCGCTGCTCAGAATCGCGACCTTGGCCGGCCCGCCACGCACATGGCCGAGCAGCGCAAAAGCCAGATCGAGAAAGAACCGGCCCCCGCCCGTCTGCTGCAGCGCCACCCCAAACAGCAGGAACCCGATCACCAACTCGGCGAACGCGCGGAATGGCAGGCCGAAGACGCTCTCTATGCTCAACGCGTG
>Ga0224508_10002158_pt1 | contig 17041 bp, 14 predicted proteins | sample SF_Jan12_sed_USG_4_FD_170157 | JGI IMG/M metagenome (GOLD analysis project Ga0224508, IMG submission 170157) | Sediment microbial communities from San Francisco Bay, California, United States - SF_Jan12_sed_USGS_21 | ecosystem: Environmental > Aquatic > Marine > Sediment | place: USA... | reverse complement strand
CTTGGCTTCGTCAACACCAGCCACATCCCCAAAATCGACCCCGGTTTCGGTTTCCACATAGACCTTGGCCTTGGACTTTCCGACATTCATCATCCCGCCTAAGCCTTGCTTTTCAGCAATTTTCCGAAACACCAGCATCCACAAACCAAAGAACAGCAGAACCGGTATGACCCAGGAAAGAAGGTTTGAGATAAAATTGTTCTCCCTCGCGCCGGCAAACTTGACGCCCGCCTTTTTCAGGTCCTCGGCAAAAGCCGGATCGACACGCTGGGTCCTGAAGCGTTCCGCGCCATCTCGCGGGCTCTTGAATTTGCCCTGGATGCGGTTCTCGGTCACCACCACCTCGGCGATTTCCTGACGGGCAAGTAATTCCTGGAACTCGCTATAGGGGATGTTGGCAATCGGCTGGTAACCGGCCCAGATCTGGACCAGGGTCACCACAACGAAGACCGCCAGAAAATAGCCTATGTTGATCTGCTGTGTCTTGTTCATCGAGGCCCATCCAATCTAAGAACTGGTGCATGTTAACAAGTAGGCCGCTCGGACAGATTGATCGTGATCAAGAAACAGAAAAGGCCGGACACTGGGAGAACCGCCCGTCCGGCCTTTCTGGCGCCTGCTGCCGCAAGAAGGGGAATTCTGACGAACTGCTAGACGCTTAAGTGTGTCACAATGGTGTGAAACCGCATTGTCGGTTCTTCGCACAACGGGTCTCTGGTGTCAGTCACCGCCTGCCGACCTCCTCCCAACCGCCTTGGATCCGGATGCCAAGGTCAGAACCCTAGCCGCACCGAAACGCTCATACTTGAAATTCATGCAGTCCAATTACATGTGAACGGTGCGTCAACAGCCACTGCCACGCATTGATATGGATCAAGCGCTGGATACACCAGATCGCTAGGTTGGCAAGCAATTCAAGGTCTAGAGGAACTTCCAAAATGGTCGGGCACGTCATGCGGATCGGCAGGAGAATACTGCTCGTTCCCGATATCAGTGTGCGGCGCAACGCCTGGCGTTTCATACTGTTGGCGCTGTTGTTGATTGGTCTGGCGTTGCCGACGGAACTACGTGGTCTAATCATCTCGGCGATGGGTGATGCCTATTTGCAGGTCACTGTTTTCGTGGCGGCAACGCTCGCCCTGATCTACGGTCTGGAGAAAGTCTTCAACCGCGACCTCGGCAAGTTTCTGGAAAGACAGGGCCTGCTGCAGGCGCCGCTGTCTGCATTTCTGGGGGCCTTGCCCGGTTGTGGAGGCGCCATCGTGGTGGTTACGCAATATGTCCGCGGCTACGTTAGTTTCGGCAGTGTCGTTGCAGTTCTGGTTGCCACCATGGGCGATGCGGCATTCCTGTTGCTGGCGCGCTCACCGACCGTCGGCCTGGCGATCTTCGCGCTCGGCCTTAGCGTGGGATCAGTGACCGGCTGGTTTATCGACTGGTTCCACGGCAGAGACTTTATGCGCGCATCGGTGACCGAAAAGGCCATTGTCGCGGCCCGCAAGACCCATGACCTTACCGATGATGAACGCGTGAGCGGATTCACCTGGATTGATATCGGATGGCTTGGCCTGGTGGTGCCGAGCATTGCGCTCGGATTGATAATCGCGTTCCAACAGGACACTGACTGGTTGTTCGGTCCGCTTGCCGCCTATGAGCCAACCCGCTGGCTTGGCTTGGCAGGGGCCCTGCTCAGCATCATCATGTGGGTGCTGGCCGGCCACCAGAACACGCACAACATGCACGATGCCGTAGAGATCGAAACTATTCCGGTCTGGCGCCGAATCATTCAGGACACCAACTTCATAACCGTATGGGTGGTCGTCGGCTTCCTGGTCTACGAAATCGGTATCCACATCGCCGGTTCCGGTATCGAAAGCTTCTTCAAGGTCTGGGCGCCGGTGGTTCCATTGATGGGCGTGCTGGTTGGTTTCCTGCCCGGCTGCGGACCACAGATCGTTGTCACGACACTCTATCTGGCAGGCTTGGTGCCGCTCTCGGCCCAGATCGGCAACGCGATCTCAAATGACGGCGATGCGTTGTTTCCGGCAATCGCACTGGCACCGAGGGCCGCAATCCTGGCGACACTCTATTCGGGCATACCTGCCGTACTGTTTGCCTATGGCTGGTATCTCGCCTTCGAATAGCCTCGGTCAGCATGAATTTTGGTTGACCCAACCAATACTAATAAAGCCTATACACTTCAATAAGTTAGTGTGGAAAACGGGCGCAAGACCGCGCGCACATCTGCCCATTCCGTTAAAGGCGGGTTTTGACCCAAATCAAGGCCGGCGCAGCCCGGTTAGTGATGATTGTTCACATGACAGCACTTCAATCTGGAAGACGAACCCATGAGAGTATTAATCGCTTACGGCTCCACTGAAGGCCAGACGCGCAAGATCGCCGAGAAATCTGCCGAGCATCTGCGCCAGCAACGGCACGACGTGCAATTGGTAGACTGTTGCGAACTGCAGACCGATTTCGACATATTTCCATTCGATGCCGCCATCATCGCCGGCTCGGTGCATCAGTTTCAGCACCAGACCGAGATGGTCGACTTCGTCATCAAACACAAGAAATGGCTGGCCGACAAGCTGACCGGCTTTATCTCAGTGAGCCTATCAGAGGCCTTCGAGGAGGACCGGGCCGAAGCCCAGCTTTACATCGACCAATTCATTGATGAGACTGGCTGGCAGCCGCAACACCTACTCTCGCTGGCCGGCGCGCTCCGCTACAAGGAATATGACTTCATGCGCCGCTGGGTGATGAAGTTCATGGCCGGTGCAAAGGGCGCATCGACCGATAAGGATCACGAATACACCGACTGGGACAAGCTGTACGCCTTCCTGGATGAGTTTACCGGGTCAGGTGCCGAAAAAATCCAGGCGGCGGGTTAACCGGCGATGGTGCGGACCTTCATTGCTCTGGTGTATTGGATGATCTGTTTGCGGCCTGCGCGTTAATTCTCATTCACGCCTGATCACCCGTACATCATCTTCAACCCGGTCGCTGGGATAAAGAATAACCTCATCGCCCTCATTCAGGCCGCCAACGATTTCGGCCATATGTGCATTGCGGTGATCTATGCTGACCTTGGTTAGCTGTGCCCGGCCTTCGACCAGCTTGTAGACCGCCCAGTTATTACCGTCTCGGAACAAGGCGCTGAGCGGCGCGCGCAGAACATCGTTACTTTGCCATTGCGCGATTTTCACAAAGACCCGGAATTCATGGCCGAGTGCCGCCCAATCCTGCGGTGGAGCGGTCAGTTCCAGCAGCACATTGACGCGCTGCTCCTCAACGCCAAGCGCTGAAACCTTGGTGAAACCGGTTGGCTCGATCTTCGTCACCCTTGCCGAAAGCTTTTTTGCACCGCCCCAATTCTCGATTGTGGCTGCAGCCCCGGGCGCGATCTTGACAGCAGCGCTGGACAATAGTTCTACGATGATCTCCAGATCATGCGGATTGCCGATCTCGGCCAGCAGCGCGCTGGCGGCAACCACTTGTTCGCTTTCGGCGATGATTTTGAGCACCTGTCCGCTGACCGGCGCCCTGACCTCGATACAACAGCCACCGATATCCGAGACCATGTCAGGGCTTTGCGGTCCAATCAGCCTGGCCCGTGCGCTGTTGAGCTCCTGGCGGCGCAATTCCAGCGTGGCTTCTGCGATAGCCAGCAATGCTTTCTTGTTGTCGACATCGAGTTCGGCCTGCTCCTGGGCTTTTTCCGATATGACGCTGGTCTTGGACAGCGCATTGGCCCGTTTTAAATCCTTTTCAGCAAATTTAAGCTCCGAAATGGCTTTTTCGACTTCCGCTGATGCCAGTGCGACAGCGGCAGAAGCTGCAGCAACCACCGCCTGCAACTCGCGCCGCGAGCGCACGTCGAGAAACGTCGGGGATGTCGGTTCGATGACCGATACAATCGTCTTGCCGGCAATGACCTTGTCACCAACCTCCAGCGGCGAGCGCAACATCTTGCCGGCTACCGGCGCCGAGACCATGAAAACTTCCCGGATGCGGGTCTTGCCCTCTTCATCAATCGTGACGCTCAGGGCGCCGCGGTCGATTGTGGCAGTGTCGACCGGTACAGGCAACGGCCGCAGTGCATAAAAAGCGCCGGCAATAACCGCAGCCGCGGCCATTCCGGTAATGCCCTTTTTGATCCAGGAAGCAGACATCAGGCTAATCCCTCGTCTTGAGGACCGCAATCAGGTCCAGTTTGTTTATCCGCAGCCGCACGATTAGGGCCGATAACGCGACCGCAACGATCAGCACCACGCTGGCCCAGGCAAAAGTATCCCGATCGATCACGAACGGGATGCGGTGCACCTCGGTGTCCAGACCCTTGGCAGTCAGCCAGGCAAGACCGTAACCACCAGCCCAGCCGATCGGCAGTGCCAGAACCGTCAGGATTGCCAGCTCATTGAGCAGGATGCGGGACACTTCAGCCCGGGTAAAACCGAGCACTCTCAGGCTGGCCAGTTCACGAGCCCGTTCCGACAGTTGAATACGGGCACTGTTGTAGGCCACACCAAAGGCAATAATCACGCCAAGCGAGGTGTAGACCAGCATCATCGTGGTGATGTTTTTCGCCAGCGTGTCCCGGAACCGGGCCAATGAAACCCGCTGCAAGGTAATCGACGCAACGGCAGGCAGTTCCTTGACCTTGCCATAGAGCGCCTCTGTCCTGGATGTGTCGACCGCCATGTGGACAGCAGAAATGACCTCGCCTTCACCGGCCAGCTCATTAAGGCTGTCCATGTCCATGGCGGCCAGCAGCCCGATGTAGCTGCGTACCTTGCCGGCAACAACGACATCGAAAACCCGCCGGTGCCCCTCCAGCAGCTCCACCGTCACATAGTTTCCGGTGGTTACGTTAAGCAGCCCGGCCAGTTTGTCGGACAGGACGATACCGCTGCGCGGCACGATGACAGGGCGCATCTCAAGATCAAGTACTCGGCTTAATTCCGCGCCAGCCGGCTTGCCGACGACAGCTACCCGCCGCGACAGGTGGCCATGGCGAATGCGTGCCGAAATCGCACGGGCAGGCTCGGTCTTTATGACACCGGGCAGACGAGCGGCCTCCTGGATGGTTCGCATATGCTTTTCATCGGAGAACATAAGCGTTGCATGCTGCCGGTCGGCACGGAAATACAGCATGTCAATCATGAATTCGATGGCATCGAAGACGAACAGGGACGAAATCAACACCGACAGCGACAGCGCGATCCCCAAAAGCGTACCTGCAGCCCGGACCGGCCGGCGTGTCATATGCCGGATGGTCATTCGCGTCATCTGATCAAACGCGGCAAATGGATTGAACCTGCCGATCATCAAGGTCCGGTAAGCGGTCGGTGCCGGCGGCCGCATGGCAACGGCTGGCGGCAGCGCAGCCGCGTGCCATACCGCACTCGAGGCGCCCAGCAGGCCGGCCACCATGGTGGTGGCTGCTGCAAGAATGAAAACGTCAGCACTGTTATCGAAGATGAGAAACGGGTAGCTGAAGAACTTGGCATAGAGCCGGGTCAGCCCGCGCCCCAGCCATTGTCCCATCCCATAGCCGATCACAATGCCGATAGAACTGATAATCAGGACCAGTTTGACATAATGCCAGGCAATCGCGGCACGGCTGTATCCCACCGCCTTGAGCAGCCCGATCTGCTCACGCTCCAGGGCAATCAGGCGCGTCATGATCATATTGATCAGGAAGGCCGTCACCACCATAAAGATCGGCGGCAGGACATTGCGCATGCCTCTTAACTCTTCCAGCTCGGAGTCAAGGAAGGCATGCGAGAGCTGATCCTTGCGGCCATAGGCACCAAGGCCACCATAGCGCGCCAGCAGCTGGTCGAGTTGCTTGATGACCGCCTGCTCAGATGCCCCCTTCATCAGCTTCACCGAGATCGAATTCACCGCGCCGTCGAGGTCGAATGCGGCCTCCAGCGTCTCTTCGGCCATCCATAGAATGGCGAACCGGCGGTCGTCAGGCATGACATCGCCAGGCCCCAATGCATAGATGTATTCAGGCGACAGTGCGATGCCGGTTACAGACAGCACACGTTTGCGCCCGTTAATGACGGCCTCAAACCGGGAGCCGGGCACAAATTTATGGGCTTTGGCAAACCGTTCACCGATAACCGCCTCAAATCCTGCATCCGCCTTGGGCAGCCGGCCAGCCCGCATGAAAAAGTCATTGAGATGCGGTGGACGGCCCTCCGGCAGGGAAATGGCAAGACCCGAGGCAGGTTCGGGCATGCCTTCAACATCCAACAGAAGCGGTTTGACGATACGGCCTTCGGCAACCGCAACACCTGGAATTTGGCCAACCCGCTCCACGATCGAACTTGGTGCCCGCGTTGCGCCGGAAAAGACGTCGGCAAAGCGATAACGCTCGTAGTAGGCGGCTCGCGTTTCCTCCAGTGAGCGATGCGCCCCGATCGCAATAATGATGGTTGCCACACCAGCCGCCATCACCAGGGCGACAGCCAGAACCTGCGTCCAGATATGCATCACATCGCGAAGCAGCTTTTTATCAAGTGCATTCATGCCGGCATCACCATTTCACCTCACGCGGCTCAAGCCGCCGCTTGTTGACCTCCATCCGGGCAATGCGCCCGTCGTGAAAGTAAAACACGCGATGGGCGATTTTGCGGGTTTCGGAATTGTGGGTGATCACCGCAGTTGTCGTGTTGAGTTCGCGGTTGACCGTTGTGAGCGCCTCCAGCACCAGCACGCCGGTCTTGCTGTCGAGAGCGCCTGTCGGCTCATCGCACAGCAGCACCTCAGGCCGTTTGGCAATGGCACGGGCAATCGCGACACGCTGTTGTTCGCCGCCGGACATCTGGGCTGGAAAATGGTTCTGACGCTCCCGCAGCGCGACCAGGTCGAGAGCCTCCTCCGGCCGCATCGGATCGTCAGCAATCTCGGTCACCAGTGCAACATTTTCCAGCGCGGTCAGACTGGGAATGAGATTGTAGAACTGAAAAACGAAGCCGACGTGGCGGCGCCGGTAAAGCGTCAGCTCATGCTCATCGATACCGGTCAGTTGCAGATCCTTGAACCGCGCCATACCGGAAGTCGCCGTGTCGAGTCCGCCAAGGATGTTCAGCAGTGTCGACTTGCCGCTGCCCGAGGGCCCGAGCATGACCGACAACTCACCTTCAAACAGCTCCAAATCAACACCGCGAAGCGCGTGTACCGCAACATCTCCGGTGAGATAGGTCTTGGTGAGGCCTTCGGCTTTGAAGACGGTTGCTGTCATGCGCCCTGCGCTCCGCAATCAGTCCTGTTCCTCCCCAAATCCTAAAGATCGTATCGTCAACTCCCTTGATCGGGATCAAAGTACTGGCCGCAGATGCATGCGAGAAATGACATCAAAGCAAACTGGGAACCACCGAGATGAAACCGACACGAACATGGATATTGATGGCCAATGCCGGCCAGGCGCGCATTTGCCTGAACGAAGGGCTCAGTGACGGTGTGCATGAGATTGATGGCATGTCGTTTGAAAATGAGCACCTCCCGGCACGTGAGATCATGGCCGACAAACCAGGCCGTGCCTTCGACAGCGTCGGCGGCGGGCGGCACGCGATGGAGTATGCTAGCGATCCCGCCGAACACGCCGAGGAGAAATTTGCAAGGCATCTCAGTGCCGTTCTGGACAAGGCACTGGCGGAACAACGTTATGACCGGTTGTCCGTTGCCGCAGGCCCCTCAATGCTGGCCAGGCTCAGATCGGCGCTGACACCTCAAACCCGTGGTCGTCTCCATGCTGAGATCGACAAGGACTACACCAAAACACCGGTTCACGATCTGGCTGACGTGTTGCGCCGGGCCGGGGCGTTCGATTGACCATGCTGCAACCTCAGTCCCCGCAACAAGACGTGATTGAGTTCCTGCGTGGGCCGGATGCATATTCTGTGAATTCCCTTGACGTCGACGTCATTGAAACCCATGCCGCGCTGATCTTTCTGGCCGGCAAGAGTGCTTACAAGATCAAGAAGGCGGTCATCTATCCTTATCTGGACTTTTCAACGCTCGGCAAGCGCAAAGCCGCCTGTGATCGAGAACTGGAAATCAACCAGCCGCATGCGCCGCAAATCTATCTGAATGTTGTACCGATCTGCCAGGCGGACAGCGGCAAACTGAACATCGGTGGTCCTGGCAACGTTGTGGAGTGGGCCATACACATGCATCGCTTCAGTGACGATGCATTGTTGGCAAGGGTTATCGACGACGGTCGCGCCGAGGCGCCACTTTTCATCACGCTGGCCGACGAGATCACCCGTTATCATGACAAGGCACAAAAGGTTGTCGATGCAACAGGGGCCAAGCGCATATCGGCCATCATTGCCGAGCTTTGTGACGCCTTCGGATCGGCAAACAACATCATTGGCGCACGCCAGCATGCCTGCTTTTCCACCGAATTGGAGCGCCAGCTGGAGAGCATGCGCCACCGGCTTGATGAGCGCAGCCAGCGCGGCTATGTCCGTCGCTGCCACGGCGATCTGCACCTGCACAATATCGTCGTGCTGGATGGTAAGCCTGTGCTGTTCGATGCCATCGAATTCGATGAGGAAATGGCAACGATTGACGTCCTCTACGACCTCGCCTTCCTGATCATGGACCTGGAGGTGCATCATCTGCGCCGCGAGGCCAACATTGTGCTCAACCGCTACATTGCAGACAGTACGGACGTGGCAAACATTGCCGGGTTGCAGGCCCTGCCGTTGTTTCTGGCGTGCCGCGCCGGCATCCGCGCCATGGTCGCCCTCACTCGCCTCGGTCAGGCCAAATCCGAGACCGCACGCGCACAGGCACGCGAGGATGTCACAGACTATTTTGCATCTGCGCTTCAATTCCTTGAGCGCCCGCCGCCGCAATTGATCTGCATCGGCGGCTTGTCTGGCACCGGCAAGACCACCATCGCACGCCTGCTTGCCCCGCAGTTCGGCTCAGCGCCAGGCGCTTTGCACCTTCGCAGCGATGTTGAGCGCAAGATGTTGTTTGGCGTTCCAGAAACACAGCACTTGGGCGCATCAGCCTATACCAGCGAGGTCAGTGAAAAGGTCTATGGCAGCCTGATGCATAAGGCCAAGTTGGCCCTCTTGGCCGGCAGCAGTGTCATTGTTGACGCTGTATTCCTGAATGAAGCAGAGCGCGACCATGCCCAAGCGGTTGCCCGCGATGCAGGTGCGTCATTCGATGGCATATGGCTGGAGGCTAATGAAAGAACCATGATTGAACGCGTCACGGACAGAACCGGCGATGCCTCCGATGCCGATGCAGCCATAGTGCGCAAGCAGTTGAAGAAACCAACAGGCAACATCAGCTGGCATCGTATTATAGCGGACGGAACTCTGGACCAGACATTGAGCAACTGCGCAGATACTCTGAATCAGGGCATTGCAAAGCCGTTTCGCACATAAGTGATGACCTGCCAGATCTCATCGTCATTCATTGTATCCTTGAATGCCGGCATACCGGTATTGAGATCTTTGCCGCCTTCCGAGATCGTCCACATCAGATAGGAATCAACCGCGATCGGCATCTGCACGATGAAGGCCAACAGTGCAGGTGACGGGAACAGATCGTTACCGGCTTCGCCCTCGCCCAGACCCTCGATGCCATGGCAGCTGGCACAATTGTCCAGATAAAGTTTCTGGCCCTTCATGATATTGACGTCAGAGCCGTCCATTGGATTCTTCAAATTCTGGTAACGCGCCGGGATTTGGCCGTTCATAAAGGTCCAGTGGCGATGCATACGATGGCGATGCCGCGGCGACATTTCACCGGGACGCCAACTCTTGCGCCAATCGGTACCAGGACCCCACATATGCCAGCCTGGCTGCTTAACCGCCTCATCGCCGGCAGCCAGCACAGCCGGACCGTAGGCAACCAGAGCCATCGTCAGGAACATCGCAGCTGCAGCGAATTGTAGCACTCGCTTCAACACGTCACCACCTCGCAGCTTTTCAGCTCGAACAACTTGTCGTTGCCTGACCTGATCGCATCATATGCCCGTTTGTCCTTGCAGTGAGCTCTCGCCTCCACGGTCGCTCTTCCGAGCAGCTCGTAAGTCTTGCTGTCGGTCAGGTAGTTGAGCTCGCAGCTTTTTTCCTCCAGCAACTGTTCGCGCAAATCGGCTTCCCACCCTGCACTCTGAGCAAGAACGGCATTGGCCGGGACCAATTGACATAAGACGAACGCGATCGACAGGTTGCGCCCTACTCTGGCTGACTTAAATTTCCTCATCATGCGTTGAGTATTCTCACGCCAGCAGCGCTGCACATTGACCTGGATCAACCAATGATCCGCCCGCAAGCAAATTGATCTATTGCCAGGAAGAAAGTCCAAAATCACATTGCAAGACTGGTACAATATCTCAAAACCTTGCAAAAATAGGTTATGCACGAACAGGCCCTCAAATGGTTCGATGACACGGTGCTGGATTTGCGCCGGCAATTCCGTTGGTCGTTCCTGCCCCCGCTGATGGTCTACTTCGCGGCCGGCATCTCCGGGCTGGTCGGTATTGTCGGCACGTTCTTTGTCAAAGAATACCTCGGCCTGTCGGCAGCGTTTCTTGCCGGTCTGGCGTTTTGGGCCGGCATACCCTGGGCACTGAAGATGCCGCTTGGCCATCTCGTCGACATCATCTGGCGCTGGAAGGCGATACTGGTCTATGCGGGCGCCGCGCTGGTTGCCGCCAGCCTGCTGATTATGTATGCCCTGATCAGTTTCCCCGCCCGGATGTCTGCAATGATGGCAACCGAGGCCTGGTATGTCTTGAGCGCGCTGCTGGCGCCATGCGGTTACGTCCTCCAGGACGCGGTGGCCGATGCCATGTCCGTCGAGGCGGTGCCCCGTCATGACGAATACGGGCGGCCGTTGAGCGATGATGCCTCAAAGGCCATGCACACCACCATGCAGACGCTTGGCCGCATCTCCCTGATCAGCGGTCTCGTCGCCGTTGCCCTGGTCAACATCTACATGTTCGCCGACATCGAAGGCCTCGACCAGGCGGCCAAGGCGGGTATCTATGCACAGGTCTATCTGTTCGCGCTGGTCGTGCCGGCAGTCTCGATAAGCGGCGTTGTGCTCGCCACCATCATGCGCTGGCGAGAACGCAACAAGCTACGGCGCGAAGGTCTGACCACTCGTCAGATCGCCCAAAGGCTTGACCGGCCCGGCGAACCGACACAGCCCAACTACTGGTACTTCGGTGGCGGCCTGGCATTTGCGGTGCTCACCATCACGATTGGCCTGTCCAACCTCACCTATGCTCAAGAACTGGTGTTTGCCGGCTCGATGACGATCGTGTTGGTGCTGATGTCCCGGCTACTTGGCCAGCTGGAGCCCGACAAGGCCCGGGCCCTGATCGGAACAGCCATCATCATTTTCATCTTCCGTGCCGTGCCGCTACCTGGACCGGGCGCAACCTGGTTCGAAATCGATGTTCTGGGCTTTGATCAGCAGTTCCTGTCGGTCCTGACCCTGATCTCGTCCCTGTTGACACTGTTCGGCATGATTGTCCTCAGGCCCCTGATGGCCACGCGAACCATCGCCTATATCGTCGTCCTGCTGACCCTCGCTGGCGGCCTTTTATCCCTGCCTAACATCGGCTTGTACTATGGCCTGCATCACTGGACGGCATCGCACACCGGCGGCATTGTTGATGCCCGGTTTATCGCCATGATCGATACTGCAATCGAATCTCCGCTCGGCCAGATCGCCATGATTCCGATGCTGGCCTGGATCGCCCGCAATGCGCCGGTCAATCTAAAGGCGACTTTCTTTGCTGTGATGGCCTCATTCACCAACTTGGCGCTGTCGGCCAGCAGCCTGCTGACCAAGCACCTGAACCAGCTCTTCGTCGTCACCCGCGAAGTTCGCGACCGTAGCACCAATGCAATTGAAACAGCTGCCAACTACGACAACTTGGGATGGCTGCTCATTACCGTTGCAGCAATTTCTGTCCTGGCGCCGCTGATCACGATAGTCATCGTCCAGCACACAATGCTGCGAACCAACGACTGATCCGTTTCATTGATCTGGTATCCTGTGAGTTGCTGATGACCACGGGAGAGAACTCTAAGGCGGCGCCGCTGCCCGGTTTTCATGTCCCAAGATTGACGTTTCGGACCATAATAACCTTGTAAGTGCGCATGTCGCCATCATGATCTTTGATCGATACATATTCACCGGGATGGAATGATTCTGTACCGAACCGATAGCCCGATTCGTCATCATCCTCGTCGCCATGAATATCGTAGTGAAACGCCCAGGATCCTCCAGGCTTGCGCACCAGATGGCCAACTTCATCCTCGTCTGCTCCCCAGAAACGCACCACACGGCAATACTCGCGGTTCTTCTTCCACGCGGCTGCATCGATAAAACCATCATCGTTCAACGGCGCGGTAAACCGATAGCCGTGATCCGGGCTGCCATTTGGGAAGTCGTGGTCGCGAGCCAACTCCAACGTGATGTTCTTGAGCGTCATCTTTATCTCCTTCTTGTCCATTAAAGTATTAGTGCGACATCAGCACTGGTACGGTCATGTGTTTGAGCAGGGTGTTTGTTACACCGCCGAACACAAACTCGCGCATCCGGGAATGGCCATAAGCACCAACGACCAGAAGGTCGGCACTGTGATCGCTGATCCGATTGAGCAACGCATCCCCAACCGATACATTATCGGTGGGCACCGGATCGGTCGCAACCTTTGCGCCGTGGCGCGCCAGGGCAGATGCCATTTCACTTCCCGGAAACTGTCCGGCTGTATCGGGTACGCGTTGCGGATCAACCCAGGTCAGCCAGACTTCCGAGGCCTCAGCCAGCAAAGGCGCAGCATCCAACGCGGCCCTGGCAGCCTCGCTCGTAGCGTTCCAGCCGACAACCACTCTGTCTCCGATCGTCTTGAACTGCCCGTTCATCGGCACCAAAATCACCGGCCGGCCCGATTCCATGACCACACGATCAGCGAAATCCAGTTCAATGCCTTCATTGTTGTCCGGATTAACCTGGCCGATGACCACAAGGTCCGCCTGATGACTGTGCTCGATCACACCGTTGGCAACAACCGAAGCCCCATCATGAATCAGGCGCCACTCGATCTGCAGATCATATCCGGCCGTTACCTTCTCGAAGATCGATTTGGCTTTCTCACCGCGCTCGGCAAAGGACACTTCGTAATTCTCGATCAGCTCAGGCAGCACATAGGCCCCAGGCGCGGGGTAAACCGGCATCACGGGAATGACAAACAGGCCGATAAGATGAGCATCATGCTTGGCAGCAAGCTGGCAGGCGATGTTGGTGACTTCATCGGCACGCTCAACATCGTTCAATGACACCATGATTGTTTTGAAAGACATCTCTTATCTCCTGTCGGGTTGATGCCGGTATCTTCACCCAACCAGTACCCAGAACCTTGATTTGCATCAATACCAGCCCCCGCTTCCAGCAACAGCTTCTCGGCGGCCAGTTTGAAGTTTTTTTTCCGGCAGATTTCGACCAAGCATTGAATGTGACGAAACTTGATGCGGCGATCGATCATTTGCATTCGCTTTTCAGAAACTAAAATGGACAAAAGCTCACTTCACAGGCATCAAATTGGCAATCAACATGGTGGCTGAAAATATCGAGAGGATTCAAGATGCGTACTCAAGTTGCCATCGTCGGGGGTGGGCCATCCGGACTCCTGCTGAGCCAGCTCTTGTACCACGAAGGCATCGACACCATCGTTCTCGAACGAAAAACCAGGGACTACGTGCTTGGCCGCATCCGCGCCGGCATTCTGGAAGTCGGGTTTGTCGAACTGATGCGTAAGGCAGGCGTAGCTGAACGTATGGACCAGGAGTGCTTCGTCCACGACGGCACGGTGATCTCCTACGGGGACGAACAGTTCGGCATCAATTTCAAGGAACTCACCGGTTCGCACGTCGTGGTCTATGGTCAAACGGAGCTGACACGGGACCTTTATGATGCGCGCGAGGCCGCGGAAGGCAAGATCGTCTACAATACCGAAAGCGTAGCGATCAACGAGGCCGACACGGACGCGCCGTATGTGACCTACATTGTAGACGGCAATGATTACCGGATCGAGTGCGACTACATTGCAGGCTGCGACGGATTTCACGGAGTTAGCCGGCAGACCATTCCGCCAGCCATTCGCCAGGAATATGAAAAGATCTACCCCTTTGGCTGGCTCGGCGTGCTTTCACAATCCCCTCCGGTCCATGATGAACTGATCTATGCCAGCTCAGAGCGCGGTTTCGCCCTGTGTTCCATGCGCAATGAGAACCTAAGCCGTTATTACATCCAGTGCTCGCTCTCCGACAGCCCGGAGGATTGGACCGACGACGCGTTCTGGACAGAGCTCAAGCGCCGGATTCCAGCCGATGCAGCTGAACGATTGGTCATCGGTCGTACAGTCGAGAAATCCATCGCGCCGCTGCGGTCTTTCGTGACTGAACCGATGCGTTGGGGCCGCCTTTTCCTGTGTGGAGATGCCGCCCATATCGTGCCACCTACCGGCGCCAAGGGGCTGAACACTGCAGCCTCCGACATCCACTATCTCTATCACGCGCTGGCGCAGTTCTATGAGGCCGGAGAAACTGAAGGCATCGACCGGTATTCAGAAAAGGCGTTGGCCCGGATATGGAAGGCCGAACGGTTCAGTTGGTGGATGACCAACCTGCTGCACCGCTTCCCCGACCAGAGCGAATTCGATCTCAGGATGCAGCGCGCCGATATCGAATTCCTGCGTGGAAATCGCGAGGCACAGAGCGTGCTGGCACAGAATTACATCGGCCTGCCGTACTGACGCGTATCGCGGCCTTGGACAGAGTAGAACACGGGACCGTTCGCTTAAGGCGCCCGGGACACAGTCTTCATTTTGGTCTGGAACCCGTTACTGCGAAAATTGCCCCCTATGGCCGCTGATTCACGGCATCCAGAAAATCTTGCCTCTGTCTTAATCCAGATCAATTCCAACAGATCACCCGATTGATAAGCTTTCAAACTATTTTCAGGCTTAGAGCCGGAGAATTTGCGAACAAGAGGGAGTGACCCGTGCAGCAGTATCCACACGTAACGGTTGTCACCGAGATCATGGAAGCATTTGCGGGCGCAACCGGTTTGCACCCAACTACGAGCGATCCGCAGCGATACCTTTGGACGGACGCATTTGCGGTCTGCAACTTCCTGGAGCTATGCCGGCAAACAGGTGAACAGAAATATCTCCGGCTGGCCACAGACCTTGTCAACCAGGTGCATGAGACCCTTGGCAAGCATCGCCGCGACGACCCGCGCCAGGGCTGGATCAGTGGCCTGGAAACTATTGCGGGCAAAGCTCACCCAACCGTTGGCGGCTTGCGGATAGGCAAGAAGCTGGGCGAACGAAAACCAGACGAACCTTTTGACGAACATCTCGAATGGGAGCGCGACGGCCAATATTATCACTACCTGACAAAATGGATACATGCGCTTTGCCAGACCGGGGCCGCAACCGGTGATCCGGTTTACACTTTGTGGGCTGCCGAGCTTGCCAAGAGCATGCACCGCGGCTTCGTCCACCAAGACCATGCTGCGGCGTCAAAGCGGCTCTACTGGAAGATGAGCATCGATCTCAGTTATCCTTTGGTGCATTCCATGGGGCATCATGATCCGCTCGACGGTCTTGTAACCTGCCACGAAGTTGGCCGCCTGTGCGATGATGCACCCCGGTGTGACATGAGCCAAGAGATCGCTGATCTGGAAGCAATGTGCCGGCATCAAGCCTGGGCTACAGGTGATCCGCTGGGATTGGGTGGCCTGTTGTTCGATGCGCACCGCATGCTGCAATTGATGGCGGGCGGATCTGGATTCGATAACACCGAATTGCTTCTTGCTGTGCTGCAATCTGCGAGGGCAGGACTGGAATTCTTTCTTGCTGAGATTGGGTGGGAACGCCGGGCCGAGGAGCGCCTGGCATTCAGAGAGTTCGGGCTTTCGATTGGACTGCATGCGGTTCCCGCTATGCGCGCGATCTTGGAGGAGATTCCGGATTTTAATGGTTATGACACCGTAGACTCACATTTGAATGGGCTCATGTCTGAGGTTGGTACTGCAAAAACGATTGAAGCATTCTGGTTGGACCCCGCGAACAGGAAATGCGCCGGTTGGCAAGGGCATGAAGACATCAACCTGGTGATGCTGGCAACAAGCCTGGCGCCTGCCGGGTTCTTGAAACTACACCTGCCATCGCCCGCCCAAAAGCCCGGCACAACCGCTCACACAAGATAGGCACCCATATGCAGAAAACCAACGGTCTGGTTTCCCGCAACGTTTCTTCCATGGCGCTGTCGGCGATTATGGAGATGGAAATGCGCGCCGCCAGGATGCCCGGAGTGGCGTCGTTGTCTTTGGGCCTGCCGTCATTCGACACGCCCGCCCCCATCAAGGACCCCGTAAAACGGCGTCTTCAGACAGATCCTGATATCGGCAAATATACGTTGTCAGACGGATTGCCCGAATTGCGCGAACGTGTAGCTCAATTCCATCACTCAAGGACGGGCGTTTCAATTGACACAGACCGGCACGTGGTGATCACAGCCGGCAACATGCAGGGGCTGAACGTATTGTTTCACACGCTCATCAACCCGGGCGATGAAGTCATCATGACCGACCCGGGTTTTGCCTCGCATGTTCAGCAGATATTATTGTGCGGTGGTATTCCAACTTACTGGAAGATGGACCGAACGGCCGGTTGGAGCCTTGATCTGGATCGCCTGTCCGACCTGATCACGGAGCGAACCAGAGCCATTGTCCTTGTCTCCCCATCCAACCCGACCGGCAGGATTTTTAGCGAAGCCGAACTCCGACATGTCGGCGAGATCGCATGCAATCACGGCCTCATCGTCATGCTTGATGACCCCTACAGCCACTTTACGTATGAAAACAGAGATCGTTATTTCAATCTGTCATCAGTGCCCGAAGTCGCCGAAAACATCGCCTACCTCTACACATTCTCCAAGGCGCACGCGATGACAGGCTGGCGGCTCGGTTA
>Ga0224508_10002157_pt1 | contig 17044 bp, 16 predicted proteins | sample SF_Jan12_sed_USG_4_FD_170157 | JGI IMG/M metagenome (GOLD analysis project Ga0224508, IMG submission 170157) | Sediment microbial communities from San Francisco Bay, California, United States - SF_Jan12_sed_USGS_21 | ecosystem: Environmental > Aquatic > Marine > Sediment | place: USA... | reverse complement strand
CGTTTCGCACCGGGCAAGCGAGCAAACATCCCATAGGCAGGAGTCATAACGGTGACCCGATGACCTCGAGCAGCCAGAGCCTTTGGCAGATCACGGACAACGTCGCCGAGGCCGCCCACCTTGCCACGCGGCAACCCGCCGTTTTCCGCAGCGAGCATGAAAATCCATTTCGATGAAATGCCGGCCGGCCTCCTGCCTAACGGGTGAAATGCAGGCGCTGCCCGAGCATTTCTGCCGTCACCAAGACGACGCCTTTCTCCGATACTCGAAATCCGCGCGCTCTGTCGGCATCGGGGTCTTCGCCAATAACCGTATTATCTGGCAGTTTCACGCCACGATCGATGATCGCGCGCCGAATCCGGCAGCTCCGGCCCACTTCAATGTCAGGCAACAGCACACTTTGATCGACCAAGGAATGAGACATCACCTTTACGTTATAAAACAATAGGCTACGTAGTATTCTTGCACCAGATACTATGCTGCCGGCACTGACCATGGAATCGATCGCGATGCCCCGCCTGTCGTCGTCATCGAAGACGAATTTGGCAGGAGGCGCTGACGTGAGATTGGTCAGGATCGGCCAAACATCATCATAGAGATTGAGCTCTGGTGATACCGAGATCAGCTCCATATTGGCTTCCCAGAATGCGTCCAGCGTTCCGACATCGCGCCAGTAGACCTGTTTGTTACTCTCTTCGTCACGAAACGGAAAAGCGAAGACCCGATAACGGCCGACGACGTGTGGGATCACGTCCCGGCCAAAGTCATGGGTCGACTGGGGATCGTCGGCATCCCGAATGACCTGCTCATAAAGAAAGGGCGTGTTGTAGACATAGTTGCCCATCGATGCCAGACATAAATCCGGCTGGCCCGGAATCGGCGCTGGGTTTTCCGGTTTTTCGGTGAATTCCAAAACGCGATTATTCTCGTCGACCGTCATGACGCCCAAAGCGCCGGCTGCCTCTGCCAACGGAACTTCGAGACAGGAAACGGTCATGTCCGCCTCGTTTTGCACATGCGCCGCGATCATCGGACCGTAATCCATTTTGTAGACATGATCGCCCGCCAGCACCAAGACAAATGCCGTGTCGTGCGTGCGTATGATGTCGAGGTTCTGATAGATCGCATCCGCGGTACCTCGATACCACTCGCCGCCCGTCCGTTGCGAAGCAGGAAGAACTTCCAGAAAGTCGCGCCCGGCCTGAAACCGGTTGGTCCAGCCCTGAATGAGATGGCGGATTAACGAATGTGCCTTGTATTGGGTCAGTACGCCGATTCGGCGAATACCCGAATTGACACAGTTCGATAGCGCAAAATCGATGACGCGAAAGTGCCCGCCGAAATACAGCGACGGTTTCGCGCGCCAACGCGTCAGCTCGTACAGTCGCTCGCCCCTACCGCCCGCCAGTACAAGGGCCAATGTGTCACGCGTGAAGCGGCTGACAAATCTCAGGTCTTCGCGGTTCTCATCCACCATCATGAACGTCCTGTTTCCAGAGCCATACGCCCAATGTAACCGCAATCAGCGCCCGCCAGGTCATCGTCTCGGACACGCCAGCGCCAGTTTCCGCTTGCCGTGCCAGGCGTATTGAGCCGAGCTTCCGAGCCCAGGCCAAGGAAGTCCTGCAACGGAGCCATTGCGATTCGCGCGCGGGTCTTGAAGCACAGAGACACGAGCGCTTTGTGTACACCGTCCTCCATACCTTGGACATTGGCCCGGACGATCGACTGCATTTTTTCCAGTGCGGCTCCGCTAAGCTGACCGTCGCTGCCCGCATACCAACCTTCAGTCGTATCGTTATCGTGAGTTCCGGTGTAGCAGACGCAATCTTCGTCAATCCCATCGAATTCGAATTCCGGCTGGTCCACGAGAAACTGTAGCACCTGCATACCGGGAAGCGCATAGGCTTTGCGAAGCGCGATAACGGACGGAGTAATCAAACCCAGATCCTCTGCAACGATCGGTATTTGACCAAGTGCTCCGACCAGGGCATCGAATAATTTCTGACCAGGGCCGTGGTTCCAGTGTCCTTCGCGAGCGGTTGCGGCACTGAAGGGCACAGACCAGTACTGATCGAATCCACGGAAGTGATCCAGCCGAACCATATCAGCGCGGCTCAACGCATGCCTGAGGCGTGATACCCACCAAGAAAACGCCTCCGCAGCGTGAACATCCCATCGATAGACCGGATTTCCCCACAGTTGGCCGTCCCGACTGAAATAGTCCGGCGGGACGCCCGCGACTTCAACCGGCATAAAGTCCGAATCCAGATACACCAGTTCGGGCCGCGCCCATGCTTCGGCACAGTCGAGTGCCATATAGATCGGTTCGTCGCCAAACAAAATGATATCGCGCCGCTTCGCCTCGGCACGAAGATCCTTCCACTGCTTCGCAAAAAAGAACTGTTCGATCTTTGCGCGTTCCCACTGCGAGGGAAACGACTGCTTCAGGCCAGCTAAGTACGCTGTTTGTCTCGCGCGCGCTTTTCGGTCCCAGGCAGGCCATTGCACTCCATGATTTCTTTCACGCAGCAGCGTGAACGCGGCATAGTCGTCCAACCAAACTGCGTCATGACTTTCGAGGAATTGCTCGTATTCCCTTAATAAGGATGAATCGCGCGTTTCCTGGAAGCGTTCGATGGCAACCGACAGTAACGCGCCTTTCGATTCGCTGACGGACTGATAGTCGACTGATGTCACCGCAAGCCTCGGGTAAGACACGAGTTCCTGTTTGCGCAGCAAACCCCATTCGAGCAGCGCCTCGAGATCGATCAACAGTGGATTGCCGGCAAAAATGGAGAGTGGCTGGTACGGGGAGTTTCCGATTCCCGTCGGCACGGTCGGCAGAAACTGCCACACGCTCAGGCGGCACTCCTGCATCCAGTCCATGAAATTTCGCGCGGACGGACCCAGTTCGCCGATACCCCTGGGACCGGGAAGCGAAGTCAGATGTAAACAAACACCGGCGCGTCGTCGTTCGATGTCGATTCCGTCAGCGGCCACCGCTAGCCGGCTACGGCCCCGAGAACGGCGGCAATTGCTTTCGTGCCTTGAGCAGGCGCCATTAGATGAGCGCCAGCCGGTCCCGGCATCTCACGCAGTCCCTCGATCAGCTCGACGCAGATCGCACGGCCTTCGGCTGCCTGGTCGTCGGCGCCCTCCAGACGCGCGATCGTGGCATCCGGCACGTGGACCCCAAATAGGTTTTCGTTCATCCAACGCGCGGACTTCGCGGAGCGAATCGGACCGACGCCAATGATCACGCCCACCTTTTCGGTAATGCCCTCTTCGGCGAGACGCTCGAAATATTGACGCGCAACGTCGAGATCGAAACAAAACTGCGTCTGCAGAAAACCGGCCCCACCCGCGATCTTTTTTCTCAGAGGCTCCGGCGACCACTTCTCATCCGGCACTTTTGGAATATCGGCTCCGCCAATAAAAAACTGGGGCGGCGAATCGATTGCTCGTCCCGATGGCAAAACGCCGTCATCGCGCATCTCACGGGCCAGCTTCATCAAATCTGCCGTCTCGAAATCGAACACAGGTGTTGCGTCGGGTTGATCTCCACCCTTCGGGTCATCACCACGAAGCAGTAGAAGATTCTGCACACCCTGGGCCGCGGCACCAATCAGGTCACCGGCCAGCGCAATGCGGTTCCGATCGCGACAGGTCACCTGCAGTATCGGCTCGTAGCCATTCCCGGCAAGCAGCGCCGACGCTGCAAAGCTGCTCATTGTCGTTCGGCCAGCCGCCGCATCCGTTACGTTAATCGCGTCGACACTCGCACCGAGCATCTCAGCCTCGGCCAACAGCGCTTCCGGCGACGCCGAGAGTGGCGGCACAATTTCAGCGGTAATGACAAACTTTCCGTCGCGGATACGATCTTGCAAACGACTCATAATCTTCAGCGTCCTGCTATCGAAACGGGCCGAAGTATAGACTAACACTCCATGTCTTCCGGTCCTTTCAAGCCACTATCGCTGCATTAGTTTAGCTATACTCAGCGCAACGAACAGAAGGCACAGGAAAAATTCTAATGAATATCAAAGACTTAAAAATCTTGCTTGCGCTCGGCACCGCATCTGTCATTGGTCTGTCTGCCGTGCACGCGCAACCACAGCTGGCACCGTTCAAGGTCGAGAGCACCGCTTTCCCGGATGGCGGCGTCGTACCAGAGAAATACGCAATGCGAGGCGAGAATGTGCAACCGGCATTTTCGTTCACCGGACTCCCCGACAACGCGGTCAGCATCGCAATCATTTTTCATGACCTCGATGTCTCCCTGGGAGGAGGCACTGACGACGTGCTCCACTGGACAGCCTGGAATATTCCGGTCGGCGCCGGCGGAATCCCTGAAGGCGTGTTACCGGAAGGGTCCGTCAGCGGGAACAATATCCGGAATCAACCAGGCTACATGGGTCCGGGCGCTCCCGCGGGCGAGCGTTATCATCATTACGTCTTCGAATTCTATGCGCTGAGAGAGAACCTGGATCTGGATGTCAGCAGCACCAGTCGCGACGATTTACTGGCGGCAATGGAAGGCAAGATTGCCGCTAAGGCAGCCTATGTCGGTCGCTATCGGGGCACAGCCCAGCAATAGATCGACTCAGGACTTATGCTCGAGGATTGCGCGATAAACGCGTAAATACGCGTCGGCCATTTGCGGCGGCGTATGGCCGACCGCCATTTGGGCGCCGACCTCCCCCATCTGTTTTCGGAGTGCCGGATCAGATTTCAGGCGTAATATCGCGTCCGCGAGCTGTTGCGGCTGGTCAACATCGATCAGAAATCCGTTTTGCCCTTCGAATACGATCCGCGGCACGCCGCCGACTGGCGTGACGACGACCGGAAGCGAGTGCTCCATCGCATCGAAGAGAATGCTGCCGATTCCCTCTCGCCGCGAGGGGAGAATAAACATATCCGATGCACCGAGGAAATCGCCGACATTGTTAACGAAGCCGGTGAAGGTCAGATTATCGAGACCCGAAGCCAGCCCGCGCAGCATCGACTCATCTCGACCGCCACCGACCAGCAGAAAATGAATATCGGGGTGCTGGTCTCGCAGTATTCGCGCCGCCTTGATAATTGTGTCCTGCGCCTTTTGATTGTTATCTAAAGCCCCAACATGGCCGACGATAAATTTGTTACCGACACGCTGCTTTATCGCTTCGACTTCGTCGGCGTTTGCCACCAAGCCGCTGCTCGAACTCAGGATCACCGTGACTTTCGCTTTCGGCTCGAAAGCACTGACCACATCTGCGACCTGCGGAGCCACTGCAACGACGCAGGCGGCCGCACGATAAGCAACATGCGCCATTCGATGCTCACCGATTGGATTGTTCACCCGCCGGGTCGCAATATAAGGAGTACCCGACAGACGACGCCTGAGATATGCGGCATAAATGCTGCGGCCCTCGTGGACGTGGACGAGGTCAACTCCTCGCGTCGATCGGACGACGCCTGGCAGGTGGCCCGATACCTCAAATACTTTGATTCCCATCTGCCGAACTCGCTCGGCCAGTGGCGATCCGCGGCGAGCAACCAATCTCTGCCGAATTCCACGCGAATCCAACTGACCCATTAGCAGCTCCGTCTGCCGCTCTCCGCCGCGATAATTCTTGGCAACATTCACATGCGCAATCTGCATGCGGCCATTTTAGAGACAGATGCTGGTAAAAGCCCTTGAAACATTGCGATTGCGGATCTAAGCCCCAGTCAATAGAGTGCAGCACATGACAAACATCGGGTTATTTCCGACGTGTGCGGATTCGTAGGCGGCACAGAGCCGGATTGGCGCTACGAAGCGGCGCTCGAATCGATACAGCATCGGGGCCCCGACGCGGCCGGGCTTAGAACCAACGGCCCGATCAAGGCGGGTTTTCGCCGGCTCAGCATTATTGATCTCGACGAAGCCGCTAATCAGCCATTCCTCGCGCCCGACGGCGAAAGCTGGATCATGTTCAACGGCGAAATTTATGGCTACCTCAGACTCCGGGCCGAACTTGAAACGCTGGGCCATGCGTTTCGTACGAAATCAGACACTGAAGTGCTGCTTGAAGCCTATCTCGAATGGGGCGAAGATTTTGTTGAACACATTGACGGCATGTTCGCGATTGCGATCTGGGATGCGCGCGATCGCAAGCTTCGATTGTATCGGGACCGTCCCGGGATAAAGCCACTCTATTATTACTACGATGGCAAGCGATTCGCCTTTGCGTCCGAACTGAAGGCTATCGAAGCACTGCTCGCGAAACATGGATTAGAAACCGATCAAACTGCGCTTTACGATTTTCTCGGCTATCGCTATGTGCCTGCACCAAAGACACTGTATCGAAACTGCTACAAGCTTAAGCCCGGGCACACGCTGAATTTCGACCCGCAATCCGGCAACGCGTCGACCCCCCGGGCTTACTGGTCGCTGCCAACCGAAGTCGAAGCCGACCGGTTTTCTGCCGACTCCGCGGCGGAAGAACTCACCGCGCTAATCGATGAATCCGTGCGCGATCAGATGATCGCCGATGTGCCGCTCGGATTCTTTCTGTCCGGCGGTATCGATTCGAGCGTTGTGGTTGCATCGGCCGCTGCGGCCGGTGCGCGCGTCTCGACGTTTTCCATCGGTTTTGATGCCGACGAAGTATCCGAGACACCCTATGCACGGCAGGTCGCAGAGCACTTCGGCACCGACCATCATGAGCAAATCCTGTCACAGTCGGCGGCACAGGATCTTCTGCCAAAGCTCAAGACCTGGTTCGATGAGCCATTCGCCGATGACTCCGCCTTGCCGACTTTCCTGGTCTCAAGCATCGCGCGCGAACACGTCACCGTTGTCTTGACCGGAGACGGCAGCGACGAGGTATTCGGCGGCTACAGTACCTATCCACGCTACGAGCGCTATGCCGGCTGGCCGTCGTGGCCGCAGTTTTTCGATCGTACCGCGGTCAAGCTTCGCCGGCGCCTGCGACATCGAAACCCATTGAACCGAGCGCTGCGTGTGCTGGAAACGGGTTTAAGCGCCGACGTCGAGCTCTGGTCAAAAATCATGCACGGCATGTCCGCCGACGCGAAGACCGAATACCGTGATGCGTTCGGCATCGCTAAGGATTACGATGACTGGTGGCATTATCGGCGCTACTGGCGCGAAGACCTGCCGCTCAGGACGCGCCTGCAGTACTTGGATTTTCATACTTATCTACCCGGGTTGATTCTGACCAAGGTCGACCGCGCCAGCATGGCCGTGTCGCTCGAGGCCCGCGTGCCATTGCTTTCCCGACGGCTGATTGAATTCAGCTTCTCACTACCCGAAGCAATCAGGCTGTATCAGGGCCAAGCCAAGGGGCTGCTGCGCCACGCCTACCGCAACATCTTGCCGCAGGAGATTCTCGAGCGTCGCAAGAAAGGATTCGGTTTGCCTCGATACTATCTCGGCAACCTCGGCAAGGGCATTCCATTGCAGGAACACATCCTGCGTCAGATTTTTCTAAAGCCAGACCAAGCCCACTATAATGGCGCCGGCCAGTCGGCCTGATGCAAAGGAAATTCCTATCGTGACAGACGCTACGCCCGCGAAACGGGCATTGATCACCGGAATCACCGGTCAGGACGGCGCTTATCTCGCCGAGCTTCTGCTGGAAAAAGGCTATGTGGTTCACGGGATCAAACGCCGCGCATCGCTGTTCAATACCGATCGAATCGATCATCTGTACAGCGATCCGCACGATCAAGACCGGCGAATGATTTTGCACTACGGCGACCTGACTGACGCAACGAACCTGATTCGGATCGTGCAGGAAGTCCAGCCCGACGAGATCTATAACCTCGCTGCCCAGAGTCACGTTGCCGTTTCGTTCGAGACGCCGGAATACACGGCCAATTCCGACGCGCTCGGTACCTTGCGGCTGCTCGAAGCCATCCGAATCTGCGGCCTGGTGGAAACAACGCGCTTCTATCAGGCCTCCAGTTCGGAAATGTTCGGCAAAGTCATGGAAACGCCGCAGCGCGAGACCACGCCTTTCTACCCTCGTTCGCCCTACGCCGCTGCCAAAGTCTACGCTTACTGGATCACGGTCAACTATCGCGAAGCCTATGGAATTTATGCCTGCAACGGGATCCTCTTTAACCACGAGTCGCCGCAGCGCGGCGAGACTTTCGTGACCCGTAAGATCTCGCGCGGCCTCGCCCGAATCAAAGCCGGTCTCGACGAGTGTCTCTATCTCGGCAACATCGATGCGCTGCGTGACTGGGGGCACGCCAAGGACTACGTTAGTGCGCAGTGGATGATGCTGCAGCAGACCGAGGCGAAAGATTACGTTATTGCGACCGGTCACCAGTACTCGGTCCGCGATTTCGTCCAGGCCGCGGCAACACAACTCGGCATGAAAGTCGACTGGCGTGGACAGGGCGTTGATGAATGCGGCGTCGACACCGTATCAGGTAATACGGTCGTTCGGATCGATCCGCGGTACTTCCGGCCTACCGAAGTCGAAACACTACTCGGCGATGCCAGCAAAGCGCGCGCCGAACTCGGCTGGCAGCCTGAGGTTTCCTTCGAAACCCTGGTTGAAGAAATGGTTCGCGAAGATCTTGCGCTGGCCGAAAGAGACGCGTTGATTGCCCGCGAAGGCTACACCGTCTTCAAACACCACGAGTAGGCGAATAGTGAAAACCGATGCGAGTATTTTTGTGGCGGGTCACCGCGGTCTTGTCGGCAGCGCCATATGCCGCGCCTTAGAGAATCGTGGCTTCGACAATATCCTGACCCGAACGAGCGACGAATTGGATTTGCGCGATGCGTCTCAGGTCGACGCGTTCTTTCGCGTTGAACGGCCGGAATATGTTATTCTTGCGGCCGCAAAAGTCGGCGGCATACTGGCGAATGACAGCTATCCCGTCGAATTTCTACGCGACAATCTTAAAATTCAAACGCACGTCATCGATTCGGCGTTTCAAAACAAGGTTACCAAGCTCGCGTTTCTTGGCTCCAGCTGCATTTATCCCCGCCTTGCGCCGCAGCCGATCAGTGAAGACTCATTAATGACGGGGCCACTCGAATCGACAAACGAGTGGTACGCGATCGCGAAAATCGCCGGTATTCGCCTGTGCCAGGCGTACGCCAAACAGTATCAGTTCAATGCCATCTCTTTAATGCCGACCAACCTGTACGGGCCAGGTGACAATTTCGACCTGAGCAGCTCGCATGTTTTGCCGGCTCTGATTCGAAAGTTTCACGAAGCGAAGGAAATCGGTGCCAGTAAGGTCACAGTCTGGGGCTCAGGTGAGCCGCGTCGCGAGTTTCTCCACGTCGACGATCTCGCTGAAGCCGTTTGTTTTTTGATGGAAAACTACGACTCGCCCGAGATCATCAATGTTGGGGTCGGCGAGGACCTTCGAATCGCAGATCTCGCTGAATTAATCCGCGGCATCATCGAATTCGACGGTGAAATCGTCTACGACAGAAATAGGCCCGATGGCACACCTCGCAAGCTGCTCGATGTATCGAAAATCACCGCGGCGGGCTGGAAGGCTAACATCAATCTCGAATCCGGGATTCGCAGCACTTATCGCTGGTACGTGTCCCAACTCGACTGACACGGCGCCCAACGGCCGCACAGGTTACGCGAGCTAAGCAATCAGAAGACCGATACTCTTGCCCTGGCCCCGCCTAGCCACCAGGCGGTCTCGCTGAAGGTACTGAGATAGCTTGCAAACAGTTCATCGGCTCTCGACAGAAGCGCCAGGTCAATCAGGTCTTCGACCATACCCTCAGTCGATTGCCAACTCGCGAGCCGTTTGGTCTCTCTCGGAAAGGAAATGACCCGTTTGTGGCCGAGTAATCCGCCAAGCCAGGGTGCAACCTCATCGTCATCGCTAACGACGAAAAAGCGCCGGTCTGACGGGGCGGCGTCCAACAGTGCTTTCAGCCGCCCAACCGCCGGTCGATGATGCTTGCGATGGCGGCGAGGATCGTCGCGCCAGGTGCGCACCTGGACACCAATGATGTTGTCGCCGAAATGCTGGTTAGCCCATGCGTCGATTCTGGCGAGTATCTCGGGATGAACCGCGACTTGGGCAAACAATGGTGCGTACACCGTGCGGAAATGTTCTGGAATCCGACCGTACTCAAAATCGATAATTCGACCGTCGCTCCGTGCCGATCGGCGAGAAAAACGCTTCGGTGAAATCATGTAACGGTACCGATCGCCAGGATTACCGCGAACTCGCCACCAGAACTTTCCCAGACGACGAATCAGCGGATGTGAGCCGCCGCCGGATGTCGCAAAACCCTGCGGCAAGTACTGAACGTCATCGGGCAGTATCTCGAGCCGCCAAGAACAATGCTCCTGTGCACCGTCGGGTATCTCGTCGATGCCGCAATCATTGGCAAAGAGCGCCGAAAACGAAGCCGGCATATTTTCGGTATCCGGCCAGAATACCCGCGCGCCAGGGTCGAGCCGCCGCGCCGACACCCACGACTTGATGCGGTTACCGAGACCTCCTGGTTCCGTTGAGACAAGCATGTTCATGATTTCGCTAATATGGCCGAAAGTCTACGCGGTCTGACACGAAATCCAATGCACGAGAATCAGAACGCCGTACTCCGGCAACTGTGTTCGTCGAGTGCTTATCCGCACGAGACGGATGCGATCCGTAGAATCGAGACCCATATTTCATGGGTCTATCTTACGGGTCCGTTTGCCTACAAGATCAAAAAGTCCATCAAGCTGCCTTATCTCGACTTTTCGACACTCGAACGACGCGAACGCGCCTGCCGGGACGAGCTCACGCTGAATCGCCGGCTCGCGCCAGGGCTTTACCATGAAGTCGTAACGATTGGTGGCGACGAGACCGAACTGCGAGTTGGTAGCACGCCGGCCGTTGAATTCGCGGTCAAGATCAGCCAGTTTCCGGACGGTGCGATTGCAGACCAGCTGATTCGCGACGACGCCCTGAACGCAGCGGAACTCGTGGAACTCGCGGAGCAAATCGCTGCGTTTCATCGAAAGCATTCGCCATCATCCAGCAGTGCGCCAGGCAAGCGAATTCTCGACAATTTGGCTGAGCTTTATTCCGCCGTGTCCCCCGACAGGCATTCGCTGGTCGGGGAAATCGAGGATTGGGTCAAAACAGCCTTAGATCGCATCTCGGACGTATTCACCGATCGCGAAAAATCAGGACACGTGCGGGAGTGTCATGGTGATCTTCACCTGGGCAACATCGTGCGCATTGACGGTCGCCTCATTGCCTTCGACTGTCTCGAGTTCTCTGTTGATCTCAGAACAATTGACGTAATTGATGAAGTCGCATTTCTGTATATGGATCTAATCGCGCACGGGCGGCACGATCTCGCATTCACCTTTCTCAACCGTTACCTTGAATTAACCGGGGATTACGCCGGTTTGAGCCTGCTGCGCGTTTACGCCACTCACCGTGCACTCGTGAGGGCCAAGGTCTTGATCGAAGGTCATAGCCAATCAAACGTTGCAGCGCCCGACCTGGCGACCCTTTATCTCAAGACGGCCCAGGCTCAAACCTGGCCGCGACGACCACGATGCGTGATCACTTCCGGTCTTTCGGGAAGCGGTAAAACGACCATCGCGAGCCAGCTGATCGCAAGCCTGCGGGCTGTACACATACGATCCGACGTCGAGCGAAAGCGCTTGCACGGCCTACAAGCAATGGCCCAATCCGACTCCGAGGTCAAGGGCGGGCTGTACCACCCGGATATCACGGCGGCCACTTATCGCCATCTCGCGGCGCTAACCGAAGCGGCTCTCGAAGGCGGAGTCGACATCATTATCGACGCGTCATTTATCAAGCGCCATTTCCGCGAGCTATTTCACGCCGCGGCGGCGCGCCACAACGCGGACTTCGTAATCTTGAGCTGTGAGGCGCCGACTAATCTGTTGCGAACGCGAGTCACCGAACGGGCACGTCAGAAAAGCGATGCGTCCGAAGCAAATATCGCCGTGCTCGATCACCAACTTGAGGTCGCCGAGACCTTCAGTGCAGAAGAAATGGCGTATGTGTTGCCGGTCGATACCGCGGACGATATCGATATTGATCAACTTGCCCGCAATATCAGAGAGTTGAGCGATCAGGTGTCATTGTCGTCAACTTCAAGCTGACCCGTCAGACGGCGCCAGACATGCGACCAACTCAAGCCAATCGCGAGCAATAAGCCCAGGCAAAACAGGCTGACCCAGCTCAAGGTCGAAACGGATCCAACGGCAATCCAACCGAGATCGGTCAGCCACCAGACAAAACCGCCGATCAGCGCGCCACCCAGAACGACACCAAGCCATCCCAATGATCTTTGCGTTGCCACAATCAAGATCGTCCAACCGATGATGACCGCGATACCAGAAATGAAGTGCTCGGGACCCAGTCCTTCGTTTCCCAAACTGTTTTGTAGCCAGCGATAGTAGGAGAACTCGGTTGGATTGTAGGTGGCGAAGACCAGAATCAGGCTCGCAACCAATCGCCAGAAGAAACTGGCTGCGCCAAATTCACCGGTTGACGAGCGGCGCTTTATATCATTCATGATTCCACTGCGCGCATGCGGAAAAGATGGGAAGCATTCGCAACATCAGATAAATCCCCGGTTGTCTGTCTAAAAATGCGAGGTTAGTCTACCCCGGCCGATCACCTAAGGGGATACCAATGCACGAGACCCACAAACGCCTCCGCTGCTTGTCGGCCGTGGTCTGCTGCGCTCTTGTCGCCGCGCAAGCGCACGCACAAGCCGTGCCTGACGGCGACTGGTGGACAATTGATCGCGATCTCTCCGGTTCGCGCTATTCGCCGCTGAACGAAATAAATCGCGATAACGTTGCCGAACTCACGGAATCCTGGCGTTTTGAACTTGGCGGCAATTCAACGGCCGTGCCGCTTGCGGTTGACGGCGTCGTTTACTCCGCGGCAGGCACTCGGGTCGTCGCACTCAATGGTACCAGCGGCGAGCTGATCTGGTCTTTTTCGCCTACCGGCGCAAACGGTCAGCCCGGTCGAGTATCGACTCGCGGCGTCAGTTACTGGCCGGGCGACGAAACTCACGATCCTAGAATCCTGTTTACCAGTGGCGCCGCACTGATGGCAATCAATGCCATCGACGGATCGCTGATTGACGCGTTCGGCGAAGCTGGCGCCGTCACGCTCTCGCCCACGTTTGGTGGCGTACCGACGATCCATGCCAATGCCGCCATCATCGGGGCGTCAACCGGGGAACTGCCGCAAGGCCCGGCCGGAAACCGCGCGCCTTCGACGTCGTCACAGGGGAGAAGCTCTGGGAATTTCAGACGGTTCCACAACCAGGCGAACCATTTAACGACAGCTGGGGCGATGGCTGGGAGCAAAGATCCGGAACGAACATGTGGGCATTTGCGGCGACTGTCGATGCCGAACGCAGCATCGCCTATCTGCCGATTGCAGGACCCGCCGCAAATTATTACGGAGGCGACCGGCCGGGCAACAATCTATATGCCAACTCCATCGTCGCGGTCGATTCACTTACCGGCGAATATCGCTGGCACTTTCAAATCGTGCATCACGACATCTGGGATGTCGACATGCCGAACGCCGGCACCTTATTCGACTTTGACGTCGACGGCGAATCACGCCCCGCGATTGCCTACGTCGGCAAATCATCTTATCTGTTTGTGCTCGACCGGGTGACCGGCGAGCCGTTGATCCAGGTTGAGGAGCGGCCCGTGCCGGCGGGTGATGTGCCCGGCGAATACTATTCACCGACACAGCCCTTCCCCGTTCGACCACCGCCGCTGTCGCGCGTTAGCTTTGACGCCGAAACCGATCTCGTCAGAGCCGAAGACACCAACGCCGATCATGTCGCAGCCTGCCTCGATGTCATGGAGCGGGCCGGGGGCTTCTATAACGAAGGGCCTTTTACGCCGTTTCTTTACAAAGGCGGCGCAGACGATCCGCCGCGATCCGCGATTCAGTTCCCCGGCGGCACCGGCGGCGTGAATTGGGGCGGCGGCGCACTCGAGCCCAGCAGTTCGCTGATCATCGTCAATGCGCATAACGGCCCGTTGACCGGTTGGCTCGAGGATCGCGATCCGAACGGCAACTACGGCAACGGCACGCGAGGCTCGAATCAGCCTTACGATCGCGGCAGCATCTCCGGACCCGGACCTTACTCCGGATACTCTGCGCCAATGGGCGGATTCGACGAACAAGGCAACGGCATCGGACCGAACCTGCCGTGTTTTCGCCCGCCGTGGGCGGAACTCGTCGCGGTCGACGCGAGCCGCGGTGAAATCGCCTGGCGTTCCGTACTCGGCCGGAACGAAAACTTGCCGGAGGGCAGGCAAGAAGTCGGTGGAACCGGCAGCGCCGGTCCGACGGTCACTGCAGGTGGTTTAGTATTCGTCGGCGCGACCAACGACCGGCGCTTCAGAGCATTCGATACGGCTTCCGGCGAAGAACTCTGGGTCACAGGTTTAGTGGGTGCCGGCAATGCCAACCCGATGTCGTTCGCCACCCGCGATGGCAATCAGCGCGTGGCGATCATCGCTGGCGGCGAACTGATGGTTTACGGCCTCCCATAGTGGCTGAAGTCGACCGCATTTGAAAAACGAAGACTCTCATCGCCGCGAGCACTCGCACACTTTCGGTCAAGACCTGAAGCGTCCAGGCGAGGCGCGAACTTTAATCGTAATTGTGATTACGGCGAGCATGATGGTCGTTGAGATCATCGCCGGCGTCGTTTATGGATCGATGGCCCTGCTCGCCGACGGCCTGCACATGGCATCGCATGCGGTCGCGCTTTCGATCAATGCCTTCGCCTATATCTACGCGCGTCAGCATGCGCACGACTCGCGCTTCAGTTTTGGAACCGGCAAGGTCAATACGCTTGGCGGCTTCACCGGTGCTGTGCTATTGGCGGGATTCGCACTGGCAATGGTTATCGAGAGCATCGATCGATTCATCAGACCGGTTGAAATAGAGTTTAACCAGGCGATCTTTGTTGCTGTGCTCGGTCTGATCGTAAATGGCGCATCGGTATTGATTCTCGGCCACCACCATCATCCGGAAACAGCTCACGACATCGAAACCGATCTGAAGGAGCACACCCACTATCACGATCACGACCATGACCACGGTCACAGCCACGACCACCATCATCACGATCACAATCTGGTTTCCGCCTACCTACATGTGCTCGCCGATGCGCTGACTTCACTACTCGCGATTTTTGCCCTGCTGGCTGCCAAGTACTTCGGCTTTATCTGGGCCGATCCACTGATGGGCATTGTCGGCGCGATCCTGGTCGCACGTTGGTCCGTCGGTCTGCTGCACAGTACCAGCGTCGTGCTGTTGGACCGTCAAGGCCCCGACGATATTCGCGCGGCAATCCAGCGGCGGATAGAGAACGATGGGGGAAATCGCGTCGTCGACCTGCATATTTGGGCCATCGGGCCGCAAATGTACTCGGCCATCATCGCAGTGGTCGCGAACGAACCAAAAGATCCAGACTATTACAAAGAATTGATTCCGGACGGCCTGGGCATTGTCCATACGGTTGTTGAAGTCCACTCGGCGGACTGAAAACGATACCGACCGCGACGACTGAGCATTAGGACTACTCGGAGTTGACGATCGCCGGATTGAATTGCTGATGGCATCCTTCGCAGGGTGGTAGAAGCAGATCGCCTGCCTCGAGCAGCATTGCCTGATCCTGATTTCGACTCGCTGTTAAGGCAAGCTTCCCTGCTTCGATCATTACGCTGTTAAATGCCTGCCAAGCGGGCTGCCTGGCCCAGTCGTTATCCATCGGACCGGTTCCGCCCGACCCAGTCAAGCTCGATGCTGCCAACAGGGTGATTGCCGCTTCTTCCATCATTCGCCATTCCGCGGGCGTCGATGGTTCCTCCCAGGCGCTCCAGAGCTGATTCGTCGCCTGTGTAATCGTCTGTTGCATCAACTCCATAACCGAAACCAGCGGTTCCAACTCTGCGCCGTTGTCGCCCGACTCCTGTGCCTGCGTCGCAAGACCGATGACGAACAGGCTGCAACCGCCAATCGCCAGCACGAAATGAGCTGCTTTACCCATGTCTTTCTCCCGCCATAGATTGTCGGGTCCACTTTATCCACCGGGAAGCTCGTCCAACATACGTAGATCCCACGAAATCGGGTGTCGGTGGTATTCTGCTCGCTCCTTTCTGTGGACGATAAATCGATGGGCGACGTTCGCATGGGGCCGCCGGAGCGGCTCGTGCTCTCACTTCGCGATGCACTCGGCGCGAAAACTTTTATCGAGACCGGTACGTTTCGTGGCGCGACAGCCCAATGGGCGAGCCGGCACTTCGAGCAGGTACACAGCATCGAAAGAGCCGAGTCGCTATACCTCGACACTCGCGATCGCCTCGGAGATATCGGCAATTTGACCCTGCATCTGGGTGACACCCGTGAAATTCTGCCCGGCCTGATCGCGGCACTGGATGCGCCGGCCTTGCTGTGGCTCGACGCTCACTGGAGCGGCGGAGAAACATCGGGCGCAGGTGACGAATGTCCATTGCTCGATGAGCTTGAAATCTCAGATCGATCGGCAAGCGAAGTTGCCGTGCTGGTTGATGACGCACGCTATTTCTTAGCCGCACCGCCCGCCCCGCATCGGCTCGACGACTGGCCCGATCTTGCGGAAGTCGTCGACGTCTTGTCCAAGAACAGGCAGCGTTATGTTTGCGTCACGGAAGACGTCATTGTCGCCGTTTCGATGAACTACCGCGATGCCGTGGTCGAACATTGCCGCCAACTCGCAACTGAGGCTCTGCCAACCAAAAGCGCGTTTCGACGGCGGCTCAGAAGTGCAGGCCGCGGGCTTAAGCGTCTCGCGGGTCGTTAGTAAACGTCGCGTAGTCCTTCGGTCAGTTCAATCACCGTGCCCCATGGGTCGGTAATCACTGCAGTTCCAAATTCACCCTGAATACGATAGGGCTCGGTTAATTCGATACCCTTTGCGGTTAGCTCTTCGACCAGAGCCGCGAGTCCCCGCACCTCGAAACCCACGTGGTCGACTGCTCGGCCGGCT
>Ga0224508_10002156_pt1 | contig 17046 bp, 16 predicted proteins | sample SF_Jan12_sed_USG_4_FD_170157 | JGI IMG/M metagenome (GOLD analysis project Ga0224508, IMG submission 170157) | Sediment microbial communities from San Francisco Bay, California, United States - SF_Jan12_sed_USGS_21 | ecosystem: Environmental > Aquatic > Marine > Sediment | place: USA... | reverse complement strand
CACCAAGACCCACCGAAAAATCAAGCACATCCTCGGCCAAAAGCAGGCGGACAAGGTTGGCCGCCTTCTCGTATCCGAACTCTTCACGGTCGGCGCCGGCGGCTGGTCCGGCTTTCCCAGCCACAAACACGACACCGACCGTCTGCCTGACGAAACCCGCCACGACGAGACCTACAATTTCCGCTTTCGGCCGAACCACGGCTCCGGCGTGCAGATGCTGCAACGGGAAGAAGGAAAGTCGGGCGACGCCTATCACATCGTCGACGGCTCGACCATCTGCCTGGATCGCGGCTATCACCCCTGCTGCGCGCTGCCGGGCTACGAGATGTACTACTTCACCATCCTCGGTGGCCTGTCGCAGCGCCCGCTGGTGCAGTTCTTCCAGCCGAGTCACGCCTATCAGATCGAGACCATCCCAGGCATCAAGGACATGATCGCCAAGTTCAAATGACGCGAGCCGCCCTTGCTGAGGTTCTTCGGCCTGCCCTCACTGAGGGCTATGCGGTGCCGGGCCTGGTCTGCCTCGGCTGGGAGGATGCGCGCGCCTATGTCGCCGCAGCCGAGGCCGAACGCGCGCCGGTCATCCTGCAGGCGGGCCCCGGATGCCGGGCGCATACACCGCTTCCGGTGCTCGCCGCCATGCTCGGCCATCTCGCCGATGAGGCCTCGGTGCCGGTCGTCATTCATCTGGATCATGGCTACGCGATCGAGGAATGCCGACAGGCGATCGAGTGCGGCTTCACCTCCGTGATGTTCGACGGCTCGCGAAAACCCTTGGAGCAGAATATCGAGGAGACCGCGGCGATTGCAGCGCTGGCGCATGAGGCGGGCGTCTCCTGCGAAGGCGAGATCGGCTTTGTCGGCTATGCCGATGGCGAGCATTCCGCCGGCACCGATCCCGAAGAGGCCGCACGCTTCGCAAGCGAGACCGGCATCGACGCCATGGCGGTTTCGATCGGCAATGTCCACCTGCAGCAAGATCATTCATCCAATCTCGATGAGGCAAGGCTCGCTGCGATCGAGGCCGTGACTGACTTACCGCTCGTGATCCACGGCGGTTCGGGCGTGCCCACCGATCAGCGCAGGCGCCTCGCCGCCAACTCCGCGATCTGCAAGTTCAACATCGGCACCGAATTGCGGCAGGTCTTTGGCCAGGCCGTCCGCGCAGCGTTAGACACTAATCCCGGCAGCTTCGACCGAATATTGATATTGAAGTCAACGGAACCTGATATCGAAAGAGCCACGCGCGCCCTTATTCAAGGGCTAGGCGCATCTGCAAGATCGCCAAGCTAGTGCATCGACCCATTCATACCGATCAGGTGTGAATGGAAAAGTTGATGCAAAACCAAAGAGATAGTGCAGCGTCTTCTGAATCATCTGCATGCGTCGCTGCACCAGTGGCGTGACCACATCAGAAGATTTACTTGCCAGGAGTTGAACGCATTGATTCCAGGCCCGGTTGCAAGGTTCCACATGAGTCGAATGATGTGGTCACTCCACGCGCCGGGCGATTGGCAACTAGGTGAAATCATTCAAGAAATTTTAGAACGGGCTCTAAGAAAATCGAGGGTTGCAAGAGAGGCCACGACGACCCGGAAAGTCGGCCCTAGCAGATCTCGCCAGATGCGAGGACACGGCGTTGAACGGCAGGTCGTGGACAGCCATGAACATTCCCAATAGCTTGCCGGCTCAACTGTCGATAGGTGTCGCTCATGAGCCGCATAGCGAAGACAAGATTCGTGCTGACGCTTCTGACACTTTTGTTGCTCGGGCGGGTTGCTGGCCAGTTCATGGCTCGAGGTGGCGTCGCGTCATGGCTGCCGCCGGATGCTCTCTGGCATGCCGATCTGCTGCCATATGGCTACCTGCTCATTGTCCAGCTTGTCATGCTTGCGGTCATGGCGGTGGCCATCTGGCGGCTGGATCACATCCGGCCCCGGCCCGCGCTCGCTGCCTTCATGGCGTCGACAGCGCTCGTCTATGGCTTGGTCATGATCGGACGCGGCGTTGTCGGATTCCTCGATCTGAGCGCCGCCGCGTGGTTCGATGCGCCGATCTCGACGCCGTTCCATCTGGTGCTGGCGGGATGGCTTTTGATCTTCGCCGAGCACATCGGCGGCGACGGGCTGCGTTGGCGCATCCGGCGTGGGGTTCGCGCCACCACCCGGATCGCCGCCTATCCCGTCATCATGATCGTGTGCTGGGCGCTGTTCTTCTGGCTGCTTCGCCATGGGACGACGCCGAAATTCGCCGCCTATCTGCCGGTCGTCCTGGGTGCTTCGGCGATCCTGATGCTGGAACTCGCCGCACCCTATCGGCGAAGCTGGCTTCCTGACCGACGCGAAGTCATTCAGGACGGTCTTTTCCTGGTGGTCGTCCAGATCGCGTTGCCTGCGTTGATCACGCTTGCTGTGGTGGAGTTCGCCGCGGGCCGGCTTGCGGTATCGGAATCCGGCCTTTGGCCGCATCACTGGCCGATCGCCGTCCAGGCCTGCCTGATGCTGCTGACCGGCGATCTGCTGCGCTACTGGCTGCATCGCGCCTCGCATGGCTGGCGCTGGCTGTGGCGGTTGCACGCGGTCCATCATTCGCCCGATGATCTCTATTTCCTCAATGTCGGCCGCTTTCACCCGCTCGAGAAATGCCTGCAGTTCGCGCTCGACGCCGCGCCATTCTTGCTGCTCGGCGTCGGCCCGGAGGTGATCACGGCCTATTTCGTTTTCTATGCGGTGAACGGCTTCTTCCAGCATTCCAATGTCGATGTCCGTCTCGGCTGGCTGAATTGGATCGTCAGCGGCCCGGAGCTGCATCGCTGGCATCATTCACGCAAGATTAAGGAATCCGATCGTAACTTCGGCAACAACCTGATCGTCTGGGATGTCCTGTTCGGCACGCGCTTCTTGCCGGCGGAGCGCGAGGTCGACGTGCTCGGTTTGAAGAATCCCAATTATCCGAAGGATTTCATCGCTCAGACGCTGGCGCCGATCACCGCCGATCCGAATCAGACTTGAGCGCCGACAGGGGCCCTTGGATGCTGTCTTTTGCCTTGCGGATGGCTGACCTCGCCTATCGTCAGCCCTTTCTTCGAGCCGCGGCGGATCCCCGCCGGACGCAGACCCATGCGCTGATGACGATCCTAAGAGCGAACAGCCAGACGACCTTCGGCCGTGCGCACGGCTTTGCCGAGATCGGTTCGCGCGAAAAATTCCGCTCAGCGGTGCCGGTGCAGACCTATGACAGCCTGGAGCCGGCGATCCGGGCCCAGGCCGTGCAGGGTACGCCGGAGCTGACCCAGGATCCGCCGGTCTTCTATGCGCGGACCAGTGGGACCACCGGGCCGGCGCGCGACTTTCCGATGACCGCGGCGGCGGAGCGGAGCCAGCGCGCTGCGCAGCGCATCCTGGCCGCCACGATCCATCGGGGATCGGCCTTCTTTCGCGGCAGGGTGGCGGCCTTTGGCGGCGGCTATGTCGAGGGACATCTGCCGAGCGGCCAGCCTTTCGGCTCGGCGTCGGGGCAGACCTTTGCGACCACGCCGGGCTTCCTGCGCCGCCGTTTCGTGGTGCCGAGCGCTGCCTATGGCCTCGAGCATGCGCTGGAAAAGTACCACATCTACGCGCTTACCGCGCTGGCTGCGGCGGATCTCACCGGCTTGCTGGCCGCCAACCCCTCGACCTTTCAGTCGATCCTCCGCCATATCGAAAGCGCTGCCGAAACCGTGCTGCGCGATCTCGCCGACGGCAGCTTCACCATTGGCGATGAACCGTCGCGCATGGCGACGGAGCTCGCCAAGGGCGCGATCAGCCCGTCGCCGGACCGCGCGCGCCAGCTGGAGAAGGCGCTGACCCCGGGCTTGCGGCTGGATGCAATCTGGCCACGGCTCACCGGCCTTGTCAGTTGGACCCACGGCAATTGCCGGATCGCCCTCGAGAGCCTGGCGCCGGCCCTGCCGCCCGGGCTGAAGATCATCGAGATCGGCTATCGCGCCAGCGAGTTCGTCGGCACCATCAATGTCGACGCCGAGACAAACCTCTGCCTGCCATGCCTGAAAGACACGGTCTTCGAATTCGTCGAGCAGGAAGCGTGGGAGCGGGGAGAGCGGGATTTTCTCTGGCTCGATGAGATCGAAGACGGCCGACGCTACTACCTGTTCGCGACCACCGCGTGCGGCCTCTATCGCTATCACATCAACGACATCGTCGAGGTGGCCGGACGTTTCCGCTCCTGCCCGGGACTCGCATTCGTGCAAAAGGGCTCCGGCGTCACCAACATCACCGGCGAGAAGTTGCATGAGGCCCAGCTCCTCGAAGCCATCCGCGAGGCACGCGCCGCCACCGGCGTCAAACCAGCCTTTTGCCTCGCCGTCGCCGACGCCAGATCGGCCGTCTACCGTCTGCATCACCAGATCGACGCAGCGCCGACCGAAGACCTCACCCGGGCGTTCGCCCATGGGCTGGATGAGGCTCTGGCGCGACTGAACGTCGAATATGCGGCAAAACGAGCGTCCGACCGCTTGCATCCGGTCGAGGTCGTCATGCTCGTCCCCGGCGCCGACGAAGGGCTGAAGCGCCACTTGACCACCCATGGCCAGCGCGAGGCTCAGTACAAGCCGCCGCTGCTGGTCGACGGCGCGCGCTTCGACTTCGACTTCGCACCGTTTCGCTGGCCGGCCGTGGCATGAGCGGTTTTCGGCTTGAGCTCAAGCTGTTCGAGGCGCGCTTTCGGCTGCGTTTCAGCCATGCCTCCGCCAGCCGCTCGAAGGCGGCGAGCGCGATCTGCATCGCGCGCGGCGTCGATGGCGCGATCGGCTATGGCGAAGGATGTCCGCGCGACTACGTCACCGGCGAGACCATGGGCACGGTTGTCGCCGCCTTCGAACGCTTCAAGTCCAAAGTCGAACCGACGGTGCGCGATCTCGCGACGCTTCGTCATTGGATCGACGTCAACCGCACCGCGATCGACGCCAATCCCGCCGCCTTCGCCGCCATCGAGATCGCGCTGCTCGATCTCTTCGCCAAGCGTGCCGGCCAACCGATGGAAGCGTTCCTCGGCCTTGATCCGCCCCCCGAGGTAAAGGTGACCGCGGTGTTCGGTATCGCCGGCGCGGTTGCATCAGGCCTTCTCGCCGCCGGCTACCGCGCGATCGGCATGACCGACGCCAAGGTGAAGCTATCGCCCGATCCGAGGGCCGATCACCGCCGCATCGGCATCATCAGCCGGATGCTCGGCTCGACGGCGCGCCTTCGGGTCGACGCCAACAACCTGTTCGACAATGTCCTGGATTGCGGCCGGCATCTCCGTGCGATCGACGCGCCGGTCTGGGCGATCGAGGAGCCGCTGCGGCCGCGCGACCTCGATGGCCAAGAGCGTCTCGCTATCGAAACGGGTGTGCGTATCATCCTCGATGAGAGCGCGGTTTGCCCTGGAGATCTCGACGGCTGCGAGGGCGGGCATTGGGTCGTCAATCTCCGTGTCTCCAAGCATGGCGGCTTGTTGCGCAGCCTCGAGATGGCCGAGGCGGCGAGATCGCGCGGTCTGGAGGTGATCGTCGGCAGCCATGTCGGCGAGACCAGCCTGCTGGCGCGAAGCGCCCTGACACTTGCGGCCTTCTGCGGCGATCGCCTGCTCGCCGCCGAATGCGGCTATGGCAGCTTTCTGCTGCAGCGAGATCCCGCTGATCCGGGACTACGGTTCGGCAACAAAGGGCGCCTCGAATTGCCACGCGCCGGCGGCGATGCCGGTCTCGGCCTGACGGTCGACGAGGCCGCGCTAATGGCGCCAACAGATGGACAAGGGCATGAAATTGCTCGAGAACGTCCAAAACAGGCTGTGAAGTCATCAAGACCATCATGAGACCGCGCAACAGGATACTGGCCGTCATGCTGGCGCTGCTGTCACCGGTGGAGGCGTCTGCCCATGTCTCCGAGCAGGGCTTCGTCCTCTTGCTGCCGACCGGAGCCTACGCCGCAGCCGGTGTCGCCGTGGTCGCCCTGACCGTCGTCTTGCTGTTCGCCGTTCCGGCTGGCGTCATTCGCCGCGTGTTTCATGTGCGTCGCTTTCGAGGCGCGGATCTGGAGCGCGCGAGAACGGTCACCAGCCTCATTTCGCTTGTCCTGCTCGTCGGCCTTGTCGGTATTGGCCTGAACGGCCCGCGCGATCCCCTCTCGAACCTCATGCCGCTGATCTTCTGGACGCTCGGCTGGGTCGGCCTGGTCAGTCTTTCCGGGCTGATCGGTGACCTCTGGCGCTGGATCAATCCCTGGACCGGGCTCTATCGGCTGATCGGCCAGGTTCGCCCAAAGTTCGCCTTGCCCAAGGCGCTTGGGGTTTGGCCCGCGGTCCTGCTCCTCATCGGCTTTGCCGCCTTTCTCCTCGCCGACATCGCGCCCGACGACCCGGCACGTCTCGCCTTTCTGGTGTCCTCCTATTGGATCTCGACCATGGCCGGGCTGGTCCTTTTCGGTCCCTCCTGGCTTCGCCAGGTCGAGCTCGGATCGGTGATTTTTTCGTCCTATTCGAGCCTTGCGGCGTTTCGCCTTGGTTCGAACGGCGGCGCCGGCTGTCCGGGCTGGCGGCTTTTGGAACGCGCACCGGCGCCGGCAGGCGGGATCTTCGTGCTGACCTTGCTCGCGGTCGGCAGTTTCGATGGGATCAACGAGACCTTCTGGTGGCTCGCCAAGATCGGGATCAACCCGCTGGCCTTCCCCGGACGCTCGGCCGTGGTCTGGCCGACGCTGGTTGGCCTCATCGGCATGATCCTAGCACTCGTCGCCGTCTTCGCCGCGGCCGTCCGGCTCGGCTTGATCCTCTGCCCCGGGGAGGCGAAATTCGCCGACGCCTTCGGCAGGCTGGCGCTCAGCGTCTTGCCGATCGCACTCGCCTATCACATTGCCCACTATCTGACGGCCTTTCTGGTCAACAGCCAGCACGCGCTCGCAGCGCTCAGCGACCCGCTCGCGTCAGGGGCCGACCTCCTCGGCATCCAGCCCTTCTACGTCACCACGGGCTTCTTCAATCATATCGACAGCGTGCGCATCATCTGGCTCACCCAGGCCGGCGTCGTGGTGATCGGTCACGTCTGGTCGGTGCTGCTCGCGCATCGCATGATCCTGGATCTTTTCTCCGACGTCAGACGCGCGGCGTTGGCGACGCTGCCGCTCTCGCTGTTCATGATCGCCTATACCCTGTTCGGCCTCTGGCTGCTCGCCACGCCCAAGGGAGCTTGACGGTACTCGGACCGGTGACGTGCAAGAACCGGTTGACAGAACATCTGGACAAATCGCCTATGTGCAAACAGGATTCTTCCAGAAGACATGTGAAAACCGTCCGCGAACCGCGTTACCAACAGGGAGACCGAGATCGATGGTAAAGCCAACAACCCGCCGCACGCTGCTCAAGGGCGCTGCCGCCGGCGGCCTGATCACCACCCTGCCGCTGACGGCGCGTTTCGCAGGAGCGCAGTCCTCGGCGCCGATCAAGATCGGCTTCCAGCAGCACTCGACCGGCATCGGCGCCGCCTACGGACGCTGGTACGGCCGCACCACCGCCGCCGCGGCGAAAGCGATCAACGAGGCGGGCGGCATCAACGGCCGGCCGATCGAGATCATCGCCGAAGATGACGGCACCGATCCCAAGCGCGGCGCCGAGGTGGTCGAGAAATTCGCGAACCAGCATGGCTGCGACATCGCCTTCGGCACGCTCTTTAGCCATGTGGTCTACGGCTCGGCGCCGGCGGCAGGCGAGCTCAAAATTCCCTATTTCGTGGTCTCCGAGGGCCATCACGTCGCCTCCGGCGCGCTCAATCGCTACACCCTGCAGCCGGGCATCACCGACGTGAAGAGCCAGGTGCAGGCGATGGCACCGTTTGTCAGCGACAATCTCGGCAAGAAGGTCACGATGATCTTTCCGGACTTCGCGTTCGGCCATGATCACCGCGACTACTTCACCGCGGCAATGGAAGCTCAGGGCGGCGAAGTTCTGGAGCATATCGCGATCCCGCCGACCGAGACCTCGTTCACCAAATATTTTCCGAAGATCCCGAGGGAAACCGAGGTGGTCTACCACGTCATGGTCGGCCCGGCGGTGCTCACCTTCGTCAAGGAAATGGGCGAGTTCTTCGGGCCGTCTCGGCCGGAGATCTTCGGCTTCATCGACAGCCTGGAGGCGGTCGACCTCGCTTCACCGGGCCTCGAGTTCCTGGAGGGCACCTATTTCTGGGAAGGCAATCCGCGCTATGCGCAACCGGACCAGACCGAGTTCGACAAAGCCTACCGCGCCGCGGTCGGCGTCGATGAGAATGGCGCTTCCGTGTCCGATCCCAAGGACGTCTCCACCTACGCCCACATGTTCGGCTGCTGGGAGACGCTGCACATTATCAAAGCCGGCATGGAGGCCGCGGACTATCAGGGACCTGCCGATCGGCAAAAGCTGATCGAGGCGGTCGAGGCGATGACCGAGATGCCGGAAAGCGACGCCCACCCGCAAGGCCAAAAGCTGTTCAACGGCAAGACCCACCAGGTGTTCGGCCTGCAATATATTTCTCGCGTCGAGGAGGGGCGGCTGGTCAAGGTGCATACCGCATCGATCGAGGACACGCTCTATCCGGACGAGGTCGACTACACCCAGATGTCCTTCTGATTCTGTCTGCTGTCGCGCCGGGGCCTGACGCTTCGGCGCGACGCATTTCCGTTCATGGACTTCGGACCCTATCTGCTTCTCGCATCGCTCGAAGGGGCGGTCGGCGCATCCGTTCTTGCCCTGACCGCCCTCGGCCTGTCCCTGGTGTTCGGCGTGATGCGCGTGGTCAATGTCGCCCATGGCGAGTTCTTCATGCTGGGCGCCGTGATCGCCTGGTTCGTGGCCTCCCAGATCGGGGGCCAGCCGGCCCTCGGTTTTGTTGCAGCGCTGATCATCGCGCCGCTCGTGGTCGGCGGGCTTGCGATCGTCGCGGACCGGCTGGTGCTGAAGCGCGTCGCCTATAATCCGGAGGCGACCATCGTCGCCACCATCGGCATGCTCTACATCATCCAGCAGGCGGCGCTGATGACCTACGGCCCCGACGCGCGGCCGGTCGAGCCGCCGTTCAACAGCCGCATCGCCATACCCTGGTTCGAGTTCGGCGAAGAGGGCTTCGAGATCTACTACCCCTGGGGTCTCAGCACCACCAGCTACAAGCTCTTCGTCATCGCCGCTGCCGTCGTCATGTTGCTCGGCATCTGGGCGCTGTTGTCACGCTCCAAGCTCGGGCTCTTGATGCGCGCCACCCAGCTCGATCGGGAAACCGCGCGCGCCTTCGGCATACCGGTCGAGCGCGTCTATAGCCTGGTCTTCGGCTTCGGCGCGGGGCTCGCAGCCCTTGCCGCCGTGCTGATCGTGCCCATCCAGCAAGCCCACTACCTGATGGGCGGCGATCCGCTGCTGTTGAGCTTCATCGTCGTCATCCTCGGCGGCCTTGGCTCGCTTCGCGGCACGCTGGTCGCGGCCCTCCTGATCGGCATGTCCGATGGCATCATCTCGGTGTTCTTCAGCCCGACGCTCGCCAAGATCATCGCGACCATGCTGGTCGCCCTGGTGCTGGTGTTCCGACCACAGGGCCTGTTCGGAAAGAAGGCGCTATGAGCGGCGCCAAGAAATCGCTCCTGCTCCATCTCGGCCTGATCGCGATTCTCTTCGCCCTCGGTTTCCTCCTACCCGTCTATCATCAAGGCAATCTTGCGCGCATTCTCGTGCTCGCAACCTACGCCATCGGCTACAATGTGCTGTTCGGCTATACCGGCCTGCTCAGCCTCGGCCATGCCATGTTCTTCAGCGCTGGCATGTATGGCCTCGGCCTCGCCATGCACCACGGCGGCGTGCCGGCGGTTCCGGCCTTTGTCATCGGCGTCATCGCATCAGCGCTATTGTCGGCGGCGGTCGCGGTCCTGGCGCTGCGCACGCTCGGCGTCGCCTTCATGATCGTGACCTTGATGTTCGCGCAGGCTGGCTTCTTGACCATTCTCTATTTCGGCGCCTGGACGCGCGGCGACGAAGGCTTCGTGCTCCCGCAGGCGGTGCGCGAGGTCGCGGGCCTCGATCTGACTGACCCGATGACGCGCTACATGACGGCGTTGCTGCTGTTCTCCGCAGCCCTTCTGGTGACCGCGCGCATGATGCAAATGCGCTTCGGCAACGTGCTCGTTGCCGTGCGCGAGAACGAAGAGCGCACGACCATGCTGGGCTACGACGTGTTCAAGCACAAATTCGTCGCGGTGGTGATCTCGGGCACGCTGTCCGGCGCCGCGGGTGCAGCCTACGGCCTCCTGTTCGGCTATGTCGGCGCGACCTTCGCGTCCGTGCAATATTCGATCTTCCCGCTGCTCTGGGTGCTCCTGGGCGGCGCCGGCACGACCATCGGGCCGTTGGTCGGCGCGTTTTTCACCTTCTATCTGATCGACTACGCAAGCTCGCTCACCAGCGCCTATATGCTGATCGTCGGCCTGGTCCTGGTTCTTCTCATCCTGTTCGCGCGCGCCGGGATCATGGGCGAGGTCAGAAAGCGCTGGGCCGGTTGGTTGCCATGATCGGGGACGCCCAATGACGTTGCTGGAGACCAGGGGGCTGACCCGGCATTTCGGTGGGCTGACCGCAGTCGATACGGTCGATTTTCAGCTACCCGCCGGCCAGGTGCACGCGCTGATCGGCCCCAATGGCGCCGGCAAGAGCACCTTCGTCGGTATGGTCGCGGGCCGCATCCCCGCAAGCGCTGGCGAAGTCTGGTTCGATGGCGCTGATGTCACCGACCTTCCAGCGCACGCGCGCATCCGCCTCGGCATGGCCTACACCTTTCAGATCACGGCTGTTTATGCGCGGCTAAGCCTGTTCGACAATGTCGCGCTCGCGCTCCGGCAGCGATCCGAGCCTGATGTGCTCGCAGCCCTGGATCGCGTCGGGCTTGCGGACCGTTCCGCCCAGATCGCAGGCGATCTCGCCTACGGTCATCAGCGGCTGTTGGAGATCGCCATGGGCATCGCGCAACAGCCGCGCCTCCTGATCCTGGACGAGCCGACCCAAGGGCTGGCGGAGAGCGAGATCGAAGGCTTCAATGCGCTCATCTCACGCCTCCGAGCCGAGACCACCATCCTCCTGATCGAGCACAATATGGACGTGGTCATGGCGCTCGCCGACGTCATCACCGTGCTTGATGCCGGCCGGGTTCTGGCATCAGGGACGCCGGAAGCGATTCGCGCCGATGCCGCCGTGCAGGAAGTCTATCTCGGAGCGGGCCATGCTCAGGCTTGAGGGCGTTTCCGCCGGCTACGGCCCGGTTCGGGTGCTGCATGAGGTGAGCTTCGACGTGCGGCCGGGCGAGGTGCTTTGCCTGCTCGGGCGAAATGGCGCTGGCAAGACCACGACGCTGAAGGCGATCATGGGGCTGTTACCGCTCAAGGCTGGTCAGGTTCTGTTGGATGGCGATGACATCAGCGCCTTGCCGGCGGAACAGGCGCCGAGACGCGGCATCGGCTATATCCCCCAAGGACGGCGGCTGTTCTCCGAACTGACGGTCGCCGAGAATATCGAGATAGGCCTGTTGGCGCGGGGCAGGGGGCAAGGGACTCGTGAGAAGGTGTTGAATCTGTTTCCACGCCTGCGCGAACGGTTGGAACAGCGCGCGGAAACGCTCTCCGGCGGCGAGCAGCAGATGCTGGCGACGGCGCGCGCGCTTGCCCTCGAACCGTCGGTGCTGCTCCTCGACGAGCCGACCGAGGGCTTGCAGCCGTCCATGGTCCAGCTCATCCGCGAAGTCGTCGAGAAAATGCGCGATCAGGGTGTTGCCATCATCCTGGTGGAGCAGCGCATCGACGCCGTGCTCGCGCTCGCCGACCGCGTCGCCTTTTTGGAAAACGGCCGCGGCCGCGAGATCGTCCAGGGCAGGGAGTTGAGAGACGATCGAAGGCTCTTCAAGAAATATGTCGGGGTTTGAGATCGTATCCCCGCCCGCCCGCTAGTGGTATGACCACATCATTTGACTCACTCTGAATTCTGAAATTGAACCTGGAATCAACGAGTTGCACTCCCAGTCAGGTGAATCTTCTGATGTGGTCATACCACTGATTTTCCGAGGATCGCCTGGAAGAGCTCGTTTTCTGCAGCGCTGATCGGCGCCAACGTTTCAGCTCTGGTGTCCAGATCCCGTGCATCGATGACGGAACGCAGATAACGATCTGTCGATCAGAACCGGTCTGCGCATCAACGCTGCTGAACGTTCGGCTCGCTGGCCGCGTAGATCTCGACGAGAGCTTGGTAGTCGGGAAGGGCGTCTGCCAGGGTTCGGCCGTCCAGAGTTCTGTAGAAGGCCTCGTGGGCTTCGGCCAGAATCGGCGCCAGGCCGCAGACCTTGGCGATGATGCACCTTGTTGGTCCGGGACGCATGCATTCCACCAGGCCCGATCCCGCCTCGGACATGCGCAGGACCGTGCCGATGGAAATCTCGCTCGGCGGTTTGGCCAGGCGCATGCCGCCGCCTCGACCGCGCGTCGCCTTGACATAGCCCTCCCGGACCAGCCAGCCCGCCGCTTTGGCAAGGTGATCGAACGACAGGCCGTAGCGCTCCGCGATCTCACGTGCGGTCACCTGGCGGTCCCCGGCGACGGCGAGATAGAGCAGGATCCTCAAAGCGAAATCCGAGAAGGCGCTTATCTGCATGGGTTGAGTGTTGTCGGTTTTGGTTGACAAGGCAAGAACCGAGTCCATAAATCAGTATTTTAAATACGCAATAAATACTGGGGGGCTGCCACGCCATGCACATGCTCGTTCTTGTGATCACGCTGCTGCTCATGGCGGCGGTTGCCTGGTTCTTCGTCAGCGCCGTCCGACAAAGCCCCGAGGGTGCCGGCAGCGGCAATCTCGCCAGCCGCCGCACGCCGTTGATCTGGGGTATGGTGATCGTCGGCCTGGTGGTCAGCGGCGCCACGCTCTGGCCCTATCCCCATGCGGTCTCCGCCGGTGACGACATCGTCACCGTGAACGCAACAGGCGCGCAATGGTCTTGGAAGATTGACGTCGAGCAGGTGCCCGCCGATCGCACTGTGGTGTTCAACGCCCATACCGAAGACGTCAATCACGGTCTCGGCATCTACGGGCCGGACGGCAGGCTGCATGTGCAGGTTCAGGCCATGCCCGGCTATGTCAACCAGGTCGAGCATGTGTTCGACGAACCCGGTCTCTACCAGGTCCTGTGCATGGAATTTTGCGGCGTCGCCCATCACGACATGATCGCCGAATTCAACGTCGTCGCGAATTGAGGACCCTATTGCCATGACCGAGACCACCCGCTTCCGGCCCCAATCCGACGCGATCAAATTCACCATGCTGCTTGCCGGCGTCGTCTTCGTCCTGATGATGCTGTTCGGACTGACCATGCGCGCCGCACAAGGCGGTCTGATCGACGTCGATCCGATCCTGTTCTACCAGATCCTGACGGCCCACGGCGCCGGCATGGTCGGCACGGCCGGGCTCACCGGTGCCGCCATCCTCTGGTACTTCCTCGGTCGCTATCTGCCGCTCACGGCCACCGTCTACTGGATCTTTCTGGGCCTGTTCCTTTTGGGTGTGGTCTTGATCCTCGGCGGCATTTTCCTAGGCGGTTTCGGCGCTGCTTGGACGTTTTTGTTCCCCTTGCCGGCCATGTCCGGCGGAGCCTGGGAAGCTTGGGCAGCCGCCTCCTTCATCCTCGGCTACACCACGATCGGCGTCGGCTTTTTGCTGTTTTACCTCGAAGTCGGCCGCCAGCTGATCGCCGTCTATGGCAGCTTCGGCAAAGCGCTCGGTCTGTCTGTCGCCTTCGGCAAGGCAACGGATGACGAAGCACCGCCGCCCGCGGTGATCGCCGCGGCTGCGGTCACCGTGTTCAACACCATCGGCATCGTGGTCGGCGCCGCCGTTCTGGTCTCCAGCCTGGTGAACCTGTTCGTGCCGGCCTTTGCGGTCGATGCGCTGTTCGCCAAGAACATGATCTTCTTCTTCGGCCATGTGTTCATCAACGCTTCCATCTACATGGCGGTGATCGCGGTCTACGAGATCATCCCCGACTACACCGGACGTCCCTGGAAGACGACGCGCCTGTTTGCCGTCTCCTGGCTCGCGATATTGCTGTTCGTGATGGCGGTCTATCCGCACCACCTGCTCCAGGACGTGGCCATGCCCGGCTGGATGTTGGCGATGGGCCAGATCATCTCCTATTTCTCGGGCGTGCCGCTTTTGGCGGTAACCGCGTTCACCCTTTGCCTCTTTCTTCGCGGCTCCGGCATCCGCTGGGATCTCGCCTCTGCGCTCCTGGTGCTCGGGGTCGCCGGCTGGTCGGTCGGCCTGGTGCCCGCGATCATCGACGGCATGATCTCGGTCAACCGGCTGATGCATAACACCATGTGGGTGCCGGGCCATTTCCACATCTATCTGCTGCTCGGCGAGGTCGCGATGAGCTTCGGCTTCATGGCCTGGTTGGTGCGCGACGCCCATGCACTTGGTTGGAGCGGGTTGGATCGCGCCATGCTCGCGATCTACGCCATCGGCGGCGCCGGCTTTACGGTGATGTTCCTGATCTCGGGCGCGTTTTCCGTGCCCAGGCGCTGGGCGGTGCATCTCGAAGCGTGGATCCTGCAGGACCGGGTCGCGACCGTGTTTGCGCTCTTGGCGGTGATCGGCGCGCTGTTGCTGGTCCTGCGCTTCGTGACCCGGCTTGGACGCGCCGGCAAGGTCGATCTGCGCGAGAGCGAGGCTTGAGCCTACTCTGCCATTGCCGAGAGGAAAGCTAGTGGCATCTTCAACAGAAGAGTCCTGCCAAAAAGATCGAAGACTTGGCCGCATACCGTCGATCTTGGCATTCGCGGTGGGAACCAAATGACGTGGTCACACCACAAATGAAGTGGACATTCCACTAGGATGCGCTCCTTTCTCCTGTCAGCGGTGATCGTTGTTCTCGGCGCCATCGGCCTTTGGCAGACGACCGACGGCCTTCGCGCCCTGACCGCCGAATCGGCGCGCAGGCTGGAGGTGGCGACCGGCAAACCGGCGCTGCCAGCACTATCCTTGGAGGACATGGCGGGCCGCTCGCTGACGTTGGGCCGCCCCGGCGACAAGCTCACGCTTGCGGAGTTCATCTACACCAGCTGTCCGACTATCTGCCGTGCCGCCGGCGAGTCCATGGCCATGCTCCGTGACCGGCTGGCAGCCGATGGGATCGGCGATCGGGTCAGGCTGCTCTCCGTCAGCTTCGATCCGCTGCAAGACGACCTTGAAGCGCTTGCGGACTATGGCGAATGGCATGGCGCCGCCGGCGAGATCTGGACCGTGGCCCGCCCGTCCCTCACCGATCTCGACGTCATGCTGGCGAGCTTCGGCGTGCAGGTCATTCCGGATGGGTTCGGCGGATTCGAGCATAACGCAGCACTGCATATGATCGACCGAGACGGCCACCTGATCGGGATCTTCGATATCGACGACATCGACGGCGCCGTCCGGGCCATCGAGGCCAAGCTTTGAGCGCCCTTCAACCAAGCGCAGCACTCGCGATCATCGCCACATGCTGGATCTTTCGAGACCTGCTCGAACGGGACCCGGTCACCCACGTCCTGATCCAGCTGCCGCTCTTGGCGCTGGCGGGAGCGGCGTTGGCGAGCGCCGTCGTCCCCCACCATCGGCAGCCGGCCTCCGGCTGGAACGCGGGCGGCGTGCCGATGCTTCTGCTCGCCATCTTCACCATCGCCTTTTGGATGCTGCCGCGGATGATCGATGCCGCCCTCATCGACGATTGGGTCGAGTTCGGAAAATTCATCACGGTCCCGGGCCTGATCGGCATGCCGCTTGTGCTCGGCTGGCGGCAGGCACACCCGTTGCTGCGCGGCTTTTTGAAAGCGCAGGCTATTTCCATGTTGGGGGTGATGGCATTCCTCTACACCCATGCGCCGCTCAGGATATGCAACGCCTATCTGGTCGCCGACCAGGAACGGCTGGGCCTCGGTTTTCTTGCGGCGGCCATCGCTCTCGCGATCATCTGGACCGTGGCGGTCTTCACCGGGCAAGGGCAGGGCAGCGCCATCCAAAACATGCAGCCGACCCGACCATGACCCCTGCGAAAACCGTTCTCGACTTTGCGCGCCTGGCTCGTCAGAAGGCCGACGCGCTCGATGACAATCCGCTCGGCTTTTGGATCGCATCCATAATGGCCGGCGCCTATGTCGGCATGGGGATTCTTCTGATTTTTTCGGTCGGCCAGGGGGTCGATCCATCCATCCGCAATCTGGTCATGGGGGCGAGCTTCGGCATCGCGCTCACCCTGGTGGTGTTCGCGGGCTCCGAGCTTTTTACCGGCCACACCATGTACATGACCATGGGGCGGCTGGTGCGCACGGTGTCGACATCGGAGCTTTGGCGATGCTGGGTGGGCAGCTGGCTCGGCAATCTTGCGGGCTCCCTGTTCCTGGCGGTGCTGTTCGTCGCCGGCGGTGGCGGCGTCGTGCTCCAGGCGGGCGGCGACGATCTGCTGCACGCTGTTGCCCAAAAGAAGATCGAGGCGCCCGCGCTGGAGCTGGTCACGCGCGCCATGCTCTGCAACTGGCTTGTGTGCCTTGCCCTTTGGACATCGGCCCGGACGACAAGCGATACCGCAAAATGCATTCTGATCTTTTGGTGCCTCTACGCCTTCATCGCCGCCGGTTTCGAGCACAGCGTCGCCAACATGACGGTGTTCGGCGTCGCGCTGTTGTCGGAGGGGCCGGAAACACTGACGGTGCTCGGCGCTGTTCGAAACCTCGCTTGGGTCACCATCGGCAACTGCCTTTCCGGTGCGGTGATCATGGCCGGCGGCTATTGGCTGGTCGCTGACCGTCCCATCACAGATCCCGCGCGCGAGGACGGAGTGACCGACGTCGATACCGATGAGGAGCTTCGATCCGAAGCCGATTGACGGCAGCCGTTTTCTTTTTGACCGGATCACCGATGCTGTCCGACGTTCGCCGATGAACGGCCTGCCGGGGGGCATCGGGCGGCCCTGCCGATCACGGTGTTTGGCCG
>Ga0224508_10002154_pt1 | contig 17050 bp, 16 predicted proteins | sample SF_Jan12_sed_USG_4_FD_170157 | JGI IMG/M metagenome (GOLD analysis project Ga0224508, IMG submission 170157) | Sediment microbial communities from San Francisco Bay, California, United States - SF_Jan12_sed_USGS_21 | ecosystem: Environmental > Aquatic > Marine > Sediment | place: USA... | reverse complement strand
CCTGGTGGGGAGTCGATGGTGTTCTGTTCGCCGTCGTGTGCCGATCTCTATCGTGCTGCACCCGAACGCTACGGGTGACCTCGGTCTTCGGGAAGCTTCGATGCTGGTGTCGGGCAGTCAGCCTCGACAGTCGAGCGTCGTCCGCTGGCGATCCGGCGATGATCGGATCTCCCTGGTCGTGGTCGTGCCATCGCCCCATCCGACGGTCGCGGTGAGGTCGTCGCCGGCGATGCCGACCACCGCGCCCGCTCCGTGAGAGCTGGCGAACGTGTTCGGGGCGAGGAGCCGTTGCAACGTGGTCGATCCGCTCTCGATGGTCAGGACCGCTCCGGCCGGGTCACACCCTGGTGCCGGTACCAGGGTGATCGACGGCGACTCGACGTCGTTGCGAAACGCCCTGACCTCGCCGGTCATCGTCACGATGACGAAGTCCTCGTCCCCGTCGCCGTCGAGGTCCGCGATGGTCATGCCGCGGGCGGGCCCGGACCACGTCAACCCGAGCTGGGGCCAGACGTCGACGAATCGACCGTCGCCGATGCCGAGCAGGACCGCCGGCGGATCGGCGACGACGACGGACGTGTCGGGGATCTTGTTGGGTACACCGCCTTCGGGGAATCCACCGTTGGCCACGACGAGATCGAGTCGCCCGTCGAGGTTGATGTCGGTGGCGCCCGAGGCCCACGAGCTCGAGATCACCGACTCGGGAGCTCCGGGCGGTCGGACCCTCTCGGCTCCCGTCGCCCCGGCGGGCTCGAAGCCATCGGGCCCGCCCATCAACACCTCGTTGTCGCCGAGATCGGACACGTACGCGTCGAGGAACTCGTCGCCGTCGAGATCGGCGATCGTGACACCCATCCCGTCGATCTCGAGTCCCGCCCCCATGTCGTCGGCGACATCGAACCACGGCCCGGTCGGGTCGCCACGGCGCGAGTAGATCGAGTCGCCACCGTTGATCCACCCGACGTCACGTGTCACCCACACGTCGAGGAGGCCGTCGGCGTCGATGTCGACCACCTCACCGGCCAGCGACAACCGATCACCCGAGGGAAGCTCCGTCGTACCGAACCGGCGATCACCGAGCGCGATCCAGAGGATGTCGGGTTCGCCCTGGGCCTGGCCCCGGCCGAGCCTGACGATGTCGATCCGTTCGTCGCCGCTCAGCTCGCCGGCGAGGAGGGCACTGGATGGATTGGCGCCCGCGAGCTCGGTCAGCTCGGGGCGCGAGCCGTCGGTGGTCCACTCGCCTCCCCACACGATGGTGTCATCCGCGGCGTCTCGGGCGATGAGGAGATCGATCCAGCCGTCGGCATCGACGTCGGCCGCGCTGACGGCCACGGCGGACCCGATGTCGACGACGATCGGGGCAAGGTAGCCCTCACCGTCCCATCGGAAGATCCGGACCGCACCGTGCGCGACCACGAGGTCGGGATCGCCGTCGGCGTCGAGGTCGGCGATCGTCGACCCCCCTGCGAGGGCGTCGTCGACGTCGGATCGGACGGTCGAGTCGAGCCCCCACGCGGCCGTCGCGTCGGCCAGGACGGGCAGGTCGATGTCGTCGGGCATCGGCCACACCGTGTCCGCCAGCGCGCCGGCTTCACCGCTCGGCGTCGAGTCGTTCCCGAAGAAGGACGCCGCGGCAACGGCGACGACGGCGCCCGCGAACAGGCCGACGAGCAGCCAGGCCATGATGCGCGCGCCGGTCGGATAGCTCCGCGGTTCGCTGCCGGCATCGGTCTCGAGGTCTCCTCGGGAGCGGTCGGGCGAGGAGGTCGAAGGCTCGACGGGGCGCACGACCCCAATGTAGTGACGAGCTCAGGCCGCCCGGTCGGCGCGGCCCGGGGCCGATTCCGGTTCGACGAACTTTCCATCCGGCTGGAAACTTGTCCTGGTAGACTGGTCCCATGAAGATCGGAGAACTGGCCGAACAGGCAGATGTCTCGACCAAGACCGTGCGCTATTACGAGTCGATCGGGCTTCTGGCCGAACCGGCGCGGACACCATCGGGGTACCGCGACTACGACCACGATGCGGTCGAACGGCTGCGGTTCGTCCGCGATGCCCAGGCCACCGGCCTGGCGTTGGCCGAGATCGTCTCGATCCTCGAGCTGAAGGACGCCGGGTCGACATCGTGCCAGCACACGACGGCGCTCCTCGAGCGTCATCTCGCCGAGCTCGACGAACAGATCACGCGGCTGCAACAGGCGCGAGCCGAGTTGACCGGACTGGCCGACCGGGCCGCGAGGCTCGATCCGTCCTCGTGCACCGACCCGAATCGCTGTCAGGTCATCGCCCGTTGAGGTCATTTCACTTGACCTTCCAGTGGACTGGAAGCAATACAGTGGAGAGATGGAGAGCGATGCAATCTCGTCGGAGCGCATGGTGACATCGGATCGAGCGGCGTCGCCCGAGCGATCCGATGTGGCAATCGAGGGCATGACCTGCGCGGCATGCGCCAACCGGATCCAGCGCGGTCTGAGCAGGCTGCCCGGCGTCGACGACGCGCAGGTGAACTTCGCAACCGGCCGGGCCACCGTCGTTCACGACCCCGGCGATCTCGACGACGTTTTCCGGGAGACCATCGAACAGCTCGGCTATCACGTCATCGATGCCGACGACGCCGACGAGGCCGAGGACAGGCGCGAAGCCGATTTGTGGCGCCGGGTCGTCGTGGCCGCCGTCCTGGCCGTCCCCGTCCTGACACTGTCGATGATCCGACCGCTGCACTTCGACGGCTGGGAGTGGGCCGTCGCGCTCTTGGCGACCCCGGTCGTCTTCTGGTCGGGCTGGCTGTTCCATCGAGCGGCATGGCTGAACCTGCGGCACGGGTCGACGACCATGGACACGCTCGTCTCGATGGGAACGCTCTCGGCATGGATGTGGTCCACCGTTGTGCTCGTCGCCGGGATCGACGGCGGCCACATCTACTACGAGACCGGGGTCGTCATCGTCGGCCTCATCCTGCTCGGCAAGTGGTTCGAGGTTCGCGCCAAACGACGGTCGGGCGACGCCATCCGCGCTCTTGCCGACCTCGGCGCCCGTATCGCGAGACTCGAGGACGGCTCCGAGGTCGCCCTCGACGATCTGGTGGTGGGCATGCGTTTCGTCGTCCGGCCCGGTGAGAAGATCGCGACCGACGGCGTGGTCGTGGAGGGGTACTCGGCGGTCGATGCCTCGATGGTCAGCGGCGAGCCGGTGCCGGTCGAGGTCGGTGTCGGAGACGAGGTCATCGGTGCGACGGTCAACACGAACGGCTCGCTCGTCGTCGAGGCAACGCGGGTCGGGGCCGACACGGCCCTGGCGCAGATCATCAAGCTGGTCGACGAGGCCCAGGGCAGCCGAGCCGACGTGCAACGCCTGGCCGACCGGGTGTCGTCGGTCTTCGTACCGCTGGCCATCAGCGCTGCGCTGGTCACGCTCATCGCCTGGTTCGTCACCGGCCACTCCGCCGACGACGCGTTCACGGCCGCGGTCGCCGTGCTCATCATCGCGTGCCCCTGCGCACTGGGGCTGGCGACTCCGCTCGGGATCATGGTCGGCACCGGTCGCGGGGCACAGCTCGGCGTGATCATCAAGGGCGGCGAGGTGCTCGAGGACACCCGGGCCGTCGACGTGGTGATCGTCGACAAGACCGGCACCGTCACCGAAGGCCGCATGGAGCTGGTCGACGTGGTGGCCCCGGAGGCCGACTCCGCCACGCTTCTGGTGCTCGCCGCGTCGTTGGAGGCCCGATCCGAGCATCCGATCGCCCAGGCGATCAGCGGTGCCACCGACGACCACCGGCATGTCGACGCGTTCGAGAACCGACCCGGTTTCGGTGTGACCGGGGAGTTCGACGGGGTCGAGGTTCGCGTCGGTCGACGCGCGCTCTTCGACGAGATCCCCGCCGCGGTCGAGGACACTGCGCTCACCGCCGAAGCCACCGGGTCCACCGTCGTGTTCGCCGGGCGAAACGCGGTGGCCGAAGGGGTGCTGGTCGTGTCGGACCGCATCAAGCCCACATCGGCCGCCGCGATCGCGGCACTGCACGACCAGGGCCTCACCGTGACGCTTCTCACGGGCGACAACCGTCGAACCGCAACGTCGGTCGGTGAAGCTGTCGGCGCCGACGAGGTGATCGCAGAGGTCCTGCCCGACGACAAGGCGGCCGAGGTCCGTCGGCTCCAGGCGGTGGGCCATCGCGTTGCGATGGTCGGCGACGGCATCAACGACGCCCCTGCCCTGGCTCAGGCCGATCTCGGCATCGCGGTCGGCACGGGTACCGACGTGGCCATGGAAGCCTCCGACCTCACCATCGTCAGCGGCGACCTCCGGGCAGTCGCCGACGCCATTGCGCTGTCGCGCCGCACGCTGGTGACCATCAAGGGCAATCTCTTCTGGGCCTTCGCCTACAACGGGGCTGCCATCCCGCTCGCCGCATTCGGCGTGTTGAACCCGATGATCGCGGCCGGGGCAATGGGCCTGTCGTCGCTGTTCGTCGTCACCAACAGCCTCCGGCTCCGTCGCTTCGACGGCTACCGGGCGTCGGATGCCGCCCCCCGCACCAAGGAGCTCGTCTCGTCATGACCACCACCGCAGCCCGGACCTACAGCGTTCCGGGCATCAGCTGCGAGCACTGCGTGAAAGCCATCACCGACAGCGTGCGCCCGCTCGAGGGGGTGACGGCCGTCGAGGTCGACCTCGGAGCCAAGACGGTGACCGTCACCGGCGGCGAGGACGCCGCAACCGTGGCAGCAATCGACGAGGCCGGCTACGACGTCGCCTGACCGAAACCGTGGCGGCCGCCGCCGCGAGAACGCCGTGGATCCGTCGGTCGAGCGGCTCTGCGAACACCGGTGTGGTAGGCCACGATCGTGCCGAGGATCGAGCCGGCGAATCCGACCGTGTATTCGTTGATGCCGGCGATCGGGCTGCCGGGGATGACGAAACCGAAACCGATCACGATCGTCGGGAGGACGTGGGCCGCGAGCGGACCGTAGGAGCGCACGTTCATGCCGGAGACCGGCTTCCCGCGTCCGCGGTCATGATCCGACGGAGCGCGGGAGCGAGAGCGAGGAACGGGTGGTCGCGATGCGTGTCGATGGTGTCGTCGTGGCTCCAGGACGCGACCTCGCCGAGGATCCGGAGCGACTGGAGCCGGGTGAACCAGCGAAGCCGGGCGGTGTCGACGGGATGCCCGGTTCGGCGTTCGTAGCTCTTCAGGAACCGTCGGGCGATTCCTCTCCCGGCCGTGTCGATGATCGGACGGAGCGGTGCGGGGGCAGCGAGCGGTGGCTGGGCGAGCAACAGGTGGGTGAACGCGAGGTCGTAGGTGGGGTCGGCGATCTGGGTCGAGGACCAGTCGAGCACCGTGTGTGCGCCGGGTCGAGCAAGAATGTTGAACGGGTGGAGATCTCCATGGCAGATCGCGAGCCGGCGGGCAGCGGGTCGCGAGCCGGTCAGCGACTCGGCCAGTGTGACGAGGTCGCGGTCGTCGCGAGCAGCTGCGTCGCCATGAAGACGCGCCAGGATCCGTTCGGTGTCGTCACAGGGCGCAAGCTCAGGGTCGACGACATCGGGTGGGATCCCATGCAGTGCCGCCGCGCAGTCGGCGAGCGTGTCGGGTAGCGAGCGGACGAGCTGCGGGAGTCGAAGCAGCGCGCCAGGGCCGGAGAGGTCGGCGAGCAGTGTCTGCCCCGAGGCGTGTTCCATGAGCATCCAGGCCCGATCGAGATGGGGGCCAGGACCAGCCGACAGGCGGACCATCGGGGTCGGGAAACCGTCCTCCGCGAGGCGGCGCTGGACCCGGGTCTCTCGGCGGGCGACGTCGGCGACGGGCATCACCCTGGCGACGAGGTCGCCCGCGAGCTCGGGCGATCCGGTGATCCGGACCCGCCACATCTCGGCCCAGAACCCGCCGGTGAGCGGTTCGGGTTGCCGGGCCCAGTCGATGTCTTCGCGGCCCGTGGCGGCTCGAATCGCATCGAGGAGCGGGGCGAGGGTCGGGTTCACAAGAACAGTATTGATCGTAACAGTAAATGCTGTCAAGATATCTCCATGAGTGAACGAGCCCTGCCCGCCACGGCCACCGACGCTCCGTCCGGCGCCGATGCGTCAGAACCGACGGAGATGACCATCGACGAGATCGCGGCTGCGACCGGCGTGCCCTCGCGAACGATCAGGGAGTACCAGCGCCTGAGCTTGTTGCCTCCGCCTCGCCGCGACGGTCGACTCGGTCGCTACGGCGAGGATCATCAGCGCCGGCTCGGCGTGATCGCGCGGCTCCAGGACCGGGGCTACTCCCTCGCGGCGATCGGCGACCTGCTCGAGTCGTGGGAGGCCGGTCGGGGTCTGGGATCGGTCCTCGGGGCGAACGCCGATCCGGCCGTCCTCGACGAGATGCCGACCGAGCTCACGGTGCAAGAGCTGGTCGAGCTCGCGCCGTGTCTCGCGCTCGCCGATCTCCGGGGTCGGCTCGCGGCTGCGAGTGTCCTCGTCGAGCGCGACGATGATCGAGTCGTGGTGCGCAGCGTCGCTCTCGTCGAGATGATCGGCCTCGCCGAGCGGGCAGGCATGCCGACCGACGCTGCAGTCGGGCTGGCGTCGTGCGTGGCGGAGGGGGCGGCGTCGATCGCCCGTGCCGTCGTCGACTCCTTCCTCGACCTGGTGTGGAGCGGCCGATCGGCCGACCCCGATCTGGATGCCGTGTTCGGAAGGGCTCGACTGTTGCTCGCGCAGTCGTCGGCCTCGCTGGTCGTCGCCCGCCTCGGCGACGCGCTCATCTCCGAGTCGCGGCAGGACCCCGAGCTGGCCGCACTCGTCGAGCGCATACGCATTGGTGCGATCCGAACGCTTCCCGCGGTCGGACCCCACCAGGTCGCATCATGACCGATGATCCTGCTGCCGATGCGGCCGAGCTGTGGTCGGGGATCGAGGGTGACCACTGGGTCCGCAACGCCGAGCGCCACGACACCATGCTGGCGCCATTCGCCGATGCCCTGTTCGAAAGGACGGGGCTCGTACCGGGCGATCGGGTTCTCGACGTCGGTTGCGGATGCGGCGCGACGTCCCTCATCGCCGCCCGAGCAGTAGGCGAGGACGGGGATGTGCTGGGTCTGGATCTGTCGCCCCAGATGCTCGAGGTGGCTCGCGCCAGGGCATCTGCGCAGGCGTTGGCGAACGTGACGTTCGAGGTGGCCGACGCCCAGCGATGCGAGCTCGAACCGGCCGGCCGCGACGTCGTTCTCAGCCGATTCGGCGTGATGTTCTTCGCCGACCCGGCCGAGGCGTTCGCGAACCTCGCTTCGACACTTCGTCCCGGCGGCCGACTCGTGTTCTGCTGTTGGCAACCCATGCTCTCGAACGACTGGCTTCTCGCGCCCGGGCTCGCGGCTGCGGCCCACGTCCCGCTCCCCGATCTGGGCCCGGCCGGCGCGCCGGGACCGTTCTCACTCGACGATCCGGCCCGGCTGCACACCCTCCTCGACGGGGCGGGGTTCGAGCACGCGGTCTTCGACGAGCTCCGCCCGGACATCTCCGTCGGGGGAGGAGGCAGCGTCGACGAGATCCTCGACTACCTCGTCACCTCGGGTTCGGGCCGCGCACTCCTCGCCGACGCCGACGACGCGGCGCGTCAGCTGGCCATCGAGGCCGTGCGCCGGGTCCTGGCCGATCATCACGACGGCGAGCGAGTGTTGTTCGGATCTGCTGCGTGGTTCGTCGTCGCCACCCGAGCGAGCTGATCGCCGGCGGCCTGACCCGATCCGCCCCGGTCGTCGACGGGGTGGGTCTCGTACATCCGCACGATGACCACGACGGCGGACGCCAGCGTGAGTGCCGCAACGGCGTAGATCGCGGCCGTGATCGAGACTGCATCGGCAATGAGTCCGGCCATGAGGGCGCCGACGGCGAAGCCCGCGTCGCGCCACAGCCGGTAGACGCCGACCGAACGAGCCCGCCAGCTCGGGTGGGCGACGTCGCTGATCGCGGCCAGCAGCGTCGGGTACACCATCGCCGTACCGGCGCCGAGCACGGCGGCGCCGGCCGCCCATGCCCAGAAGCCATCGGCGGCTGCGATGCCGGCGATGGCCAGCGCCTGGAGGAACATGCCGCCGGCGATCAGCCACTTCCGGCCGACTCGGTCGGACAGTCCGCCGGTGTAGAGCTGTCCGAGCCCCCATATGGCGGGGTAGATCGCGGCCAGCATCCCGATGCGGCCGATGTCGAGACCGGCGTCGGCGAAGAAGATCGGGAACAGGCCCCATGCGAGTCCGTCATTGAGGTTGTTGACGAGCCCGGCCTGTGAGCACGACGACAGTGCTCGCTCTCGAAAGCTCGTCAGCGTGAAGACCTGCGCCGTGGTCAGGTCGTGGGCGTGGCCGTTGGCGGACCGCGCGTGGTTGGCGGCCTCGTGATGGACGTGACCACGGGTCTCGCGGACGAACAGCACCGATATACCGAGGCCGAGTCCGGCGTAGGCGAGTCCAAGGAAGAACGGCTCGGGGCGAAGGCCGACGTTCTCGGCGATGAGACCCGTCGCGAGCGCGGTGGCAGCGACGGCGCCATACCCGGCGGCCTCGTTCAGACCCATCGCGAAACCCCGGCGCTCGGGGCCGACGAGGTCGATCTTCATGATCACCGTGGTCGACCACGTGAGGCCCTGGTTCACACCGAGGAGCACATTGGCGAAGATGACCCACCCCCACGAGGGAGCCCACATCAACAGCAGCGGAATCGGCAGCCCGACGATCCAGCCCGCGACGAGGACCGGCTTGCGACCGAATCGATCCGACAGCGTGCCCGCGAAGAAGTTGGTGCCGGCCTTCACCGCGCCGAACGCGACGATGAACGTGAGCGTGGCCGTGAAGGCGGTGAGACCGAACTCCTCCTCGGCCAGGAGGGGCAACACCGTGCGTTCCTGTCCGATCATGCCGCCGACGAGCGCGTTCACGCCGACCAGCAATGCGAACTGGGGCAGGTTCTCGCGTAAGCCGAGTCGCACCGCGGTGTCCGGCACGGACGGGTCGTTCAGGGCCACGTTCGAAGACTGTTCGCGTCACCAACTATTGTCAAGCAAGTCTTTGAATAAGAGGGGGAATCCGACTCATCGGGCGCGCGATATCACCCTCGGTGGTCGTGACGTGGGAGACTCGGGGTCGACGACCCGGAGGTACGACAGATGCAGCGACGGCGGAAGCTTCTCGGATTGATCGGCCTCACCGGGCTCGTCGTGGCGAGCTGCGGGGGCGGCGACCCCAGCGAGAGCTTCATCGAGCGACAGATCGAGGAAGCAGCCGGGGATGCCGATGTCGACATCGACTTCGACGACGACGGCAACATCGTCATCGAGTCCGACGAGGGTCGAGTCGAGATCAACACCGACGAGGACGGCAGTGTCTCGATCGAGGCCGACGGCTCCGACGGCGAGGGTGGCAGCATCGACTTCGATTCCGACGACGGGGAGACCGTGATCGAGACCGAGGACGGCTCCGCGACGATCAGCAGCGGCACCGACCTTCCCGATGGTTTCCCCGGCGATGTTCCCCTCCCCGATGACATCACGATTCAGGTGTCACAGACGTTCAGCGAGGGTGGAGTCGAGCAGTTCATCGTCAGCGGGCTGGTCGAGGGACCGGTGTCCGATGTGACCGATGCCTTCATCGGACGCCTGGAGCAGGCCGGCTTCACCCAGCAGCAGCTGACGACGGCGCCCGACAGCTCGTTCTTCGTCTACACCAACGACATGTGGGAGGTGGCCGGCACCTTCTTCGCCGAGGAGGCGGGCCAGACGTTCGCATCCGTCGGCGTCAATTCAGTGCAACCCTGATCCGGCGACACCGGTCGGTGTGCTCAGGTCGCGAGCGCCGAGATGACCGGTCGCATCGCTTCGAGCGAGTGCCCGCTCAGCAGCTCGTCGACGTGGGGGAGGGCGGCGGCCATCCCACCGACCAGCGGTTCGTACTCCGCCGCTGCCGACCTCGGGTTCACCCAGATGACGCGGTGGGCGAGACGTTTGAGCCGCGCCATCCGACGGCCGAGCTCGTCGGGCGACTCGGTGTCCCACCCGTCGGAGGCGATGATGACCGTCGCCCCGCGGACCACGTGTGACCACACCGGACTGTGGATCAGCTCGCCGATGCTCGCGGCGATACGCGTGCCACCGAACCGGTCGGAGACCTCCAGGGCGAGTCGATCGATGGCGACCTGTGGGTCGCCGTCGCGTAGCTGCACCGTCACCCGCCGCAGCGAAGTCGCGAAGGTGAAGACCTCGGCACTGCCCCGGACGACCAGCGTGCGCATGAGGTGCAGATGGATCCGGGTGAACGACTCCATCGAGCCGCTCACGTCGGCGACCATCACCACTCGACGGGCTCGTTGCCGGCGACGCCGACGCGCGAGATGGATGGGTTCGGCGCCCGTGGCGCGTGCGGCCGCGAGCGTGCGGCGCAGATCGATGCCTCCGCCGGTGGGCGACACGGCATGACGACGGCTGGTGCGGGTCGGGAACCTCACCATCATCTCCTCGAGCCATCGACCGAGCAGGTCGAGGTCCTCGCTGCTCAGCTGGTCGAAGGGGGTGTCCGCCAGCCGCTCGATCGCGGCCGGCAACAGCTCGGGCAGGACCCCGTCGACGGACTCGTCGGCTTCGTTGCCCTCGTCGATGATCTCCGGACGTCGACTGCCGTCGACCCGGCCGGCGGCGAGCGCGAGCCCGTCGCTCGGTGCCGACTGCCGGAGCAATGTGCCGGCCATCCGCACCGAGGCGTCCCCGATGTCGCGCTGCCATGGTCCGATGGGCAGACCGTCGCCGTGGAACGCGGCAGCGAACACGGCGTCGAAGGTGGCGAAGTCGGATCGGTCGTGCACGAGACAGGTTCTCGTCACCCAGTAGAGCGTCGACGTATCGGTCGGGGGACAGCAGACCAGGGCGTTGCTGCAACGGCTGATCGACGAGAGCCCCACCACGACGCCCGCCTCACGGAGCCGCTCGGCGAGCGCGGCCACGAACGCCGCGACGTCAACCGACCGGAACAGCGACGACTCCGTCACGAGCTCGTCGAGATCATGCCGATCTCTCGACGGTGAGCTCGTCCGCGGCGAGGGCGTCGTTGACGGTCCGGAGGTCGTCGGGGGTCTTGATCACAGCACCGAGGGTGGCGCGGGCGTGATCGTCGTCGAGCTGGGTGACGCCGAGCGCATGCAGTGCGCTCACCCAGTCGATGGCCTCGGCGACGCCGGGAGGCTTGTCGAGGTCGAGAGTCCGGGTCAGGTGGACGAACGCCGTCGCCGCCGTCACGAGCGGTTCGGCGGCCTCGGCCACGTTCCGGCGGACGATCCGAGCAGTGCGTTCGACCGTCGGGAACTCGATCCAGTGGTAGAGACAACGACGCTTGAGCGCGTCGTGCAGCTCCCTGCTCCGATTCGAGGTCAACACGACGATCGGGTCGACCACTGCTCGAAAGGTCCCGAGCTCGGGCACCGTGACGGACTGCTCGCCGAGGAACTCGAACAACAACGCCTCGAACTCGTCGTCGGCCCGGTCGATCTCGTCGATGAGCAGCACCGCCGGCGCAGGCCCCGGGTGTCGCACGGCCTGGAACAGCGGCCGGTCGAGCAGGTAGTCCTCGGTGAACAGATCGGTGGCGCTCACCTTCTCGTGCGCGGCTTCGGCCAGGCGGATCGAGAGCAGCTGGCGCGAGTAGTTCCATTCGTACAGTGCTTCGGCCGCGCTCACGCCCTCGTAACACTGGAGGCGCAGGAACGGGCCGCCGATGACCGCGGCCATCGCCTTGGCTGCGGTGGTCTTGCCGACGCCGGGCTCGCCCTCGAGCAGCAGCGGCTGTCGGATGGCCTGGGCCAGGAAGAGCGAGGTCGACAGGCCCTCGTCGACCAGGTAGTCGACCTCGTCGAGTGCAGTGGCGAGCGACGCCCGATCGGCGAAGCTTGTCATTCTGCCGCCTCGGTGGCGACCAGCCGCTCGTAGTCCGCCCAGGTGTCGACATCGAGCGGCACGTCGCCCTCGATGTCGACCTCGCGAACCGGATGCCGGCCCGACTCGAGCAGCTTCCACACCGCCTTGTCGCCATGGAGCGCACCGAGGTCGTCGAAGACGGCTCGCCCGAACCAGAACGGGTGGCCGCGGCCGTCGGCATACCGGCACACGGCGAGCGGCACGTCGCCGGCACCGTCGACGAGAAGCCGGATCGTGTCGGTCGTCACGCCGGGCTGGTCGCCCAGCAACAGCACGAGTCCGTCGGCGCGCTCGTCGACCACGCCGAGCGCCGCCACGATCGACGATGAGCAACCCCTCGTGAAGTGCACGTTCTCGACGACGTCGGCGGTCCCGAAGTCGATGGCATCTCGGACCTCGGGCACGGCTCCGCCGATGGCCACGACGACCTGGTCGAACGACGCCGATGACGCCGTGTCGACGACGGCCTGCAGTAGTGGTCGGGCCCGGTACTCGAGGAGCTGCTTGGGTTGTCCCAGTCGCCGCGATGCCCCGGCGCCCAGGACGAGCCCGGTCACGAAGCCGCTCACCGGGCCAGACCCAGCTCTTCGGCATAGCGGGTGCGACAGCCCGGGTTGCAGAACCAGTGGTCGACGCCGTCGTGCGTGAGATGGGGCGTGTCGGGAGCGACGACCACCGTCATGCCACAGACCGGGTCGATGGCCGACGCCGGGAGATCGGGCGTCGCCGACTCGGCCGCGCGAAGGCCGTCGCGGCGGACCGCACGCACGAGGTCGGCGAGGATCGACAGGGCGATCTCCTCCGCGGTCCTGGCCCCGATGTCGAGGCCGACCGGCGTGTGTATGACCGCCCGCTCCTCGGGAGAGAGAGCCAGCTCGTCGAGAACCGCCTTACCTCTGGTCGAGCTGGCGACCAAGCCGATGAAGCCGACACCGGCATCGAGGGCGGCACGGATGCTCTCGGGTTCGTTGCGACCATGGCTGGAGACCAGCAGCGCGGTACAGCCCCGCAGGTGCGGGACCTCGCCTGCTGACCGGTCGACCCCGAAGCCGAGGTGCTCGGCGAGGATTTCGAGCGACTCTGCGATCGGCGTGGCCCCGACGATGGCGAGCAGCGGTGCCGGGAGCTTGGGTTCCAGGAACACTTCGATCGCACCGCCCGACAGGCATGGATTCACCACCGTGCGGGCCCCGTCGCTCTCGGGGAAGTCGTCGCCGCCCTCGGGCAGGATCCGCAACAGGAGCGCTTCGCCACTCGCCAGCAACGGCACAGCGGCCGCCCGTACCGAACCTTCGGCGCACTGCCCGCCGACGAATCCGTCGATGGATCCGTCGGCCAACACGACTGCCGAGTCGCCGGGCCGCGCCGATGTGGGGCACTGGGCCCGGACCACGGTGGCCTGGACGAACGGTGTGCCCTGACCGATGAGCTCTGCGACTCGTGCGGTGTGCCGTCGACGTTCGGACATGCGGCTCAGATCGGCGGGGTGTGGTTGCCCTGCATCGTCTCCCACACCCGGGACGGGGTGAGCGGCATGTCGGCATGGCGGACGCCGAAGGGCTTCAACGCGTCGACGATGGCGTTCACGATCGCCGGTGGCGAACCCACCGTTGCCGATTCGCCGATGCCCTTGGCGCCGATCGGATGGTGGGGCGACGGTGTCACGGTGTGATCGGTCTCCCAGTCGGGAGTCTCGAGCGCGGTGGGGATCAGGTAGTCCATGAGCGAGCCGCTGAGGCAGTTGCCGTCCTCGTCGAAGGCGATCATCTGCATCATGGCCATCCCGACCCCGTCGGCCAGACCACCGTGGACCTGGCCCTCGATGATCATCGGGTTGATGCGGGTGCCGCAGTCGTCGACGGCGATGAACCGCCGGACCTTCACCACCGCGGTGCCCGGATCGACATCGACCACGCAGATGTACGCGCCGAAGGGGTACGTCAGGTTCTCGGGGTTGTAGCAGATCTGCGCTTCGAGGCCGCCCTCGATGCCCTCGGGGAGATCGCCGGCCCCGTGGGCCTTCATGGCGATGTCCTGGATGGTCACCGACTTCGACGGGTCGCCCTTCACCGAGAACGAACCCTTGTTCCACTCGAGGTCGGAGATCGACACCTCGAGCATGCCGGAGGCGATGATCTGCGCCTTGTCGCGGACCTTGCGGGTGACGAGCGCGGCGGCCGCACCCGACACGGGGGTCGAACGGCTCCCGTACGTACCGAGACCGAACGGCGTGTTGTCGGTGTCACCGTGGACGACCTCGATGTCCTCGGGCGGGATGCCGATCTCCTCACTGACGATCTGCGCGAACGTCGTCTCGTGGCCCTGGCCCTGGGTCTTCACCGACAATCGGACCACGGCCTTGCCGGTCGGATGGACGCGCAGCTCGCACCCGTCGGCCATGCCGAGCCCGAGGATGTCCATGTCCTTCCTCGGTCCGGCGCCGACGGCCTCGGTGAAGAACGATACGCCGATGCCCATGAGCTCGCCCCGCTCGCGCTTCTCGGCCTGTTCACGCCGCAGCTCGTCGTAGCCGGCCATCTCCATGGCTTTGCGCATGGCCGGTTCGTAGTCGCCCGAGTCGTACACCCAGCCGGTCTTGGTCTCATAGGGGAACTGGTCGGGCTTCAGCAGATTCTTCAACCGCAGCTCGGCGGGATCCATGTCGAGCTCGTGCGCGAGACAGTCGACGATGCGTTCGACCAGATAGACGGCCTCGGTGATGCGGAACGAGCACGCATACGCGACACCACCGGGTGCCTTGTTGGTGTAGACCGCCGTCATCTTGGCGTGGGCGGCCTCGAGGTCGTAGCTGCCCGTGAACACGCCGAAGAACCCGGCCGGGTACTTCACCGGCGCAGCAACGCCGTTGAACGCACCGTGGTCGGCGAGCACGTCGGTGCGGATCGCCAGGATCCTGCCCTCGCTGGTGGCGGCGATGTCGGCCTTCATCACGTAGTCGCGGGCGAAGCCGGTGCTCACCAGGTTCTCGGTGCGGTCCTCCATCCACTTCACCGGCTTGCCGATCACCAGCGAGGCGACGATCGCACAGACGTATCCCGGGTAGATGGGCACCTTGTTGCCGAAGCCGCCGCCGATGTCGGGCGCGATGATCCGGATCTTGTGCTCGGGCAGCCCCGCCACGAGGGCGTACACCGTGCGGTGGGCGTGGGGCGCCTGGGTGGTGCACCACAACGTGAGCTGTCCCGAGACCCGCTCGACATCGGCGACGCAGCCGCACGTCTCCATCGGTGCGGGGTGGACACGGGGATAGACGATCTCCTCGCTCACAACCACGTCGGCCTTGTCGAAGACCGCGTTGGTCGCGGCCTCGTCGCCGGTCTCCCAGTCGAAGATGTGGTTGTCGGTCTTGCCGTCGAGGTCGTCACGAATGACGGCGGTGGCGGGGTCGAGGGCGGTGCGGACGTCCATGACCGGCGGCAGCGGGTCGTACTCGACATCGATGAGCTCGAGCGCATCGCGGGCCGAGTACCGGTCCTCGGCGACGACGAACGCGACCTCTTGGTGCTGGAATCGGACCTTGTCGGTCGCGAGCACGGCCTGCACGTCGTTGGACAGCGTCGGCATCCAGGCCAGTCCCTGGGCGGCGAGATCCTCGCCGGTGATGACCGCGACCACCTTCGGGTGGGCCTCGGCCGCCGACTTGTCGACACCAACGATCCGGGCATGCGCGTATGGCGAGCGGAGGACGGCGAGATGCAGCATGCCGGGGAGCTGGATGTCGTCGACGAAGTTCCCCATGCCACGAATGAGGCGGGGATCCTCCTTGCGGAGCAGCCGGCCGAAGCCGATCGGCCGCTCTTCTTCCTCGGTGACCTCGGGGGCCGGGTCGGTGGTGGTCATGATGAGCTCCCGATGGTGACGCTTGCTTCGTGTTCAGCGGTCCACTGGATGGAGCGGACGATGGTCGAGTAACCCGTGCAACGACAGATCTGTCCGGAGATCGCCTCGCGGATGACCTCCTCGGAGGGATTCGGGTTGCTGTCGAGAAGGGCTCGCGCCGTGAGCATCATGCCCGGTGTGCAGAAGCCGCACTGGAGCCCGTGGCACTGCATGAAGCCCTCCTGGACCGGGTCGAGCACACCGTCGACCTCGAGCCCTTCGACGGTCTTGACATCGTGGCCGCCGGCCATGGCTGCGAGCTGGGTGCAGGACTTGACGGGTTCGCCGTCGATCAACACGACGCACGTGCCGCAGTTGCTGGTGTCGCAGCCCCAGTGGGTGCCGGTGAGGCCGAGCTGATCTCGGATGAAATGGACCAGCAGCAGGCGGGGCTCGATCTCCTCGCTCACCGCCTGGCCGTTGATGGTCATGGTCACCTGCATCTCAGGCCTCCTGTCCGTTGGCACGGGCCACGGCCCGTCGCAGCGCTCGCACGGTGAGCTCCTTGGCGAGGTGGGTCTTGTAGGCGGCGGTGCCGCGCTGATCGGTGTAGGGCGAGCAGTTGGCGGCTGCGATCTCGCCGACCTGCTGGTACAGATCGTCGGACGGCGTCGTGCCGCGGAGCGCCTCCATCACCGGGCCGATCGAGGTGGTGTTGGGGCCCACGGCCGCCAGCCCGACCCTGCCTTCGGCAATGGTGGCACCGTCCATCCAGACCGCAGCGCCGGACGAGACGACGGCCCAGTCGCCGGCCCGTCGCTCGACCTTCTCGTACGCGCTCGATCCGTTCGGCTTGAGCGGGATTCGAATCTCGGTGAGCATCTCGGCGTCGCCGACCGCGGTCTCGTAGGGCCCGACGTGGAAATCCTCCATCGAGACCGACCGTTCGCCGGTGCTGCTCTTGATGACGCAGCTGGCGTCGAGGGTGGTGCACACCGCCGACAGGTCCTCGGACGGGTCGGCCTGACAGAGCGAGCCGCCGAGAGTGCCGCGGTTGCGGACGACCGGGTCGGCGATCACACGCTCGGCATCGCGGAAGATCGGGAAGTGCTCGGCGAGGAGGTCGGATTCGAGCAGGTCACGATGCCTGGTCATGGCGCCGATGCGGACATCGCCGTCGCCTTCGCGGATGTAGAAGAGCTCTTCGCAGTCGTTGATGTCGATGAGGTACTCCGGGTTGGCGAGCCGGAGCTTCATCATCGG
>Ga0224508_10002153_pt1 | contig 17063 bp, 20 predicted proteins | sample SF_Jan12_sed_USG_4_FD_170157 | JGI IMG/M metagenome (GOLD analysis project Ga0224508, IMG submission 170157) | Sediment microbial communities from San Francisco Bay, California, United States - SF_Jan12_sed_USGS_21 | ecosystem: Environmental > Aquatic > Marine > Sediment | place: USA... | reverse complement strand
TCCGGCAAGCACCAATTCAGACCTGCCGGTTACAATATTCTGTGCGGCCGAATCCAGCGCCTGCATGCCAGACGCGCAGTTACGCTGTACCGTCCATCCTGGCACTGAGTCGCCGCAACCTAACCGTAACGCCACCACCCGAGCGATATTGGCCTCGTCCGCACTGGGGGCAGCACAGCCGAGGATCACCTCGTCAAGCGCCTGCGCAGCAAATGGCTGGCGGCCTAACAAAGGTCGGCCCGTGGCAACCGCCAAATCGGCTGCGGCGAATGGGCCTGGCCTGCCCCGTGCCTTTAGAAAAGGCGTGCGGCTGCCGTCCACGATGTATACGTTGTTTCCATCTTGCATTGTTGGATCTCCGCACCCCTAAGGGAAAAGCCCACCGAACCGGGCGAGCCGAAAAATACAATGCTGGGTTGCCGGCCGCAACCGGTAGATAAACATTGCTGGGGAAAATGGTCTAAATCCGAGGAATTCTAGGAAGTGAGCTTTGGTGTTCCAGGCGATTGATTGACGTTCCCGCTCCGCGCCGATTACGCTGTGATCCCATGGAGATTCACGTTAATGGCGAGCCCAGAAAAGTAGATGCGGACACCACAGTGTGGCAACTGATCGTCGACATGGGTCTCGCCGATAAGAGAGTGGCCGTTGAGGTAAATCAAGCCATCGTCCCGCGCAGCGAGCACACCGCGTATCAGATCCGTGCTGGCGATCGAATAGAAATAGTGACTGCTATCGGCGGCGGGTGAGTGCGCACAGGAGTATAATTTGAACCTATTCAAGCTCGGGTAACGCGAATGTCTCAGGTTCAATCAGCGCTGCAACTCGATGATCCGTTGGTGATTGCGGGTAACGTATATCAATCGCGTCTGTTGGTGGGCACCGGAAAGTACAAAGATTTGGATGAGACCCGTCGGGCCATAGAGGCCAGCGGTGCGGAGATTGTCACCGTCGCCATCAGGCGTACCAATATTGGACAGAACCCCAATGAGCCTAACTTGCTCGAAGTGCTCCCGCCGAGCAAGTACACCATTCTGCCAAACACAGCGGGCTGTTATAGCTCGGAGGACGCGGTCCGTACTTGTCGGTTGGCGCGCGAGTTGCTGGACGGACACTCGTTGGTGAAGCTAGAAGTTTTGGGCGACGAAAAGACGTTGTTCCCGGATATCCCAGCTACTCTGAAAGCCGCCGAAGCACTGATCAAAGAAGATTTTCAGGTCATGGTCTATACCACTGATGATCCGGTGATGGCAAAGCGTTTGGCCGAGGTCGGTTGCGTCGCCGTTATGCCCCTGGCTGCTCCCATCGGATCGGGCCTAGGAATCCGCAACCCGTACAACATCCTTACTATCGTAGAGGAGGCCACTGTGCCCATCCTGGTGGACGCGGGAGTGGGAACGGCGAGCGACGCCACCGTAGCAATGGAGCTAGGATGTGATGGTGTATTAATGAACACAGCGATCGCCGCTGCCAAGCATCCAGTGTTGATGGCCTGCGCAATGCGTAAGGGCATTGAGGCTGGGCGCGACGCGTATCGGGCGGGGCGAATGCCGCGACGGCGTTATGCCAACGCATCGTCACCGCACGACGGAGTGTTTTTCTGAGGCGTTGATACGGTGATCGCTGATGAGGTGAGCTGTCCGTTTTGTTGCGTGCATCTTTGACTGTTGAACCGCAGCGCCCGATACGCAGTTATGTGCGACGGGAGGGGCGCATCACGTCTGCTCAGCGCAGGGCTTTAGCCGAGTTATGGCCGGTATACGTGGTTGACCTCCACCGCGGTCCGGTCGATACGGTCAAGCTGTTTGGTCGAAATGCTGTCACCATCCTTGAAATCGGTTTTGGTAACGGTGAGGTGCTAGCCAATCTGGCGGCCCAGAATCCTGAGCACAACCACATTGGAGTGGAAGTGCATCGACCTGGAGTGGGTAGCCTTTTGCTAAGGTTAGAGCGCGATGGGATTGGCAATGTGCGGGTGTTCGCAATGGATGTCCAGGACGTGATGGAACGGGGGATACCTAAGTCCTCTCTGGATCGGGTGTTGATTTTCTTTCCCGATCCTTGGCCTAAGAAACGCCACCATAAGCGACGCTTGATTCAATCTGAGTTTTTGTCCCTGGTGGTGTCGCGACTTAAGTTTGGCGGGGACATTCATATTGCGACCGACTGTGAGGACTACGCGCGCCAGATAATGGCACTCGCGGCCGTCTCAACTGAGCTAGAAACTATTAACAGCGTCGATTGTCTTTCTCGTGTGAGCCACCGACCAAACAGCAAGTATGAAAGGCGTAGCCATTCCCTCGGGCATCGGGTTTGGGACATGCGGTTCAGACGACGAGGGGCAGCCTAGTCATCTTCACGTTTGGCTGTGAGCTGCCCGAGGTTCCCGTTAGCCGAAACAGTGAGCTGAAATACGATCGGGCGGCAACAAACGTAACAGTCCTCGATGTAGGATTGATCGCCTCCTGAAACATCAACAACCGTCTCAAAACGTTCTCCACAATAAGGACAGTGGACATGTTGGGTAACAATCATTTGTGTTTAGTCTTGGCTCGGTGATGCCACAACCCGTAGAGAACGACGAGCACTCCTGGTGGGATTACTACTCGGATCAACCCCATCGAGTTTCCGGCTCACAAAAACCTCGCTCTAGTGCCGATAATCTTGCGGAATACCTCCTCATTGCAGGCACGGCGCTACTCGCTTCGCCCGCATTATGCTGGAGATACATTACGCTCAAGCCCATGAGCGCACTGCCGGAGGTGAAGGACTTTGTGGGTCTGAGTATAGCTCCAGATCCTAAATACGACGACGCAAGCTATGACATGGTCCATGAGCTTGGTGTGCGAGAACTGTTAGTGCGCGTACCCACGTGGGACCCTAAGGCGCTCGACGATGTGCAGCGTCTAGTGGAACGCTATCCGCGTCATCGATTTCTGGTCAACATTCTGCAGAATCGTGACAGTATTCTCAATCCAGACCAGTGGCGAGAGAATCTGCATACGATCTTTAACCGATTGGGTGCGGTCAGCTCGGACTTTCAGATCGGCAATGCGATAAACCGGACTAAATGGGGTCTGAACCACAGTGGGGAATATTTACGGCTTCTGGAAATTGCGGAACAAGTTCGAGCCGAGTGTCCCAATGTTCGCCTAGTGGGTTCGTCGGTAATCGATTTCGAGCCCCTGGTCACGTTACGCACGCTGTTGAATCTTCGAGATTATCGACTTGACGCAGTGAGCTCGTTACTGTACGTCAATCGCCGCGGTTCGCCCTTCGCTCGTCAATATGGCATCTTCGATCTGAAGCGCAAACTCAGACTCATCTATGCGATGGTATCGGTTTCCAATCGCGCCCAGAAGAGGCTTTGGATCACTGAGGTGAATTGGCCACTTCTGGATACTAAGCCTTACACCCCTAACTCCGGTCATCCGCGCTCCACGGTGGACGAGGAAACCCAGGCACGGTATCTGAAACAGTACTATCGCATCGCACACCGCACAGGCTTCGTAGAAAAGGTGTATTGGTGGCAGCTTATCAATCCCGGGTACGGTCTGGTGGATCATCGTTGCGGGACTTTGCGAAAGTACCCTGCTTATTACGCCCTTAAAGAAATCATTGATGGTGGCCTGTCGGCCTAGGTGAGCGTCTCCACGCCTTCGGCGTTGCCTAGCACCACCACATCAGCTGGGCGTTGGGCGAATATTCCCACAGTTACAATCCCCGGGATCTGGTTCAGATCGCGTTCGGTTTCCACCGGATTGATGATAGATAGATTGTGCACATCGATGATCAAATTACCGTTGTCGGTGGTGAATCCCTCGCGCAGCATGGGCTGACCGCCAAATTTCACTAAACGACGACCAATCAGGCTCTGAGCCATTGGGATGACCTCCAAAGGAATGGGAAATCCACCCAGGGTAGCCACCAACTTGGACTGGTCTGCAATGCATACAAACTTATCGCTGGCGGCTGCGATAATTTTCTCGCGAGTCAAGGCGCCACCACCACCTTTGGTGAGATGAAGATTCTTGGTGAGCTCGTCGGCGCCGTCCACATACAGTGGTATATCCCAAGTCTGATTCAAGTCCAGTACTGGGATTCCATAGCGCTTGAGTCGCTCTGTAGTGTTGTTGGAACTGGATACCGCGCCATCGATCTTGCCTTTGACCTGACTTAAGGCGTCGATAAAGTAATTGACCGTGGAACCAGTTCCCACCCCGATTACGCTACCAAGTTCTATGTAATCGAGTGCGGCCTTGGCCGCTGTTTTTTTCATCTGGTCTGAGTTCATCGTGGTGGTCCGCTGTATCAGGCTGGTAAGTGATGGTTGCAACCAGTCATTCGCAATGCCAGGAAGCCAGGATGCGGTGACGGTTAGGAGGATACAGCGAAGTGGCCGAATCCGAAAGTCTGGAGACTCGGAGTAGTAAGTTTGCCTTCGGGTATTACAGCGTGGAGTGTTATGCTTCCAATCTTGCACCCCAATCAAGTCGCTCGGGGAGCCTATCCATATGCCTGAAAACAACGTTGAGTTCGTCTGTCTTTACAACATGCCCGGGGAAGGTCTTGTTGCGGAAATCAAGTATGAGTCTGAATCGTTGCTTTATAATCGACAGGGCTTGCAATATCGAATCCTAAAGCGCAAACAAGACGGTGCCGATACATCAGTTGAGGAGTCGGCTTTGGCGCAGATGAATCTGCTGTCGGTACCTCATAGTCTCTAATTTTTGGGGTGATGCTTCCCCCGCTAAGCCACATGCCTCTCCCTGGCTAGACCATCAACTATGCTCCAGCCCGTTTGGTGTCGGGTGCTGCTCTTGTTAGTTTTGGCTGATATTGTTGGACTGCTTGACTTGGCAGAGTGTGTGATCAAGCCAAATCTTGTCCGTCGAACCTATCAACTCATTAATCCTGTGATTTGCATCGACTTGTTCGACAGACAGACCGTCTAATGTTTCTGTGTGTATCAGGCGAAGAAAGCTGAGTGCGTCGGTTAACTGCTTTGCGGTATCTGTTGTCTGCTGAATCCGTAGCTGGACCAGTTCTGCTAGTGGATCTTCAAACTGGCGGGACGTCTCCAGCAGTCCAGTGTTTACCAACCTTTCGGCACGTTCCCGAAATTTCTCGAGACTCATCGCGCGGATGTCTGAAATCCAGGGGTCACGATCACCGTCTATGGGTGTAGGTGCTTGGTCGGTAATTGGGGTGGTTAACGCCGATTCAAGGACGGCAAGCTGTGTTCGCAGGCTTCGAATTCCCGAATGTGCCGGCAGCCTGTTCGCGGCCGCGGTCAATCTATCCACTTCTGCTCGTACGCGAATTAGTTCGTTAATCGTCTGGACTTTAGCTTTGCGTGCTGCTTCTTCCAGGCGTTCTAAATTGGTTCGTGCTACTGCAAGTTGTTGTTCGATTTTGGTGCGATTGGCGTACAGAGATGAAAGCTTGTCGTCAATGTTGCTAAGGGCAGGCTGGGTCAGGGCAACCAGTATTGCACGCTTTTCCTCGACAAGTGCGAGTTGTGGACCGATTTTTTTTGAGTCGTAGTTATTTTGGAACCGCAATATCGCGTGAAGAGCTTCAAAATTAGTCTCGTCGACGACGGAGAGATTCGACCCGAGTGATTGGAGGAATCGTTCGCGCGTATGTTCGCTAACCGAGCAGTGGCTGAGAGCTTGTTTGATGTCGATTTCGAACTGAGCAGGCGTTGTTGGCTCCTCTTGAGTTGCCGCTTGCACCGATGCCGACGGTTGACCAGCGACGTCCTTTGAGCGGGACACTTGGAAATCAAAAAATCGACTGAGGTCGTAGTCAAGCATGTTGACCGCACCAATGGCCAGAACGCCTATGGCGGCGGTGAGCAGACCCGCGACAAGCACTTTATTACGGAGCAGGTTCTTGATCCCGGACTCCGGGGTGGTGGGGGCACCGTAAGTGTCCCCCAACATCTCCTCTATGGTTTGGTCTTCCTTTGCATCTTCCTGCTGTTCTTCGCGTTTTCTAAGAGATTCTCGCTTTTGCTTTTCTCCACGCTTGTTGGTAAACAGCTTTCTCGGTACAGCAATAGAGCCAAGAATCTTGCGGAAGGTATCTGCGACCGAGTTTCTTTGGCCTTCTTCATCCGGTTTTTCCGGGGCGGGGGTATCATGAAAAGCCCGACTCAGGATAAGGTCGCTGTCCTCAAGCTCTAGGTCTCCATTGTCCTCAGCGCCAGGCGTCTCAAACAACTCATCCAGGGGGTCTGGTTGTGAATCCAGACCCAGACCCTCGAATTCAGGATCATCCTCTGGGTTCTTGGACCCTTTGTTGTTTTCGTTTGACGTCATGGTGTGATAAACACAAGCCTATGTATGCCCGAGTTGCCTAAGCAATCTCGAGCAGCGTAAAGATGGGCCGATTCTCGACGCCGATGTTATATGGGATTTCCCGATTCACTCGGCTATTGTCGACCTGGCCAGAACGGCACACGCACCTGTCAACAACTTAGCGAAATGTCCTCCATTGTCAAGGGATTAGACGCTATTTGCGCGGATGGCTGGACGAATGGTAGTGGCTACACCTTCTAAAACGGTCCGCACGAGTATTCGCCGGGTCTGAAAGTGAATATACGCCTACCCCAACCCATGAGATTTACCAAATGGACGAACGCCGCGACTTGTCCGTCTCTCGCACCAGACGAAGTTCACATTTGGTGGCTGGCTCTAGATTTGCCTGAAAATGAAATCTATAGGTGTAGATCTACATTGCATCAAATGGAACTCAAACGTGCGAATCGGTTTCGGTTTGATAAGCATCGACACAGGTACATCGCCGGGAGGGCACATTTGCGCTCCCTTCTCGGTCGTTACTTGAGTGTTTCACCGGAAGATATAGCGCTCAAATTTGGCCCCCTGGGCAAGCCGTATATATCGGATAAGTTCGCCTGGCCGAAGCTGTACTTTAACTATTCTGATTCTAATGGCATGGCTTTATATGCGTTTTCTTTGGGGCGTGAGTTAGGAATCGACCTTGAACACCTGCTACGCCGGGTCGATCACGATCGGATAGCACGACGAAAATTTTCTGCCTCTGAGGCGGCTACCATTCGACAATGTACCGATTCCCGACGTGGATCGGCTTTTCTGGCTTGTTGGACTCGAAAGGAGGCCTACGGCAAAGCTGAAGGTTTTGGCATCCGCTATCCCTTGGATAGTGTAGATTTGTGCAACGATTTAACCAATAACAGCTTACGAATTCCCAAGGCAGATGGGGCGGACGATTCCTTCTGGACCGTAAAGCAACTTCACCCGCATCCTGAGTACGTCGGCGCCGTTGCAGTAGATGGACAAGGCTGGCACATAAGCGCGTGGAGGTGAAGAACGGCGGTCCGGCGCTATACAGATTTAACCCACCCACGCCACCGATATACGGCAATACCAAGAAATTCTTTCAGCGCGCTAGTGGTCGCGGAAAGCGAGCCGGTTGTAGGTAGCCATTTCAGAATGAGGGGCCTCTCATATTGTGTAACCCGAAAGTCGGTGGGTGACGCAATTGCGTCAATGCCCGCAGAGCGAAAAGTGGCGAGTGCCCGCGGCATATGCAGTGCCGATGTCACCAAAAGTACCTTGTTTAGCCCATGTGTCTCTATGAGTTTCTTCGTCTCAAGTGCGTTTTCATAGGTATTGCGACTGGCGGACTCCAGCAGAATCGCGCTCTTCTGAACCCCCCATTGCTGCAAGATCTCGCTGGTATAGACAGACTCGGGTTCACCAACCTTTTGCGGGAACACATTCCCCCCTGAGGCAATGACAATGGGTGCTTTGCCGGCTCGATAAAGTTGGGCAGCATGCCAAACTCGATCAGATGACGAGTCCAAGTCCGGAGCCAGTCTGGGAGGTGTGGCCAAGCCCAATCCACCACCCAGCACGACGATCGCGTCCCCTACGGGAGACTGCTCCACCGCGATGGGTAAGTGCTGGCGCTCGAGCTTCGAGGTCAGCAACTCTGCGAACAAAGGAGTGGAGCATACCCACAACACCGTGAGTGAAATGCAAGCAGATAGTCCGGCTAGAGTTCTTCGTCCGCGCCAAAACGATAGCACTGTAAAAATGAGCAACCACAGTGAAAGGTTGAGCGGGTAGATGAGTAGAGGCAGAACCTTCGACAGTGTTATTTCCAGATCCATAGCATTTATAACGTTTTCTGGGCTATGACCACAGTAAACTGCCGCAGCCCTGCTTCATGCTTGCTGACTCTGCCAACTCAGTTGGTGGATCGAGCGATGTTGTCTTAGAACGAGACCACAGTCTATGACGTGATAGTGACCGGGAAGGAGATTAATCTGGCGAAAGAATCTGTGCTTTCTCGATGATGATGTCGCTCGCCGGAACATCCTTGAACGGGCCCGCCGTGGTGGTTTCTGTCACAGCGATCTCGCCCACTACATCCATTCCCGCAACGACACGGCCGAATACGGCATAGCCCCAACCACTCGGGTTTTTCCCGCGGTGATCGAGGGATTCATTGTCATTGAGGTTTATGAAAAATTGGGATGATGCAGAGTGAGGCTCATTGGTACGGGCCATGGAAAGCGTGCCGATTGCATTTTTCAGTCCGTTGTCGGCTTCATTTTTAATGGGGGAACGATTCGCGCGTTGCGTCATGCCGGGCTCAAAGCCGCCGCCTTGAATAACGAAATTTGGAATTACTCGATGAAAGACCAGACCATCGTAGAACCCTTCGCTAACGTACTGGAGAAAGTTCTCCGCAGTGGCAGGCGCTGAGGTCGAGTAGACTTCAATATCGATGTCGCCCATAGAAGTGGTCATGCGCACCACTGGGCAGTTTTCGCTACCAGGTTTATTGGCCATTGCCGTGGAACTTACTATCCCTAGGACGCCGGCAGCGGCGACAAAAATTAAGTCTCGAAATTTCATCTATTGCTCTCCTTTTATGTAAGGCTTGGTATATAACCTCTGCAGCGCCGGTCATGTTCTTATCGCTTTTCTAACTTAACAATGTAATCCCATTCTCTTTTTGACACGGGCAGAATGGACAGCCGATTGCCGCGCTGCAGCAGGCGCATCTCCTGTAAAGGTTCTTGTGCTTTGAGTTCTTGTAACGTAATAGGTCGCTTGAGTTTGCGCACAAACTTGACATCAACCATAAACCAACGAGGCTTCTCGGGCGTGCTTTTGGGGTCATAGTACTTTGATTTGGAATCAAAAGCGGTGAAATCTAGGTACGCTTCGCGTGCGATCTTGACTATGCCGACAATGCCAGGTTCTGCACAACTAGAATGATAGAAAAATGCTTGATCCCCGACTTTCATCTCTTTGCTCATGAAGTTGCGGGCCTGGTAATTGCGTATCCCATCCCAGTGATCCGTGCGAGCTGGTTGGGCAATTAGATCATTGATGCCATAGGCATCCGGTTCGCTCTTCATTAACCAATATTTCATGTGTTAGCCCTACACTGGCTCAGCTTTGGCCGCCGCCCTCGGTAACCGTAACTCGCTCGATGTGTATGCTCCTTCCGCTGGCGTCATCTACGGTGACAATGGCTCCGCATAGAGTTCCCATACCTTGCGCTACCGCAAAGCGGTCCGGGAGCTTGTGTACGAACCGTTTTAGCACGCCCGCGGTATCCATGCCGATAATCGAATCGTAACAGCCGGTCATGCCTACGTCGGATATATAGGCAGTACCCCCAGGGAGTATACGTTCATCGGCCGTGGGTACGTGGGTGTGACTACCCAGTACCGCGCTCACTCGGCCGTCTAGATGCCAACCCATTGCTACTTTTTCGCTAGTTGCCTCGGCGTGGAAGTCCACGATAACTGTAGGTAGTTCTTCTGCACTGTCTTGCAGTAGTTGGTCCGCGCAACGAAACGGGCATCCCAGTGTGGGCTGCATGAATACTGTGCCCATGATGTTCAATATGCCCACCGGGATACCCTTTTCAGTGTGAGCCACGTGCCACCCGCTCCCCGGTGTGCCTGGCGGATAGTTGTGAGGTCGAAGCAAACGTGGTTCCTCGTCGATGAAGTCCAGAGCCTCGCGCTTGTCCCAGATGTGGTTTCCCGATGTGAGGACGTCGACGCCACGGCTGAGGAATTCGTCTACGATCTTCCTTGTTACGCCGAATCCACCCGCTGCGTTCTCAGCATTTACAATCACCAGATCGAATCCGTGCTGAGTTTGTAGATCATCGAGGTTGGCAAATAATACTCGTCGACCAGGTTTGCCTACTACATCTCCAACAAACAGTATTTTCATGCTGCTCTCAACTATTGCTAAGGCACTGGGTAGTAGTGCATGTCAGTCACTATACCGTCTAACGGTACGTCCCATTGATCTGTCTCTACTCTATCTACCAGCTGAAAATGGTGGGCTACCCCAATGATATGAGGTTGGTGCCAGTGCTTTCTTGTCTCCAGATATGCCAGGCTGCGATCATAGTATCCTCCGCCCATACCGATGCGATTTCCTTGTTTATCAAAGGCGACTAGAGGTATTAGGACTAAATCTAACTCCCTGGCATTAAGCCAGTCTCGCACTTTCACCACCGGCTCAAGTATCCCGTAGTGATTCTTGCGCAACCGTGTGTCCGGCTGGATCTCGGCGAACAAGACTCGACGCGTACGTGTCCGACAAAGCACGGGGAGGTAGCAAGTCTTTGAAAGCGACCAAGCATACCGAAGGGTCGGCCGCGGATCGATCTCACCGTCGTTGGGGTGGTAGAAAGCGATTCGCTTACTGTTTGTGAATACTGTATGCCGCGTGAGTTGTGAGCACAGCCGCGCCGCCGCTGCTCGCTGCAGATCATCAGGAAGGGCGCGCCGTCTAGCCCGCATGCTCGATCGCACAATACCCTTAGATGCCATGAGCTTGTGCCGTGTGGAAGAAATGATACTGAGCAGCGCGCTCAGTCTTATTCATTGGAAAGTGAAGTATGCGACGCCACCCGCCTGTGCCGTGTTACCCCTTTGCCTTGAACCTAATAGTTCAAGTGGGAGCTTCAGAGACACATCAGGCTTTCCGCGAATACGGACGTGCACAACAGCGTCTTTATCCGCCCCCGGTTTGTAATCTAGGTTCTAAGGGATTTCAGAGCAATACGTACACCGCAGGCAGCGTCAACTTTATAACCTTCGGTCCCATTGTTTCATAACGACAGCTCCTTTTGCTGCTTCATCGCTGTCTCAATTTTCTCATTTAGTAGCTTGACTCGCGACTCGACTTCTTCGGTCTCGCTAGACTGATTTCGCAGAGTCAAAAATTCGTGGGTGATATTGAGCGCTGCCATGATCGCGCAGCGTTCTGCACCAATGACTTTGCCACTTCTTTGGATGGCCCTCATCCGACTGTCCAAAAAGCTGGCAGCAGCCTCCAACTCTTCGCGTTCCTCCTCACTGCAGGCGACCGAGAACTCTTTACCCATAATGTTAACACTAGTACCTTTTTGAACGGCCCTCACTTATTCTTTCTCCAAGGTCTTAAGTCGATTGATTATTGTCTCTAAACGAACTCGGGCGAGACGATTTTTCTCAGCCAATTTGCTTCTCTCTCTGAGCAGCGTATCATGACCCGTCCGCAATGTTTGATTTTCATCCTGGAGGCGACGACACGCGTTGATTAGCTCGTCCACTTTTTGTTCTAGATTATTCAGATCTTCGTCCAAAATTTCACCTGACATTGCCAATACAGTAGAACTGTGCTTCGAAACTGCAATATGTGAGTACTAGCTCAAATATAGGCATAGCCTGGATTGGGGTCAACGCTCTGTCCCGAATCTACTCCCGACTTTGTATGTGTTGCTCCTGGCCCCGTGTAGAATACATCGGCACCAAAGGGCTTTTTGATGAATATTGCGGCAGACCATTCTAGTGTTGAAGATTTCGGCTACGCCGAAATGTCCGCGGCTCTAGGCCACCAAGATCTCAAGATGACTGCCGCCGAGGTTCACGGCATTCTGTCCGGTTACCTGTGCCGTGGTGATCAGGACAGCGAAAGCAATTCCTGGTATGAGCTGATTGCTGGACGCGTTAATCGTACACAGAGATTATCAGGTGAGCTGCGCGCTATGTTGCACGAACTCTGTCGCTCGACATCGGCACAATTGGAGGGTGACCAATTTGATTTCAAGCCGTTTTCACCTAGTGATGATTGCATGCTAAGGGAGCGAATCGATGCATTGGCCGACTGGTGTCGAGGATTCGTCCTTGGGTTGATGAGCGGGGTGGCCGAAAGAATAAACGAGTATCCCGGAGACGTGCCGGAATTGGTGCGTGATATTATGGCGATTTCGGAGGCAGAGGTGAGTCAGGATGATGACCCCGAGGGGCAAGAGCGAGCGTTGACCGAGATCGAGGAGTACGTCAGGGTCGCAGCGCAGCTTATCTATGATGAGCTTAACCATAGCTAGTATCGATTATCGCAACGTTGCCTTGAGCAGCTAGTTCGTGAGATATGGATAAAGCCGTATTAGAACGACGTCGACGTGGCGTCATGCAACTGATGGGTGAAGGAATCGCGGTAATTCCATCGGCTCCCCATTTCGTGCGCAACCGGGACGTGTATTTTGGTTACCGGCCAGACAGCGATTTCTATTACCTGACCGGGTTCGCCGAACCTGACACAGTTGCAGTGTTAGCACCGGGTCGGGAGCAGGGAGAGTTCGTGCTATTTTGCCGGGAAAAAGATCCAGAGAAGGAGGTTTGGGACGGGCGTCGGGCGGGACTGGAAGGAGCCGTGGAGAATCACGGTGCGGACGATGCTTTTCCCATTGACGACATCAACGAGATTCTCCCAGGTCTGCTGGAAAATCGTAGCAAAGTATTCTGTAACATGGGTCGCTATCCGGACTTCGATGTCAAACTCATCAACTGGCTGAATCAAGTGAAGCGAAAGGCTAGAGCAGGGGTCAGCGCACCGGGAGAACTAGTAGATCTGAACTATATTCTGCACGAGCTGCGTCTGGTGAAGAGAGTAGAAGAGATTCGCGTGATGAAGCGTGCGGCGCGAGTCTCGGCGGCCGCCCATCGCCGAGCGATGCAGATCTGCAAACCGGGAATGATGGAGTACGAGATTGAGGCGGAAATCGGGTACGAATTTCGTCGTCGTGGAGCTTCGGGTCCCGCGTATCCCAGTATCGTTGCCGGTGGCCGCAATGCGTGTATTCTTCATTACACAGAAAACACTGATGAGTTGCGCGACGGGGAGTTACTGCTGATCGACGCTGGCGCGGAAGTCGAGTGCTATGCATCTGATATCACGCGAACCTTTCCCGTCAACGGCAAATATTCCCCCGCCCAGAAAGTGATTTATGAGGTGGTGTTGGATGCGCAACGTGCGGCGATCAAGCAGGTCCAGCCCGGAAATCTATGGAATCAGCCCCACGATGCCGCTGTCAAGGTAATGGTGCAAGCGTTGGTTGATCTGAAGTTATTGCAAGGTGAAGTCGATGAGTTAATCGAAAAAGAATCGTACCGTCGCTTCTACATGCATAGGACCGGTCACTGGTTGGGCATGGATGTCCATGATGTCGGTGATTACAAAGTGGATGGTTTGTGGCGCCTGTTAGAACCCGGCATGACCCTGACAGTGGAGCCCGGAATCTATATTCCGGATGATCCAGACCTCGATGAACGTTGGCGAAACATTGGTATTCGCATTGAGGATGATGTGTTGGTGACAAAGGATGGTCATACGATCTTCAGTGAAAATGTGCCCAAAACGGTGGATGAGGTCGAAGCGTTGATGGCCGGCTAAGCTAGGGCTGCAGCTGGGTGTCTAAGTATTCTGTGAGCGGCACGGCGGTCCCCCGGGTGTTTTTTTGAGGAGGGGTGTGCCCGCCGACCTCCGTTGTGCTGTAAGCTAGTTTAGTCAGGTGTGTGATACAGACTTCGATATTGTAGTCATAGGCGGCGGTCTGGCGGGAGCAAGCCTGGCGTGTGCCTTGGCGCACACGCCGTTGCGCATCGCAGTAATTGAAGCGGTGCCGCTCGCAGTGCAATCCCAGCCAAGCTACGACGAAAGACGTGTGGCGCTTGCGCTTGGGTCACAGCGAATCTTGCAAGGCATCGGGGTATGGGGCGCCATTTCAACGCGTGAAGCCACTGCCATCAAGCGCATTCATATCTCTGATCGAGGCTACCCCGGCAAGGTCCGTTTGAGCGGTGCCGATGTCGGCGTTTCAGCCTTGGGTTATGTAGTGCCCACCCGGGTTATCGGCGCTTCTTTACTCGAGTTCATGCAGCAGCGCGGCAACATTTCCTTGTTATCGCCGGCTTCGGTGACCCAGGTTGAAATAGAAGCGGGTGCGGCGAGCGTGAAATTCAATGTGGAGGGTGTTGAACGCAAACTAAGTTGTCGCCTTGCGGTGGTAGCCGATGGTGGTCGCTCAAACGTGAGAACGCTTGTTGGTATCCGGGCGCAAACGAAGGATTACTGTCAGACCGCGGTGGTCAGCACTATTACTGCTGAACGCTATCACTGCGGCACTGCGTACGAGCGTTTCACCCGAACTGGTCCTCTGGCGCTGTTGCCTATGAGCGGAAAGCGATACGCAGTGGTCTGGACGGTAAGACCGCAACAAGTTGAACACATGCTGAGTTCGCCGGAGCCCGATTTCTTGGGTGATATACAACAAGCGTTTGGAGATCTTGCAGGTCAGTTTACACGGGTTGGTGGTCGGGCCGCTTACTCGCTTTCGATGACGAGAGTGGCTAACCCGGTGCGTCCACGCGTAGCGGTGATCGGCAATGCTGCCCACACGGTGCACCCTGTCGCCGGACAGGGTTTCAACTTGGGGTTGCGCGACGTGGCAGCGCTGGCTGAGGTTTTGGCCGAGTCAGTGGCTCGCGGACGTGATCTGGGGGACCTGAATGTGCTTACCGAATATGCCGCCTGGCGCAAACGGGATACGTTGGCGGTAACTGTTTTCACTGATGGCCTGGCGCGGATATTCAGCAATGGGATCCCACCTGTGGCGATGGCTCGCGACTTAGGACTTGCAGCTGTGGATTTGTGTCCTCCTATCAAGAGGGCGCTGTTACGCCGCACCATGGGGCTCGCGGGACGTCTACCACGGCTCGCCCTAGGGACAAGTTTGTAACGGGTTCATGTCACCACCTTGCTACGATCATGATGTCACGATTGTTGGCGCAGGGCTGATCGGAGCGGCGCTCGGCTGCTTACTGGCAGAGTCGCCCTTGAAGGTGCTCGTGATTGACGCTAAGCAGCCAAAAAAACTGCCACCTAAGGGTTATGATCTGCGGGTTAGTGCGATCAGTTTAGCATCGGAGCGAATCCTGGATGCCATTGGATGCTGGGAGTCTGTCCGCCAACAAGCAAGCCCATTCCGTAAAATGTTTGTTTGGGATGCGTGTGGTTCTGGACACATAGAGTTCGATTGTGCCGAAGTCGGCACGACTCATTTGGGCCATATCCTTGAGAACACGGTCATCGTCGACGCGTTAGTACAACGTATTGGCGGGAGTGCCAACGTCGAGGTTCAGGCCCCCGCGGAGTTGCTTGATGTAGTTCACCGGGCGGACTGTGTCGAGCTCACCGTACAAGGCAACGACCAGCGTAAAGTCGCCTCACGCCTGCTAGTGGGGGCCGATGGAATTGACTCTCGGGTAAGGACAGCGATTGATGCGGAAGTTTCGGGTTGGACCTACAAACAGCGCGCCATTGTCGCCACTGTTGGCACCGAGATGCACCATGGCGATACTGCGTGGCAACGGTTTTTGCCATCGGGACCACTTGCGTTTCTGCCGCTTCGCGATGGACACAGCTCCATCGTTTGGAGTTGCGATGATGAACGGGCCGATGCACTGCTGCAGTTAGGTGATGCTGACTTTATGGCTGCACTAGGGGATGCGTTTGAACATCGATTAGGGGAAATTCAGTCGGTGTCAAACCGTCTATCGTTTCCATTGAATCTGATGTATGCGCGTTCCTACATCGGCAAGCGCACCGCACTGGTCGGAGATGCCGCCCACAGCCTCCACCCGCTGGCGGGACAGGGCGCTAATCTGGGGTTAGTCGACGCGGCGTGCTTGGCCGAGTTGATTCAAGATGCTGAAAGCACTGGTGTGGATATCGCCGCCAGATCGGTGCTGCGACGTTACGAGCGTTGGCGTAAGGGTGATAATTTGGCAATGATGTTGTCTCTAGATGGTTTCAAGCGGATATTTAGCAATGATCATGCGTTGGTTGCTGGCGCACGTAATGTAGGACTCGATCTTGCACATTATTCCGGGCCGATGAAGCGTTACCTGATGCGCAAGGCGACCGGCCTTGTTGGGGATCTACCGCGCGTTGCGTTGCAAAGATAAATGGCTGAGTTCCTTAACTTAAGCGCCATACTGATTACGCTCGCCGCGTTGTTCGCATATTTAAACTATCGCTATATAAAACTGCCAACAACTATTGGGGTCATGCTGATCTCGCTGGTTTTCTCTCTTGGCCTGATCGGTCTAGGCGCACTGGATCTATGGCAAGTCGATCAGATGGCGAAGGGGATGTTGTCTCGTGTTGATTTCGACGATACGTTGCTGCACGGGATGTTGAGTTTTCTGCTATTTGCCGGCGCGCTGCATATCAATATTAATGATCTTGCACAGCAGAAGTGGGTGGTCGCGAGCCTGGCCACCATCGGCGTGGTCATGTCTGCCGCCATTGTCGGCAGCGTTATGTGGTTAGCATTTAGCGCGGTTGGGTTAGAGATCTCGTTTATTTATTGTTTGTTATTCGGTGCATTGATCTCACCCACAGATCCCATTGCGGTGCTCGCGATCTTAAAGAGAGTTGGGATCGCCAAGAGTCTGGAGACCAAAATCGCGGGGGAATCTTTGTTCAACGACGGTGTCGGTGTCGTGGTCTTCTTGGTGTTATTCGGTCTCGCGCAAAGCCCGGACACCATATCGTGGACCGCGGCTTCACTGCTGTTTGCACAGGAGGCGCTGGGCGGTGTGGTATTGGGATTGGTTTTGGGGGTAGTCACCTACCAGATGTTGCGCAGCATCAATAATTACCAGGTGGAGATCCTAATCACCCTCGCGCTTGTAATGGGCG
>Ga0224508_10002152_pt1 | contig 17063 bp, 17 predicted proteins | sample SF_Jan12_sed_USG_4_FD_170157 | JGI IMG/M metagenome (GOLD analysis project Ga0224508, IMG submission 170157) | Sediment microbial communities from San Francisco Bay, California, United States - SF_Jan12_sed_USGS_21 | ecosystem: Environmental > Aquatic > Marine > Sediment | place: USA... | reverse complement strand
CGATCCACTCGATGCCGGCCTCGCCGATGCGGCGAACCGCCGCCGCCGTGAACTTGCGGTCCTTGCGAACCAGGGTGGTGCCGTCGGGGCCCTTGACCTCCTTGAGGCAGCGCTGGCCCACCAGGAGCTCGGGGACGACGTTCTTGCGGTACTTCTTGCCCTCGAGCTTCACGATCTCGGGCGTGTAGAAGTAGGCGAGCAGGTCTTCGGGCGTGTAGCCCAGGGCCTTGAGCAGCACCGTGGCGTGGATCTTGCGCCGCCGGTCGATCCGGGCGAAGAGCAGGTCCTTGTGGTCGAATTCGAGGTCGAGCCACGAGCCCCGGTAGGGGATCAGACGGCACGAGTAGAGCTTCTTGCCCGCCGCCGAGACCGTGGTGGAGATGCTGGTGTCGAAGAAGATGCCCGGCGAGCGGTGCAGCTGCGACACGATCACCCGCTCGGTGCCGTTGATGATGAAGGTGCCGTTCTCGGTCATGATCGGGATCTCCCCGAAATAGACCTCCTGCTCCTTCACGTCGCGGATCGCCTGACTACTCTCTCCGTCCTCCCAGGCCACCAGCCGGATCGTCACCTTGAAGGGCGCCGCGTAGGTCATGCCCCGCTGGAGGCACTCCTGCACGTCGTACTTCGGCTCTTCCAGCGTGTAGCCCACGAACTCCAGTGACGCGGTGTCGTTGAAGTCCTTGATGGGGAACACCGAGTTGAACACGGCCTGCAGGCCGGCGTTCTCCCGCTTCTCGGGCTCGATGTTGGTCTGCAGGAAGCGCTCGAAGGTGTGCTTCTGGATCTCGATGAGATCCGGAATGCTGAGGATCGAGGGAATCTTCGAGAAGTCCTTGCGGACTCGCAGCTCGGTGTCGCTGAGCACGATTTCTGTCACGTGGACGAAATCCTCCGGGTGGCGGAGTGAAGCAGTCGGCCGGCAGCGCGGGTTCGCAGCCGGCCCCGGGACGGACGCTCGGTGACTACTTGATGTCGGCCTGGCCGCCGGCAGCCTCGATCTGCTCCTTGATCTTGGCGGCCTCATCCTTCGGTACGCCTTCCTTGAGCGGCTTGGGGGCGCCTTCCACCAGCTCCTTGGCCTCCTTGAGGCCGAGGCTGGTGATCGAGCGGACTTCCTTGATCACCTGGATCTTCTTGTCGCCGGACGAGATCAGGATGACGTCGAACTCGTCCTTCTCCTCGGCGGGCGCGGCGTCGCCGGCCACGGCGCCACCGGCCACCACCGCGACGGGCGCGGCCGCGGACACGCCCCACTTCTCTTCGAGGAGCTTGGCGAGCTCGGCGGCCTCGAGCACGCTGAGGCTCGAGAGGTCTTCCACGATCTGGTTCAGGTCGGCCATGGTGTTTCTACCTTCTGGGATGTGCCCGGCTGACGGGCGTTTTCGGAATGGGGTTTCGCGGGCGCCGGGCGCCCGAGAGGCTTGGGTTCAGGCGTCCTGCTGGGAGCGGGCCGAGACGATCCGGGCGATGCCGGCCCCGGGCTCGCTGACCAGGCGGGCCAGCTTCGCGGCCGGCGCCTGCAGCAGCCCCACGATCTGGCCGCGCAGCTCGTCGAGGCTCGGCAGGGTGGCGAGGGTGGCGATCTCCTTGCGGTCGACGGGAGCGCCGTCGACGACGCCACCCTTCAGCTCGAAGGCCTCGTGGTCCTTGGCGAATTCCTCGAGGATCTTGGCCAGGCCCACCGGGTCGCCGAAGGACAGCGCCACGGCGGTGGGCCCCGCGAAGGCATCGGTGACCGCAGCGAAGTCGGAGCCCTCGACGGCCCGGCGCAGCACCGAGTTCTTGAGCACGCGGTACTCGAAGTCGCCCTCGCCCTCTGAGCGCACGCGCTTGCGCAGCGCATTGGCCGCGTCGACGTCGATGCCCCGGTAGTCGGCGACGTAGAGCGAGGTGGCGCGGCCCAGCTTCTCCTTGAGCTCGGCCACCTGGTCTTGTTTCTGGGTTCGGGTCAGCACGGGAAACTCCTCAGGCGGCCGCGGCGGGCAGGCTGGACGGGTCGATGCGAATGCCGGGACCCATGGTGGTGGAGATGGAGATCTTCTTCATGTAGATGCCCTTGGTCGCGGCCGGCTTGGCCTTCTGCACGGCGTCGATCAGGGCGGCGGCGTTGGCCACGATCGCCTCGGCGTCGAAGGACTTCTTGCCCACCACGACGTGGATGATCCCGGTCTTGTCGACGCGGTACTCGACCTTGCCGGCCTTGTTCTCGCGCACGGCCGTGCCCACGTCCATGGTCACGGTGCCGAGCTTGGGGTTGGGCATCAGGCCGCGGGGGCCGAGCACCTTTCCGAGGCGTCCCACCACGCTCATCATGTCGGGCGTGGCGATCACGCGCTCGAAATCGAGCCAGCCCTCGTCGGTGATCTTCTTGGCGAGGTCTTCGCCGCCCACGTAGTCGGCCCCGGCCTCCTCGGCCTCCTTTTCCTTCTCGCCCTTGGCGAAGACGAGCACCCGGGTGCTCTTGCCGATGCCGTGAGGCAGCACCAGGGCGCCGCGCACCATCTGGTCGGCGTGGCGCGGGTCGACGCCCAGGTTGATGGCGAGGTCGATCGACTCGTCGAACTTGGGGCTGGGCGACTGCTTGAGCAGGCCCACCGCCTCTTCGAGGGGGTAGTTCTTGTCGCGGTCGACGCCTTCGGCGGCCGCCTGGTAGCGCTTGTTCTTGGCCATGTCTGCCTCTAGCCCTCGACTTCGATGCCCATCGAGCGGGCGGTGCCGGCGATGATCTTCACGGCGGCATCCACGTCGTGGGCGTTCAGGTCGGGCTTCTTCATCTCTGCGATCTCTTCGAGTTGGGCGCGGGTGACCGTGGCCACCTTCTCCTTGTTGGGCTCGCCGGAGCCCTTGGCGATCTTGGCGGCGCGCTTCAGCAACACGGCCGCCGGCGGGGTCTTGAGCTCGAAGGTGAAGGAGCGGTCGGCGTAGATCGAGATCACCGCCGGGATGATCAGACCCTGCTTGTCCTGCGTGCGCGCATTGAAGGCCTTGCAGAACTCCATGATGTTCACGCCGTGCTGTCCGAGCGCCGGGCCCACGGGCGGCGCGGGGTTCGCCTGCCCTGCCGGACACTGCAGCTTCACCATTGCGACGACTTTCTTCGCCAACTCAGTCCGCTCCCTGCAGGTGCCGACCGCGAACGGCCCCGCTCCGATTCCGTGTGGAGGCAGCCGTTCGACTTCGCTCGGCTCCGCCTCGCTGCGCGTTCGCTGCGCTCACTTGCTGCTCCTAGGCCTTCTCTACGTTCGTGTAATCGAGCACCACGGGGGTGGCGCGGCCGAAGACGTGCACCATCACCTTCAGCTTCTCCTTGTCTTCCATCACTTCATCGACGTAGCCGGAGAAGTTGGCGAAGGGCCCGCTCACCACGCGCACGCTGTCTCCCTCGTCGAAGAGGATCTTCGGCTTGGGCTTGGACGCGCCTTCCTTGATCTGCTGGGTCATCGCCGCGACCTCGTCGTCCGAGATCGGCGGCGGCCGCTTCTCGCCCCCGACGAAGCCGGTGATCTTCGGCGTGCCCCGCACGATGTGCCAGGTCTCGTCGGTGAGCTCCATGCGAACCAGGATGTAGCCGGGGAAGAACTTGCGCTTGGAGGTGCGCTTCGCCCCCTTGACCATCTCGACGACGGTCTCCTCGGGGATCAGCACCTCGTCGAAGAGCTCGGCCTTGCCCATGGCCTTGGCCCGCTCGAGCAGGGCCTGCATGGCCTTGTGCTCGTGACCGGAATAGGTGTGCACGATGTACCACTGCTTCGACATCACGGAATCACCAGCCCGAGCAGCCAGCCCAAGGCGAAGTCGACCAGCGCCAGACCGAGGGTCAGCACCGACACCACCACCAGCACGCCAATCGTGCCCGCGGTCGCCTCCTTCTGCGTCGGCCAGGTCACCTTGCGGAACTCGGCGCGAACCTCCGTCAGGAAGCTGCGCGAGTCACTGACCCACTCGATCGGGTTCCGGCTCATGTTCGGGTTCTTTCTCTTCTGGAAGGCACCCGGCTCACGCTCGGGGTTTTTCTCTTCTGGCAGGCGCGGAGGGACTCGAACCCCCAACCCCCGGTTTTGGAGACCGGTGCACTACCAATTGTGCTACGCGCCTAGTCTTTGCGGGCTATCGGCCGCGCATGTCGCCCTGCCCGCCTTCGCTCGCCCACGGCTCGTTGCGCGCTTCGCTTGCACGCCGCCGTAGACGACTGGTTCGCTACTCGATGATCTCGGCGACGACGCCGGCGCCGACCGTGCGGCCGCCTTCGCGAATCGCGAAGCGCAGCTCCTTGTCCATCGCGATCGGCGTAATCAGCTCCACCGTCATCTCGACGTTGTCGCCCGGCATCACCATCTCCGTGCCGTCCGGAAGGTTCGCCACGCCCGTCACGTCCGTCGTCCGGAAGTAGAACTGCGGCCGATACCCGTTGAAGAACGGAGTGTGACGACCCCCCTCGTCCTTCGTCAGAATGTACGCCTGAGCCTTGAACTTCGTGTGCGGCGTGATCGACTTCGGCTTCGCCAGCACCTGGCCGCGCTCCACCTCTTCCTTCGCCGTCCCACGAAGCAGCGCGCCGATGTTGTCCCCGGCCTGGCCCTCGTCCAGAATCTTCCGGAACATCTCCACGCCCGTCACCACCGTCTTCTGCGTGTCCTTGATCCCGACGATCTCCACCTCGTCGCCCGTGTTCACGATCCCCTGCTCCACTCGGCCCGTCACCACCGTGCCGCGGCCCGTGATCGAGAACACGTCCTCGATCGGCATCAGGAAATCCTTGTCCAGCGCGCGCTCCGGCTCCGGAATCGTCGAGTCCAACGCATCCATCAGCTCGTCGATGCACTTGTTGTTCTCGTCGTTGCTCGGGTCTTCCCCAGCCTTCAACGCAGAGCCCTTGATGATCGGAATGTCATCGCCCGGGAACTCGTAGTTGCTCAGAAGCTCCCGCACCTCCAGCTCCACCAGCTCCAACAGCTCCTCGTCGTCCACCTGGTCCACCTTGTTCAGGAAGACCACGATGTGCGGCACGTTCACCTGGCGGGCCAGAAGCACGTGCTCGCGAGTCTGAGGCATCGGACCGTCCGCGGCCGAAACCACCAGAATCGCACCGTCCATCTGAGCCGCGCCCGTGATCATGTTCTTCACGTAGTCGGCGTGGCCCGGACAGTCGACGTGCGCGTAGTGACGACCCTCGGTCTGGTACTCCACGTGCGCCGTCGCAATCGTGATCCCGCGCTCGCGCTCTTCCGGTGCCTTGTCGATGTTCGCGAAGTCCACCTGCTCGGCCAGGCCCTTGCTCGCCTGCCGCGCCGTGATCGCCGCCGTCAACGTCGTCTTCCCGTGGTCCACGTGACCGATCGTCCCCACGTTCACGTGGGGCTTGGTCCGCTCGAACTTCTCCTTGGCCATCCTGTTCCAGATCCTCTCGTTTCGTTGTTTCTCGCCTGGAGCCCACGACCGGGTTTGAACCGGTGACCTCTTCCTTACCAAGGAAGTGCTCTACCACTGAGCTACGTGGGCTGAATCCTGTTTGTTGCTCTTAGAGTGGAGCGGGAAACGGGACTCGAACCCGCGACCCCGAGCTTGGAAGGCTCGTGCTCTAGCCAACTGAGCTATTCCCGCAGCGTGCCTCGAAAACCTTCGTCGCGGCGGCGCGGCGCCCGTGGTGGAGAGGGGAGGATTCGAACCTCCGAAGTCTAAGACAACAGATTTACAGTCTGCCCCGTTTGACCGCTTCGGTACCTCTCCACGGTGGGTCGCGACGACCCGACGATGAAATTGAATGAAGAGTGACGACCCCCCTGCCTCCGCGGCTGCACTCGAACGCGAGCGCGAAGGCACCGGTATGTTTCCCGCTCTGCGACGCGCCGGTTCGTCTCGCCTCTGACTTCTCCGGCCGTTCCGCGCTCGCCCGCCGATCGCTCCCACGCCGCCCTGACCTGCTAGTCCGTCACTCTCGAACGAACTGGAGCTGGCGATGGGACTCGAACCCGTAACCTGCTGATTACAAATCAGCTGCTCTACCAGTTGAGCTACGCCAGCGCGGAGACGATCGACCGCGAACTATACGGGGAGACCCCCGCCGGGGCAACGCCCCCCGGCCTGCGATTCCCGCCGAAAGCCCCCTACCCGGCTCGGGGTTCCCGCGGCCCCGCCGCGCGGCGCCGCAGCTCGAAGAGCACCACCGCCGCGGCGGCGGAAACGTTCAGCGACTCGACGTGTCCCCCGAGGGGAATCGCGATTGGGTGGTCGACCCGGGCCGCTACCCCGGGGCGCAAGCCGCGGCCTTCAGCCCCCAGCACCAGCACCCGGTCGCCAGCGGCCATCGACTCGGGCAGCTCGAACAGCGAGGTGCCGGCGGCCGGGTCGGCGCCGAGCGACCAGAAGCCCTCTTTCTGGAGGGATTCCAGAGCGCGGGCCAGGTTGGAGACCCGGGCCACGGGCAGCCACTCGATGGCCCCGGCGCTGGCCCGAGACACCGCCGGCGACAGCGGCGGCGCGTGGCGCCGCGTGAGCAGCAACGCCGAGGCGCCGGCCCCCTCGGCCACCCGGGCGATGGCCCCCAGGTTCTGAGGGTCTTCCACCCCGTCCAGGGCGACCAGCAGGCGCGGGGGCTCGGGGGGCAGCTCGACCAGCAGGGTCTCGAGCTCGAGCTCGGGCAGAGGCCCGGCCCGGAGCTCGGCACCCGGCGACTCCAGCTTGTCGGCGGCGCCACCGCTGAGCTCGGTCACGGCCACGCCCGCGGCGCGGGCCAGCCCGGCGAGCTCGGCGAGGCCGGCGTGTCCGCCCCGGCCCGGCGCGCGCAGCCGTAGCTCGTCGAGGGGCCGGCGCCGCGCGCGCAGCGCCTCGCGGATCGGGTGGATCCCGGTGATTCGCTCGGCGTGCTCGCGCGGACGGCCCATGGCGCGGAGCGTACCCGCTCGCGCGGACGGCCCAAGGCGTGGAGCCTGCCGTTCGCGCCCCCGACCCCAGCCCCCGGCTAGAGCTGGGCGCGCAGGGGCTCGAGCGCGGACAGGAAGCCGTCGGGCGACTCGATCCGGGGGTGGTTCACCAGCTCGAACTCGGCGTAGGCGATCAGCTCGCCCAGCGCCTCGCGCACCTCGGCCTCCCGGTCACCGGGGAAGAGGCGAGCCCGCTCGAGCAGGCACTCGGGGTCGAGGCTGCCTCCCCGCCCCAGCTCGAGGTCCCCGAGCAGCTCCGAATGACGCGCCGAGGCCTCCTCGAGGACGCCCGCCAGGCGACTCTGCACCCGCTCCGGGCCGTCCAGGGCCACCACCGGGGCGAACAGCTCGTCGAGCAGCTTGACGTGGCGGATCACGCAGTCGCGCAGCCCGTCTTCGAGCTCCGGGGGCGGCATGGCGACGCTGCCCTCGCCGCGCAAGATGCGCACGGCGCCCATCTCCTCGAGCAGCTGGATCGAGCTCGCCGCCGAGAGCGAGTCGAGGCCGAGCTCCTGACGGATCGCCTCGAAGCCGCGCGGCTCCTGAACGCAGCGCTGGATCTCGGCGGCCACGCCGTTGAGGGCCGGGACCTCGCCGGACTTCTCGACGCGCACGCGGGAATCCTCGAGCTGGGCCAGGTAGACCAGCAGCTCCTCGCGGTGCCAGAGGCCTTCCTCGATCAGGCGGCCGGTGGGGAGTGCCAGACGCACCACGTTGTCGGGGCGGGCCTCGCCGTCCCAGAAGTGCACGCGTCCGCTGCCCAGGGCGAACAGCGAGCGCACGATGTCCTCCACCTGGCACTTCACACCGTCCCAGAGCTCGCGCGGCGTGAGCAGGCCTCGCTCGATCAGGAAGCGGCCGTAGTGGCCCGGAGGCGAGTAGGCGGCCACGGCCTGGCGGTGCTCATCGGCGCCGATCACCCCGTGGCGCACGAGGCAGTTTCCGAGCCGGTCGATCACCTGGTCGGAGGTGGCGAAGACGATTTCGCCCGCGTGCAGGTAGACGCTCTTGGTGCACTCCCCGCTTTCGAAGAGCAGGAAGCCCGACTTGCCCGCGGCGTGCAGGGTCTGGAGCACGCCGGCCAGGGGAAAGGCGCGCACGTCGGCCGAGAGGACGAGTTCGCGGTCCCAGGGCACGGCCGCCCCGTCGCCGTCCACGCGCTCCAGCAGCAGGGTCCGGCCTCCGTTGGAGAGCGGCCGGACCGTGGTCGCCTGCTTCCCGAGTCCGAGCGGCTCCGAGATCTCTTCGGGGAGCTCGACGGGGTGCCCAATGCCGTTGCGCATGCGATTTCCTCTTGGCAGCTCGCGGTAGTCGGGTCGGCGGATCGAGTCGGCCCCTTTAGCGGAGAGCCCGAGAGAGCCTTTTCTGCACTCAAGTTGCGCACGGAATGCGGCGATGTGAGAGAGGCCGGACGTCGCCCGGCCCCCGGGCGCGACCTGCAGAGGGCTCCAACCCATGTCTGAAGCCGATCCCGAACCGCAGCGGACACCCCGGTCCGAAACCGCTCCCGACCTGCGACCGCCGCGGAGGGTGGCCACCGACCTGCCGGTGCGCGTCTCCACCATCGAGCCCGAGCTCGACCCGCTGACGGGCAGGCCCTATTTCCGGGCCTCGTGGGAGCGCTGCGAGAACCTGTCGCGCGGTGGCGCCTTCATCCAGACCCACGAGTTGCTCGATCCGGGCCGCCGCGTGCTGATCGAGCTCTCGCTGCCCGATGGGGAGCGGGTCGAGGCGATCGGCCGCGTCGCCTGGACGCGCCGCCGCCTCGGCGAGACGTCCGAGGCCCCCTGCTGCGGGGTCGGCGTCGAGTTCCTGGGCGGTGCCAGCGAGCAGATGGGACGACTCCTCGACTTCGTCGAAAGCGACGACGACTCGGGCCACTGATTTCTTGAACTGCGAAGACGCGGCCCGTACCCTCCCGCATTCCCATGAAGCCCCCCGGTCACTTCAAGATCCGCTACCAGCGCTCCGGTGCACGCCGCGTGACCGCGCCGCAGCCCTGCGCCGGCGACGACCCCTTGGAGACCCTGGTCGCCCGGGCAACCGGCTCGGATCGCCGTATCACTCGCATCGTCGAGTCGCTGCGCGAAGAGATCGTCGGGGGCGAAGACGAGCCCCTGCTGCGGGTGCGGCGGATCTTCTCGACGCCGCGCGAGATCTACCGCCTCGAGATCGAACGCCCCGAGCTCGGCTACCAGCGCACCACCCTGCTCGACCGGGACACCCTCGAGTGCCTGCTGGAGGCCGACGACGTTCGCGACGCCTTCGAGCTGGCGCTCTCGGCCTAGGCCTTCGCCCGTGCGCTACCGGCCCGACGGATCGGCCTCGGCGCCGGGGCGACCCCCGGCTCGGAGGCCGCCCCAAGGGCCGGTGCCCGGGGCAGGACTCGAACCTGCACGGCACGTGGCCAAGCGATTTTAAGTCGCCCGCGTCTACCCATTCCGCCACCCGGGCCGGAGGCCATCGAGAGTCTTGAGTCTATACTGCGCCGATTCGGGGAGCCCACCCTTGTTCCACGGCAAGAAGATCGTGGTCGTCATGCCGGCCTACAACGCGGCCCAGACGATCGAGCGCACCTACCGCGAGATCCCCTTGGATCTGGTCGACGAGGTCGTGGTCACCGATGACGCCAGCGGCGATGCCACCGTCGAAGTGGCCGGGCGGCTGGGGCTGCGCACCCTGGTGCACATCGAGAACCGCGGCTACGGCGGCAATCAAAAGACCTGTTACACCGAGGCGCTGCGGCTCGGGGCGGACATCTGCGTGATGCTCCACCCCGACTATCAGTACACCCCGAAGCTGCTGCCGGCGATGATCGGGCTGCTGGCCGACGGGCCCTTCGACGTGGTGTTGGGCTCGCGGGTGCTGGGTGGGGGCGCGCTGGTCGGCGGCATGCCGCTCTACAAATACGTGGCCAACCGCGGCCTGACCCTGGTGCAGAACTGGCTCTGCGGCGCGAAGCTCTCCGAGTACCATACGGGCTACCGGGCCTTCACCCGCGAGGTGCTCGAAGCCCTGCCCCTGCTCGAGAACTCCGACGACTTCGTCTTCGACAACCAGATGCTCACCCAGGTGCTCTTGGCGGGCTTCGCGGTGGGCGAAGTGAGCTGCCCCACGGCCTACTTCGAGGAGGCCTCCTCGATCAACTTCCGGCGCTCGGTGCGCTACGGGCTCGGCGTGCTGCAGACCTCCTGCCAGGCCTTCTGGCACCGCAAGGGCCTGGGTCGGGTCGCGATCTTCGACCCGGATGGGCGCCGTCTCGACCCCGAGCAGCCCGAGGCCGGCGCGCTCGAGCGTCCCCGAACCCTGCACACCGACGCGCCGCGCTGAGGACGAAGATTGGACCTCTACACTGCATTCGGACGCGTCGGCACAGGTCACGTCCTCGGCGAGGAGCCCCTGACCAGCAGCGACTACGGCCTGGTCGGAGACGGCCACACCGTGGCGATGATCGGCATCGACGGCTCGCTGGACTGGCTGTGCTGGCCGCGCTTCGACTCGCCCAGCTGTTTCGCCGCCCTGCTCGACCGCACGCGGGGCGGGCGCTTCCAGATCGCCCCGGCCGAGCGAGGCGCCACCAGCCTGCAGGCCTACGACGACGGCACCAACGTCCTCCAGACCCTGTTCCGCCGCGAGGGCCTCGGCACCGTCGTGCTGACCGATCACATGCCCTGGAACGGCGACCCGCGGTCTCGGGTCGGCGAGGTGCACCGCCTGCTCGAGGCCCGCGAGGGCGAGCTCGAGATGCGGGTGGTCTTCGACCCCCGCTTCGACTACGCGCGGTCACCGGCGCGCCTGCACATCGAGGAATACGGCGTGTTGGCCGAGGGTCCCGACGGGCAGCGCATGACGCTGTCGATGGACCGGGACGTCGAGTTCCGCCCGCGCGAAGCCGGGGGCGTCGAGGCGGTGGTCTCGCTGCGCCGGGGCAAGCGGCGCTGGGCGATCCTGTCGTGGCAGTCGCGGCGTCCCGAGCCGATCCCCGCCTACCGCCCCTTCGACCACCTGCGCGCCACGCGGCGCTTCTGGCGCCACTGGTCGGGCCGGCTCGAGTACGACGGGCCCTGGCGCCACGACGTGCAGCGCAGCGCCATGGTGCTCAAGCTGCTCCAGTACGCTCCCACCGGCGCGATGGTCGCCGCGCCCACCACCAGCCTGCCCGCCTGGATCGGCGGCGATCGCAACTGGGACTACCGCTACTCGTGGACGCGAGACAGCGCCATGGCGATCCGCGCCATGAACCAGATCGGCTACCCCGACGAGGCCCAGGGCTTCTTTCACTTCGTGCGCGACACCATCGAGGAGAGTCGCACCCTCGACATCATGGTGGCGATCGACGGTGCCGAGGTGCCCGACGAGAAGGTGCTCGATCACCTGGCGGGCTACCGCAACAGCCAGCCCGTGCGCATCGGCAACGCCGCGCGCCTGCAGATCCAGCACGACATCGTCGGGCCGCTGCTCGACGCGGCCAGCGTCTTCGAGCAGTCGGGGGGCACCCTGGGGCTGCGTCTGTGGCGCCAGGTGCGCGCGCGCATCAACGAGGCGGTGGACCACGCCAGCCAACCCGACCACGGCATCTGGGAGCCCCGTTCGGAGCCACGCCACCACGTGCACTCGAAGCTGATGACCTGGGTGGCTCTCGACCGCGGCCTGCACATCGCCTCGCGCTTCGGCGGCGACCGCGAAGAGCGCCGCTGGCAGGCCGCGCGTGACGACCTCCAGGCCGAGATCCTCGAGCGCGGCTTCGACGCCGAGCAGCGCAGCTTCGTGGGCGAGTACCAGGGCGACCAGGTCGATGCCACCCTGCTGCTGCTGCCGATCTTCGGTTTCCTGCCCCCCACCGATGCCCGCGTCGACCGCACCATCCAGCGCGTGATCGACGAGCTCTCCGACGGGCGCTTCCTGCGCCGCTACCGCAGCCACGACGGCATCGAATCCGAAGAAGGGGGCTTCGTGCTCTGCGGCTTCTGGCTGGCCGAGGCCCTGGCCCTGGCCGGACGCCTGGATGACGCCCTGGAGGTCTTCCACAACCACCTCTCGGCGGGCAATCACCTGGGCCTGCTCGCCGAAGAGGTCGATCCGAGTTCGGGCCGGGCCCTGGGCAACTTCCCCCAGGCCTTCAGCCACCTGGGACTGATCCAGGCCGCCTCGCGCCTCGACCACGCCCTGCGCCTGCGCGACGAGGGCTCGAGCGAGCCACCGCTGCTGCCCTTCGACCGCCCGCCCGCCGCGCGCTGAGCTGACGACTCCAAGCGGTCCGGGGGGCCGCGGGCTGAGCTGACGACTCCAAGCGGTCCGGGGGGCCGCGGGCTGAGCTGACGACTCCAAGCGGTCCGGGGGGCCGCGGGCTGAGCCACGGACGCTAGGCGTCGGGGTCGAGGGCTCCGGGAGGTGCGGGGCGCAGCCAGGGGTCTTCGCTCGGGTAGGCCCCTTCGGCCGGCACTTCGAGGCTCGGGTCGAGCGGGCTCGGGCGCTCCGCCACGACTCCGCGAGGCGGCGTGGGCGCTTCGCTCGGCGGGACGTTCCCGATCGCCTCGGGCGCCTCCTCCGGCGTGCGGATCGGGACGCGCTCGGCGGGGGGCCGACCGCGGCTGTGATCGCGACGCTTGCGGCGCGCGGCTTCGAGATTGCGCACCACCTCGACGCTGGCGTCGCCGCCGGCCACCAGGGCCTTCTCGTACTCGACGATCGCACGTTCCAGCTCGCCCCGGACGAAGTGCGCGTAGCCCAGGTTGTTGCGAGCCGCCTGCTCGTCGCCGCCGCGGCGGAACAGCTCCAGGGCCTCCTCGAACTGGCCCTGCAGGGCCAGCGCCATGCCCAGGTTGTTGGTGCGCAGCACCGCGTCGCGGGTGTCCTGGCGCAGGGCCTTGCGGAACAGGGGCTCGGCCCGCGCCGGATCCCCCGCGCGCAGATAGGCCACGCCCAGGTTGTTGATGATGCGCCCGTCGTGGGGCGCCAGCTCGCGCGCCGCTTCCAGGTGGGCGATGCCGCGCTCGCCCTGGCCCGTCTGGTCGAGGGCCACGCCGAGGGCCGCCTGGGCCTGGGCCGAACGGGGCGCCAGCTCGACGCCGCGCTCGAGGTGCCGGGTGCCCTCGTCCTTCTCGCCGGAGGCCAGCAATACCAGCCCCAGGCCGGTGTGGGCCGAAGCGTAGTCGGGATCGAGCTCGAGGGCGCTCTCGAAGAGGGGCTGGGCGCGCTGGGGCTCGTGGCGAAGGTGCACGTAGCCCAGCCGCACCCGGGGCGCGGCGGCCTCGGGGTCCAGGCGGTGTGCAGCGGCGTACTCCCAGAGCGCCTCACCCACGCGGCCCCCCGCCAGGTGCTGGTCACCCTGCTGCAGGCGCTGCTCGAAGGTCTGCGGGTTGCGCTCGCGCTCGGCGGCGGCGGCCTCCTCGCTGAGGCGCGCCTGCTCGGCCATGCGGTGCTGCTCGGCCTCGAGGCGCTCGAGCTCCTGGTGCATGGGATCGGCGGCCTCGAGGCCCAGGGGGCCGCCGGCGCATCCCAGCGCCAGGGCCAGCACAGCGGCCCGCAGCGCCTCAGGCCCGATGCGGCTCCGCCGCGACTTCGATCGCGTGGCTTCGTGCACCCGACACCTCATCTTCGCTTATCGGTTGGTTTCGGAGAAGTACTGCGCGAGCTTGAGGAAGCCCGGTCCGACCACGATGATGAGCATCGCCACGAAGATGAAGACCGTTGGGAAGAGCATCTTGAGCGGGGCCTTGTTGGCCTGCTCCTCGGCGCGCTGCAGCCGCCGCAGTCGCATGGAGTCGGCGTGGACGCGCAGCGTATCGGCCAGACCGGTGCCGAAGCGCTCGGTCTGGATCAGCATGGCCACCAGCGAGCTCACGTCGGAGACGCCCGTGCGGTCGGCCAGACCGCGCAGCGCCGCCGTGGTGCTCTTGCCGGCGCGGGTCTCGAAGCTCACCAGCTCGAACTCCGAGGACATGATCGGGTGGGTGCGGCGGAAGTCGTCGGCCACGCGCTTGAGGCTGGCATTGATGCCCAGGCCCGCCTCGACGCAGACCACCATCAGGTCGAGGGCGTCGGGCAGCGCCAGCTGCAGGGCCTTCTGACGCGCCGCCACCTGGCGATCGAGCCAATAGCTGGGCGCGATCAGGCCCACCCCCGCCGCCGTGATGAGGGCGGCGCCCAGCTGCAGCTGGTTGAGCCCCCAGGACATGGGCAGCACGAGCACCAGGATCGGAAGCGCCAACGCCAGCACCACCCGGCTGCCCATGTAGGTGACGATGGCCGAGTCGCTGCGATAGCCGGCGTGGATCAGCCGTTTGCCGATCGGCGTGGCGGCCTCGGCCTTCTCCTTCGCCGTGCGACCCACGAGCATCTGCATCAGCCGCTCGTACCAGTTGCGATCCATGCGGGAGAGCACGCCGCCGGCGTCGCCGGCCGCCGCCTGCTGGCCGCCGCCGGCCAGCCGGGCCAAGCGCTCGCGCTCGGGACGTCGGCCGAACAGGCTGGCGACGCCGAGACCCAGCGTGAAGACGCAGGCGAAGATCATCAGGGCGATCAGGACTTCCACAATCAGACCTCGATCTTGGCCATGCGCAAGCAGACCACATAGCCGATCAGCACGAGCGCCGCCGCCGCAGCGCTGAGCATGTAGCCGGGCACGGTAGTGTAGAGCGGCTCGACGTAGGAACGCCCGCCGTCCCCACCGCAGGTGTAGAGCATCAGCACGATCACCAGCGGCATGCAGGCGAGCAGGTTGGCCGAGGCGCGTCCGATGGCCGTGAGGGCCCGCACCTTGCCATAGAGCGCGAAGCGGTCGCGGATCAGAGTGCCCAGCTTGTCGAGCACCTCGGCCAGATTGCCGCCGGTCTCGCGCTGGATCATGATCGCCGTGGCGAAGAAGGGCAGGTCTCCGGCCTCGACCCGGTAGACCAGGTTGCTCAGCGCGACCTTGTACTCCTGGCCCAGCTTCACCTCTTCGGCCACCTGTCCGAACTCGGGCCCAATCGGGTCCGGCAGCTCCTCGCCCACCATCTGGAAGCCCAGCGTGAGCGAGTGGCCGGCGCGCATGGCGCGGGTGACCAGGTCGAGCGCCTCGGGGAACTGCTCCTCGAACTGCCGCATGCGCTTGGTGCGAAGGCGGTAGACCTGCCAGAGCGGCAGGAAGCCCACCAGGACGAATGGCAGCGTCGTGTCGACCCGGCTCAGGAAGATCGAAGCCATGAGCCACGAGCCCACGCCCAGGCAGAGCGAGAGCACCACGAACTGGGTCGGCGTCCAGGTCAGCCCGGCCTGATAGAGGCGCCGCTCGAGCTGCAGGCCTCCGGGCAGCAGGCTGACCAGGTCGAGCCAGCCCTTGCCGGCCTGCTTGCGGGCGCGCAGGATCGAGTCCTCGCTCTGGACATCCGGGTCCTGGATGCCGATCGCGATCTTGCGCAGCCGATCGCGGGCGGCCGTCTGCGTGCCGCTGCGCCGGCCGGCAGAGATCATCGACAGGCCTTCCACCAGCAGGAAGGCGGCCAGGAAGATCAGGACGTAGAGCATCGGGGGCATGGCGAACCCTTCGGACTAGTAGCGGCCGCGATCGGGCTGCTCGAAGATGCCTTCGGAGAGCTCGATGCCGCGGGCCTTGAGGTGGTCGGCGAACTGCGGCCGCACCCCGGTGGGAACGATGTCCACGACCTGATTGCCCTCTTCGTCCAGACCGTGGCGCTGCAGGGTGAAGATCTCCTGCATGCTGATGATGTCGCCCTCCATGCCGGTGATCTCCTGGAGGCTCACCAGGCGCCGGCGGCCGTCGGGGAGGCGCGTCAGCTGGATCACCACGTGGATCGCCGAGGCGATCTGGCTGCGCACGGCGCGCTGCGGGATCTCGAGCCCCGACATCGCCACCATGTTCTCGATGCGCGAGAGCGCGTCGCGGGCCGAGTTGGCGTGGATGGTCGTGAGCGAGCCGTCGTGGCCCGTGTTCATGGCCTGGAGCATGTCGAAGGCCTCGGAGCCGCGGACCTCACCCACGATGATGCGATCGGGCCGCATGCGCAGCGAGTTGATCACCAGCTGGCGCTGGGTCACGTCGCCCTTGCCCTCGATGTTGGCGGGTCGGGTCTCGAGGCGGCCCACGTGCTCCTGCTTGAGCTGGAGTTCGGCCGAGTCCTCGATGGTGACGATGCGCTCGGTGCTCCCGATGAAGCTCGACAGCACGTTGAGCATCGTCGTCTTGCCCGAGCCGGTTCCGCCGGAGATGAGGACGTTGAGCTTCGAGGCCACGATGCCACGCAGCATCTCGACGATCTCCGGTGTCACGCTGCCCAGCTCGATCAGGTCATCGGCCAGCAGCGGGTCGGCGGGGAAGCGGCGGATCGACAGCAGCGGGCCGTCGAGGGCCAGCGGCGGAATGATCGCGTTGACGCGGGAGCCGTCCGCCAGGCGCGCATCCACCATCGGGTTGAGCTCGTCTACCCGGCGGCCCACGCTCGACACGATCTTCTCGATGATCCGCATCAGGTGGGCGTCGTCCTTGAAGCGGGCCACGGTGCGCTCGAGACGCCCGTGCCGTTCCACGTAGATCAGGGAGTGGCCGTTGACCAGCACGTCGCTGACGCTGGGGTCGGCCAGCACCGGCTCGAGCGGTCCGAGGCCGAAGACCTCGTCCTGGATCTCCGTGACGATCCGCTCGCGCTCCTCGAGAGTGAGCAGCACGCGCTGCTCTTCGAGGATGCGGCGGGTGGCCAGGGCGATGTCCTGGCGCACGCGCTCCTCGGAGACCTTGCCCAGCCGGGTCAGGTCGATCAGCTCGAAGAGCCGGTTGTGCACGCGGCTCTTGAGCTCCTGGTAGGCGGTCTCGGGCCCCTGCTCCGGGTCTTCCTTGATCCGCCGGGCCTTCTTCTCCAGCACCTTCTGTGCTTCGGGTGCGTCGCGCTTCAATCGATCCAACAGGGCCATCAGGACCTCCTCAGCTTGCGAAGGGTGCGGGCGAGCACACTGTCCTTCGAGTCTTCGGGCGAGCGCCGCTCCACGCCACACCAGTCGTGGAGCAGCTCGGCCAGCTCTTCGAATGCGCGGGCCACCCCGCTGCGCGGCGAGACCTCGGCCACCGAGATGCCGCGGTTCAAGGCCGACACCGTGGTGTGATAGTCGTTGGGCACGCGAAAGTCGGCCGGACGGTCGAGGAAC